>Ga0247823_10003531_pt1 | contig 12631 bp, 4 predicted proteins | sample 13C_PalmiticAcid_2_FD_192426 | JGI IMG/M metagenome (GOLD analysis project Ga0247823, IMG submission 192426) | Soil microbial communities from agricultural site in Penn Yan, New York, United States - 13C_PalmiticAcid_Day30 | ecosystem: Environmental > Terrestrial > Soil > Agricultural land...
GTGGGAGGAGAGGTACCGGTCAGGATGAGGCCCCAGCCACCGGCAGCCCAGTGCTTGTAGACGGCTTGGAGGCGTTCATCGGGGAGGTGATTGGCCCCGGCCATCTGCTCGGCCATGGCGGCCTTGACCAACCGGTTGGGGAGGGTGAGGCCGCATTTGAGGGTGAGAGGCTGGGCGATATGGAGGTCGGAGAGCGCACCCATTTTGCCGTGGGTGGTGTAAGTGATTGCGGGGCGGGAGAAGAGTTGAGCACTGAGGTGAGTCGGTCAAAAAGGGGTATCACTTCAAAGATCTGCGAGAGAAAAAAAAGACAACAATAATCCAGGACATCCCGCTCTCAAATGCAACAGACTTAGAATTTATGCTTTTATACGCCAAACCCAAATTGAGACGTGATGTGGTGCCATCCCCCTGAACTGCCGAGGCCGTGTCTCCACAACGGCCCACGGTTCACACATGGCGTGCCCGCCGGCAGGATTCTTCGCTCCGGCGCCGCGTCCGTGCCGGGGTTGATCGACCGCTAAGCTCTCCAGTCTCGGATACAATCTGGCCTGACCTGCACCTTGCGGCGCCGGGTCCGCGGGCTGATTAGTTATTGAGCATTCACAAGGTTGACATCTGAGGTTCGTGTACAGCCGACCGCGGTTGCCGAGGCTGCCCTCGAGGACGACAAGGCAGCAAACAATGCGCGGCAAGCAGATTGACGCACGGATTTGGAGCTGGATGATCCCCTGCCTGGAGTTAGAGTTCTCATCTCTCTTGCCAGCAAACTTTCCCTCCGGGACCAACCCGGCGTCCCCCTCCGGAACCATCCCGGTGGAGAGCGGGTGGAGTGGACGCAGAAAAAAAAGAAGGGGGCTCAGGGCTCCCTCGACGAGCAAAAGTGAAGGCTTTGTTTGGCCTTTGTTTGACCCCAACCCGACTTGAACGGATAACCTTTCGATCTGGAGTCGAACGCGCTACCATTACGCCATGGGGCCAAGTGTTGTTTGTTGGAGTTGTGGGTTTGGGTGCGGATACTTGTTTCGATGGTTTCGGAGGGTTGCGGTCCGGACTCCACCAAGGGACTTTACGTCTGCACTCTGCTTTGAACGGATGCGGATCTTACACTCGTGTTTCTCCGTGCACTGTGTTTTCTCCGGGCCTGGCTGCCTCGAGGCTGCTTACCTCTTCTCGTGTTCAAGAGTGGTGAAGTCCGTCCTTGTCTGGGAATGAAACCGAAATTCTGGACGCAGGTTCAGGGTCGAGGTCTGCCCAGTGCCGACAACTGTTCCCACCTGCCACCGATAAGGACAATCCCTCTCGAGCCCCACTAAAATTTCCAATCCTCAACCACACCCACCCTCATCCCGCTCCTCCCACGACGCCGACCAAGTCACAACCTGACCAACCCCCTCCTCACACCGCCCACCCCAAAGCGAAATCCAACCTCGCACCGAAGAACAAAATGCCTTCCGTCAAGAACCCCAACGCCCCGTCCAAGAACCGCCTGGCCGCCCGCGCCGCCAAGCAGCGCAAGACGCGCCAAAAGGCCGCCGCCCAGGGCCAGCTCGCGCGCCAGGGCGGCTCCATCGCCAAGGCCGACGCCCGCCGCGGCGCCCGCCCGGGCCTGCTGCCGACCAGCGGCCCGCGCGCCGCCGTCAGCAAGAAGCGGGCGCGCAAGGACGAGAAGCGGATCGCGCACGCGCTGCGGCGGAAGATGGAGCGGGAGGGGGAGGTCGTGATGAAAGGTAGGTGATATTGTGGCAGAGCTGGGGGAATGGGTTTTGTGTGCTAATGGTATCTGTAGATGTGCCGGTTGAGAAGGAGGGTAAGGATAAGAAGAAGGGGGAGGAGAAGGTTGAGGAGGAGATGGATATCGAGTGAAAGCTCCGTGAGCAGGCAACAGATCCCAATAACTACAATGGTGCTGGGAAAGTTTCAGGGTGTCGGCGGCTTCTGACACACGAGAAGAGACGGGACCAGCGGAGCGCTTGAGGATGCTCTGGGCCGCCGATCGAGAGCACAAAACCTTGGTCCCCCGAAGGTCAGCAGCGTCAAGTCAGGGCCGCTCTGGGGTAACATCCCACAGGGAACGGTAGCCCTGGCCAGAGGTCGACGCCAGTGCGAAGTGGTCAGAGCGAAACGCGAAAAGCTGCTGAACGAGGTTGCCAGTGGGAGGTAGAAGACACCGGACAGGAGTGGTCAGCTGAAGGAACGGAAGCTCTCCCGCCATGAGTCAGAGTACTCGAGGTTGTCTTGATAGCTCCCAGTTCGTACCAGCAACAAAGGTGTTGGAGACAAGGCAGAGGCAAGACCATGATCAAAGCAATTAAATAAGTCCGACGAGCATCCCTAGCAAATGTGCCGAAGTATCCTACAACAAAATTGGCATTACGCAATACATAACGAAAACCCAACGGGACGGCCAACCCGGCCAAAGTCTACCTCAACTTCTTCCATTCTCTACCATTCTTGCATCCCCCCCCTTACAACAGCACCATGCCCGCGCCCACGCCCATCGCCGCAAGGACGTACAGCCCCATCGCCAGCTCGCCCAGCCCAAACACGCCCCGCATCGGCCCGCCCGCGACGGCGGCATTGCTGCTCGTCGCCGCGCCCGCCGCGCCGCCGCTCACGCCCTGCACCTCGCTCGTGGCCGTGGCCGCGATGCTGTTGACGGCGCTCGCGCTCGACAGCGCCGAGTTGCACTTGGAGTCGGCGTTGCCGCTCTTGAGCTCGGCCTTGCCCTTGAAGTCGCACGCGTCCTTGGCGTTGTTCTGCGCCTGGTAGTACTGGTCGAGCACGTACCCCAGCTGCTGCTTGGGGTTGCACATGGAGTAGGCGCCGTACACGCCCGAGGTGGTGTTGCCGTTGATGCCGGCGCAGGCGGCCGGGCTGGCGCCGCAGATGAAGCCGAAAATGTCGCCGTAGTCCTTGGCGTCGGTGCTGTCGGAGGGGACGCAGGAGAGAGCCGAGTACATGCAGTCGCAGAGGGAAGAGTCCGGGGTCGGGGGCAGGGTGCCGCCCTTGACGGCCCAGGACTTGGAGAGCTCCGGGCACGAGGCCGGGGAGTTGGTGGGCTGGTAGGCGTCCATGGCGGTGGAGGACGGGGCGACCGAGGACATGCGGGTCTTGAGGGTGTCGTAGTCCTTCATGGTGGAAGCGGACGAGCCCGAGACGGAGACGAGGCCGTAGTCGTTGGCCTCCTGGAAGTACATGTAGACGATGCCGCCCGAGAAGACGTCGGTCATTTCGTTCTCGTAGAGTGCCGTCGTCTCCTCCCAGATGCGGCCGGCGGCGCCGTTGGGCAGGTTGCAGCCGTACTCGGCGAAGAAAACGGGGACCGAGTAGTTCTTGAAGAACTCAATCTGCTTGTCGTAGCCGGAGTCCTTGAGAGAGCTCTCGCCGCACCACTCGTAGATGTTGTAGCCCCAGTAGTCGATGGCGTCGCTCTGGTTGCCGCAGTTGAAGTAGTAGGCGATCTGGGCGCGGATATCCGGGTCGTCGTTGGCGGCGTAGCCGACGCCCATCCAGCGGTTGACGTTGGCCTTGATGTACGCCTTGGTGTCGCGGACGGCGGCCTTGACGTAGGCCGAGGCGTCGGTGTTGGTGTTGTTGTTGGTCACCTCGTTGCCGGCGAAGAAGCCGATGACGTTGCTGTACTTGCTGAGGTTGTCGACGACGCCCGTGTAGCGCTTGAAGAGGTCGACGTTCCACTTGGGGTCGTCGCGGTTGATGGACAGCGAGGGCTCGCTGAGATCGCTGATGACGTAGATGCCGGCATCGTCAAGCAGCTTCATGCACGCGGTGTGGTCGGCGGTGGGGTCGACGGCATATGTGCGGATGGTGTTGGTGTTGAGGGCCTTGAGAAGGGGGACGTCGCGCTTGCAGGCGGCGGCGTTGGCGAGGGGGTCCGAGTACTTGGAGCTGCCGGTCGAAGCGCCTCCGGCAGCGCTCTCCTGCTGGTAAGCAACGCCCTTCATGAAGAACTGTGTGCCATTTTCGTAGAAGAACTTGGTGCCCTGAAGATGGGGTCAGCACGCTCCACTCAAGAGCCGGGTGAGCTACCAAAGGCACCGACCTTCATAACGATGGGAGGGAGAGCGGCAGACGCCTGCCCCAAAAGGAGCGAGGTCGAAACGAGGGACGCGGTCGTGACGCGCATTTTGGCGGCGACCTGAGGTCCTCGGGGTTGGTGATGAACGATTGGGACTCGAATTCGAGATGCAAGATGGTTCGGTCGTCGGGAAGATGCAACGAGAACCCGCGATGGTGGAACGGTGGAAAGGGAAAAAAGAAAAAGTCAAGGTCTGTCAACGAGTGTCAGAATTAGAAGGGTGTGCGCAACGAAGGGCAAGAATGCAGCTCCCTCGACCAGAATTACAAAAGAGACCGAGGTGCGTCAGAGGTTTGGGATGAAAGGGAAAGATGGAGGGTGGAATCAGGAGATGGATTGCTAAAAAGCAGGGACAGTGTTCCGGCCCCACCAACCCCGAAGCAGCCCCTTGGGCCCTGGATCAGGGCGAAACTGGTGGTGGAACAGTTAGCAGGGTTGCCGTCGCTGAATGTCTTCATCGGGGAAGGTCACTGGTGGACAGCACAGGGGTGGTGACGCAGCCTTCGGATGAGATACCCAGGTACCTGCAGATCCGGACGCCACCGCGTACACGCACAGCAGCCGGCGCGCATGTTCGGGTATGCGCCTAGCAAGGACGGCGCTCCATCTTCATCTCGTTTCTGATCAGGGGTGGTCAGGATTGCACGCTTGCACTTGCGCGGACCAGCCGGGTGCTCCACTGACTCTCAACTCTCAACTCTCCACTCTCCGACATAACTCAGGAAGCATGGCACGGCGAATGCAGACAATCAGTTGGTCGCAACAATCTGATTGTCCAGAACGTCCCTCGGTGACACTTCGGAGCCAGCGGTCTTAGGTCAGAAAACTCCATCATCACGAGAGATGCTGTTGCTGGTGCGTGACGCCCAATGCAGCGGATTATTGTCGATGGTTGCTTTGGGGCGGGCCACTGTTTGATGAGTGGGCGCAGGGTTCCCCACGCGCTGTGCATTGGGATACGGGAACCGGCTGGCTGTGCGCCGGCATTCCCGCGGGAGGCCAACGTGTCGAGCGTCTGAAATGGAAGTCAACTCCCACAACATCGCTGTCTCCCGTCGGCGCGATACAATGACATGTGCTGTGCGTACAACCCCGCCCCGGTGGCACGTCGTTCTGCAGATCAACGGCGGCTGGCTTGGAAGTGCTTGTTCCGTGTCTTGGTCGTCTTGGAAAATGCTTGGTCCGCGAAACAAGACTTTGCCCAGGGTGCCACGGCAGGCTCGGCGGTGATCCTGGCTCTGTCCTGCACTGCCCCAGCCCCGTAATCCACCACGGATCATCACCTTCGTCAACCTCTCATCAGCCATCAACACGAGGACAACAGCTTCAAAATAGAAGCATCAGCTTGTTCGTTTGTGACACGCATAATGGTGTATTTTGGATATTCCAATGGCAAAGATTGCGCAAAGAGAGAGCCGGGCGAAGGGCAGCCAAGAAACTTCGACACCTGAAGCCACGAATTCCTAGGTCCTCTGGACTTGGCTCAATTCCCACAACACTCGTCGCCAACAGCGCTCTTCCAAAGCCAGCCTAGATGTCTACCCAGCAACGGATGACGTCTCGATGTTTGAGCCGTTTAATTTATTTAAACTTCGTTGCGCCGCAGGGCCGCCTTTTTGTTCTTTGGGTGGCCCTGCAATGCGGTAATTCTCTTGGCGCCGAGACGGCATGGAATGCATCCACGATTCTTGGCGATTCCCACCCTCCGATCTGCAAGGGGCCGACCCACTCGCGGTTTCAGGACCGCACGTCGAGGCCCCCATCAAGTATGGATTGTCTGCAAGGAGTATTGGCAGAAAAGATGAACATGCCGGCGAACCGCACTGCCAAAATAATGTGCCTTTGCAAGAGTTTTGTGGCGTTGCTATGCTACCTCCCACCCTCCCCAGTCGGGTTACTGTCGCGTTAACGCCTTAGCATCCTTCTGTTTCGTTGCCCCTGAATTGGCCCCCCTGACTTTGGCCCCTGAGTTGACCCGGAGCTGCAAAGAAGGATATGGATGGTCGGCCACGAGATGACGATTAGCACAATCCGAGATTCGTACCGATATTGATGGTCAGCAAGCTTCCAGAAAATACGTCGAGGAGCAACGAAAATGAGGACTGGCGAGCCCAAGACTGCCTCGGATCCAAGATCCATGATCACTTGGCTGCGGCCCATAGCGAAAGAGGAAGGAAGGAAAAGAGAACCTGCTTTTTTCAGTGACGCTAATTACTGGTCTCGGGACGTTCAGGCAGAGCTGACAGAGCAACTGCGGTATTCTCCTCTGTCGGTAGCCGTGTCAGCAACGGACACGAAATGGGGCGATACGATATTGAAGTTGAAGAGCTTGCGCCCATCAGATGATCAAGTTCGTCGTCAGATGAATTGTTCCGATGCTCATGGATATGCATCATATGGGCGTCGCGTGTTGTTGGGGTGGATGAGGGAATGACTTGCCTGCTGGAGCTGCTGCCTTCCCAAACATTGAGTGTGAAAACGCCATGTTTGGCAGTCAGGAACGTCGTCTCCCACCGTTATACCTGGGAGGAACCGTCAGCAGATCTGTCAAGTTAAAAGCCAGCCGCAGTAAGACCACAAAGATGCCCAGGCTCAGATCATCACGAAGCCAGTTTTGGCCGTCATGGGACCACAAAAAAGTAAGTCCTCCAAACAGAATGTCTCATCATTGCCAGATCTCTCCAATGCGTGAGGATGGTTAATCCACTTACTCGGCCTTCTCTCATTGCTCTCCCTCGCCCGTTATCTCTTCGAGCCGTTTTCCAGTAGATTCGCGCCAGTGAACAGGTGTGATGACGGGGCGAAATGCGAGTGCTGTATCGGGTGCTCTACGAAAACCCGTCAAACGCGGCTTTCAATTCCTGACGACAACTCGGAAGTTAGCAGCCGACAAACCGAGAACAGTGAAATAGTGGCAAGCTGTGTTTCTGGTGCTCAGACTGAGAGAAGGATGGTCTTCATGCGAGACGTCGAGATGAACCACAACATCTTGTCATCATCGCGTGTTAAGTGATATCTGGGGGACGTGGGTTGGGACTTGCCTTGCACTTGCCAAATGTCCAGCGATTCGCTTCGGATCCGTCAAGGATGGAGACCGTCCTGAGACCTCGCGAAATTCTGAGGGGCAACCCAGCAGAAATGCATCAGCAATGACAAGTCCTTTCGATGGTCAAACCCTCGCGGAGTCTGCGGTGGTGTTAGCAACCCGTAACATTTCATCCAAGACGGTGCGCCGAAGGGAGGCGTGGAATTAATCAAATGGCTCAGACAGAAGCGTTTTGGTTCTCATCATACCCCTCAGACCAAGAAGCAGAATTTAAGTCATCATTGCCAAAATCGGGAGAGGGGATGACTTGCCTGGTCGCGGAGGTCCGATGCCCTGGCCACACCAGAGAGTGTGTGAAAGGCAGAAGAACCTGAGATGACTGCCGATCCAGAAGTCAATCGCACTGCTATGGCCGATGATGCTTGGACGTCGGAATTGCGGCCTAAGCCATGTCAGCAAACCATTAAGCAAAGACGAATGTGGTTCGAGAGTTCAAGATCCGGCGGCTCAGGTAGTGAAATTGTGGTCATCATCATGCCTCAAAGGAAGAAGGATAAATTCATGTCATCATCGCCAATATCGGTGTGTCTTCAAGGCATCGGCTTACCTAGCGTGGTGCATCTGATGATGATGATAATGGAAAAGTGCAAGCTAACCTGCCCGTTCGGTATCAACGGTCAGATATCCGAGACGTGTCAGCAAACCATCGTGTCAACGCGAGAATGTGGAGGGCGTTTGGGACCCGACGGCTCAGACAGTGGGATTGTTCTCATCAGGGTGTCTCTGAAGGAGGAAGATGCAATATCCAAGTCATCATGGCCGGTGTCAATGAATCAATAGTATCAACGTACCTCGGAACTTGTGCTGCGTCTTTGGCGGTGGCAGGAGGTGGAGGCCAATTCGAGATTTGCAAGAGTCGGGCTACCAGGGCACTGGATTCACCTCTCTGCTGCAACACTCGGGCACCTGAGTTGTGTCAGCAATTTTCATGTCGAAAGAAGGTCTTGAGGGCGCAAGATTGGCTCAGAAGGAGAAAGATCCAAGTCACCATGGCCATTGTTGATCCGTCAAGGGCGTTGACTCACGTTTGCAGCCTGTCTCTTGATGTTGGAAAATGGAGGTCAGGCAGCGCGAACCGCGAAGCATGACTTCAGCTGTACTCCTAACCGTAATGACAGCATCTTAGCGGATCTTCACACGGCAATGGGAATGGATTGTTGATGTTTTGGTGGCCCCTAGAAACAAGTCAGCGACTGTCGAACCGAACAGAGCGTGGTGGTAAGCAGTGCTAGTACGGGGGCGGCTCAGATAAAGAGAAGGTGTGTCATCAGGCTGGACTCAGCAGTACATGGAGAATTTTGGTCATCATTGCCGTAGGGTTGGAGCTGGAGAAGACTTGCCTGAGTGATGTCAAGGCATCTAACACAGAAGGATTGAGAATGGATGCTTCATAGGCTAGAAGACTCAACGAGGCTAGTTGAGCGGCGCTTTTGATGGATGGTCTTTGATCAACGAAAACTGAATATCAAGAGACGAGTCAGTGATGTTTACTTGAAGTACAGAATAAAACTTGAAATGTTCGGGGGCAGGTCAGAACAAGATGGTCTTTCATAAACGAGTTTAACTGACAGATTGCTCATCATGCCAACAACAATGGAATTTCGGTGTGGAGAACGTACCTTACCTTACATGAAGAATCAGGTCACTATTTCCAGCGACGTATGCATGTGGTAGACTGTGAAGATCTAGACTGTGGCCACCTTGAGGTCCGGGTCGAGGATGGGAGGTTCAGGCTCTTGGCTGTCTCGAGAGCCCGCGGCTCTCGCGCTGAAAGCTGCATCACACACAGTCAGCACATCCGCCGTCGAGAAAAGTTGAGAGTGCTGGTAAACTCAAATTGGACGCATGTACGGTTTCATCACCTTTCTTTGGGACAAGATTTCAGAAAATGACAAATCCATAGCCCGTACCATAAAGAAAACGATAATGGAGTTGGAGTTGCAAAGAAGAAGAAGGAAAAGAATGTCACTTACCCGGCGCTCATTGAAATCGAGACTCGGAACTGGCTCGTCGCCCATATCAGAAGCTGAAGCAAAGCACTGTCGAGACGGCAGATCAGCAAATCATTAAGCAAGGACTGAAGCATCGAAGGTGCAGTGACAGCTCAGATCGACGAAAGTTGTCATCACTTTGTAAGTCAAAACAAGCAGTACATTGATCATCATGGTGTGGGACGGACTGAGATTAGGGGAAGGGGAGGGGAAGACTTGCCAGGCATGCTTGAGCGGCTGGTGATCAACAGGGAGATATGCTGACATCCCAGCGTGAGATATGAGACCTAGCAATCCGGTATTGTCGGCAGAGAGAAATGCCTCCTCGGAACAGATGTCCTGAGCAGACAGTGGGACCTGTGAGAAAGGGACAGAGTCAGCGGAGCGTCTGATGTACGTAACAAAACAAGAAACAGCTGGCGCAGTGCACTGATCTCGGAGGCTCAGAAATGAGAAGGTCTCATCAGTCATCAGTCCAGACACAACGATTGTTTCAAGTCATCATGGCCGAGGAAGTGTGCCACTGGCCGCTGAAGGGTACTTCCCTGGTGTGTGGCACCGAACGTTGCTTCGGTATTCTCGATACCCTTGTGTAGTTCTGCCTACCTAAGGAAATGGAATGTTAGCTGAGTTCTGTTTTTCTGGGCTGCTCGAAGAGGATTTGACGGCGACTTGGCTCAGAGAATAAGATAGGTAGTCTTGTCATCGGACCATTGCATGTTGGGCCATCAGTTGAGGAATCCAAGTCTTTCGACTCATCTTTGCCATCGCGCTTTTGTCATGGAGGGACCGACAAGCTTACCTGACCATTGAAGCGATCAGAGCAAGAACCGCTTCGAGAGCTTCAGGACTGTGCTCAGAAGTAACCGATCCCTTGAAGAATGCCAGCTTTGCGAGAGAGCAGCGGTGAGTATCGAAGCACCGGCTTTGAGGCTGAACGGACCCGATAAACAGGAAGCTGGAGACTTTTATTGTCAGCAATGCGACCATCATGATCATGGACAGCAGTAAAGAAATAGTCCCAAGTCGTGTCAGAAACTGAACAAGTTGCAGTCCTTGCCGGTCACCTAAATGGATACCCCGGCTCAGATCTTTCTTGATTCGTGTTGTGTGTGTTCATCATCCCCGCGGGCACACAAAAGGAAATCTCAAGGATGAAGAGAGATGAGACTTGCCTGGTATTGTGGTTCGGAACAGTCGGAAGCTCTGTCCCGCCAACACCTCGTCAGCAGCTATTCGGCTCGGCATGAGTGTGAGTAACAGGTTATTTGCAGATGGCTCAGAAGCACAAGCGGCTCGTCATGTTTGAGATGATCAGAAGGCTCACAAGATTGTCATCATTGACTTGTAGTTGGAGGGAAGATGAAGCAAATAAACTCACTATTTTACCCAGCATGGTCATTTTGATGACCTTCTTCCACAACTGCGCATCTGTCAAGTCGTCGCCGCCATGACCGCGCTGAGTTGGACTGGCGGGCCGGATATTAGGACGCGAAGTGATCGGGAGGCAAACGGAGTCTAAGATTTCAGCGAAAGTACCTGGCCGTTTGCACCACGTTAGCGGAGTGTCAATACAAATCGGGCGCCGGGTTTTGCCTGGCGACCATCTTTGATGTCCTAAAGATGTCATGATGTGACAGAGCCGACCATCTCGGGAAGGCCAACCAAGAACGGAGGCTGGCGGATGGGGACAGGTAAAGAAGAAGATTTAGGAAGAACGTACTGCTGACCGCAAGCTGTCGGGAATGCCAGTCCTGGCGCCCCGAAACCTGTGAATCACTTCGTCAGTCCCAATCGGCTAGCCTCCGGATCCAGGAAACCAGAAGGGAGGTAGCCGACGGAGGGAAGATGGAGACCGTCGTGATGGCGACGGTATGGAGAGAAGAGAAGAAAGGAAGAAGAAGCAAGAAAAGGGCGAGGAAGAGGGCGAGGAAGAGGGCGAGGAAGAGGGCGAGGAAGAGGGCGAGGAAGAGGGCGAGGAAGAGGGCGGGGAAGAGGGCGAGGAAGAGGGAGAAGGAAAGGAAGATATTGAGGGCATAGACGAGGGAGCAGAACGAGGGGGTGGTGGGAAAAGCGGAGAACTTGTGAAAATTCGAGCGTAAATAATCAACTCGACGGAAGGAGGCGGCCTGTGGGAGAACAAGGGCAGAGCAAGACGGTTCCGACCAGAGGTCAGCGAAGCCACTGCTGATGCGCTTCGGAACAACATGAAAGATGGCAGGGTAGAGATGGGCAAGAGCAAACTACAGACTGCGTACCTGTTTAAGAGCGTGTATACGAGATACGAAGGCGTGATGGGTAGTGGAAGTACTGATGATGTGAGTCTCGCCCCTGCAGATGGATGTGATGGCTCATCCTGGGTATTGGTTGCTGGAGTGAATAAAATCAAAAACACCCGACGGAACGGAACCTCACGGAACCAACACAAGGTTCCTGGTCGAGTCTGAGAGACCACGATACTCATTGTGTCCAGCTGTGGACGACTGACGGCGGCTGACCACAGGACATCATGGCCGGTGTGCAGACGGGGCCGCCTATCCTGATCATTGGAAGGTACCAGGTACTTTAACAATGGCACACTGCAAGGTTTGATTGTGCTACCTGTAAGTAAAAGAGATAAAAATTTGTTGGATCGTGGGCCTAAAGCCTTGATACCAACCTCAAGGCGTCGGTGGCTGTGGCCTGTAGGAGGGCAAGGGCCGCAAGGCACCTTCGACAGGGTCTTCCATCCCCGGCAGGGTGAGACTTATGACTCTTAATTTGTGTGCTTTGACTTATATGGGTGTCTAGTTTACCTCCTTTTAGGATTTTTTTTCATTGAAGGTATGTCACATTCAATACCAGGAGAAAGGTTGCTCCCCTCAGCAGCATCAACCCAGGGACTAATGTAAACAAAGCCCCTTACTTGCACAACTTCCATGACAAACCCTAACCCTCCCCCGCCCCTCCAATCTCTGTCTCTTCCTTTCCCTGTACCCCTGAGCCCGAGTGAAGAAGGGCCGAAGAGACGTCATGCCGAGCCGGGGATCCGCGTTCAGCTGGCCCACCTCAAGCCCACCAAAACACGAGCTACCCCGCAGACTTCTCAGGTCTGACTCAATTCATCATGAGCCTCATCTTACTGGATTAATAATGCCCTGAACCATTTCCCTCATAAACAACTAAGTCTAGCATCTATCTGGCTGTTCAATTGGCAACCAGCAGTGACTTTGATACGGCCATCACCCATCACCGGACCCCCTTACTTGACCTCCAGGATGACGCCCCCAAAGCAGTTCAACGTCGGCATCGTAGGCTACGGGTAAATTCTCTCTGCCCACTCCACTTCACTAGCAGAGTCTCAAACTAACCCGCAACCCCAGCCTCTCCGCCAAAGTCTTCCACATCCCCTTCATCGCCCTCACCCCCTCCCTCACCCTGCACTCCATCCTGCAG
>Ga0247823_10003533_pt1 | contig 12628 bp, 11 predicted proteins | sample 13C_PalmiticAcid_2_FD_192426 | JGI IMG/M metagenome (GOLD analysis project Ga0247823, IMG submission 192426) | Soil microbial communities from agricultural site in Penn Yan, New York, United States - 13C_PalmiticAcid_Day30 | ecosystem: Environmental > Terrestrial > Soil > Agricultural land...
CGCTTCATGTGTCTGATTAGGTAAATCTTCTTATAAATATATAAAAGGCGGTCTGCAAATTTATTGAAATTCCGGGTTTCAAACAGAAGGTTAACGAATCCTTAGCAATTAAACGCGGCTTGTCATATGATTGTTATAGCATATTGAATATGGTGCTTTTCCTTTTGCCGCAATATGAGTAACTTCGCGGTACTTTTAATAATCTCACACAAATCTTGTTCAACTATGGTTTTTGATTTGGATATGATCAAGAAGGTGTACGCGGAAATGCCTGCGAAGGTAGAAGCTGCCCGTAAGCTCCTGGGACGCCCGCTGACCCTCACAGAAAAAATCTTGTACGCTCACCTTGATCAGCCCACTGCTATTGCATATGAGCGTGGTAAGGACTATGTGGATTTCCGTCCCGACCGTGTAGCGATGCAGGATGCTACTGCCCAAATGGCGCTGCTGCAGTTCATGACTTGCGGCCGCGAGAAAGTAGCGGTTCCTTCCACTGTACACTGTGATCACCTGATCCAGGCCAAAGTTGGCGCATCGGACGATCTGGACCGTGCGGTAAATGAAAATAAAGAAGTATATGATTTCCTGGCTTCCGTTTCCGACCGTTATGGTATCGGTTTCTGGAAAGCTGGCGCTGGTATCATCCACCAGGTGGTACTGGAAAACTACGCTTTCCCCGGTGGTATGATGATTGGTACCGATTCTCACACGCCTAACGCGGGTGGTCTGGGTATGATCGCTATCGGTGTAGGTGGTGCTGACGCGTGCGACGTGATGGCCGGCCTGCCCTGGGAACTCAAAATGCCTAAACTGATTGGTGTACACCTGACCGGTAAACTGAACGGCTGGGCTTCTGCCAAAGACGTAATCCTGTGGGTGGCTGGTAAACTGACCGTAAAAGGTGGTACCGGCTGCATCGTGGAGTACTTTGGTGAAGGTGCCCGCAACCTGAGCGCTACCGGTAAAGGTACCATTGGTAACATGGGTGCCGAAATCGGTGCTACTACCTCTACCTTCGGCTACGACGAAGGCATGGAGCGTTACCTGCGTGCTACCGGCCGCGATGGCGTTGCTGATGCTGCGAATGCCATCAAAGAACACCTGACCGGTGATGCTGAGGTTTACGCTAACCCTGAGCAATACTTTGACCAGGTGATCGAACTGGACCTGAGCACCCTGGAGCCTTACCTGAATGGCCCCTTCACTCCGGATCTGGCTACCCCCATTTCTAAAATGAAAGAAGTAGCTGCTGCCAACGGCTGGCCTACCACTATCGAAGTAGGTTTGATCGGAAGCTGTACCAACTCTTCTTACGAAGATATCAGCCGCGCTGCCTCACTGGCTGAGCAGGCTGCTGCCAAACACCTGATTGCCAAAGCAGAATACACCATCACCCCCGGTTCTGAACTGGTGCACTACACCATTCAGCGCGACGGTTTCGTTGAAAGCTTCGACAAAATCGGTGGTAAAGTATTCGCCAACGCCTGCGGTCCCTGCATCGGTATGTGGGCCCGTGTGGGTGCTGAGAAGAAAGAGAAAAACACCATTGTTCACTCTTTCAACCGTAACTTCCAGGCCCGTCAGGATGGTAACCCCAACACTTACGCTTTCGTAGGTTCTCCTGAACTGGTGACTGCCCTCGCTATCGCCGGTGACCTGACCTTCAACCCCCTGACAGATACCCTGACCAACAGCAATGGCGAGCAGGTAATGCTGGACGCACCAACCGGTGACGAACTGCCATCTAAAGGTTTTGATGTGGAAGATGCAGGCTACCAGGCTCCCGCCGAAGACGGAAGCAACGTGAAAGTATCTGTTTCTGAAACTTCTCAGCGTCTGCAACTCCTGAGCCCCTTCAAGGCATGGGAAGGTACCGATCTGAAAGGTCTGAAACTGCTGCTGAAAGCCAAAGGTAAATGCACCACCGACCACATCTCTATGGCCGGTCCCTGGTTGAAATTCCGTGGCCACCTCGATAACATCTCTAACAACCTGCTCATTGGCGCTACCAACTTCTACAACGAGAAGATCAACAGCGTTAAAAACCAGGTAGACGGTTCTTATGGCGAAGTACCTGCTGTACAGCGTGTGTACAAAGCACAAGGCATCGGCACTATCGTAGTAGGCGACGAAAACTATGGTGAAGGTTCAAGCCGCGAGCACGCTGCCATGGAACCCCGCCACCTGGGTGTTCGTGTAGTACTGGTAAAATCTTTTGCCCGTATCCACGAAACCAACCTGAAAAAACAAGGTATGCTGGGTATTACCTTCGCAGATAAAGAAGACTACAACAAAATCCAGGAAGATGATACCATCGATATCCTGGGTCTGACTGAATTTGCTCCCGGTAAACAACTGACCCTGGTACTGCACCACGCTGATGGTACTTCAGAACAATTTGCTGTAAACCACACTTACAACGATCAGCAGATCGAGTGGTTCAAAGCTGGTTCTGCCCTGAACGTGATCCGCAAACAATTTGGTGTAGCTTAATCGCTGTACTTCATATAGATTGTTGCAAAACCCGGCCCCTGCGGCCGGGTTTTGCTTTTGCAAGCCGTTAACAAAACCAACAGCCCGAAACGCGCTTCTGGCACAGCATTGGAATAGGTGAGTGTATAAAACGAACCTATATGAACAGAAGGACTTTACACACTATGGGATGGGCTGTAGCAATAGCCATCTTGACCAGCACCGCCGCTTTTGCACAAGGCAGAGGCCATGGAAACGGACAGGGCAATGGCCATAGCCGGGGTGGCGATCATGACCGCGACAGATACGAACAGAGAGGCCGTGGACACGACCGCGACGATCGCCACGATCACGACCGCGGCAGGGATAATCATTATGACCGTGGCCGTGGTTACGACAGGCATGACCACCGCGATTACGGTTACGACCGCCGTGGATATGGCCATGGCAACCGGGGTTATGCATACGGTCGCCGCTGTGGTGCCGGTTATGCGGCTGCTCCTCCAAGATGGGCCTCCAACTGTGGTTATGGCGGATATAACCACGTGTATTTTCCCGACTACTATACTTTTTATGATCCCTACCGCGGTGGTTATGTGTACTGGCAGGATCGCTGGTGTTTCAGTCGCACCGTGCCCGCTTTCATGGCCCGTGTAGACCTGGGCCGTGCCCGCCGCCAGGTGATGGAAGATGTGGCGCTGGAATCCCGTCCCGAAGAATATTACAACAGTTGCGCCAGGAGTTATCCCGCCCGGAGCATCAGCGTAGAAATCCCGATTCCTATTCCAAGAATTGTGATCCGATAAAACAGAAAATCCCCGGCAGTTCGCCGGGGATTTTTTTATGCAGTATCCTGGATAATCAATGATCGAAATGACGGGGAAAGAGCAGGGTGACGGTAGTGCCGCGCCCGGTTTCGCTTTCAAAAGCAAGCTCGCCATGCATCCTTTTCATAAAATCCATGGCCAGTACGATGCCGAGGCCGGAACCTTTTTCGTGGTTGGTGCCGGTGCGAGACGGGGCGGTGCCATTGAGCAGCTGCGCCAGTTGCAGGCTGTTCATACCTATGCCTTTGTCGTGGATGGACAGGCTGGTGCGGCGGTCATTTTCCGACAGCTGAATAAGGATCGTGCTTTCCTCCGGCGAAAACTTAATGGCGTTGTGCATCACATTGCGCAGCACAATACCCAGCAGGTTTTCATCGGCCATCACTTCGGTGTGTTCGGGTATATCAAGGGTTACATCAATGTGTTTGGCTGTAGTAGCATGTTCCGATAAAACCAGGTTTTCTTCCACCAGTTCGCGCAGCCGGATAGGCACCAGCTGGGTATGCATCTGCTTCAGCTGGCTTTGCCCCCAGGTGAGCAGGTTATCGAGCATAGAAAGGGAAGCCTCGGAGAGTTTAAGCAGCTCCTGGTTGATGTTGTTTTTTTCATCGGTTGAAAGTTCCGCGCCGTCATTCAGCAATTGCAGGTAAGCATGCTGTGCCGCCAGCGGATGCCGGATATCGTGCGAAATGATAGACAGGATGCGGGTTTTATACTGGTCGTGCGCGGTCAGCTGCTGGTGTTGGGCTTCGATGAGCGTATGGTGCTCGCGGATGGCACTGGCCTGCATCGACACTATTTTCTTCTCGAAATCGTACTGCTGCTTCAGGTAATTGGTGATGAGGCAGGTGAACACGATAACGGTACAATAGGTAACATACTGATCGATGTATTTATCATCGGGCCGGAGGTAGGTATTAGGGGCAAAATCGGGAATGCGCCGCTCCAGGATAAACAGCACCATAAGGATGGCCAGGTGCAGGAATATCCAGTACTTGTAATACTGCTTGGGCGAGCAGGTCATGAGAATGACGAAGGTGAGGATAAAACAAAAATCGGTAGGCCCCGAAGAACCGGAGTTCCATTGAAAATTAAAGATCAGGAACATGTACATGAACAGGGCAAACAGGAACAGCGGCGTTTTGAGCAGGTGCAGCATCCTCGAACAATAATAAATACCTGCCGACACAAACAGCAGACTGCTCAGCAACACGCCCAGCACATACAACCCCAGCATGAAGTTGATGGCAGCCATGATGGCCACCAAAAAAGAAGTGATGATTAAAACGGCATTGAAAATCCTGATTTCGAGCGGGGTGCTGTAATGTCCGCCGATAGCCTTGCTCCACAGTTTGTTAAAAGTCTTATTCAGTCGTTGGTTCATAAATCCGGTTGGCTTCAGCAGAGTATCGGGCATACTGGCTGGGGGGCATAACATCCCCAATCCGGGCAGGCAGGTGTCTCGGCTGATAGCTGTGAATGAAGTAATGGTTCGGCAGGTTCTTGCAATGAATATATTGTTTAAAGCGCTAACCAACAAAGCTTTTTGCCACCATTCAAAAATATAAGGTGCAACAGCTAATATGGGCCAGCGCTTACCGGGCGCAGGATGCAGCCGAAAACGGTCATTGATTGCAGGTCTGGGTGGTACTTCTCAGCTTCGAAACGTCATACCCTTTGGCGGCCACCCGTTGCAGGATCTGTTCATATTGCAATTTGGGCATTTCGGGCGTACGGCTCAGTATCCAGAGGTAGTCGCGGCTGGGGTGCCCTACCACGGCGTAACTATACGCGTCATTGAGGTCGATGATCCAGTATTTGCCCTTGAAAGGCCAGAAAAACTGTACCGAGAGTTTGGCATTGGTAACGGGATCGGTCACCTTGGCTTTGGCGGTGCGCACTTTGCGTTTGCCATCTTTGTTGCAGCTGTTGGTGACGGTTACAGTGCCATCTGTATTGAGGTTATATTCGGCAGTAGTACAGCTGCACCCTTTCTGAAAGTGTTGAGGAAAGGAGGCAATCTCGTACCATTTGCCCATGTACCGGGCTACATCTACCCGGTCTACGGTTTGAAGGGGAGCCTGGGCCGCTGCGCCTAATGAAAAGAGGCCGGCGAGCCAGGTGAGGAGTGTTCGCATGGGGAGGTGGTTTTGGTTGTATAGTAGGTACAACAAAAACCGTCCCATAATGTTCGGGCAGCTCAGGACGCCTTGCGGGGCAGTTCTATGATGGACATGTTTTGCGGTTTACCATCCTCGCTGATCTCAAAGTTGACCAGCGTTTGCATTTTATGCCAGCCATAAATACCACAGGCGCCCGGATTGATGTGCAGGCACTGCAGCGCCGGATCAAACATCACTTTCAGGATATGCGAATGCCCGCAGATGAACATACCGGGACGGGTGCGTTGCAAAATAGCTTTGGCCCGCGTATTATACTTACCGGGATAACCGCCGATATGGGTCATGTAAATCGTGAGTCCGTTGAGCGTGATGAATTCATCTTCTTTGTACCTGGCACGCAGATCGGCTCCGTCGATATTGCCCCACACGGCGCGGAAAGGTTTAAACTGTTCCATCGCATCGGCCAGCTCCATGGTGCCGATATCACCGGCATGCAGTACAATATCGCGATCGGCAAAATGGTGTTGTACCAGCGGATGCAGGTGGCTATGGGTATCGCTCATGAGGCCAACTTTAATGACAGGCATAAGGGCAGGGAAATTAAAAGGATCAGAATTTTACATCAAACCAAACCGGCTCGGCATTGTTCCAGTCGCCGTTGTAGTTAATGGTTACTTCTTCAAAGGCAGCAATGGTGCGCACGGTTTTAATGAACATCATATCGGTGTCGTAGTCCATGAAATACTCGCAGTTGCTGGTATAGCTGTGGTTGTAAACCGGCACCCAGCCCAGCGCCATACAACATTGGTCTTCGTTGTGGCCCCACACAAAAATGTAATCATGCAGCAGGGTCTGGTCCAGTAGCGGACGATCCTTGGCAGGCATGGCTATCACAGGAGCAATTTCTATCACGGTACCTTCGGGTATGCTTTCGCGGGTAAATACGCCCCGGCCTTTGTTTTCGGTTTCGGCAATAAAGAGGTAGGGCTGAATCATAGCTGCAAAAATAAAGGGTAAGATGGTTTTGACAAGCTTATTAAAATTCGGGCCCGCAAAGGCGTGGCGAAATACAACGCGGTGATTGGGGTTGCGCGCAAGGCCGCAGAGATGCAATGACGCGAAGGGGATTGCTCGCAGCGCTGTAAGTCCCGCCCATGCGGGGGCGCAAAGACACGGCGGAAATGCACGGCGAAAATGCGGTGTGTCGATTTGAGAATAGTTCCCCAATACCGTCATCCTGCGTGGAGTGAGGCACGAACGAAATGCAGGATCTGTTCAGAACGATGAAAATCTGTTGTCGCTTGAGAATCTCTCAGACGGCTATTTAAGTCTAGTCTTTAGTCAACAATCCTCATTATCCTGAGCACACCTTACGCCCTCTGAATAGGGAGGCGCTCTTTTCTCGCTTCGCTTCCTTCGCACCGTTTCTCCATACAATGGCCCCTGAGCTTGTCGAAGGGAACCATTGGCTAAATAAAATTATACTTACTCAGGTCTGATGAAAAAAGGATTAACACAATTGACTATTGCCTATTCACCATTGACCTTCGAGTAATCAACTATTTTCCCGGACCGATTTTTGTTAATAACGCCCATGTTTTTCTAAATTAGAGTTATGGTAGATTACAACCCCAAAGACTGGTTCACATTTATATTCAGGATACACAAGGCAGATACGGTGCGCAAGCTGATGCCGCTGATGATTGGTATTGCTATTTATGCAGGATTAATAGCGGTGCTCGAGTTGCGCATCTGGAAGCTTTCAGATAAATCATATATCAGGAACCTGACTACCATGCACACCGTGCTCACGTTTGTGATATCGATGCTGCTCGTGTTCCGGACCAACTCGGCGTATGACCGCTGGTGGGAAGGCCGCAAATTATGGGGATCATTAGTGAATCACAGCCGCAACCTGGCTATCAAGATTGATGCTTATGTGCATGAAGAGCATGACCGTAAATACCTGGCTACATTGCTGGCGGTATTTCCCTATGCACTCAAGAACCATTTGCGCGGTGTGTACAAACCCGAAGAACTGAAACCGGTGGATGCCATGCTCAACACACAAAAACATATTCCTTCACAGATCGCGGCGGCTATCTTTCAGCGTTTGCAATTGTTGCAGCTGCAAGGCACTATCCGGCCAGAGTCGATGTTGGTGCTGAATCCGGAGTTTCAGGGGTTGATGGATGTATGTGGAGGTTGCGAACGGATCAAGACTACGCCGATTCCGTTTTCCTACTCGGTGTTCATCAAAAAATTCATTTTCATTTTCGTGATGACATTGCCTTTTGGATATGTGTTTATGCTAGGGTATTGGGTGATTCCTGTTGTGACTTTTATCTTTTATGTACTGGCGAGTCTGGAGTTGATTGCAGAAGAAATTGAAAACCCTTTCGGTTTCGATGCCAACGATTTGCCGCTGGAAAAAATCAGTGAAACCATCAGCAGCAATGTGCATGGTTTGCTCGACAACTAAATGAAATTTTAAAGATAACTGAAAGGGCTGCCAACCGGCAGCCCTTTCTATTTTTTTTCCAGCTCCATGTGAAACTGGTGTAGTTTATTCAGTGTTTCCATGAATTGCTTGTAATCCTGTTTGCCTACCAGCGCTTCGTGTTCGTCCATCAGCGAGGCTACACAATTTTGAATATTATCAATCAATTCTTCGCCGCGGGGTTTGAGCATAATGAGCTGGCAACGTTTGTCTGTGCAGTGGGGCTCAATTTTAATGTACCCCAGGTCTTCCAGCTCGCGGATCACTTTGCTCATGGCTTGTTTGGTGACCCGTGCCCGTTCTGCAATTTCCTTGTTGGTGGAACCTTCGGGACCAATGTTCATCAGGAAAGGCATGTAGCCCATCTTGAAATCGCCATACCCTTTTTCGGCCAGCCTGGCTAACGCCCAGTTATCGAATGATACCCGGAGCATACGAATGAGCTTGCCAAAATTATAAGGGTACGGTCCGCATCCTATCGGCTTTATGAATTCCTTTTTTTCTGTTGCCATAACCAGTCTTGATTGAACGGTAACACAAAGTTAAGAAAAAAATAGTCAACTAATTTGACCAATTGGTCAACTTGGTTTACTTTTGTCCCCGAATTAACACATCGTTATGGAAAACAATCCCGTTACTACTGTACCAGAAAAGAAAAAATCCAAGATCGTTCCTATTATAGTGGGAGCTGTGGTGCTGGTGGCTGCTGTGTTCGGCATCCGCAAGATCAACCACTCCATGCACTACGAAGAAACCGATAATGCCCAGATCGAGAGCAACGCCATCCCTGTACTGAGCCGCATTGCCGGTTATGTAGATACCCTCAACGTGGGTGACTACCAGGATGTAAAAGCTGGTCAGCTGCTGTTGTCGGTTGACGATCGTGAGTTTGCGATAGCTGTGCAACAGGCCGAAGCCGACCTGCTCACCGCCAGGGCCGACCTGGCCACCGCGCAGGCCACCCTGCTCAACACCAATCAAAACCGCAGCCTGGCATCTGCCAACGAAGACGTGCAACAGATCCGCCTGCAAAAATCAGTGAGTGACCTCAAGCGCGACGAAGCCCTCTTCCGCGAAGGTTCCATTACTCAAAAACAGTATGAAGACAGCAAGTCAGCCTTCGAAACCGCGCAGAAACAACTGGGTGCCAACAAAGAGCAGGTGGCTGTAGCCGCTTCGCAAACCGGTACTTCCCGCGCCCAGATCGAAAAGGCGGAAGCTATGATTAAAGTGCGCGAAGCTGCCCTCGAAAATGCCAAACTGAAACTGACCTACACCCGCATCACCGCTCCGGCATCGGGCAGGGTAGGCAAGGTAAACCTGCACCCCGGTCAGTACCTGCAGCCAGGTGCGCCCCTGTTCAGCATCGTGAACAACGAGCAGTTCTGGATTATCGCCAACTTCAAAGAAACCCAGTTGGCTAAGCTTAAAATCGGCCAGGAAGTGGATGTTCGCATTGATGGTTATCCCGATCAGAAAATCACCGGTAAAATCAGCTCTTTCAGTGATGCTACAGGCGCCAAATTTGCCCTGCTGCCTGCAGATAATGCTACCGGCAACTTTGTGAAGATCACCCAGCGTGTGCCCGTTAAGATCGATTTCGATAATCCCGCCGCTGTCAAGTCTGTGCTGAAAGCAGGCCTGAGCGTGACCGTGGATGTAAAAGTTAAATAATCATACATGCAACAGGTATCGGGCTTTGCCCGCTTTATCATAGTGATCACTACGGTGTCGGCGGCTATCATGGAACTGATAGATACGTCGATCGTGAACGTGGCCCTGTCGCAGATCAGCGGTAACCTGGGTGCAACCATCGAGGATACCAGCTGGGTGGTAACAGCCTACGCCATCGCCAACGTGATCATCATTCCCATGACGGGCTTCCTGGCCCGTTATTTCGGACGCAAAAATTACTACGTTGCCTCCATCATTCTTTTTACCATTGCTTCGTACATGTGCGGCAATGCCGGCGATCTGAACAGCCTGGTATTCTGGCGGTTTGTGCAGGGTATTGGTGGTGGTGCGCTGCTGAGTACCTCTCAGGGTATCCTGTTCGATTCCTTTCCCCCGAGTCAGCGCCCCATGGCGGCCGGTTTGTTTGGGATGGGTCTGGTAATAGGTCCCACGATTGGTCCCACACTCGGTGGTTTTATCGTAGACAATTACAGCTGGCCCCTCATTTTTGACATCAACATTCCTTTTGGTATTGTGGCCACACTGCTGGCGCTGCGCTTTGTAGACAAGCAGGACTGGGAGTATAATATTAACCGCAAAGCCATTCATATCGATTACCTCGGCATTGCGCTGCTGGCCATTGGTATTGCTTCGCTGCAATATGTGCTGGAGCGGGGCGAGTCGGACGATTGGTTTTCCGATACATGGATCTGTATCCTCAGCGTCGCTGCTGTGGGTGGATTGGGTTCTTTCATCTGGTGGGAACTGAAGACCGAAAACCCGGTGGTGAACCTGCGGGTACTACGCAGCAGAAACCTGGTGGGTAGCAATATCCTCACGTTTGTGTGCGGTTTCGGTTTGTTTGGATCGGTGTTCGTATTTCCTGTAATGGTGCAGCGTGTACTGGGCTATACCCCAACCGAAGCAGGTCTGGCCCTGGTGCCGGGTGCCCTGGTCGGTTTGATCATGATGCCGGTCATAGGCCGGTCCATGGGTAAAGGAGTGCCGCCGTTCTTCTTTGTAGTGATTGGTTTTCTCTGCTTTATCGGGCATGGTTATACTTCGTCGCTGGCTACGCCGGAAGTGGGTAAGGATTTCTTCATCCTGTCGCAGGTGCTGCGCGGTGTGGGTACCTCCTGCCTCATTGTACCCCTCATTCAGCAGGCTGTAGTAGGACTTAAACCACAGGAAATGCCCTACGGTATTGCCCTTACCAACATGCTGCGGCAGCTGGGCGGTGCCTTTGGTATCGCGATGATGAACACCTACATCACCCAGCGCTACACTTTGCACCGCACCGATCTGGTGAGCAACCTGCAGATGAACGATCCCGAAATGCTGCAACGCCTGAGTCAGGTGCAACAGGGCATGACCGCCCGCGGTATCAACCCTGCATCAGCTGCCGAAGCTGGTTACCGCATGCTGGATGGAGCCGTAACCAAACAGGCTTACATGCTCAGTTACCTCGATGGTTTCCTGGTCATCAGCCTGTTCTTCATCTGCGCCATTCCTTTCATGTTTTTACTGAGTACTAAAAAACTCGATTCCGCTGCCCAGGCCAAAGTGGCTGAGGAATCGCACTAATAGCATTGTTTATGAAAAAGATATTGTCTGTATTAAGCTTACTGCTGGCGGCTATGGCCGGTCAGGCGCAACAGGTGCCTGCCAATACCGAGCTGCAGGGCCTCATTAAAAAGGGATTTGTGTACTTCCCTAAAATGAAAGAGCTGGAGCAGGTGACCCACATCAACGAAGACAAGATAGGCGTGATGAAAAGTTACCTCTATCCCTCGCTGAGTGGTAATGCCTCGTATAATTATTTCAATCCGGTGGGACAGGCCAGTTTCCCGATTGGTCCTTCCCAAACACAAACCATCCAGTTTCAGCCTTATGATAACTGGAATGCGGGTGTGTCGCTCTCGTATGTAGTGCTGGACTTTGGTCGCGTAGGTGCCAATATCCGCAAGGCCAAAGCTGATCTGCAACTGGGCCAGGAAAATGTTTCGCTGCTGCAAAACCAGCTGGCGGCGCAGATTTCCAATGTGTACTATGGTTTGATCTACCTGAAAAAAGCCATCGGTATCCAGGATAGTGTACTGGCATTTCTGAAAGAAAATAAGGAAATGACAGAAAGTAAATTCCGCCACGGTGATGCCCTGAAACTCGATGTGCTCAACATCCAGGCCCAGATGGACATTGAAGAAAACCGCAAAGCCGAATTGCAGGCCCAGCTCGAAAAACAGCTGAACCTGATGGCCTATGCTTCCGGCGAACGTTTTGTACCGGAAGGTGCTGCGTTTGACTTTAACGTGAAAAACGTAGTAGGTGCCAATGGGCTGCAACTGGCCGAGGAGCAACATCCGGAATTTAAACTGGCTGCCACGAGGGTAGAATCAGCCAAGGCTGATGTCAAACTGGCCCGTGCGCAGAACATGCCACTGTTGAGTGTATCAGGATCTACCGGTTACCGCAATGGTTACCAGCCCGATATCCAGGAGCTGCGTTTCAACTATGGTGCCGGTGCGGCATTGCAGGTACCTATTTTTAACGGTACCCGCATGTACAAACAGGTGAACATGGCCAAAAGTACCCAGCACCTGAACGAACTGGCAGTAGCTACTTTGCAGGACCAGTTTAAAAAAGACATTGAGCAGGCCCTGGTAGAAGTGAAAACGAACGAAGACCGCCTGCAATACGTGCAATCACAAATCGAACAAACCATGCTGGCACGTACCCTGGCTGAAAGCCGTTTCCGCAATGGTGCCGGTACCAACCTGGAACTGACCAATGCGAGCACCAACGTACAGCGCGCCCTGCTGACCCAACTGCAATACCAATACCAGCTGTGTCTGGCGCAGGTAGAGCTGGCGAGACTGACAGGTGTGCAATATTATTAGAGCAGTAGTGAGTCGTGAGTAATAAGTAGTGAGACGGGATTAAGGATTGTATTTTGAAGACTGATGAGCAAAGCGTGCCGGGCATAGCCCGGTGCGCTTTTTTTGTGGGTGTTTGTTTGGGGCTCGCAATGGCGC
>Ga0247823_10003534_pt1 | contig 12626 bp, 10 predicted proteins | sample 13C_PalmiticAcid_2_FD_192426 | JGI IMG/M metagenome (GOLD analysis project Ga0247823, IMG submission 192426) | Soil microbial communities from agricultural site in Penn Yan, New York, United States - 13C_PalmiticAcid_Day30 | ecosystem: Environmental > Terrestrial > Soil > Agricultural land...
CGCGCAGGGCCAGCGCCGTCAGGGTGCTCATCGCGGCGCCCACGTGCCGGCGGTTGTGCGCGGCGAGCCAGGCGTTCTGCGCGCCGATGATGCGATCGAGCACCACGGTGGTGTCCCACGTGGGCGGCGCACTGAAAAAGTCCTGCACCAGCGACATCACGCTCGTCTGCGCCGCCATGCGGCCCTGCCCGCCCGCGGAAACACCGTCGGCGATGGCGGCGATGCACCCGAACGATTCCTCGTGGGGCGCGGGAGGCACGGCCGCGGAGAAGTCCTCGTTCCGGTCCCGGGGACCGGGATCGCTGTGGTGACCGATGTCGATGTCGAAACTCATGGCGGACCGAGGGGCACCGATAGCGTGCGCTGTGGAAGATGCTGGACAGGCAAGCAAGATGTCTGCCCAAGACCAGTGCGCCGGGCACCACAATGCACCCAGGCCGTGCCCCGAGAACTGGCATCGCGTTTGCTTTGCATCATTCCAACTGAGGAACGCCCCGAGGACATCGGAATGAAGAAGATGAAGCTGGTGATGGTTGGCAACGGCATGGCCGGCGTGCGCACGCTGGAAGAGCTGTTGAAGATCGCGCCCGACCTCTATGACATCACCGTCTTCGGAGCCGAGCCGCACCCGAACTACAACCGCATTTTGCTGTCGCCGGTGCTCGCCGGCGAACAGACGCTCGACGAGATCGTGCTCAACCCGCTGAGCTGGTACGCCGAGAACAACATCACGCTGCACCTCGGCAAGAAGGTCGTCGACGTGGACCGCCGCCGCCGCATCGTGCGTGCGGAAGACGGCACCGAGGAAACCTACGACCGCCTGCTGATCACCACCGGCTCGAACCCGTTCATCCTGCCCGTGCCCGGCAAGGACCTCGACGGCGTCATCGCGTACCGCGACATCGCCGACACCAACACGATGATCGAGGCGGCCACGAAGTACCGGCACGCCGTCGTGATCGGCGGAGGGCTGCTCGGCCTCGAGGCCGCGAACGGCCTGCTGCTGCGCGGCATGCAGGTCACCGTGGTGCACGTGGGCCCGTGGCTGCTCGAGCGCCAGCTCGACGACACCGCCGGCGGCCTGCTGCGCAAGACGCTCGAGGACAAGGGCATGAAGTTCCTGATGTCCGCACACACGCAAGCCCTGATGGGCGGCGACGACGGCCGTGTGAAGGCCGTTCAGTTCAAGGACGGCACCGAGGTCCCGGCCGACCTCGTCGTGATGGCCGCCGGCGTGCGCCCGAACACCGAACTGGCCGAGAAGATCGGCCTGCACTGCAGCCGAGGCATCGTCGTCACCGACACCATGCAGACCATCACCGACCCGCGCATCTATTCAGTGGGCGAATGCGCGGCCCACCGCGGCATCGCCTACGGCCTCGTCGCCCCGCTGTTCGAGCAGGGCAAGGTGTGCGCCACGCACCTCGCCGAGTCCGGCATCGGCCGCTACCTCGGTTCGCAGACGTCCACGAAGCTCAAGGTCACCGGCATCGACCTGTTCTCGGCCGGCGATTTCATGGGCGGCGAGGGCTGCGAGGAGATCGTGATGACCGATCCGTACGACGGTGTGTACAAGAAGCTCATCATCAAGGACGACCAGCTGGTCGGCGCCTGCATCTACGGCGACACCGTCGACGGCAGCTGGTACTTCAAGCTGCTGAAGGAAGCACAGAAGATCGACGGCATCCGCGACCGGCTGATCTTCGGCGAGTCGCGCGTCGACACCGACGACGCGGCCGACAAGGCCGGCGCGCACTGACCGTTCCCCTGGCGGTCCATGGCCGCCGTTCCCGAGACCTTCCCTTCGACCCCATGGCTGAAACCCGCTCCACCTGCCCCTACTGCGGCGTCGGCTGTGGCGTGGTCATCGAATCGCAGGGCGCCCGCATCACGGGCGTGCGCGGCGATCCGGACCACCCCGCCAACTTCGGCCGCCTGTGCACGAAGGGCAGCACGCTGCACCACACCGCCACGGCGGCCCTCACGCTGCAGTCGCGCCTGCTGCAGCCGTCGCACCGGCCGAGCCGCGGTGCGGCGCCGCGCCCGGTGTCCTGGGACACCGCGCTCGAGCTGGCCGCAGGCCACTTCGCCCGCGTGGTGCGCGACCACGGGCCGGACGCCGTGGGCTTCTACATCTCGGGCCAGTTGCTCACCGAGGACTACTACGTCTTCAACAAGCTCGCGAAAGGCCTGATCGGCACCAACAACGTCGACACCAACTCGCGCCTGTGCATGAGCAGCGCGGTGGCCGGCTACAAGGCCACGCTGGGCGCCGACGCCCCGCCCGCCTGCTACGACGACCTGAAGGACAGCACCACGCTGTTCATCACCGGGTCGAACACCGCGTGGGCGCACCCGATCCTGTACCGCCGCATCGAGGACGCGCGCGCCGCGAATCCCTTGATGAAGATCGTCGTCGCCGACCCGCGCCGCACCGACACGGCCGGCGCCGCCGACCTGCACCTGCCGATCCTGCCCGGCACCGACGTGGCGCTGTACCACGGCATGCTGCACGTGATGCTGGCCGAGGGCCTCGTCGACGAGGCGTACGTCGCGGCCCACACGAACGGCTTCGACGCGCTGCGCGAACGCGTGCGCGCGTACCCGCCCGCCGAGGCCGCGCGCCTGTGCGGCATCCCCGAGGCCGACCTCGTCCAGGCGGCCCGCTGGTTCGGGGCGCCCGGCGGCCGCACGCTCTCGCTGTACTGCCAGGGCCTGAACCAGAGCAGCCGCGGCACCGCGAAAAACGCCGCGCTCATCAACCTGCACCTGGCCACGGGCCAGATCGGCAAGCCGGGCGCCGGCCCGTTCTCGCTCACCGGCCAGCCCAACGCGATGGGCGGCCGCGAAGTGGGGGGCATGGCCAACCTGCTCAGCGCCCACCGCGACCTCGCCAACCCCGAGCACCGCGCCGAAGTGGCCCGGCTGTGGGGTGTGGACAGCGTGCCGGCGACACCCGGCAAGACCGCGGTCGACCTGTTCCAGGCGGTGGCCGACGGCGAGATCAAGGTGCTGTGGATCAGCTGCACGAACCCCGCGCAGTCGATGCCCGACCAGAACCTGGTGCGCCGCGCACTCCAGCGCGCGGAGTTCGTGATCGTGCAGGAGGCCTTCGGCACCACCATCACGTGCGACTACGCCGACCTGCTGCTGCCCGCCACCACGTGGGGCGAGAAGGACGGCACGGTCACCAACAGCGAACGCCGCATCTCGCGCGTGCGCCCGGCCGTCTCGTCGCCCGGCGCGGCGCGCCACGACTGGGCCACGGTGTGCGACTTCGCGCGCCGGCTCGAGTCGCGCCTGCGCCCGGGCCTTCCCACGCTGTTCCCGTACGACACGCCCGAGCAGGTCTGGAACGAACACCGCGAGAGCACCCGCGGCCGCGACCTCGACATCACGGGCCTCACCTACGGCCGCATCGAGGCCGGCCCCGAGCAGTGGCCCTTCCCGGAAGGCGCCACCACCGGCCGCGCGCGCCTCTACGAGGACGGCGTGTTCCCCACGGCCGACGGCCGCGCGAAGTTCCACGACGCACCGTACGAACCGGTGGCCGAGCCGAGCGACAACCGCTTCCCGTTCTCGCTGAACACCGGGCGCCTCCGCGACCAGTGGCACGGCATGAGCCGCACGGGCACCATCGGCCGCCTGTTCGGCCACGTGCCCGAACCGGCCATGGAGATGAATGCCGCCGACCTGGCCCGGCTCCAGCTGGCCGCCGGCGACCTGGTGCACGTCACGTCGCGCCGCGGCACGCTGATCGTGCCGGTGGCGGCCAGCGAGCAGGTGGCGGTGTCGCAGGCCTTCATCGCGATGCACTGGGGCGAGGAGTTCCTGTCCGGCAGCACGTCCAACGGCGTGAAGGTCCAGGGGGTCAACGCCGTGACCAGCCCGGCGTACTGCCCCACGTCGAAGCAGCCCGAGCTGAAACACGCCGCGGTGAAGGTGCTGAAGGCCGAGCTGCCGTGGCGTGTGCTCGGCATGGCCTGGCTGCCCGAGGAGCAGGCCGCCGCGGCGCGGGAGAAGTTGAAGCCGCTGATGGGCGCCTTCGCGTTCTCCAGTTGCGTGCCGTTCGGCCGCGAACGCGCCGGCGTGCTGTTCCGCGCGGCCGCGTACGAGGCGCCGCCCGACGCGTTGCTGCAGCAGATCGAATCCATCCTCGGCCTGGGCGGGCGCGACGTGCTGCACTACGTCGACAAGCGCCGCGGCCAGCGCCGCACCATGCGCCTGGCCGAGGTGAACGACCAGACGCAGCTCGAGGGGTTCGTGCTCGGCGGCGACATCAGCGCCGAGGTGTGGGTCAAGCCGCTGCTGCAGGACCAGCTGCCGGCCCAGGCCTACGGCCGCCTGCTGCTGCTGCCCGGCTCGAAGGCGCCGGTGGCCGTGAAGGCGCGGGGCCGCCAGGTCTGCACGTGCTTCAACGTCACGGAGCCGGACATCCTGGCCGGCCTTCAGTCATGCACCGGTCCGGCCGACCAGCAGTTCGCGCACCTGCAGTCCACGCTCAAGTGCGGCACCAATTGCGGGTCGTGCATCCCCGAGGTGAAGCGCATCGTGATGATGCAGCTGAAGGTCGCCTGACGGTTCTTCCCTGCCTAGAATGATCGGCTCGGCAGCCGCGGCCTTCTGGCCCGGCTCTTGCTGACCCACCCCGCAGGGACAGGACAATGAGCATCAGCGCGTACATCAAGGAAATCGGCCGGGGCAAGGACGGCGCCCGGCCGTTGCAGGAAGACCAGGCCCACGACCTCATGAGCCAGGTGCTCGACGGCCGGGTGACCGACCTCGAGATCGGCGCGTTCGCGGTGGCGATGCGCATCAAGGGCGAATCCACCGCCGAGCTGTCGGGTTTCCTGAAGGCCGCCACCGAACGCTGCATCGCCCTGCGCGCGCCGGGCCCGGCCGTGGTGCTGCCGTCGTACAACGGCGCACGCAAGCTGCCCAACCTCACGCCGCTGCTGGCCCTGCTGCTCGCGCAGGAGGGCGTGCCGGTGCTGGTGCACGGCATGCCGGAAGACCCCACGCGCGTCACCACCGCCACCATCTTCCACGACCTGGGCCTGCCCGAGTCGATGACGGCCGACGATGCGGCCCAGGCCTGGGCGCGCCGCGAGCCCGTCTACATGCGCACCGATCGCCTGTGCCCGCCGCTCGCGCGCCTGCTCGACGCGCGCTGGACCATCGGCCTGCGCAACTCCGGCCACACCATCGCGAAGCTGCTCGACCCGTTCCCGGCGGCCTCCGCGGTGCGCATCGTCAACTTCACGCACCCCGAGTACCTGCAGATGCACACGGCCTTCCTGCAGCACATCGGCGCCAACGCGGTGCTGATGCGCGGCACCGAGGGCGAACCCGTGGCCGACCCGCGCCGCCTGCCGAAGCTCGACGTGTTCATCGGCGGCGAGCCGCGCGCCGACCTGTCGCTGGGCCTGCAGGACGGCGTGCTGCGCGAACTGCCCGTGCTGCCGCGCACGTGCGACGCCCCCACCACCGCGCTCTACATCCAGTCGGTGCTGAGTGGCGAGAAGCCGGCGCCGGCGCCCATCGTGCAGCAGGTGGAGTGCCTGGTGAAGGCGCTGGCGGCGCTGGGCCGACCCTCTCACGAGAAGTCGGCCTGACGCGTCCTCCTCAGTACGCCACGCGCAAGGCCAGCGAGTAGTTCGCCGGCGCGCCGTAGTACGTGTTGTCGTATTCGTCCATCACGTAGTACTTCTTGTCGAACAGGTTGTTGGCGTTGAACTGCACCGACACGGTCGGCGTGACCTGGTAGCGTGCCATCGCCTGCACCTGCGTCACGCTGCCCTGGCGCAGCGTGGTGGTGGTGGCGGGCGGGTACGCGACCTCGGTGCTGGTGCCCGATTGCCAGTTGACCCCGCCGCCCAGCGTGAGGCCGTCGACCCAGGCGCGTGGCTCCCACGTGGCGAACAGCCGCACCATCGTGGCCGGCGCGAACGTGCGGATGTACTGGCCTTCGCCGTCCTTCGTCAGGTAGCGCGTCCAGCCCGCCGAGGCGCGCAGGTTCGAGGTCAGGCGGCCCGCCACCTCCACCTCGAAGCCGCGCGTGCGCGTGCCGTCGACCGCCTGCGATGCGGCGGTGCCGTCCGGCAGCAGGATGACCGTGCCGTCCGGGTTGCGCGCCGGCGCCGCGACGTTGTCCTGGCGGGTCTCGAAGACCGTCACGGCCGTGTTCAGCGTGCGGTCGAAGTGTTCGCCCTTGACGCCGAACTCGATGCTGTTGCCGTCCATCGGGTCGAGGAACCCGCCCGAGGCGTCGCGCTTGTTCTGCGGCTTGAAGATGCCGCTGTAGCTCGTGAAGGCCGAGAACTGCGGGGCGAAGTCCCACACGAGGCCGGCGTACGGGATCACCTTGTTGTACGAGTACCGGGCGCCGTCCGGGTTGTCATAGTCGTACACGTAGGTCGAGTCGATCTTCCAGCGGCCCCAGCGCGCGCCGGTGATCAGCTTGAGCGAGTCGGTGAGGGACAACCGGGCGGCGGCATACACCGCGTCCTGGTTCGTGCGGATGTCGTTGGCCGGGACGCTGTCCTGCCACGCCGGCTCGGCGTAGCTGCCGTTCCATTGGAAGAAGTTGCCCGGCGAAGGCTGCAGGGGGGTGTCGACGGACGCCTGCTCGGTGCCGGTGTTCTTCTCGCGCGAACCGTTGTAGCCCACCACCACCTCGTGTTTGCGCCCGAGCGCCTCGAACGGGGCCGACGCATGCAGGTCGAGCGCGTTCTCGATGATCTTCGCCTTGCTGCGGTACCCGTACGCCTCGAGGCCGGTGCCGTCCACGGGGTCCGGGAATCCGACCATGTAGAACAGGGCCACGTCCTCCTCGTAGCGGCGGTGGCTCAGGCTGCCCTTGACCGACCAGCCGTTGTCGAAGGTGTGCTTCACCTCGCCGAACACGGTCTGGGTCTCGCGCTCCCAGAAGGTCCAGTCCGTCGCGGTGGTGACCGAGCGGGACCAGTTGGCGAGCGTGCCGTCGCTCAGGTAGAGCGGGAACGAACCCCACGTGTTGCCGGTGGGACGGTTGCGCTGGTAGTCCGCGCCGACCGACACGCGGGTGGACGGGGTCACGTCGGCATCGATGACGCCGTACAGCACGGCCTTGCGCTTGTGGTACAGGTCCTGGTACGAATCGCCGTCCTCGCCCGCCGCCACGAAACGGGCGCGCACGGTGCCGTCGGCATTGAGCGGCGTCGACGCGTCCACCTCGGCGCGCACGCTGTTCCACGAGCCCGCGGTCAGCGAACCGGACACCGCCAGCGCCTTGCTGTCGGCGCGCTTGCGCACGAGGTTGATCGACGCGGCGGGATTGCCTGCGCCGGTCATCAGGCCGGTGGCGCCACGCACGATCTCGATGCGGTCGTAGAGCGCCGTGTCGAGGGTCTCGTCGATCGAGCCGGTGCTGAAGTTGGTGTGCGTGGGCACGCCGTCGAGCATCAGCGTGTCGACGACGAAGCCGCGCGCGGTGAACAGCACGCGCTCGGTGTCGTAGGCGTACGAATAGATCCCCGGCGTGCTGTCGAGCACCTGGCGCAGCGACGTGAGGTTCTGGTCCTCCAGCCGCTCGCGCGTCATCACCGTGAGCGACTGGGGCGTCTCGCGGGGCGACAGGGTCAGCCGGGTGGCGGACGTGGTCTCGCGCACGGTGTAGGTGTCGGGCGTGGCGGCCTTGACCACCACCGGGGCCAGCGTGGAGTTGTCCTTCGCCGGCGGCACGGGCTCGGGCGAGGTCTGCGCCCAGGCGTTGAGCGCGAGGCCCACGCTGAACGCGATCAGGGTGCGAGCCGGCAAGGCCCCGGACGAACGGGATACGGCGAAGGTCATGGCTTCTCGAATAGGAATGATTGTCATTCATTATCGCCAGCCGGTCGCGACCTGACCAGCCCTCGTCCCCTCGCCACAACACCCGGCGGATAATCCCGCGCTCCGCCTTCTCCCCGATTTCCCCCATGTTGCCCTTCGACGCCGTCGTCATCGGTGCCGGCGCCGCCGGCCTTTTCTGCGCCGGCATCGCCGGCCAGCTCGGTGCGCGCGTGCTGCTCATCGACCATTCACCGAAGGTGGGCGAGAAGATCCGCATCTCGGGCGGCGGCCGCTGCAACTTCACGAACCGCGACGCGGGGCCGGCCAACTTCCTGTCTGACAACCCGCACTTCTGCCGCTCGGCGCTCGCCCGCTACACGCCGCAGGACTTCATCGCGCTCGTGCAGCGCCACCGCATCGCGTGGCACGAGAAGCACAAGGGGCAGCTCTTCTGCGATGAATCTGCCGAAGACATCATCGCGATGCTGCTGCGCGAGTGCGAGCAGGGCCACGTGACGCGCTGGCAGCCGTGCGCCGTGCAGGGCGTGCGCAAGACGGCCGACGGCTTCGAGGTGGACACCGAGCGCGGCCCCGTGCGCACGCAGCGCGTGGTGGTGGCCACCGGCGGCCTCCCGGTGCCGAAGATCGGCGCCACCGACTTCGGCCTGAAGCTCGCCCGCGAGTTCGGCCTGCGCACCACCGACACCCGCCCCGCCCTCGTGCCGCTTACCTTCGACGCGGCCGACTGGGCGCCGTTCGTGCCGCTGGCGGGCCTCTCGCTGCCCGTCGGCATCACCAGCGGCGACGGCGAGTTCCTGGAAGACCTGCTCTTCACGCACCGCGGCCTGAGCGGTCCGGCCGTGCTGCAGATCTCGAGCTTCTGGCGGGGCGGCACCCCCATCACCATCGACCTCGCCCCGGGCATCGACCTGGCGGGCGTGCTGAAGGCCGCGAAGGGCACGTCGCGCCGCAAGGTCGCCAACGAACTGCCCCAGCACCTGCCCGCGCGCCTCGCCGAGGCCTGGCTCGCCGGCCGGCCGCTCGCCGAACGCCCCATCGCCGACACCCGCGACAAGGACCTGCAGGACCTCGCCGCGAGCCTGCAGGCGTGGTCGCTCGTGCCCAACGGCACCGAGGGCTACCGCAAGGCCGAGGTCATGGCCGGCGGGGTGGACACGAAAGGGCTGTCGTCCCAGACGATGGAAAGCCGCGCCGTGCCGGGGCTGTACTTCATCGGCGAGGTGGTGGACGTGACGGGCTGGCTCGGCGGGTACAACTTCCAGTGGGCCTGGGCCAGTGCCGCGGCCTGCGGACGGGCCATCGGCGGGAATTCGGCGTAACACCCCAAAATTGCCCGACAATGGCGGGTTGGCGCATGAGCGCCGTCGTTTCACGGTTTCGGGCTGTCCAGGCCCCCTTCACACCATGGCAACCATTCTTCAGCAACTGCCCTCCGGCCAGAAGGTCGGCATCGCGTTCTCCGGCGGTCTCGACACCAGCGCCGCGCTCCACTGGATGCGCAACAAGGGCGCCATCCCGTACGCGTATACGGCCAACCTCGGCCAGCCCGACGAACCCGACTACGACGAGATTCCCCGCAAGGCGCTGCAGTACGGCGCCGAGAAGGCCCGCCTGATCGACTGCCGCGCGCAGCTGGTCGCCGAAGGCATCGCCGCGCTGCAGGCCGGCGCCTTCCACATCTCCACCGCCGGCGTCACGTACTTCAACACCACGCCCATCGGGCGCGCCGTGACGGGCACGATGCTCGTCGCCGCCATGAAGGAAGACGACGTCAACATCTGGGGCGACGGCAGCACCTTCAAGGGCAACGACATCGAGCGGTTCTACCGCTACGGCCTGCTCGCCAACCCGGGCCTGAAGATCTACAAGCCCTGGCTCGACCAGCTGTTCATCGACGAACTGGGCGGCCGCGCCGAGATGTCGGCGTTCATGACCAAGGCCGGCTTCGGCTACAAGATGTCGGCCGAGAAGGCCTACTCCACCGACTCGAACCTGCTGGGCGCCACCCACGAGGCGAAGGACCTGGAGCACCTCAACAGCGGCATCCAGATCGTGCAGCCCATCATGGGCGTGGCCTTCTGGCGCGACGACGTCGAGGTCAAGCGCGAGACGGTCACCGTGCGCTTCGAGGAAGGCCAGCCGGTCGCCCTCAACGGCCAGACCTTCGCGAACCCGGTGGAATTGCTGCTGGAAGCCAACCGCATCGGCGGCCGCCACGGCCTCGGCATGAGCGACCAGATCGAGAACCGCATCATCGAGGCCAAGAGCCGCGGCATCTACGAGGCCCCGGGCCTCGCGCTGCTGTTCATCGCCTACGAACGCCTCGTGACCGGCATCCACAACGAGGACACCATCGAGCAGTACCGCGACAACGGCCGCCGCCTCGGCCGCCTGCTGTACCAGGGCCGCTGGTTCGACCCGCAGGCCATCATGCTGCGCGAGACCGCCCAGCGCTGGGTGGCCCGCGCCATCACCGGCGAGGTGACCATCGAGCTGCGCCGCGGCAACGACTACAGCATCATGAACACGGTGTCGTCGAACCTCACGTACAAGCCCGAGCGCCTGACGATGGAAAAGGGCGAGTCCACGTTCTCGCCGGCCGACCGCATCGGCCAGCTGACGATGCGCAACCTCGACATCGCCGACACCCGCGAAAAGCTGGAAATCTTCGCGAAGGTGGGCCTGCTGTCCCCGGGCACGGGCACCGACATGCCCCGCCTGGGCGGCGAGAAATAAAGCCTTTCGGAGCGGTCACTCACGTGACCTCTTGCGCCGGCCGGAGACGGTGTCTATAATCGCCGTCTTTGCTGGCAAACCCGCGTGTCGATTCGTCCAGGCCCTGAGGCTGGATTCCGGAACCTCCACCTCGAGAAACCGGGCGAACACCGAGCGCACAAACATCTGGATCTATGACTTCGATTCGCGTTAAAGAGAACGAGCCCTTCGACGTGGCCCTGCGCCGCTTCAAGCGCACGATTGAAAAGCTGGGCCTGCTGACTGACCTCCGCGCCCGCGAGTTCTACGAAAAGCCCACCGCCGAGCGCAAGCGCAAGAAGGCGGCCGCGGTGAAGCGCCACTTCAAGCGCATCCGCAGCATGCAGCTGCCGAAGCGCCTGTACTGAGCCCTCCGCTCAGGCAGCACCAAGCCCGCTCCAAGCGGGCTTTGTTGTTTCTGACCCCCGTGATTCCCTGATGGAGCCCGCCATGAGCACGCTGAAAGACAAGATCACCGACGACATGAAGACCGCCATGCGCGCCAAGGACTCGGCGCGCCTGCTGACCATCCGCGGCCTGCTCGCGGCGCTCAAGCAGAAGGAAGTCGACGAACGCATCGAACTCGACGACGTGGCCGTGATCGCCATCGTCGACAAGCTCGTGAAGCAGCGCAAGGACTCCATCGCCCAGTTCACCACCGGCGGCCGCCAGGACCTGGTCGACAAGGAAACCGCCGAACTCGCCGTGCTCGAGACCTACCTGCCCCAGCGCATGAGCGCCGAGGAAGTGGCCGCGGCCGTGGGCAAGATCGTGGCCGACCTGGGCGCGAGCGGCCCCGGCGACATGGGCAAGGTGATGGGCGCCGTGAAGTCCCAGCTCGCCGGCAAGGCCGACATGGGCCAGGTGTCCGCCGCCGTGAAGGCCGCGCTCGCCCCCCGCTGATTCCGTCATCACTGCCACGCTTCAGGAGACGCCCATGACCACCCCCAACGTCCAGCGCCTGAGCGACACCGTGTGCGCCGCCGGCCAGCTCGACCCGGCCGCCATGGCCTGGGCCGCCGCCAACGGCTTCAAGAGTGTCATCAACAACCGGCCCGACTTCGAGCACGGCCCGGACCAGCCCACCAACGCGTCCATCGCCGAGGCGGCGCAGGCGGCCGGGCTGCAGTACGCTTTCCTGCCGGTGGCGGGCGGCTACCAGTCGCCGGAAGAGATCGCGAAGTTCGCCGAACTCCTCGACACGCTGCCCCAGCCCATCCTCGCGTTCTGCCGCAGCGGGGCGCGTGTGGGCAAGCTGTTCCAGGCCGCGTCGGCGCTGCCCTGAGCACCCCGGTCATCCCGGCGAACGCCGGGACCCACCGGTGCCGCAGCGCAACAGCAGGCAGTGGGCCCCGATGTTCATCGGGGTGACCGTGCGTTCCGCACTCCGCATAACTACGGTCGCGCCCATCCCGGGCGCCACCTACACTCGCGCCCACCCTTCCCTTCCCACCGCAGGTGTTTCGCATGAAAGCCTTGCTCGCCCTCACCCGCGGCATCGACTGGCTGACCCACAAGTTCGGCTGGATCGCCGCCGTCGCGGTCATCGCGTCCTGTTTCATCAGTTCAGGCAACGCAGTCATCCGCTTCATCTTCAGCAACAGTTCCAACGCCTGGCTCGAGATCCAGTGGTACCTGTTCGCGGCGTGCGTGATGCTCGGCGCCGCGCACGTGCTGAAGGTCAACGAACACGTGCGGGTCGACGTCTTCTACGGGCGCTTCGGCGGCCGCGGCAAGGTGCTCATCGACCTCTTCGGGCTCGTCTTCTTCCTGCTGCCCACGATGGGCCTGATGCTGTGGCTGTCATGGCCCTACTTCCTCGGCATGCTCCATTCGGGTGAGGTCTCCGGCAACGCCGGCGGGCTGATCCGCTGGCCGGCCGTGCTGATGCTGCCCATGGGCTTCGCACTCGTGGTCCTGCAGGGCATCTCCGAGATCATCAAGCGCATCGGCTGGCTGATGAACGTGTACGACATGGACATCCACTACGAACGGCCGCTGCAATGAGCATGGAGAATTTCGCCCCGATGATGTTCGGGGGG
>Ga0247823_10003538_pt1 | contig 12619 bp, 11 predicted proteins | sample 13C_PalmiticAcid_2_FD_192426 | JGI IMG/M metagenome (GOLD analysis project Ga0247823, IMG submission 192426) | Soil microbial communities from agricultural site in Penn Yan, New York, United States - 13C_PalmiticAcid_Day30 | ecosystem: Environmental > Terrestrial > Soil > Agricultural land...
GATCATGCGCCGCATCCTGCGCAAGATCGCCGAAGGCGACACTTCCTCCCTCGGCGACACCTCAACCCTCGCCGATCCAGCCGTCGTCGACGACCTCGTCGCTAACCGCGTGCGGTGAACGTTCGCGCCCGGTTTGTCGCCATGACCTCAGGCGATGACCCGGCGCAGCGAACTCCTCACATCGCGGCACCGGCGGCGATCGGCAGGGTCAGCCGCACCGACAGCCCGCCCGGATCGTTGGCCTCGAGCTGCAACTCACCGTGGTGCAGATGGGCGATGGTCTGGACGAGCGAGAGTCCGAGTCCGGCACCGCTGCCGCCGCGTGCCGGATCCAGACGCACAAAGCGGTGCGTAGCCTGCACCCTTTCCGTCTCGGAAAGGCCGGGTCCGTCGTCGGCAACGATCAGATCGATCGAGCCGCTGGCGGCGGTCGATGCCCCGATCAGGATCTTCGAACCGCCTGCCGCGTATTTGAGCGCATTGTCGACAAGGTTCGACAGCGCCCGTTGCAGCAGCTCGCGGTGCGCGAGGACATCCAGTTCTCCCGGAGCGTCCACATGGATCGCGAAGCCCCGCTCCTCCGCAATTGGTCCATAGATCTCGGCGATGTCGTCGAGCATCGCCGGCAAGCCGAACCGTGTGAACTGATCTCGCCCGATGCCCGCTTCCGCCCGACTGATCTCCAGCGCCGTATCGAGCAGCTGGTGGAGGCTGTCGGCTTCATCGATCGCCCCGGCGAGCGCGGCCGTCGTGTCGGCATCGCGGCTGCGGCGGAGCGCCTGCTCCAGCGCCGCCTTCAACCGCGACACCGGCGAACGCAGGTCGTGCGCCATCGAATCGGTCACTATGCGCAGCTCCCGGACCAGCACCTCGATGCGGTCGAGCATCGCGTTGATCGACACGCCCAGCCGGTCGAAGGCGTCGCCTGACTCGTCACGTTCGACACGTGCATCGAGCCGCCCGGCGGCAATGGCCGAAGCCGCGCGCGCGAACGCATCGATCCGGCGTGACAATATCCATGCGGCGAGCGCGGCCACTAACGTGGCAGCGAAGATGCCGGCAGCGAGCGCGTTGAGGAACGCCGTCCGGCTCGCACGCGCAAGCTGCGCTTGCGCTTCGAGTACCTCGCCGGTCAGCAGCGCGTGACCACCGGGCAGACGCGTCGTGACGAGGCCCATTTCCTCCGCGGCCGTGCCACCTTCGCGGAACAGGCTGATACGCCGCCAGCGCTCGGCATCGCCGACGGTCGCGGGCCATTGCTTGAGATTGCCGACGATCGGCGCGTTCCCCGGCCCCTTCAGCAACACGACAAAGTTGCGATCGTCGCGCACAGCGAGCCGTTCACGAATCGCGCGAACCAGATCCGCTTCGCCCCCTTGCCGATACTCCTGAGCGAAATCGTCGCGCGCCACCTCCGCCGCCGTCCGCGCATCGGAGAGGAGCATCGCTTCGGTGAAGCGATGGATGACGGTCAGGCCGAAGGCGAGCGTCGCGACCTGCGCCAGCAGCAGGACAAGCGCGAGCCGGATGGTCGTCGACCGCGGGATTATGCGCCGCATCGCCGCGCTAATCCGCGGATCCGAGCATATAGCCCGCGCCGCGGATGGTGTGGACGAGCGGGGTGCCGAAGCCGTCGTCGATCTTGCGGCGCAGACGGCTGACATGGACATCGACGACATTCGTTCCGGGGTCGAAATGATATTCCCACACGCCCTCCAGCATCATCGTGCGCGTCACGACCTGATCCTTGTGCCGCAGCAGATACTCGAGCAGGCGGAACTCGCGCGGTTGCAGCTCGATCCGCCGCCCGCCACGCGTGACGCGGCGATTGAGCAGGTTCATCTCCAGATCCTCGCACGCGAGCGAGGTTTCGACCTGGGTCGCCCCCGACGGCTTGGCGATCAGCAGCTTCAGCCGCGCGAGCAGTTCGGAGAAGGCGAAGGGTTTGACGAGATAGTCGTTGGCGCCGGAGGTGAGCCCTTCGACGCGCGCATCGACCGCACCGAGGTTCGACAGGATGATCACCGGTGTCGTGACGCGCGCGGCACGCAACGCCGCGAGCACCGCCATCCCGTCCATGCCGGGCAGCATCCGGTCAAGCACGATCGCGTCGTAGCTGCCGTCGGTCGCATGAAACAGCCCGTCGCGCCCATCCGTCGCGTGATCGACGACGAAGCCCTCGCCGGCCAGACTCTTGACGACATGATCCGCCGTTGCGCGGTCATCCTCGACGACGAGTATCTTGTGCGACATGCGGCATTCCTCGCTAATGTCCGGCGGCCGGTAACCGCATATAGCGATCCGCGCCTTCGTGACGAATAATCAGCTGGATGCCGTGCCCGCCGTCGCGTTTCGCCGCCGCGGACACGTCCGCCAAGGCAGCGACCGGCCGGTCGTCGATGCTCTCGATCACGTCGCCTACCGCAATCCCGGCCGCCGCAGCCGGCCCGTCGTCCTCCACGCTGGTCACGACCAGCTTCCGCGATCCGGCAGCCGGCGGCTGAAACTCATAGGTCAGCCCGGCGATCAGGCCGCTGTGCGGCGGCCGCGATCCCGGACCCCAGCGTGCCGCAAGCAGAATGAGCGCGACGAGCAGGACGAGCAACGCACCTGTCGAAGGCAGGAAGCGCGCGCGCGGCTTCACGAGGTTCCCCGAGCCGGGGCAACCCCCGCATGCGAACGGCTTCCGCCAGCCGGCCGTGAGACGAGATGATGGACCGCCGCCATGCTGCCGGCAAAGGCCATTCCGCGCGGGCCGGCAATGTAGCGCGGTTCCCAATGGGTCGCGAACTTGGCCTTGTAGCTGCGCAGACCTTCGAAGCCGTAGAGCTTCTCCCCATGCCGGAACAGGAACGATGCTCCGCGAGCCCAGGTCGAGGCGAGCCTGCCGCCTTCGATCCCCGCCAGCGGCGCGATACCCAGCGTGAACCAGCGATAGCGCTCGGCCTGGGCGTGCTCGATCAGGCGCAGAAACAGGAAATCCATCGTCCCATAGGGAATGTCGTGGCGATGGCGCATCAGGTCCACCGACATTTCCCCGCGGTTCGCGGTCGCGAGGATATTGGCGAACGCGATGATCCGCCCGTCGATGCGCACGACTGCACAAGGGAAACGCATCAGATATTCAGGATCGAACCGGCCGAGGCTGAAGGCCTTCTCGCGCTGTTTCTTGCTGCTCAGCCAGTCGTCCGACACCACGGCGAGCTCCGCGAGATGCTCCGGCACCTCGGCAGCGCTCAGGACGGCGAACTCGGCGCCTTCCTGCATTGCCTTTCGCTCGGCGTGCCGAAGCGACTTCGCCTGGGCTCCTGCCCGGGTGAACGCGGCCAGATCGACCCGCGCCTCTTCGCCATATTTGACGATCGAAAGCCCAAGGTCGATCGCGTGGGGCAGGCAGACCGCGCTGATCTGGTAGAGCAGGATACGTCCCTGCGCGGCGTCGGCTCTTTCGCGCAGCGCCCATAGAAGATCGCCCCAACGCGCTTCGTGGCCGACCGGATCGCCCATGACGATCCAGTTCGGACCCTGAACCCGGTACATCAGGAATGCGTCGCCCTCGTCGGCGAGGATGAAGCTCTTGTCACCGGTCAGTGCAAGGAATGCGTCGCTGTGCCGCGCAAGGGAAAGCCCCGGTTGCAGCTGATCGAGCGTAACCGGATCGGCGCGTTCCGCGCGCGACGACGGCGCGAACAGCCGCCAGAGCAACAGCCCGGCGAGCATGATCGCGGTTCCGAACAGAGCGCGCAGAAAACGCGGGGCATCCCCGGTCAGGCTGAACTGCCACCACAGATTGGCCGAATAGTCGACGTGTCTATAGGCAAAGAATCCCGCAAAGACCGACGCAAGGATCGCGGTCAGTGCCGCGACCGTCCAGCCTGTCGAGAGCGGTGCGTCGAGCAGGGATGTCCTGCGATAAAAGGCTGGACGGCTCCACTGCAGCGCGGCTGCGATCGCGAGGAGGATGACCGCTTCCTCATAATCGGCCCCTTTGGCGAGCGAGAAGACCGCACCGGCAAGCAGCAACGCGCGCGTCGTGAAGAACGCACCGTCGAGACGCCGTAACAGGCCAGGCGCGAGGAACAGCAGCAGCGTTCCCGACAGGCTGGCGGCGAGATGCGATGCTTCGACGAACGGCAGTGGCAGGATATGCCGCAGGGCGTGCATCCGGCTTGCCTCACCCGGCGTCGATCCCGACAACAGCAGGATGAGGCCGCCGGCAAAGGCCAGCGCGGCGAGCAATGGCGGGGCGAGTTCGCGGAGCAGCGATTGCCCCGCCTGCACCAGCCCCTGTGCCGGTCCGCGCCATGCCTTGCCTTCGTGCCAGGCCAGAAGCAGCGCGGCGAGAAGTAACGGCAGCAGATAGTAGATGATACGATAGGCCAGCAATGCCGCGAGCAGCTGCGCCTTGTCGCCCGGCACGGTTGCGATCACCACCGCCTCGAACACGCCGAGTCCGCCGGGCACATGGCTGATCAGCGACGCGATGATCGCGAGCGCATAGCCAAGGAAGAAGGCCGGATAGAGCGCAGGATCATGCGCCGGCAGCAGGACGAACAGCGCCGCGCTGGCGGCGGCGAGGTCGAGCGCGGCGACACCCGTCATCGCGGCGCTTTGCCCAAGCCGCGGCAGCGGCGTGCGCCAGCCGCCGATATCGACCGAGCGCAACCCGAAATGGCGCAGCAGCAGCGGAATCAGGCATAGCGTCACCACCCCGATTCCGGCGAGGTGAAGCCAGGGCAGGGGCAGCGCGAAACCGGGCATCGGTAAGAGGTGTGTGCTCGTGATCGCCGCAAGTCCTGCGAGGAGGACGACGCCGTTCCAGAAGCTGAAGCTGGCGAGCGCGATGACGCTGCCGACCTCGCCCGCGTCCAGCCCGGCGGAGCGATAGATGCGGTAGCGGGCCGAGCCTCCCGTCAGCAGCGCGAGGCCGAGATTGTGGCTGAGCGTGTAGCTGGTGAAGGACGCGAGCGCGTAGGTCCGCCAAGGCAGGTTGCGGCCGATCACCCGCAGCGCGAAGCGGTCGTAGAGCGTGAGCATCAGATAGCTCGCTGCCGTGAGCAGCAGCGCCGCGGCGATCTGGCCGGCCGACAGGGCGTCGAAGGCGTGCCGGATTTCATGCGGGCGCACCGAGTGAAGCAGTTTGAACAGGGCGGTGAGGCCCACCGCAGCCACCAGCAGCGCGGCGAGGATCGACAGTGCGCGCTTGTGGGCGGCGACCCGGTGCAAAAGGCCGGTGACCGCGATCATCGGCGAGTCCAGTCCTGATGCTTGCAGATCAGACCGCCGAGAATGCAGCCCGAGATGCGGAGGCTGTTCGCACTCGTCTGGTCGATCGTCGAGTAGAAGCGGCGGCCCTGATCGGGAACATAGACCTGCCCCGTCCAGTGACCGGCACTTTTCGCGCGATAATCGACGAGCAATTCGGTGCCGATCAGCGTGGTCACGCCCGCCTCGCGTGCATCGGCGAGCGCGGCGGGCGCTGCCCATACGATATTGCCGCAGAGCAGCTGACCGCAGGCCCGGGTGCGGACGAGGATCGTCCCCTTGGGGTTCTGCCAGAGCCCGATCGGCGTCACCGGAGCTTCGGCGTGCGCCGTGGCAGACAGACCCAGCAGCAATATCGCGGCGAGAAGGCGCATCTCATTCACTCCCGGCTATGGCGGAGGCGTGCTGTACGGCGGGCAGGATCGCCGCTTCGAGCGCACGGTCGTCGAAATCGAGCATATGGCCGCCCGGCAGGACGATCTTGCGGACATTGGCCATGGTGAGTTTGGGGCACAGGCTGTCGCGTTCGTCGGCGCCGCGAATGCAGGTCACCGGAACCCAGGTCAGTTGCGAAGCGCTGGGGAAAGCGGGCCGATCGGGTCTTTCGAGTCCGGCGAGTTCGATCGGCGATGCGCGGAACACGACATCCTCGCCGGGGACCACCAGCACCACCGACTGGATCGGGCGCCGGCGTGCGGGCGAGAATTCGGCGAGCCCGGCATGGAGCATATCCGCGCCGAAGGATTGGCCGATCAGAACGACGCGGTCCGTCCGGCCGAGCCGCATCGCGCGTGTCATCGCCGCGTCGATCATCGCCGCGACTTCGGCGGGCGTCCGCCGCGGCGAAAAATAGGTCAGCGAATTGACCGTCACGACGGTGTAGCCCCGGCCGTGAAGCCGGGCCGCGATCTTCGGTGCCATACCGACCCGGTCGCCCATGTCGCCGGACAGGATGACGATGGCTGGCGTGGCGGCGTCAGCGGGTGTCGCGGGCAAGTCGCGATACACCTGGCCGTTATAGTAGCCGGCATGGAGATAGAAGAGTGCGGCGCAGGCGGCGGCAAGGAACAGCAGGGACAGGATCTTCTTCATACGATCCCCCAAAGAGCGGACGACTGCCGCCGCAAGGCGGATCGGGAGGGGAGCCCTGACGGTCCGGCCTCGCTGCGGCCTGCCGATCCTGACCCTTCGCACCCGTCCGGAAGCTGGCTCCAAGATTACGATATTGTCATGTGGCGGCAATGCCCCGGTTGGATCGCGGGGCTTAGAAGGGGGCATCCAAGGCGCTCCGATCCTTCTTCGCCCTCGCCCTGGATTTCAGTCTGCCTCGTCCGCCCGGTCGGGTGGATCAATGGAGTAGGAAATATGGCACGCTTTCGCACTCTTGCCGCGTTCGGTCTTGCATCGATGGTGATGATCGGCGCCCCGGCCATCGCCGCATCGCCGCAGCACCAGACGTCGACCTCCGCCACCGCGGCCAAGCCGGCCGCGCCGGTCAAGCTGGCCGCCGCGACGCCCGCAAAGCCGAAGGCGGTAACCCGGGCACGCCCGACCCACCTCGCCAAGGCAACCCTGCGCAACGGCAAGCAGGTGACTTACGACTGCCGTCTCGCGGGCAACAAGACCAAGCAGGCCTGCAAGGGCTGAGCCCCATCCTCCAACGCTTGTAAATCACCTCTCCGGCCAGTTCCGATCTTCCCCGGAACTGGCCGGTTGCGGCGGGCGCAGGTCACTCGTCGACGAGTTCCTTCTCGGCATCCTCGCCATGAAGGTTCATCAGCGAATCCATCAGGTCGCTTTCCGCGCTCGAGCATACGCCGAGCACCACAGCCTCGTCGCACCCTTCGCCGGTGATATAGGCGTGGCCCATATTCGAATCGATATAGATCGACTGGCCCTGCTCCAGCGCGACCGGATCGTAGAATTCGGTATGCACCACGATCCTGCCCGACACGACGAAGACGAATTCCTCGCCGGGATGGCGAACGAGCTCGCCGAACTCTTCGGGGGTCTTGGCTCGGATGCGTGTCATGATCGGCAGCATCCGCTTCCGCCGCAATTCCGTGCACAGATAGAAGTAATCGTAGTTCGACGTCTTGACCCGCACAGCGCGGCTCAAATCGCCGACGCTGCGCCGTGCCGTGACTTGCGGTTCACCGCCGTCATTCTCGGCGAACAGCTCGGACATGCGGATGTTCAGCCGCCGACTGAGTTGAAGGAGCTTGTCGTAGGTCAGGGTGAGACGGTCGTGCTCGATCTTGGATAGCGTCGAGACCGGGATCCCGGTCTGCTCGCTCATTTCCTTGAGAGTCCAGCGATTACGATCGCGCAGCCCGCGCAACAGCTTGCCGAGTGTGGGCTGGCCGTCCTTCATACGATGTCGCGCTTTAGTGAATGCCGGTCGAGCGCGTTTCTGGTCGGGATCATCTTGTCGCAATCGAGAATAGAATTCGACCTCGACTATACCCGCCTCGGCGACCAGCGCAATCGACGCCACCAAAGCTTTCCCTGAGCTGGCCGGAAGGACGGCGTGAGGGGACGGATACACACCCTATACCGATGTGACCAAGGGCGCCTAAATCCGCCATTGACAAACCTGCTGCAGAAGGATTGTCTCAGAATGAAAAAAATTTCATTTGAGAAACTGTCCGCCACTTCGAGATGAAGGCGCGCGACGCGGGGAGAGCAAGATGCGGTTTGGCAGAGCGGTCAAGATGGCGGGCGCGCTGGCGCTGGCGGCGCTGGCGGGCGCTGCCGCGTCGAACCCGGCGGCGCCCGCCGCTGCGTCTGCCGAAAGCGTCACCACGAAGCTCCCCGAGCGCGCGCTGACCAAGGCGGACGTCGATTTGTGGCTCGACGGATTCATGCCCTACGCACTCGAACGCGGCAATGCGGCGGGGGCCGTCGTCGTCGTGGTCAAGGACGGGAAGCCGCTGACGCAGAGGGGCTTCGGCTTCGCCGATGTGGCGAAGCGGCGCCCGGTCGATCCCGAGACGACGCTGTTCAAGCAGGCCTCGGTGTCGAAGACGATCACCTGGACCGCCGTCATGCAGATGGTCGAGGCGGGCAAGATCGACCTCGACAAGGATATCAACGCCTATCTCGATTTCAGCATCCCGCCCTATGACGGCAAGCCGGTCACGATGCGGAACCTGATGACGCACACCGCGGGCTTCGACGAAGTGCAGCGCGGCCTGAACAGCTACGATCTCAAGGATATTCCAACACTTGCCGTGGCGATGAAGCGGCAGGTGCCGCAGCGTATCTATGCGCCCGGCAGCACGCCTGCCTATTCGAACTACGGCACTGCGCTCGCCGCCTATATCGTCGAGCGGGTCTCGGGCATGTCCTTCTACGACTATGCCGAGCGGCGGATCTTCGCGCCGGCCGGCATGATGCATTCGACCATGCGGGCGAAACTGCCGGAACGGCTCGAGCCGCTGCTCGCAAAGGGCTACACGCTGGGTTCGGGCAAGCCGGGCCGGCCCGAGCTCAACAGCTTCGCGCCGGCCGGCGGCCTGGCCGCATCGGGCGCCGACCTTGGCCGCTTCATGATCGCGCACCTCGATAATGGCGGGGTGCTGCTCAAGCCCGAAACGGCGCATCTGATGCATGACAGCATCAGCCGGGCGATCCCGCCGCTCAACGGCATGGCGCTCGGCTTCTACGAGCAGAATATCAACGGGCGGAGGGTGATCTCGCACGCCGGCGATTCGATCGAGTTCCACAGCCAGCTGTGGATGTTTCCGGGCGAGAAGGTCGGCATCTACATGTCCATGAATGCCGCGGGTTCGAACAAGCTGTCGGGCGCGATCCGCAGTCATTTGCTCGAGGCGTTCGCCGATCGCTATTTCCCCGCAGTCCAGCGCGATGGCCGCGTCGATGCCGCAACGGCGCGCGATCACGCGCGGATGATGGTCGGAACCTACAACAAGACGCGGCGAATCGAGGCGAGCTTCCTGAAGGCGTCGGAACTGGTCGGCCAGTTCAAAGTCACGCTCGATGCCGAGGGCGGCCTTGTCTTCAGCGCGGCGCAGGACATTGGCGGGGCTCCCCGCAAATGGGTCGAGATCGCCCCCTTCGTCTGGCGCGAGGTGGGTGGAAAGATGCGGTTGGCGGCCAAGGTGGAGAATGGCCGCGTCGTCCGCTTCGGGATCGATTCCTCGTCCCCGTTCATGCTGTTCGAGCCGGTTCCCTGGTACAGCTCCAGCGCCTGGCTGACCCCCGCGATGGCCGCGAGCCTGGCTGCATTGCTGCTGACCGCACTCTCCTGGCCCATCGTCGCGCTGGTCCGGCGGCACTATGGCGTGCGTCCGGCGCACAGCGTCGCGGAATGGCGTGCCTATCGTCTGACGCGTGCGCTCGCCGGGCTGGCGGTGGCGGTGATGATCGCCTGGCCGGTCTTCGCATCGTCTCTCCTGTCCGACTTCTCGTCGTTGAACGGCGAACTCGACGGGACGCTGATCGCCCTGCGGATCGCGACGCCGCTTATCTTCGTCGCGTTGCTCGGGGCTGCGGTCTGGAATCTCTGGCTGGTCTGGAAAGGCGCGCCGGGCAAGCTCCGCCGCATCTGGAGCGTGGTGCTGGCGATCAGCGCAGTCGTGCTGCTGTGGATCGCTTTGGTCTTCCATCTCATCGGCTGGGGCACCGCATTCTGACGTGCACCGAATCTTGTTGAATTTTCTAAATGGAGAATTATTGTCATATCAGGACATCGCAGGTGTGCGATGCGCAATCGCCTCGAATGTCCGGTGTCTGATTCTAGCAGGGTGAGTACGTGAACATCCAAACCTCTCTCGATGTGAGCGCCGGGTCGTTGATCCTGCCGCAACCCTATCTGCTCTTCCTCGGTGACACGACCGAGCGTGGCTATGCGAAGACGGCGTTCGGACTTCGCGACTGGGCGCCCGAAAAATGCGTAGGTGAATATGCTCTGCCGGGCGCAACCGTAAGCGCTGGCCTGGAGCAACTCACCCCGGCCGAGGCTCAGGCGCGCGGCGCGCGATCATTGCTGATCGGCGTCGCGAACAGTGGCGGTATCATCGCCGCAAGCTGGATCCCGGCGCTGGTCGAGGCGCTCGAGGCCGGGCTCGACATCGTTAGTGGCATGCACATGCGGCTGGCCGATCTGCCCGGGTTGGCGGAGCAGGCGCAGCGTCTCGGCCGGCAGCTGATCGACGTGCGGCATCCGCCCGCCGGATTGCCGGTCGGCACCGGGCGCAAGCGGACGGGCAAGCGCCTGCTCACCGTCGGCACCGACTGCGCGCTGGGGAAGAAATATACTGCGCTGGCGATTGCGCGTGCCTTTGCCGCCCGTGGGGTCGATGCCGATTTCCGGGCGACCGGCCAGACCGGCATCATGATCGCCGGCGGCGGCATCCCGATGGACGCCGTTGTCTCGGATTTCGAGGCAGGCGCAGCAGAGGCGGTCAGTCCCGACGCCGCGCCGGATCACTGGGACGTGATCGAGGGGCAGGGGTCGCTCTTCCACCCCGCCTATGCGGCGGTGTCGCTCGGGTTGCTCCATGGCAGCCAGCCCGACACGATCGTCGTCTGTCACGAGCCCGGCCGCGCCGAGGTGATGGGTCTGCCAGGCTATATATTGCCGAGCATCGAGGACACGATCGACCTCAACCTGCGCCTCGGCGCTCGGACCAATCCGGCGATCCGCTGCGCAGGCGTTTCGTTCAATACGGCGCATATGGATGCCGAAGCGGCGGCGGCGCTGATGAAGGCCGAAAGCGAACGGCTCGGGCTTCCGGTCGCCGATCCCATCCGCGGCGGCGAGGCATTCGGTCGTCTCGTCGACGCCTGCCTCGCATGAGTGCCGGTTCAGCCATCGAAAGGAACGCATGATGTCCGACGCAGCGATCAAGAAGCCGGGCGGATGGCGGCGCGTCCTTCGTTGGCTGAAGCGCATCCTGCTCGGTCTGCTGGCCCTCGCCATGATCGTGGTGATCGTCGGGACGATCTATGAGGCGCTGGGCCGCCGCAATGCGCAGACGAACTATCCGCCCCCCGGCAAGCTGGTCGATGTCGGCGGGCGCAAGATGCATATCGACTGTCGCGGGACCGGATCGCCGACGGTCATTCTCGAATCCGGCCTTGGTACCGGCGGGACGACCGACTGGACCCTGGTGCACGACCAGATCGCCGGCTTTACCCGTACCTGCGCCTATGACCGCGCGGGTATCATGTGGAGCGACCCCAAGGATACGCCGCAGCATGCCTCGGCCGTGGCCGACGATCTTCATGCACTGTTGAAGGGCGCGGGGATCGCTGACCCGCTGGTACTAGTCGGCCATTCGATCGGCGGCCCTTACACGCGGACCTATGTCGGGAAATATGGCGATCAGGTCGCTGGGCTGGTGATGGTCGACCCGTCGCACCCCGACCAGGTCGCGCGGCTCGGCAAGGTGTCGGGCGTCAATGCCCATCCCAATCGGGCGTCGACAATCGTGCACGGAGCAAAGGCTCTGGCATGGACCGGAATCGTGCGCTTTCTGATCCAGCGCAGCGAAACGCCGCAGCTTCGGACTGAAGCCGAAACCAAGAAGCTCGCGGCCGCGCTCGCGATGGCGGGTGCTTATGGCAGCACCTCGATTCGGGGGTCGGCGTCCGAACTCGACGGGTTCGACCAGACGATGGCTGACGCGCGTACCGTCCACAGCTTCGGCACCCGGCCGCTGATCGTGCTGACTGCCATGGCGCCGATGAAGCCCGAGCAACTGCAAGGGCTGGGGATGAAGCCGGAGCAAGGCGAGCGGTTCAAGCAGGAGTGGAAGAAGCTCCATACCGAACAGGCGGCATTCTCGACCCGCGGTCGCCAGCAGCTCGTACCCGACGCGACTCACTACATCCAGGTCGATCGCCCCGAAGTCGTGATCGCCGCCGTGCGCGAGGTCGTCGATACGGTGCGCGCCGATGCGCAGGCCGCCGCGAAGAAATGACAACAAGTGTCGTCAGCCCGGAGCTGTCGGCAGGGAGATGGAATGATGAAGCGTAAGATCCTGTTCGGTGCCCTGTCGCTGCTGCTGGTCGCGAACGCGCCCGCGCCCGAATATGACATCGTGATCCGGGGTGGCCGCGTACTCGACGGCGCGGGCAGCCCCTGGGTCCGTGCCGATGTCGCGGTGAAGGACGGCCGTGTGGTCCGCATCGGCCAGATCTCGGGCAAGGGCGCCAAGGAAATCGACGCGCGCGACCGCTATGTCTCGCCCGGCTTCATCGACATGATGGACCAGTCGGGCGGCGTTCTGCTCAAGAACGGCGCGGCCGAGAACAAGCTGCGCATGGGCGTGACGACGGTGATCGCGGGTGAGGGCGGAACTCCGGTGCCCGCCGCCGAGATCCC
>Ga0247823_10003539_pt1 | contig 12617 bp, 14 predicted proteins | sample 13C_PalmiticAcid_2_FD_192426 | JGI IMG/M metagenome (GOLD analysis project Ga0247823, IMG submission 192426) | Soil microbial communities from agricultural site in Penn Yan, New York, United States - 13C_PalmiticAcid_Day30 | ecosystem: Environmental > Terrestrial > Soil > Agricultural land...
AAGGTGACGGGCGGGCCGAAGGTGTCGACGTTGCTCCAGTCGTCACGGCCGAGCCAGGGCCAGAGCGTGGCGACGGCGGTGTAGGACCAATTGGCAGCTGAGGACATGCCGCCGGATGCTAGGAAGGCGTCACCGGTCCTTCAGCTTGAGCCACAGGGTCCGCTCGTCCTGCTGGCCATCGGCCCCGACGATGCGGATGGTGAAGGGGTACTTCTTCCCCTGGGTGAAGGTGGCGCCGGACTTCACCGCCATGCGGATCGGGATGATCCCGTCGGGCGTGGGCGCGCCCTGGCTCAGGCACTCGAGCGGCGTGGCCGCAGTGACGAGGTGGGAGCCGTAGTCCGTCCCCATCGACGCGAGCAGCACGGCGGGGTCGAAGGGGATCACGCGGATCGCGTTAGGGTCGAACAGCGCCCAGGGCTTGTCCTTGTCGCTCACGTCCCAGGCCGGGCCGGTGGTCATGTTGTGCTCCCGATGGAAAGATCGTCTGCGGATGCTGCGTAGTCCAGGCCGTCGGCCGCGGGCAAAAACATCCACTCGGCGGAGATCTCGGTCTCCGAGCCCGCGAGCACTGCGGCCAGCGTCGTCGAGGCCTGTGCCAGCGCCTGCATGCGGATCTGCGTCGACAGCGCGGAAGTCGCCTGCGCCCGCGAGATCACGTCGGCCGTGAGGCGGATGGCGGTGGACAGGTTCGCGGTCACGTTGCAGGCGCCCTGAGCCTGGGCCCCGAGTGCAGCGGAGGTGCCAGCCAGGCCCGCGGTGAGCGTCGTGCTGGAGGATGCCGCCGCCTGCAGCCGGATCCCCGTGGACAGGGCTGCGGTCAAGGCGGCCACGCTCGCCACGGCAGCGGTCGGCCGGATGGCGGTGGTGAGGCTGGCCGACACGCTGCAGCTCGCGCTCGCCGCGCCCGCGAGGCGGATCGACGTGGTCAGCGAGGCGGACACGGTCGCCTGCGTCGTCACGGCCGCGCCCATGCTCGCCGCGTCAGCGCTCAAGGTGGCGGTGACGGTCGTCGAACTCGAGCAGGTGGCGGCGAGCGGGATCGACGTGCTGAGCTGGGCCGCGCACGTCGTCTGCGCCGATGGAGCGGCAGCGAGCGCCGCGGCGTTCCCCGCAAGGGCTGCGGTCACGGTAGTGGCCGACTGGGCACCGGCCGCCAGGCGGATCGCGGTCGACAACCCGGCCGAGACGGTGCCCTGGGCGGAGACCGCCGCCGTTGGGCGGATCTGCGTCGTGAGCGAAGCCGTCAGCGAGGTGGCGCCGGCGGGGGCGGCCTGCATGCGAATGGCGGTCGAGAGCGCCGCCGTCGCGGTAGCCACGGCCGTCAGCGCGGACGCAAGGGCCGTGTCCCCTCCCCCACTGGCCGTCTCGATGCTGGCCGAGTTGAAGACGTTGTAGCCGGAGTCGAACCCGTTCAAGTTGATCGCCAGCACGGACGTTGCCGCTGGCGAGGCATCGATCGTGAAGGTGGCGTCGCCGGTGAAGGTGACCGAGGCGTTCGACGTTCCCGTGTCCCCGCTGACCCAGCTCGCGGTGCAGCGGAACGAGCCCGAAGTCGAGTCCCCGCGCGAGGTGAAGACCTTGATGGTCTTGGACGCGCCGCCCGCGATCGAGACGTACAGCGTGCAGCCGCCGGCGGTGGCGTTGCCGTAGAAATACTGGCCGCCCTTGATCGAGCCGGACGCCGTGGGCGTGCCGCCGGTCCAGGTCATCGGGTTGACGCCCAGCCCCGTGTTGAACGCGTTCGAGCCGGCGAAGTACGGGGCCGTCCCCGGGGCGCCGGGCGAGGCGCCCGCCGCGCCCCCACCGTTCGCGTTGCCCGAGCCGTAGAACAGCGACCCGCCGCCCGACTTGCGGGTGTAGGTCGCCGAGGCGGTGACAACGATCCAGTCGTCACCCGAGAGCGCAGCGGTCGCGGTGCGCTGTGCAACGCTGACCGACAGCGCCATGGGTCGGCCTCCGGTCAGTTGTCCAGCTGGATGGACAGGGACGCGGCGGCGAAGCTCGGCGCCGGGTCGCCGTTGTTCACGGTCTTCGGCGTCGTCAGCGGGGCCCAGAACAGCAGGTTGCCGGCCGAGGAAGCATCGTAGATCCCGATGTAGGCCACCGAGCCCCAGTTGCCGGACGGCGCAGGGAACGTAATGGCGTTGTTGTTCGACGTGGTGCCGGAAGTGCCGCTCGAGGCGGTGCTCGACGCGGCGGCCTGCGTGCCGGCCCAGTTCGCCAGCGAAGAAGCCACGGCCACGCGAGCGTAGGAGCCGCCGGACACCTCGGTGCCGCCGCCGGCGTCCGCCGGGCTTGTGGTCAGCAGGCCGACGTAGACGTTCGCCGGGCCGGTGCCTGCCGCGGCCGTCGCGCCGGTGATGCCGATCGCCTGGGCTCGAAGCAGCCAGTCGATGATCTTGTTCTCCAGAAAATCGCTCATGTGCGCCATGACTCAGTCCTTCTCGTTCAGGCGTAGAAAAGGCCGCCGTGGCGGCCTCGGGAGTGGTCAACAGGTGACCATGAAGAGCGTGGAGCCCGCCGGGTCCGGGCCCACGATGTCGGTGACGGTGCCGGCCGTGTCCAGCGCGGCGAGGGTGCGGCGCAGCGCGGTCAGGTCCTTCTCCGAGTACTTGAAGCTGCGCGCGGCGCCCGAGGGGGCGTGCTGGCTGGCGAGACGCCGACCGGCCCCGCCGACGCAAATCAGCGCGACGGCGTAGGTCTGGATCAGAGTCATGGTGGCGTCGGAGTAACCCGCCGCCTCCATTGCAGGCTCAGCAGCTTCGACCTGTTCGACGGCCGCCGCGACGATGAAGTCGGGGGCGGACGCGCCGAACTGGGAGTCGAGGTACTGGTTCGCCTGCGCGACGGAGATCACTTCTTCGCCCGGGCTTCGGCGATGCGCTCGCGCAGCTTGTCGTCACCCAGGTTCGGGTGGAACGACACGCCGAGCTCCTTGGCTTCGGCCTCGAGCGCCAGGCGGGCCTTCTCCGCGTCGGCCTGCGCGTCCACGTCCGTGACCTTGGCCTTCTCGGCTTCGAGCGCGGCGATGCGCGCCTCCGACGTCCGCGCGGCCTCGGTGAGCTTCGAAAGCTCGGCGCGCCGATCTTCGAGCTCTGCCTGCAGCACAGCGTTGACACCTTCGGCGTGCGCAAGCTGCTGCTGCAGCTCGGCGACCTCGAGGTTGACCGTGCCGAGGGACGACAGGACCGGGCCCGGCTCAGCGGGCGCCGTTGCGGGCTCGTACAGCACCGCTTCGGCGTCCTCGGCGGCGGGCGTGAACTTGCCCACGGCCCAGGCCGGGGCCTGCTCGCCCTTGAACTCCACGACAGAGCCCAGGCCGGTACCGACCGGCCAGGGCGCCTTCAGGTTCGTGATGGTGACCTTCATGCGCCCTCCCCTTACGCCGAAGTGCCGTGCAGGAACGGCGACTGACCGATGTAGTCGCTGCGGAACTGCGGGGCCGCGGCGGCAATGTTGCCGAAGACGTAGTCGTCCTCCGGCTCCAGGCGCGTCTTCGGCCGCGAGGTCAGCGGCATGGCCGTGAGGATCGAGCCCCACTCGCCCGCTTCCAGATCGACCACGCCGAGAATCTCGTTCACCGGGACCGAGGCGGCAGGGACGATCTCCTTGATCTGACCGATCGTCATCAGCCGCTGCAGGATGGTGCCCTGCGTGACGTTCGAACCGTTCACGTAGTCCGTCGTATCGGCAGCCGTGTAGTCGCCTTGGTTGATGAACAGCGTGATGCGGCCGTACTGGTTGTCGCCCATGGCAGCGGCGATGGCCTGCTTCATGGCCGTCACCCACTGGGCGCCGGTGGCCGTGGCCAGCGTGAAGCCGTGGATGAACGTGTTGCGCTGCGGGAAGTTGCGCAGGCCGTAGATGGTGTCCCCGCCCACGTTCACAGACGAGAGCCCGTTCAGTGCCATGTCTTCCATCTTGTCGGCGATCTTGCGCTGCGCGTTGGCGAAGCTGGCCGTGTCGATCTGACCGCCGCCCTTGCGGAGCACGGCCATCTGGCGCCAACCGAAGCGGGTGGCGTTCGTGAACAGGGGCACCGGGGTGCCGACGAACTTCGTGATCGCCTGGTCGGCCTTGCCGTCATTGCGGCCGTCCATCGTCACCGTCACGTCGCCGCTGTCGCTGACCTGCGGGTAGTAGTTCACCAGGTCGGCGATGTCCACCGGGGTCTGGCTGGCGGCGGCGAGGCGGTTGAACACCTGCAGGCGGGTGCGAGCGATGGTCTGCACGCGGGAGTCGATGCGGCGCCAGGCGTCCAGGGGAATCGCGATGGCGTTGCCCTCGATGGGGCGCGCGCCCTGCGTTTCTTCCAGGCGCGCCATGCGCTCGTTGAAGACGCGCCGGGCACCCAGGATCGACTGCTGCTGTTCGTTGGTGAAGATGAGCATGAGCCCTCCCTTAGGCCTTGGTGTAGAAGTTCGCGACCACGACGTCGGCGAGTTCGCCGGCCACCACGGTCTTGGCGGGTTGGTCGAAGTACGCGACCACGATGCCGGCGGCCGCCGCGGCGGTCAGGCGACCGGCCGCGCCGACGGTGAGTTCCTGGCCCGGCGTGTAGGAGCCTGCGGCCATGGCCCAGGCCACCTCGTCATCCGGCTTGATCGCGATGGCGATGCCCGTCTCGCCCGAGGTGTACGGGGTCAGGAGCGGGTCGGTCGCGAGGCTGATGCCACCCGGCGCGTAGAAGTCACGGTCGGCCAGCAGCGCGAGACGTCCGCCGCTGGCAGTGGCGGCCTGCGTGAACTGCGTGGCGCCGATGAAGACCGCCGTGCACGGGAGCAGCGCCCCCGAGACGGTGCGGTCGGAGATGGTGCGCGGGGTGCCGCGGCCGCTGCGGAAGACACGGTTCATGCTCAGGCTCCTTGCTTGTTGAGGTCGTAGCCGTCGAACTCGTCGGCCTTGCCGGTCTTGCTGTTGCCCACCACGACCGGGGCGGCCTTGGCGTCGAGTTCCTTCAGGCGGGCCAGCGGCATCGCCTTGAAGTCGTCGGCGGTGAGTTGGCTGTTCACGGCGAGCTTCGCGGCGAGGGAGTCACGCTCGGCGGTCTCTGCGGCCTTGCCGGCGGCTTCGAGGCCGGCGATGGTCGAGTTCGCCGCGGTGAGCTTCCCGTTCACGGCGGCGAGTTCGTCGAGGTGCGGCTTGGCCTGCAGCGCGTTGTACGCGGTGAGCAGCTGCGCGTCGGTCATCGCCGCGACGCCGCTGAGGCCGGCTGCATTGAGCGCGGCCATGATGGTTTCTTTCACTTGATCGTCCTCACGGTTGTTGATCGGCTGGTAGCTGACCTTGCGGGTCACCTCTTGAGCGGTCCCCGTGAAAGATACGGAGCCGTCAGAAGCGACCGCGTAGTCCTGCCGGAAGAGCTTCCCGTCGCCGTCAGTCCACACGGCGTAGCGGTCGAACACCTCGCGCAGCCAGCACCGGTCGCTGGGCAGGCCGGCGCGCAGGCCCTCGTAGATCTGGTCGAACGAGACGTCGGCGTTGCCGAGCAGTTGGCCGATCCAGCGCTTGAGGCCGGTGGCCCGGCGGTCCTCGGGCTCGGTGTTGAGGACGAAGCGCTCGACCTCTACCACTTCCCCTGCCTCGTTCAAAAACATGCCCACGCCGTCCTCCGGCGTGCCGGCGCCCCGCTCGTTGAGCAGGATGGCCAGGTGGTCGTAGCGGAGGTTCGTGGCGATCCGCTGGTACTTCTTCCCGCCCGCCTCACCGTTGGTGGCGATGGGCTCGAAGTACAGACCGGTGCTGACGTGGATCGGGTCGGCGTTCGCGCCAGAGATCGCGGCGTCCAGGCGCTCGACGAGCTTTGCGCCGTCCGGGTGGGCCTTGGCCTGGGACTCGTTGACCTTGATGTCGACCAGCGAGCGGCCGCCCTCGTGGCGGGCGTTAACGCACACCGCGCCGATGTAGCTGGTCAGAAGGGCATCACCGTTCAGGGCGCTGATGGCTTGGCCGGCGGCGTTCTTCGGGTGCCCTGCCGGCGCGGGCCGCCCCTCCATCGTGCTGACGCCGGCCGCGAGTTGGTCGGCCGGGTACAGAACCGAGTTCATCACGATGTCGTCGACCGCCCCGCACACGTCCCTGATCGTGTACGTGCTGCCCGACTTCGAGACGTTCGCCGCGTTGACGGTCGAGAGGATGTGCGCGCGCTTCTTTGCCATGGCTGCGCATGCTAGGAAGGTGGTCGCGGCGGCGGCGCTTGAGATGCGATCATTGGCATCCTGATTGGCACAACACGGACGACCGTGCGACCTCAATGAACGACGCTCTACCCCTGACGTTTCAAGTTCAAGCCTTGGTGGACTCCCGGCGCTTCATGGCAGGTATGGTGCTGCTCTACGAACTGCGCGCTCATGTGAGGGAAAATCAGTCCGGAGCGTTGGCCGAGGCCTACGCTGCCGTGGAAGATGGGCTCTCGACCGAGCATGAGGGCGCAACTGGATACTTGGCTGCTCACCTGTTTGTCGCTCGCATCGCAGCGTTCGAGGTGTTCCTTCAAGAGATGATCGCGCTCGTCCTGCGCAAACACCCCAGGAAGATCGGCAAAGCGGCTTTCCCACTCAGCGAAATCCTAGACGCGCAGGGGCCGGAAGAACTGGTGAGGCGTGCGGCCGAGCAGTTCACGAACGAGCTGATGTACAAGAAACCTCTCGAATACTTGGATTCGATGTGCCAAGTGCTTTCGATCGATCGCACGCCACTTATTGCCGACTGGGCCGTCTTCATTGAAGCGAAGGCCAGACGAGACCTGGGAATGCACAGCGGCTGGGTATGCAACGCCGTCTATCGGCGCAAAATAAGCGAAGCGGGACTCGCGACTGCGTTCGAGGTCGGACATTCCGTTCTCCCCCTCACAAACGCCTACCTTCGGAACGTAGAAAACAGTCTCAGCCGATTGGCCCAGAACATCGGCGACGAAGTGTTCGAGAAGCACTGGCCAGAGGCTGCCGCGTACGCCAAGTTGCAAAGGCTGGCGCTAGATGAGGCCGCGCAGTGAGAGAGGCCCTGCGCATCGCTGCAGCGGGGCCCTGAGGTGCGGCGCGGGAGCGTCAGTCGGCCGGCGTGAAGTCCACGTAGAACTCGGCGCCCGGCTTGAGCACCTCACCCACCGCCGGGTTCACCGTGCCGAGGATGATCTCGCCCCAGGGCGTCGCCTGGTAGAACTTGGCGTTCTCGCTCTCGGGGTTCGAGTCGTAGACCGGGGACAGGGCCACACGGTAGCCGCTGGGCTGGCCGTCCGCACCGTTGTGCGCGGTCGAGTTGTGCACCTTGAACTTCGCGCGGACGACCGAGGCCACCTTCTCGACCGCACCTTCCTGCAGCGGGATACCGACAGCGGCGGTCGCGAGCACGAAGCCCAGGTCAGTCGGGGACGGCATCAGCTGTGCCAGGGCCATCGCGGGCAGCACGTCGAGCGGGGCGGCGGCCACGGCAGCAGTGGCGCAGGCGGCCAGCCCGATGGCGGCCACGAGGAACAGAGAGAAGCGGGAACGTCCTTGCACGGCGGATCCTTTCGATAGGGTTTGAGGACAGGGAGCGACCCATGCTATGGAGATAATGCAGCGCCCCGGAAGGCGGCGCCCGTTGCGGGCAGGGTCCACATCCAGAACGACGAATCCCAACCATGCCTGTCGATCGCGAGCTCGTCACCAACTACCTAACGGCTGATCACCAGCCCGTCTGGCGCTGCCCGAAATGTGAATCGGATCAACTCGCGCTCGTGCCGGGCTCACTGCAATTCGCGATGACCTCCGAGTCAGACCTCAGTCGAGACGAGGAGTGGTTCGACGCCCACCATGTCGAATACAGATTCAGTGCCCTTCTCAAATGCAGAAATGTGCGATGCCTTGAGGCGGCAACCATTGCGGGCACTGGCGACGTGATGGAGTGGCAAGACGAGCGCACCGGTGAGCGCAACTATCAGGATCAATTCCGACCCACCTTCTTCCAACCATCACCGACTCTCATTGAGGTTCCACCACGGTGTCCGCCTGCTGTGTCGCAACAACTTCGAGCGGCATACGCGGCGTCGTGGGGGGATTATTCGGCGGCAGGCAATCACATTCGAACGGCTGCCGAGCTGCTGCTGGACGCATTGAAGGTTAGAAAGACCAAGACGACGAAGGCGGGAAAGCTAGTGAGACTGCCTCTGCACGGAAGGCTGGAACTACTGAAAGATGAGAAACCTGACGTGCACGACAGCTTGCTTGCCATCAAATGGATTGGGAACGCAGGCAGCCATCAGGCTCTAACCCGAGACAACGTCTTTGACGCACTCGACATCTTCGAGTCCGTGCTGATTACACTTTACGCGGAGCATCCTCGCGCGCTCAAGAGGATCGTCGCCCAAGTCAACAAACGGCGAGGGCCACGCAAGCCCGCTCGCCGCTAACGACTAGTGCGCCGACTGCCAAGCCTTCCGCTCGTTCGCCATCGCGCTTTGGAGCTTTTTCGTGAGGATCGGCTTGCCGTTCTCGTCGAGTAGGCACTCGGTCTGCCCGCAGTAGCAGTTGTATCGGTTGCCGCCCTGGGCGTAGAACTCCTTGACCTCAGCGCGCGTGTAGACCCGGCCGCTCCGGCTCGCGTGCCACGGGCGGGTGGTCGGCTTGAAGGCTGACGTCCAGAGCAGACCCGTCTTGATCCCGAGCTCCACCTCGGCCTGCTCCGACTCCGCCTGCCGGGCCTCGCGCAGGACGTTCGTGATGTCGGACTGAGCGTAGAGCAGCGCCCTCGCCTTCCCGACGCCCAACGCCTCCTGGATCGACTTCCGCGCCACGCGCGGGTTCGTGCCGTCGGCGACCGCCTGCCCGATCACCGTTGCCAGCTTCTGCCGCTGGTCGCTCGACAGGCTGATCCACTGCTCGTAGCTGCGGAACTTCGCCAGCCGGGCCCGGGTGCGGTAGGGCTCGCTGTAGACCACCTGGGCCAGCGTGCGGGCCGCGGCGTAGGTGGGCGACAGGTTGGTGAGGTTGGAGACGCTCTGCGCCGTGCCGAGCTGGGCCGCCTCGGCCTGGTAGGCGTCGTACCAGAGGATGTGGGCCGGGTCGCGGCCGTCGGCGATCCAGCGGTCGAGGGTGGCTTGCAGCTCCTCGGCGATGCCCGCCAGGTCCTCCGGCCGCAGCCCGTAGCGAACGTCGGGCGTGCGGAGGTCGTTCAGGGCGTAGGTGGGGATCCGGTTGAACAGGGCGAGCACGTCCGCCTCGAGGCCGGCGAAGCGGCGGCGGATCTCCGCGCGGGCGCGCTGCCGGATGCCACCCGTGCCGGTGCGGTCCTCAGGGTTCGAGGGGACGGCCGGGTTCCGCTGCCGGGCCTTGACGACGCGGGCGCGCGGCATCAGGCCGCCTGTGGCTTCTTGGCCCCCGCCTTGGCCGCGATCTTGGCGTCAGCGGCCATCTGGTCTTCCAGAGCCTTGCGCTCGGTTTCCTCGTCCGCCTTGGCCTCGTCCTCCATTTTCTTGACCTCGGCCGCTGTGTACTCCTCGTACCCGGCCGCCTTGCGGATCTCGTTCTCCTTGAACACGGGAACGACCATGCCGGCGTCGAAGCAGGTCTTCGCGGTGTCGGCCATGGCTTTGGCATTGGCTAGGCGCTGCTCGTCGGTCGGCGCGCCCAGGTCGGGCCACTCCACCTCGAACTCACCGGCGTCGATAACGCCGCACGCCTGCATGCGGGTGATGAACTCCTCGAGCATCGGAGTCAGTTCCACCTGCTGCCGGCTCTTGCACCGCGAGATGAAGTCGCGCTGGTCCTGGTCGCTGGCCAGCCGGCCGGTCTGCTGGCCGAAGAGGATGGTGAAGGGAATCTCCACCGAGCAGGCGAAGACGTTGGCCGCGGTCTCGAACGGGCCCGTGGGGTCGCTGATCGTGGTCTGCAGCGTGCCGGCCTTGCCGCCCTGCATGACGATGGCGCTGTCGAGGTTCCGGTTCAGGCGGTCGACCTGGCCCTGCACGACCTCGCGCACCGACTTCGTGGACTGCGAGCCGTCCGGGTTCGTGGTCAGCACCTGCGGACTGGCTGTGGGGTCGAACTCGACGGTCACGGCACGCGCAGAGTTCTTGAGGAACGACTCGGCCGAGCCGCCGGTGATCTTCTCGAGGTCCACCAGAGCGTTGAAGCCGGCGCGCAGCAGCGGCACGCCGTCGAACAGGTTCCCGACGCTGCCCTCGGCCAGGATCTGCACACGGCTCGGATGGACCGCCACCCACTTCTCGGGCTGGGCCTGCGTGTCGATGGTTTGCGGCGGCCGACTGCGGTACTCGAACATGGCCGGCTGGCCGAAGTCCTCGGCCTGCTGGTCATCCACCCACTTCAGCACGCGTAGCTGGTTCTCGAAGACGGGGACGATGTCGACCAGAGCGGTGGCGCGCGCGAGGGGCAGATCGAGGGTCTTGCTGTCCTTCACGCGGTAGATCAGCCCGGCGAACCGCCCGACCATGTTCCGCCGGTCGAAGTCGCGCAGCTTCTTGAAGGCCTGCACCGCCTTGAGCACCTTGGCGGCCTTTTTCTCCCAGGCGCTCTCGTCATCGGCGTCAGGCGTCTTGATGCGGGGGCTTTGCTCCCAGCACTTGCCGAGCAGGCGGTGAACGGCGCCGTGGCCCGCGCCGCCGCGCTCGTACGCGCTCAGGAGCTTGTCGAAGGGGATGTCTTCCGGATAGCCGTACTGCACCCAGGCCGTGGGCCGCTTTGCATCGAGCGCGCCGAACAACCCGAGAAGGTTCTCCCGGGCCCGGATGATGTCGAGGTCAGAGGAATTGACGGTGATGGGGTCGGCCATCAGGCCATGCTAGGAAGCGCAGAGCAGTGATTACCGCGCGGCTGGAAATGCCGTTTCCCAGTCCGGATAGTTGGAATCTTTCGGAAGTAGTCCGCCTGCCTTTGCCTTCGCAAAATCAACGTCACTCACTGCCGGTGGATCTTTTAGGTTGCTGAGTTTGAATATATTCTGCTTCGCCAGCGCATGCACCCGCAAGTCTTGACAGAGAGACTTGCTGAAGAATATTAGGTCGTCGACGGTCCTTGCGATCCCCTCAAGGGTGTCGGGATATTCGGTGTCTGTGTCGCCACCATGAAGAGGGAAACCCATATATCTAGCCACCAAATCCGGATCATTGGCCTCCCTCCATACTTTGAACTTCACCAAAAGGGAGTTTCTGTGTTCCATGAGCTTGTGCAAATCGTTAACGGATTGCGCGATTTGCGCTACGGTGTGTGCCGCCCGTCCGGCTACACCGGCACCCTCCAGAGCGAATTTCTGCAGTGAATCAATCGGTACGCTTGGGGCGTTCAGAAGTCTCATATCCATGTGTAGTCGTATCGCTTGCCCCCTACTTACACCAAACCCCGACCTAAACAAGGACGCCGTTATGCGTCGCTTTTCTTCGACATACGCCGCCCAAACGTCCCGTACGTGCTGTCGCTTGAGCGCCAAAAACGCGTTGCAGATTGTGAACGACATGCTCATCGCAGCGTTAGCGCTGCGAATCTCTTTAGTCAACTCGTCACGCAACTTCGACCGCTCTGCGATTCTTGCTGCAGCCATTGCGCCGAAGAAAGCTCCAGCAATGCCAGCTACGAAGCCACCATTCAAGAAATCCCATGCTGCCTTTAGCGACATATCTGACCATGACGAACACAGCAGGCTCGCGAACACTCCGATCGGCACGTCACATTGCATGCTTCCCCCTTCTTGAATTTGAGCGGAAGATTGCCATGCCTAACGACTGCCCGCGCGTGAATTGTTTGCACTACGCGAAGATGCCCGCAGGCGGGTGCAGCAGCCCGCTGAACGCGCGCGGGGTCACGCGAAGATGCCCGCCTGCTCGCCGCCGGTCGGCGCGAACGCCATCACGACCGCGTCAGCCAGGTTGGGGGATGCCACCTCGCGCTTGGCGAGATCCTTCTTGCTCTCCACCTGGACCCGCCCGTTCTTGTCGTAGTCGCGCCGCGGCGTGCTGAGCTCGTCGATGATCTTCTCGATGTGCGGGATGTCGCTCGAGAGGCTGATCACCTCGTCAGGCTCGAACGGTTCACCCTTCCTCACCGCGTTGAACGTGGTGCGGAAGCGGTCGGCCAGCAGCCACCAGGCCTGCGCCTTGATGTTGGCGAACATGTCCTTGTTCTTCGTGCCCTTGCCCAGGCCGTCCGGCTTGTAGATCGCCTCCGGCCGCCAGACCGCGGCGCCGGCGTTGAACTTGGCATAGGCCACGTGCTGGGAGGCCGGCAGCGCCTCGTTGATCTCGCCGAACTTCGCGCCGGCGCTCGCCCCCACGCCGATCGAGTCGTAGGTGATGTCCGCGCCGAACTCGCGAGCCGTGTGGTACGCGCGGGTGCACGACTTCAGCAGTTCATCCTCGGCGGCCTTCCACATGTCCGCCCCCTTCACGATCGAGCCGTGGGCGTGAACCGTGGCGCACTTGTCGGCCCCGCTGTCAGCAATGTCGAAGCCCAGGCGCTTGCGGCCCTCCGCCTTCAGCCCGAGGGCCTTGTGGGCATCGATGGACGCCAGGATCCACGAGCGCTTGATGATCACGCCGTCGTCGTCCTGCAGCGGCTCGCCGCCGTAGATGTGGTCGAACTCCTCGGGATCCTCCGCCTTGGCCGCGGCGATGATCTTGAGCA
>Ga0247823_10003540_pt1 | contig 12617 bp, 6 predicted proteins | sample 13C_PalmiticAcid_2_FD_192426 | JGI IMG/M metagenome (GOLD analysis project Ga0247823, IMG submission 192426) | Soil microbial communities from agricultural site in Penn Yan, New York, United States - 13C_PalmiticAcid_Day30 | ecosystem: Environmental > Terrestrial > Soil > Agricultural land...
CCCGGGAAGAGGGCGGATGCTCAGCATCATTTCTCCCACATTGGCGGCACGCCACAGCGGCTGTGCGGGAGAATTGAGAAAGCGCTCGTCGGAAATGATGTCCTGCCGCACGCGGGTGACCTGAGCGCGGCTTTCCACCATTGCCTGGGCCAGCGAGGCGGTCATCGCCCCGGTATCGGGATGCTCGACTGCCATCAGCCAGCGGCTGGTCCTCGCCTCGTCGAAGCCGCCGCGCGCCTGCACCAGGTAAACCGGTTGCTCGCCGGGCACGAGCAAGGGCGAAAACCCCCACACCCAGCTGTCCGTCCCCACCATCACGGCGATTTCGTTCATCAATCGCACCCGCTTGTCGTCCAGCGATCCCTCCATGGTGGCGATCTCCGCGAGGATACGGACCACTTCGCGAAAGTCGTCTTCCGTTACGGGGGAGTTTTGAAGGTTCATGGATGAAACGGAAGCGGAAGGCGAATGGCGACGATCCGCGTGGTCGGGGATGTTAGACCCGGTCTCCGGAAGCCGCAAGGTTCTCCGTGGCACCGGATTCGATCCGAAATCGGGAGATTCCGTTGGAGCACTTCTCGGCAGCAGCCCGGGTTTTGCCGCCGGTACTCCGGGATCGGGCACTTTTCACTTGGAACTTAGGGCCTCCGACCTCATTTCCCTCCCGCCCCAAGCCGATCACCATGAGCCAGAAGTCCCTGCGTATTGCCCTCGGCGCCGATCACGGCGGAGTTGACCTGAAGGATGCCCTCGTTGCCCACCTCAAGGCCGCCGGCCATGAGGTCACCGACTTCGGCACACACGGTCACGAGTCGGTCGATTATGCCGACTTTGCCAATCTCGTCGGCCGCTCGGTTTCCGACGGCACCCAGGACTTCGGCGTGCTCTGCTGCACCTCCGGCGTGGGTGTCTCGATCGCCGCGAATCGCCACCGCCACGTCCGTGCCGCCAATGTCCGCACGGTCGAGGAAGCAACCACCACCCGCCAGCACAACGACGCCAACGTCCTCTGCCTCGGCGGCAAGTCGCTCGACACCGCGACCGCCACGGCGATGACCGATGCCTTCCTCGCCACCGGCTTCGAAGGCGGTCGCCATCAGGTCCGCGTCTGCAAGTCCTCCGGCTCCCGCATCGCCGAGATCGATCCCGAGCTCTACACCGCCATCGTCGCGGAAGAGAAGCGCCAGCGGAACAACATCGAGCTGATCGCTTCGGAAAACTTCGCCTCGCCGGCTGTCATGGAGGCACAGGGCTCCGTGCTCACCAACAAGTATGCCGAAGGTTACCCCGGCAAGCGCTGGTACGGTGGCTGCGAGAATGTCGACGTCGTCGAGCAACTCGCGATCGATCGCGCCAAGCAGATCTTCGGTGCCGAGCACGCGAACGTGCAGGCGCACTCCGGCTCGCAGGCGAACACCGCCGTGTATTTCTCCGTGCTGAAGCCCGGCGACAAGATCCTGACCATGGACCTGTCACACGGCGGTCACCTCACCCACGGTCACAAGGCGAACTTCTCCGGCAAGTTCTACGACGTGACCCACTACGGCGTGAGCAAGGAAGACGAGCGCATCGACTACGATCACCTCGCCGAGCTGGCCCGTGAAGTGAAGCCCGCCCTGATCACCGTGGGTGCCAGCGCTTACTCGCGCATCATCGACTTCGAGCGCATGGCGCAGATCGCCCGCGAAGTCGGAGCCTATCTCTTCGTCGACATGGCGCACATCGCCGGTCTCGTCGCCGCCGGTGTGCACCCGAACCCGGTGCCGCACGCCGACTTCGTCACCTCCACCACCCACAAGTCCCTGCGCGGCCCGCGCGGCGGCATCATCCTGTGCAAGGAAGAGTTCGCGAAGAAGATCGACGCGCAGGTCTTCCCGGGCATCCAGGGTGGCCCGCTGATGCACGTCATCGCCGCCAAGGCCGTCTGCTTCGGCGAGGCGCTCAAGCCGGAATTCCGCACCTATCAGGAGCAGATCGTGAAGAACTCGCAGGCCCTCGCCGCGCGCCTCGCGAGCCATGGCTTCCGCATCGTTTCCGGCGGCACTGACAATCACGTGATGATGGTCGACCTCCGTCCGAAGGGCCTCAACGGCGCCGATGCCTCGCACGCGCTCGATGAAGCCGGCATCACGGTGAACAAGAACTCGATCCCCTTTGACACCGGCACCCCGATGAAGCCGAGCGGCATCCGCATCGGCACACCGGCCGTGACCACCCGCGGCATGAAGGAGAAGGACGTCGAGCAAGTCGCCGACTTCATCGCCGAAGCGCTGGGCGCTATCGGCGACGACGCCAGGCTCCACGCCATCCGCGACAAGGTCTTCGCCTTCAACCGGGCGTTCCCGATGCCGATGTAAGAGGAGATAGTTTCTTCTGACTTTCAAAACGCCCCCTTGGCCCATCAGCGGCCTCGGGGGCGTTTTCTTGCATCCATCTAACGTATCCACGCAACCGTCTCTAAAGCCCCAACGGGGCGAAATCCCTCAGCCCAGGGCAAGCGTAGCGCCGCCCTGGGTTAGGAGATGGAAACCATGCGCGGCCTGAAGGGCCGCGAGACGGGACGAGCCCGAAACATGAAAAGGTGATGCTCCTGTCTCTTTTGTCCTTTCCCAATCTAACGGGCCTTCAGCCCTTCCAACCCTTTGCGCCGGAGATCCCGGCCGATGGCCGGGGCTGAGGGATCTCGCCCCTTTGGGGCTGAAGAATCGTCCTTATCCCGGACATTCGCTCGGCCGCGGACAACACTCGCGAATCCGACTAAACACCCACTCACTTCCCATCCACCACCCGGTCCAGAAACCCTTCCACCTCGCGGCTGTAGGTCGCCGGGTCACCGGCGCGGAGGTGATAGTGCGTGCCTCGCGCGATGGACACGAAGCGGTAGTTCGGGTCCTTCGCGTGGCGGGCGATGCGATGACCCTGGTCGATCGGGATCAACTCGTCCGCTTCGCCATGGAGGTGCAGCAGCGGGACATGAATGCGCTCGATGGATCGCTCCGGTGAAACTTCGCCGGGATCGAAAGAGGCGACCTTGCCCGCTTCATTGATGAAATAGGGACCGAGGCCGCTCACCGGCAGCGTGGTCCGCATGGTCACCTGCCGCCGCGCGATCTCCCGAAGGTCGGCGAAGGTGCTCTCGATGATGCCGAAGTCGAACTCCTTGTCTTCCCCCATCGCCTGCAGCGCGACCGCGCCTCCGTAAGAGGTGCCCCACATGCCGACGGGGATACCGGGGAATTCCTTCTCAATCGCCCGGCGGAGCAGGGTCATGTCACTCTTCTCGGCATAGCCGTAAGTGGCGAATTTCCCGCCGCTGTCGCCGTGTGCGCGGAAGTCCGGCGCCATCGCATAGACGCCGCGGCGGGCGAGGTAGCGCAGCGTTTCCACCTGGCTCGCCTTCGAGTCCGAGACGCCGTGCAGGACCAGGATCGCCGCCTTCGGCATCACTTTCGGCCGGGCTTCCCAGACGCGCATCTCCACCTTGTCCGGCAGGACGAAGGTGCGTGCCGCCAGACCCTCCGGCACCGGTGCCCCGACGCCATTGCGCTCCGGCTGGACGATCGCATGGGAAACCCACTGCGTGGTCACCCCGCAGGAAACGAGGGCCAAAGCGCCGAGAACCAGCCCGGTGATGACCAGCCGTCGCCGTATTTTCCGTCGCCTGGCATGTCCGGAGTTCCCGTTCATTTTCCCAACATACATAATGCCGGGGTGCAGGCAATCTGTCGGAAGGATCAGTTCTCCGCCTGGAGGACCATCTCCTCGTGCATCTTCCCGTCGATCAACTTCCGGTTCCGGTAGAGCCCGATGATCTTGTCCTCGGAATCGACCACCGGGGAAAGGCCGCAGGTCAGGGAGGTATAGCGGGTCGGCAGGAACTCGGACTGCTCGCCGAACCAATCGTCGATTTTGCTCTCCTTCTTGAAGTCGGCGAACTTCATGCCCACGGAGACGCCCAGCGCACCGAGATCGAGCATCATCTGCTCCTTCGAGTGTTTCGAGTAGATCACCGCATTGATGCGGTTCGCCATCACCGGGCGATAAGGGTCCAGCTCTTCCTCTGCCGGCGGCGGCTTGGGCTTCAGGCCGCCGCCACAGGCTGCGACGAGGGACGCCAGGGCGAAGATGGAAAAATCGCGCCGCTTCATGTCACTCGATGACCACCGATCGCGGATCCCAATTCACGGTCGGGAAGTCCATCTTCAGGCCGCGCAGCACGTCCACCATGATCCGCGCCACGATCAGATTGCGGTACCATTTCCGGTTACTCGGAATGATGAACCACGGCGCCTGCTCGGTGGCGGTCTTTTCGATGAGATCCTCGTAGGCCTTCTGGAATTCATCCCAGCGGGCGCGGTCGGAGAGATCATCCGGATTGAATTTCCAATACTTCGCCGGATTCGCGAGACGCGACTCGAGCCGGCGCTTCTGCTCGTCCTTCGAGATGTGGAGGAACATCTTGATGACCGTGGTCCCCTCCTCCGCCAGCATCCGCTCGAACTCGATGACGTGGCGGTAACGGCGCTTCCACACCTCCTCTCCGAAAAGTTTCTTCACCCGCACCGCAAGGATGTCCTCGTAGTGGCTGCGGTTGAAAATGACGATCTGCCCGTTCCCCGGCACGTGCGGGTGGACGCGCCACAGGAAGTCGTGCGCCAGATCCTCCTCGCTCGGTTTCTTGAAGGCCTTGACGTTCAAGCCCTGAGGATCGACCTGGGAAAAGACATGCTTCACGCAGCCGTCCTTCCCGCCGGGGTCCATGGCCTGGAGCACGATGAGAATGCGGTGCTTGTTCTGGGCGTAGAGCACCTTCTGCAGCGCCTGGAGTTCGTCGCGCAGTTGGTTGAAAACTTCGACAGAGGCACCCTTGCCGCCTTCCGCGAACAGTGAGAAGTCGCCCGCATCCAGGGCGGAGAGGTTCACCTTCTCGCCGGGCTTCACCCGGTAGTGTTTCAGCGCGTCGCCGATTTTCATCGGGCTGCATGTTCCGGGCGAGTTCCCGCACTGGCAAGCTTGGACTGATTTCAGGCACGGTCCGTCACACATTCGTCATTGAAAGCCGGGGGCTGCCGCGCTGTCCTTCGGGCGATGCCTGCCACGCCCGTTTCCGACGCCACCGGTTCGCTCGTCACCGCGATCCACGTCGGAGCGAGTTCCGTGTCAATGATGGTCGCGGAAACCCAGCCGAATGGTACGCACAAGGCGGTCGATTTCCTCGAACAGCCGGCTCCCCTCGCCCGCGACGTCTTCCGCCACGGAAAAGTCAGCGCGGAGACCACCGAGCGCATCGTCGAGATCCTCCACGACTATCAAAGCGCGCTGGCCGAGTACGGCGCCGATGGCCGCAAGGTGACCCGAGCGGTGGCGACCAACATCCTGATCGAGGCCACCAACCACGATATCTTCCTCAACCGCATCCGCATCGCCTGCGGACTGTCGATCAACCCGATCGACGACGGCGAGATGACACGCCTGATCTATCTGAAGACCCGCCGCCGGCTGAAGGACACGCCGGCCATGAAGCGCCGCTGCGCGCTGGTCGTCCACGTCGGCCCCGGCAATACCCGCGCGCTGCTTTTCCAAGACGGCGCGATCACCCGCTACACCAGCTATCGCCTCGGCACCCACCGCACCCGCGAGGCGACCGACGGCTCCCACGCCGAGGGCCCCGCGATGCTCCGCGTGATCCGCGAGCACACCTCCGGGAACCTCGCCCAGATGCGCTTCGACTACCACGACATCGAGCTCGAAGGGCTGGTCGTCATCGGCTACGAGATCCAACAGATCGCCCGCCAGCTCACAAAGGGCAGCACCGGCACCGTCGTCACGACCAAGGCGCTCCAGAAGCTCGCGGTGGAAGCCTCGCAGATGAGTGAGCTGGACTTGGTCAATCGCTACCAGATCGACTATCAGACCGCCGAGGCACTGCTGCCCGCGCTGGAGACCAATCTCGCCATCGCCGAAACCTTCGGCCTGAAGGAACTCCACGTCCCGGCAAGCGACTACGAACAAGGCATCCTGCTCGACCTGCTGGTCTCCGGCAGCCTCGCCGGCACCTTGGATCAGGAAGTGCTGCGCTCCGCCCGTATCCTCGCCCTGCGCTACCAGTCCGACCCGCGCCACGGCGAGCACGTCGCGAAGCTCTGCCAGCACCTTTTCACCGAGCTGCAGGACCTGCACGGCATGACCAAGCACGATGCCATGCTGCTGCAGGTCGCCGCGATCCTCCACGAGGTCGGCACCTTCGTCAGCCCGCGCGCGCACCACAAGCACTCGGAATACATCATCCTCAACAGCGAGATCTTCGGGCTCGACCGGCTCGACATCAACATGATCGCGCTGATCTCCCGCTACCACCGCCACTCCGGCCCGCGCGTCGATCACCCCACTTACCGCGACCTCGACACCGTCGACCGCATCCGTGTCTCCAAGCTGGCCGCCCTGCTCCGCGTTGCCGATGCCTTGGAACGGACCCACGACCAGCGGGTCCATGAAATCATCGTCCGCCGCGACGACCGCCGCCTGCGTCTCTCGCTTCCCGGTTTGCACGATTCCGCGGTGGAACGCCTCGCCATGGCGTCAAAGGCGGACCTGTTCGAGCAAGTCTTCGGGCTCGAGGTCGTGATCGATGACGCAGGCTAGCTAGAGATCGCAGATGGTAGATGGCAGATTGTAGATGAAAATGCCAGAAGCCAGCTGCCGCCACCGCCTCATCACTGCCTTTCATCTGCCATCCACGATCTCCCATCTACGATCTCATGTCCCTGCCTTTCATCAATCGCGAGCTGTCCTGGCTGGAGTTCAACCAGCGCGTGCTGAACGAGGCGCTGCGCGGAGACCTGCCCTTATTAGAGCGGGTGAAGTTCCTCGCGATCACCGCCTCGAATCTCGATGAGTTCTTCCAGGTCCGCGTGGGCAGCCTGATGCTGCTGCGGCGCAGCGGGCGGAAGAATCCGGACCCGTCCGGCCTCACGCCGGCGCAGCAGCTCGCCTCGATCCGCAAGCGGATGCAGCGGATGATCGAGGACCAGTACAAGCTTTTCACCACCGTCCTGTGCCCCGCGCTGCAGGAGGCCGGGATTCGCTTGATCGATCCGAAAGCCCTTTCCCCCGCGCAATCGAACAAGGTCGCCGAGGCGTTCCACGATTCCATTTCGCCTCTGCTCACGCCTCTGGCCGTGGTGCCGGGCGAGGAGCCGCCGGTGGTGCCCGCGCTGCAATTGATCGTCGCCTGCCGCATCGCCGACAGCGAGACCGGCGCGATCCGCCACGCGGTGATCCCGATTCCCGATGGCCTCCCCCGTCGCGTTTCCGTCGGCGATGGCGATGGCGTGTCGTTCGTCATGATCGAGGACGTGGTCGCCCGCCATGCTGGTGAATTGTTCCCCGGCGAAGACGTCGAAGCGACCGCCTGCTTCCGCGTCACCCGCAATGGCGACATCGCCGTGCAGGAAGACGATGCCGCCGACCTCGCCGGTGAAATGGAAGAAGTGCTCGCCGCGCGAAAGCTCTCCGACACCGTGCGTCTGGAGCTTCCCGCCAGCATGCCACGCGACCTTGCGAAGGTGATCCAGGAAGTCTGCGGTGCTCCCTCGGAGGGCACCTACCGGGTCGCCGGGCCGCTGGCGCTCTCCGGCTTCATGGACCTCGCCTTCACCCCGGGCTTCGACCATCTGCGCGATGACGACTGGCCGTCGCAACTCTCGCCGGACATCGAGCCCGGCGACTCCATCTTCGAAGCGGTGGGCCGCCGCGATGTGCTGCTGCACCACCCCTACGAAAGCTTCGAGCCGGTGATGCGCCTCATCGAGGAAGCCGCGGATGACCCGCACGTCGTCTCCATCAAGCAGGTCCTCTACCGCACGGCGAAGCAGTCCCGCATCATCGACGCGCTGATCCGTGCTGCGGAAAACGGCAAGGCGGTCACCGTGCTGGTCGAGCTCAAGGCCCGCTTCGACGAAGCGCGCAATCTGCTCCGCGCCGAGGAACTCCAGCGCGCCGGTGCCCAGATCGTCTATGGCGTGAAGGGCCTCAAGACCCACGCGAAGATCTGCCTAGTGGTCCGCCGCGAAGACGGCCGCCTGCGCCGCTACGTCCACCTCGGCACCGGCAACTACAACGAGAGCACCGCCCGTCTCTACACGGACATCTCCCTGCTCACCTGCCGCCCGGAGTATGGTGCGGATGCCTCGCTGTTCTTCAATGCGGTCACCGGCCGCTCGAAGCTGCTGCGCTTCCAGCGCCTCGTCCCCGCGCCCACGGCGATGAAGCCGCGCCTGCTCGACCTGATCGCTTCCGAAGCCGAACGCGCCCGCCAAGGTGAACCCGCCCGCATCCTCGCGAAGGTGAACTCGCTCCAGGATCCCGACATCATCGCCGCCCTCTATCAGGCGTCGAAGGCCGGCGTGGAGATCAACCTCAACGTCCGCGGCATCTGCTGCCTGAAGACCGGCGACGCGAAGCACTCGAAGCATATCCGCGTGGTCTCGGTCATCGACCGCTACCTGGAGCACGCCCGCATCTTCTACTTCCACCACGGTGGCGATCCCGAGATCTTCATCGCCTCCGCCGACTGGATGGGCCGCAACCTCGACCGCCGCGTCGAGCTGATGGTGCCGATCGAGGACAGCCGCGCGCGACGACGCCTGCTGCGGATCCTGGAATCGTTTTTCCAAGACAACACCCAAGCCTCGAAGCTCCTGCCAGATGGGTCATCCGAGCGCCTGCGGCCTGCCGCCGGGGAGAAGAAGTTCCGCGCCCAGGAGCACTTCTTCAAGGAAGCCCGCCGCACCGCCAAGGCCCGCGATCACGAGCGTGCGATGACCTTCGAGCCGCATCGGCCGAAGTAGCCCCTTGGGAGCGCGGAGTTCATTCCGCTTCGCTCGTCCGGCGAACCTACCGGTGAAGCGGAATGAATTCCGCGCTCCCGGTGTGCCTCGCGACACGCATCCTTTCGCGAGCGACTGCCCACAAAAAAGCGCGGGCCGCCTGATGGCGACTCGCGCATTGAAGTCGAATCAATCTCAGGGCTTGGTCGCCACCACGCGGCCGAAGAGCTTCTGCCCTGCGGCGTTGGTGCGTGGGATCTTCACCACCACGGTATCGAGTGCCGGTGAAGGGGAATCCTCCGTGATCACGACTGTCGGAGGATTACCGACCGGGCCGATGGTCGCGAAGTCATTCCAGAAGCCCAGATCCGTGGACCACTGGACCTTCACGACGGCATCAGCCTCGGATATGTCAGAGCGACGGAACGTCAGCACGAGGTCATCGTTGGTCAGCGTCTGGGCTGGCAAGATCGACATGTCATTCGCACCTGCTCCCACCGGGATACCACCGAGGACATACTCCAGGACGTTGTTGATCCCGTCGAAGTCGGCATCCTGCTCCGGCCCGTCGTTCACACCCGCGGTGAAGCCGGGGAAGCTGGCGGTCCACGACGAGTAGCCACTGGCCGGCGGACCCACGCGGATCTTGCCGGTGCCGGTGATGAAGGTCGGATCGGTGGTCGCATCATAGACGCCGTTGCCCTTGGTCACACCGTTGATCACCAGGGTACCGACCTGGTCGGTTTGGTTGTGAGCCAGATTGAGAACCGCACCCGTTGCGGCGATGGTGACCGTAGAGGTATCGGCCAGCACCGGCTGGGTGATCGACAGGGTTCCCAGGGTCACGGTGGTATTGCCGGTGTAGGTATTGGCGCCCGAGAGCGTCCAGGTGCCTGCGTCGATCTTTTCCACGCCGGTGGTGGCATTGGCCGCTGCGCCGTTGGAAATCACGCCGCTGACCGCATTCGCTCCGGTCGAGGCACCACCCAGGATCAGGAATCGGCCGGTCGTGAAGCCATTGGTGACCGTTCCGGAGAGTGTCAGCGATCCTGCGGTGGAGCGGACGATGGAGTGACCGCCACCATCCAGGAGCGTGATCGCACCGGACATGATATTGTCACCGCTGATATTCGTGAGCGCTCCGGTGGTGGCCCCGTCATTGCTGAGCGTCAATTTGGTCGGGACGTTGATGTTGCCTTCCAAGTGGATGGCACCATTCCGGTTCCGGTTGATGAGCGTGGTGTTGTTGCCCAGCGCCGCCCCGCTTTGCAGGAGGAGGATCCCATTGTCGACCCGGGTGGGGCCGGAGTGGTTGCTGGTGGTGCCATTCAGGGCCAGGGTGCCCGTTCCCTGCTTGATGAGACCCAGCGGGAAGGTGCCGCCGTTTTCAAGGGTTCCGCTGAAGGTCGAGGTGGTCGAGGCGGCGCTATTCACATAGATCCAGCGCTCGTAGCCGGATCCGTTCACGATCCTGCCGTTTCCTGCAAGTCCCGCCACGCTGAGGTCGCCGGTCGTATTCACATCGGCACCTGCGGCGCGGTTGAACTGGACGGTGCCGGCGTTGACGGTAAGGACGCCGCTCAAAACGGTCGAGGCTCCGCCCGAACCGGTGCTGTCGATGACCAGCGTGCCTGCGCCCTCCTTGATGAGGCCGTGGGCAGTGGCCTTGACCTCGCCGACCGTGAGGGTGTTTGCGCTCACCGTCACGCTGCGATCGGTACCGGTCCCGCCGATGGTCACGGCACCCGATCCCATGTCCAGGCTGTTGGTGCCGGTGAAGGTGAAGTCACCGTTCCATGCCTGCGGCTTGGCCGAGCTCAGGACGAGGTCGGCACCGCTGGTGTTGTTGATCGTGCCGCCGTTGATGGTGACAGCAGCGGTTCCTGTGCCCAAGGCCCCCGCGCTGGCGAGGTTCAGGGTTCCTTCATCAAGTGTCACGCCACCGGAAAAGGTATTGGCACCCGACAGGGTCAGCGCTCCGGCGCCTGCCTTCGTGATGGATCCCAGTCCGCTGATCGGATTCGCGTAAGTATTGGTCGGACCGGTCGGGCTGAAGACCAGCTGCGCGTCATTGGTGATGGACGCAGAGGAAGTGATCGAACCGGTTCCGCTGATCTCCAGGATCCCGCCATTGATCGTGGTGGCACCCGTGTAGCCGTTCACCGTGCTGAGGGTCAGCCTGGCATCGCCGCTCTTGGTCAGCGAGCCAGCCCCCTGGAGGCCGGAACCATTGCTGCTGGAGAACGTGTAGTCATTCGAACCGGTGTTCTGAACCACCGTGGTCGAGGGACTCACATTGGAGGCGAGATTGACGCTGAACACGGAGGTGCTGTCGTTGAACACGACGGCGGTGCCGTTGGTGAATTCGATCGGGTTTCCATTGTTGATCCAATTCCGGGAACCACCGACGGGCGTGGTCGTCCAATCCGAATTCTGCAGGCCGGTCCACGTCAGCGCGCTGCCGGTCACCCGGACCACGATTTCGCCGCCGGTATTCACCAGCGTGGCGGTCTGCGTCGGGTTCAAGTTGAGCATCGTCCCCAGGACGAAATGGGAGGCATCCGCTGCCGAGGCATAGGTGCCGAAATCGATGACCGGATAGTCCACACCGGAGGTCCAGGAGCCGGAGGCATTCGTCATGTTGACGACGATGTCGGTCGCGGGGTTCGTCACCAGATTGGTGGCGAAGAGGTACTGGTCGGAGAGCGGGCCGGTCGCGCGGATGTCCAGGGTGGCGGCACCTTGGAAGGTCATCGACTGCACCACCATCGAGGTACCGCTGTTGACGCCCGGGGTCACGTGATTGGTCACGGCATCGGCCACGACCACCGAGTTGAAGTTCGCGTCACCCTCCACGGAGCCTTGGGTCACCGTCACCGGCGGCGTGACCGTGGCCTGGCTGCCCGCCACCAATTTGGCGCCGGCACCATTCACGGAGACGCCAGTGGTGGATTCAAAGGGGGCGATGGACGTGGTCGTCAGCGTGCCTCCGGTGACCGATGTCGCACCCGAGTAGGTATTGGTGCCGCCGAGCGTAACGGTCCCGGCGGAGGTGAGGCCGACGGCGCCGCCGATTGCCCCGGTGTTGCTCTGGGTCAAGGTCGTGCCGCTCGCCACCGAGACGGCGGAACCGGAAAGCGTGCCTGTCAGGTTCAGCACGCCTGCGCTCAGGGTGGTGGGTCCGGTGTAGGTATTGGTCCCGCCCACTTGCAGTGTGCCAGCACCGGCCTTGGTGAAGCCGCCATTGGTCATGCCGCCCGAGATGATCGCGTCGACCACCACCGTGGTGTCCGGCACGGTGACCGTCCGGGTCGCCCCGCCCAGATCCATCGCGCCCGAAAGCTGCATCTGGCTGTTCAGCGGCACCTGGCCCAGCGAGAAGTTTCCTCCCACCGTGACCACGTTGGGAACGTTGCGGGCCGCACCCCGCGGAATGATCGTGCCCCCGTTGATCGTCAGGGTGCTGCTGCCAAAGGCAAGGCTGCCGAAGAGGTGGATCTCACCATCATTCAGCGTGAATCCCCCGCTGAAGGTGTTCGAGTTGCTGCTGAGCTGGAAGCCGCCCACCCCGTTCTTGGTGATACCGCCGGTGCCGGTGATGGCACCCGTGATCGCGAGGCTGTTCCCGTTTCCGTCACCCAGCGAGGAGTTGGTCACGATCAGGTTGCTGTTCAGGATCACCGGGGCGGAGATATTATCGATGACCGGGTTGTTCGCCGCCGACTTCGTCAGCGTGGCGGCGCTCGCACCGTTGTCGAAGGTGAGCGTGCCTCCCCCCGTGGCGTTGAC
>Ga0247823_10003541_pt1 | contig 12616 bp, 11 predicted proteins | sample 13C_PalmiticAcid_2_FD_192426 | JGI IMG/M metagenome (GOLD analysis project Ga0247823, IMG submission 192426) | Soil microbial communities from agricultural site in Penn Yan, New York, United States - 13C_PalmiticAcid_Day30 | ecosystem: Environmental > Terrestrial > Soil > Agricultural land...
TTGCCGAAGTTCGTGCCCGAGCAGCTGGTCGGCGAGGCTGGGATGTGCGGCCGCGCGCATCACGTAGTCGTAGGCGGTGGTGTTCTCCAGCAGGCCGCGCGCGCGTTCCAGCACGCTGCCGAGGCCGCGCTTGCGCGGGCCGCGCGGCTCGCCGCGCATCGGGTCGTACGCGATGATCAGCGTGTTGCGGTCGAACATCGCGGCCTGGAAGCGCGCGTACGGGCACATGTACTTGCAGACCTGCTCGCGCAGGACGCCGGCGAAGCCCCACGTGGCCAGGGCGTAGAAGAACACCCAGAAGGTTTCCCAGCCGCCCCAGGCGAACGGCCACAGGCGTGCGCCGAGATCGAGGATGGGGGTGAAGAAGCCGACGAAGGTGAAGCCCGTCCACAGGGCGAAGACGGCCCACAGCACATGCTTGCCGCCCTTGCGCAGCAGCTTGTTCGCGCTCCATGGCGCCGCGTCCAGCTTGATGCGCGCGCTGCGGTCGCCCTCGGTCCAGCGCTCCATCCACAGGAACACTTCCGTCCACACCGTCTGGGGGCAGGCATAGCCGCACCACAGGCGTCCCGCCAGCGCGGTGAAGAAGAACAGCGCCATCGCCGCGATGATCAGCAGCACGGCCAGCAGCAGGAAATCCTGCGGCCAGAACACCAGCCCGAACACGTAGAACTTGCGGGCGGGCAAATCGAACAGCACCGCCTGGCGGTCGTCCCACTTCAGCCACGGGAACACGTAGTACATACCCAGCAGCCACCAGACCGCCGCCACGCGCAGCCGGTTGAGCGTGCCCGCCACGTCGCGCGGGTAGACCTTGCGCTCGCTGACGTAGAACGAGTTGCCCTGCGCGTCGACCACATCCAGCGGGATGCGGCGCTTGCTGTCGGGAGCGGGGGAAGGGGACGAGGCTGGCGTGGACATGGCAGTGTCTGTCTTGGCTGGCGTCATGCTCGCGCTGCGCGCGTGCGCGAGGGAGCGACGGTTTGTCGCAGGCGCGCTCAGTCGGGCGGCAGCGCGCGGTTGAAGCGGCTCGCGGGACGCAGCAGGATCCAGGTGAAGAGACTGCTGGCGGCGGTGGCCAGCCAGAACATGAAGAAACCCAGCGTGTAGCCGAGTTCGCGGCTGATCGCCAGGTCGGGGAAGGTCATGTCGCGCAGCGTCAGCGGATCGACGAAGGCGAAGAACACCATCGTCGCCACGCCGGCGGCGAAGAAACTGGGCCAGAGCACCGCCCCGACGCGCTGCGCGAGCGGCCGGGGCGGGTGGTCGAGGCGGGGCTCGGTGAAATCGGTCATTGCGCGCCGGCTGCCGCCTGACCCTCCTTGTGCGAGAGCGACCAGACGTACGAGGCCACGAGGCGCGCGCGGGTCTCGCCCAGCAGCTCGCGGTGGGCGGGCATCACGCCATGACGACCCTTCGTGATCGTGGTGCGCATGCTCTCCTTGCTGTTGCCGTACAGCCAGTAGTCGTCGGTCAGGTCGGGCGCGCCCAGTTCCGGATTGCCCTTGCCGTTCACGCCGTGGCAGGCCACGCAAAGGCCATCGTACAGCGGCTTGCCCTGGGCGGCCATGAAGTTGTTCTTCATGCCTTCCTCGGGATTGCCGAGCACGTTGACGTACGCGACCACGTAGTCGACCGCGTTCTCGCCGCCCATGTTGGTGAGCGCGGTGCCCCATTCCGGCATCACGCCGTCGCGGCCATCCAGCACCGTCTGCAGCACGAGGTCCGGCGTGCCGCCCCAATGCCAGATGTTGTCGGTCAGGTTGGGATAGCCGATGGCGCCCTGGCCCGACGAGCCATGGCAGGTGGCGCAGGTGTTGTTGAAGATCGAGCGGCCCAGCGCCAGCGCCTTCGGATCCTTGGCCAGTGCGTCGATCGACTGCCCGGCGAAGGGCGCGAAGGTCGCTTCCAGCTTCTTGTCTTCCACGGCCTTCTGCTGGTCGTGCTCGCCGGTGGACGACCACTTGGCGTAGCCGGGAATCACGCCCAGGCCGCCGTACCAGGCGATGTAGCCGATGCTGAAGACGATGGTGATGTAGAAAAGGTTGATCCACCACTTCGGCAGCGGCTTGTTGTACTCGGTGAGGTCGCCATCCCACACGTGGGAGGTGTCCTCCGGCGCGGGGTCGCCGGGACGGCGGCGGCCGGTCCACCACAGCAGCCACACGCAGCCCAGGATGTTCAGTACGACCAGCGCGACGATGAACCCGATCCAGCCTGCGCTCATGGGTTGTTCTCCCCTTCCTCACCCAGCGGCATGCGTGCCGCGTCCTCGAAATCCGCCTTGCGTCGCGGACTCCACGCCCACGCCCAGCCAGCGATGAAGAGCACGATCAGTGCTCCGGTCACGATCCCCGATACCATGGCTCAGCCTCCCCTCGGCGCGGCCTTGCCCAGCCCTTGCAGGTAGGCGACCACGGCGTCCAGTTCTGTCTTGCCTTCCACGTCGGTGGCGGCGCTCTTGATTTCGTCGTCCGTGTACGGGTCGCCGATGCGCTGCAGCGTCTTCATGCGCTGGGCGACCTCGGCGCCGTCGACCTTGGCGTTCTCCAGCCAGGGGAAGGACGGCATGTTGGATTCCGGTACCACGTCGCGCGGGTTCAGCAGGTGCACGCGGTGCCAGTCGTCGGAGTAGCGCCCGCCCACGCGGGCCAGGTCCGGGCCGGTGCGCTTGCTGCCCCACTGGAACGGGCGGTCGTAGACCGATTCGCCGGCCAGCGAGTAGTGGCCGTAGCGTTCGGTCTCGAAGCGCAGCGTGCGGATCATCTGCGAGTGGCAGTTGTAGCAGCCCTCGCGGATGTAGATGTCGCGTCCGGCCAGCTGCAGCGCCGGGTAGGGCTTCACGCCCTCCAGCGGCTTGATCGCTTCGGCCTGGAACATCAGCGGGACGATTTCGGCCAGGCCGCCGAAGGACACCGCCACCGCGATCAGCACCGCCATCAGGCCGACGTTCTTTTCGACTTTCTCGTGTGGATTCTCGTTCTTGCTCATGTCGTCGGCTCCTCAGGCGCGCGCTTGGCTGGCATCGGGCTGCAGGATCGGCTGCGGCGCGGTGGACTTGGCGGCCTGGAAGGTCTTCCAGGTGTTCCAGGCCATCAGCACCATGCCGGCGAATACCAGCAGGCCGCCGCCCAGGCGGACCAGGTAGTAGGGGTAGGTGGCGTTCAGCGCTTCGACGAAGCTGTAGGTCAGCGTGCCGTCGGCGTTGGTGGCGCGCCACATCAGGCCCTGCATGACGCCGGCGATCCACATCGAGGCGATGTAGAACACCACGCCCAGCGTATGCAGCCAGAAGTGCGTGTCGATGGCCTTGACCGAATGCATCTGCTCGCGACCGAGCAGCTTCGGCAACATGGCGTAGACCGAGCCGATGGTGATCATCGCCACCCAGCCCAGCGCGCCCGCATGCACGTGGCCGATGGTCCAGTCGGTGTAGTGGCTCAGCGAGTTGACCGTCTTGATCGACATCATGGGACCTTCGAAGGTCGACATCATGTAGAACGACAGCGAGACGATCAGGAACTTCAGGATCGGGTCGGTACGCAGCTTGTGCCACACGCCCGACAGGGTCAGCACGCCGTTGATGGCGCCGCCCCAGCTGGGGGCCAGCAGGATCAGTGAGAACACCATGCCCAGGCTCTGCGCCCAGTCCGGCAGCGCGGTGTAGTGCAGGTGGTGCGGGCCGGCCCACATGTAGATGGCGATCAGCGCCCAGAAGTGGACGATCGACAGCCGGTAGGAGTAGACCGGGCGGCCGGCCTGCTTCGGCACGAAGTAGTACATCATCCCGAGGAAGCCGGCGGTCAGGAAGAAGCCCACCGCGTTGTGGCCGTACCACCACTGCACCATCGCATCGACCGCACCGCTGTAGACCGGGTAGGAATGCAGCAGGCCGCTGGGCAGGGCGAGGCTGTTGACGATGTGCAGCAGGGCCACGGCGATGATGTAGGCGCCGAAGAACCAGTTCGCCACGTAGATGTGCTTGACCGCGCGCTTGGCGATGGTGCCGAAGAACAGCACGGCGTAGGAGACCCAGACCACCGCGATCAGCACGTCGATCGGCCAGATCAGTTCGGCGTACTCCTTGCCCTGGGTCAGGCCCAGCGGCAGGGACACCGCGGCGGCCACGATGACCAGCTGCCAGCCCCAGAACACGAAGGCCGCCAGCTTGTCCGAGATCAGCCGCACGTGGCTGGTCCGCTGCACCACGTGCAGGCTGGTGGCGAACAGCGCGCAGCCGCCGAACGCGAAGATCACCGCATTGGTGTGCAGCGGCCGCAGCCGGCCGTAGCTCAGCCACGGCAGGTCGAAATTCAGGGCCGGCCAATACAGCTGGGCGGCGATCAGCACCCCCACCAGCATCCCCACGATGCCCCAGACCACGGTCATCACCGTGAACTGGCGCACCACCTTGTCGTTGTAAGTCCCCTGGACGCCTTGCATGCGGCCTCTCCTATTCTGGTACGGTGGATTCTCCGGCCCGGTCGGGCGGGCCGCATTGATCAGGATCAACCCCTCCCGGAGCCGGTGGCCGCGGGGCGCGCAGGATGCCGCAGGTCGGGGCGCCGGGGGGTGCGACAGATGGTCGCCCCTGCCCATGACAGCGGCGGGGCTAGAATCCCCGTCAGACAACCGGGAGCCGCATCCCCATGCCGGACATGACCGTCGTCGAGCTGTCCCGTCTGCAATTCGCGCTGACGGCGATGTACCACTTCCTTTTCGTGCCGCTGACCCTGGGGCTGTCCTTCATGATCGCCATCATGGAGAGCGTCTACGTCATGACCGGACGCGACATCTGGCGGCGCATGACCCTCTTCTGGGGCACGCTGTTCGGCATCAACTTCGCCATGGGCGTGGCCACCGGCATCGTCATGGAGTTCCAGTTCGGCATGAACTGGTCCTACTACAGCCACTACGTGGGCGACATCTTCGGGGCGCCGCTGGCCATCGAGGGCCTGATGGCGTTCTTCCTGGAGGCCACGTTCATCGGCCTGTTCTTCTTCGGCTGGGACAAGCTATCGCGGGTCAAGCACCTGATGGTGACCTGGCTGGTGGCATTGGGCACCAATTTCTCCGCGCTCTGGATCCTGATCGCCAACGGGTGGATGCAGTACCCCGTGGGGGCGGAGTTCAATCCGGCCACCATGCGCATGGAAGTGACCGATTTCGCCGCGGTGCTATTCAATCCCGTGGCGCAGGCCAAGTTCGTGCACACGGTCAGCGCCGGCTACGTGCTGGGCGCGGTGTTCGTGATGTCGATCAGCGCGTTCTACCTGTTGCGGGGACGGCACGTGGAGCTGGCCAAGCGCTCGATGGCGGTGGCCGCCAGTTTCGGCCTGGCCGCGGCGCTGTCGGTGGTGGTGCTGGGCGACGAAAGCGGCTACGTGGCCGGCGAGAACCAGAAGATGAAGTTGGCCGCCATCGAGGCCATGTGGGAGACCGAGCCCGCACCGGCGGGATTCACCGCGTTCGCGATCCCCAACCAGGAGGCGCGCGCCAACCACTATGCGGTGCATATCCCGTGGGTGATGGGCCTGATCGGCACGCGCTCGTTCAACACGGAGATCCCGGGCATCGGCGAACTGGTCGAACGGGCGGAGGGCCGGATCCGCAATGGCCAGCTCGCGTACGCGGCGCTGCAGCAGCTGCGCGCCGACCGCGGCGACGTGCAGGCCAAGGCCGTGTTCGACCACCACTGGCGCGACCTGGGGTATGCGCTGCTGCTCAAGCGCTATCGCGAGGACATCGGCAACGCCACCGAGCAGGAGATCGCACGCGCCGCGGCCGACACCATCCCGCGCGTGGCGCCGCTTTTCTGGAGTTTCCGCCTGATGGCGGGCATCGGTTTCTATTTCATCGCCTTCTTCGCCGTGGCGTTCTGGCTGGCCACGGTGCAGAAGCTGGACCGCTACCGCTGGTTCCTGAAACTCGCGCTTTACAGCCTGCCGCTGCCATGGCTCGCGATCGAGGCGGGCTGGCTGATCGCCGAGTACGGACGGCAGCCCTGGGCCATCGATGGCGTGCTGCCGACCTTCCTGGCGGCGTCCGGACTGAAGCTGCACCAGGTCGTCATTTCGCTGACCGGCTTCGTGCTGGTGTACACGACCCTCGCCGTCATCGATGTGTACCTGCTGCGCAAGGTGATCCTGAAGGGGCCGGACGACATCCCGGGCGGCGGGCGGCACCCGGACCAGGCCGGCGCACCGCTCGCTCCCGCGTCCACGACCGCACCCTGACAGGAGGACGACATGGACACGATTCCCCTCGACTACGCCACGCTCCGCCTCATCTGGTGGCTGCTGCTCGGCGTCCTGCTGATCGGTTTCGCGGTGATGGACGGTTTCGACCTGGGCGTCGGCACCCTGCTGCCCGCCGTCGCGCGCACCGATGCCGAGCGCCGGCTGGTGCTGAACGTGGTGGGGCCCGTGTGGGAAGGCAACCAGGTCTGGCTGATCCTCGGCGGCGGCGCGATCTTCGCGGCGTTCCCGGCGCTGTACGCGGTCAGCTTCTCCGGCTTCTACCTGGCGATGTTCCTGATCCTGTTCGCCTTGATCCTGCGGCCGGTCGGCTTCAAGTTCCGCAGCAAGGTGGAGGACCCGCGCTGGCGTGCGGCGTGGGATTGGGCGCTGTTCGTCGGCGGCTTCGTGCCGGCGCTGGTGTTCGGCGTGGCGATGGGCAACGTGTTGCTGGGCGTGCCCTTCCATTTCGACGAGACCTTGCGTATCCACTATTCCGGTGGATTCTTCGCGCTGCTGTCCCCGTTCGCGGTGCTGTGCGGGCTGGTCAGCGTGGCGATGCTGGTGGCCCATGGCGCCAGCATGCTGGTGATCAAGACCGAGGGGCCGGTTGCGGCGCGGGCACGCCGGTTCGGCGCGTGGGCGGCGCTGGCGACGGTCGTGCTGTTCGTATCGGCCGGCGCGTGGCTGGCGCTGGGCCTGGATGGCTACGCCGTGGTGGCGGCGCCGGCGGCCGACGCAGCGTCCAATCCGCTGTTCAAGGAGGTGGCGCGCACGCGTGGCGGATGGATGGCCAACTACCAGGCCATGCCATGGACCTGGCTCTTCCCCGTCCTCGGCGTGGCCGGCTCGCTCGCCGCGGCATGGCTGCTGCGCGCCGGCCGCGGCATGGCCGCGTTCCTGGCCTCCGCGCTGGCGATCGCTGCCATCATCCTGACCGAGGGCCTGGCGGTGTTCCCGTTCCTGCTGCCCTCGTCCACCCATCCCGGCTCCAGCCTCACGCTCTGGGATGCGTCGTCCAGCCACATGACGCTGTTCGTGATGCTGCTGGCGACCTGCGTATTCCTGCCGCTGATCCTGTTCTACACCGCCTGGGTGTACCGCGTGCTGCGCGGCAAGGTGAGTGCGGAAAGCATGGAACAGAACCACAACGCCTACTGAGGAACGACCATGTGGTACTTCTCCTGGATACTCGGCGCCGGCCTCGCCGCGAGCTTCGCCATCCTCAACGGCATGTGGTACGAGATGCGCGAGAACGATCGCGAGGCGGCCGAACGCGACGCCTGACGGCGCGCCTGTTCCGCTGTACGGCAAAGTCCTGCCCCGCCCCGGGGCGCTTCGTTGCCGGGCCCGTTCGCGCCGCGTAGGCTTGGGCGGCGCCGCCCGGGAACCCGGGTTGCGGCGTGACCACCACCGACGGGAACGCCATGCCGAGCACCGCCATTCCCCTTGAGCGCGCCCATGCGCTGCCCGCCCGTTACTACACCGGCGAGGCGACGCTGGCGATGGAGCAGGCGGCCGTGTTCCAGCGCAGTTGGCAGCTGGTCGCCCACCAGGAGCAGCTGGCGGACCCCGGCGACCACGTCGTGGAGCGCGTCGGCGGAGTGCCGGTGCTGGTGGTGCGCGGCCAGGACGGCGTGCTGCGCGCCTTCCCCAACGTGTGCCGCCACCGCGCGGGCCCGCTGGCCCTGTGCAACGGCAAGGGCGCACGCGCGCTGCACTGCAAGTACCACGGCTGGACCTACACGCTGGACGGGCAGCTGCGCAGTGCGCCCGAGATGCAGGGCGCCGTGGATTTCGACGTCGCCGACATCCGCCTGCCGCCGCTGCGCGTGCACGCCTGGCAGGGACTGGTGTTCGTCGCCCTGCACGAGAACGTTCCGCCGTTCGAGGACGTCTACGCCGGCATCGCAGAGCGCATCGCGCCGATCGACCTGGCCGCGATGCGCTTCCACCGCCGTGACAGCTACGACATCGCGTGCAACTGGAAGGTCTACGTGGACAACTTCCTCGAGGGCTACCACCTGCCGCACGTGCACCCGGGCCTGTCCAAGGTGCTCGACTACCGCGCCTACGACACGGAGCTGTTCCCCTGGCATTCGCTGCAGCACTCGCCGCTGCGCGGCAGCGGCGACGTCTATGGCGATGGCGATGCGTTCTATTACTTCGTCTTTCCCAACGTGATGCTCAACATCATGCCGGGGCGCCTGCAGACCAACCGCATCCTGCCCCTGGGGCCGGAGCGCTGCCGGGTGGAGTTCGACTACTACTACGCGCAGGACGAGGCGGCGCTGGCGCGCATCGCCAACGACCAGGCCTTCAGCGATGAAGTGCAGGACGAGGACATCCGCATCTGCGAAGCGGTGCAGCAGGGATTGGCGTCCGGTTTCTACGACGCAGGACGCTTGTGCCCGAAGCGGGAAAGCGGCGTATGGCATTTCCACACCCTGCTGAGGGCCGCGTATTGAAGCCGCCCACGCCGCCGCGCGACGGAAGGACGATCGGCTTCTGGACCTGCACCGCGCTGGTAGTGGGCAACACCATCGGCATGGGCATTTTCGTGCTGCCGGCCTCGCTGGCGCCGTTCGGCTACAACGCGCTGCTGGGCTGGGGCATCACGGTGCTGGGCTGCCTCGCGCTGGCCCGGGTGCTCGCCCGCCTGGCGCGCCTGCTGCCCGGTGCGGACGGGCCCTACGGCTACGTGGAGCACACGCTGGGCGGCCTGCCGGCGTATGCGGTGCTGTGGTCGTACTGGGTGTCGAACTGGATCACCCTCGCGGCGCTGGCCACCGGTGTGGCCGGCTACGCCGCGGCGATCTTCCCGCCGCTGGCGCGCGTGCAACCGGCCGTGCTGGGCCTCGGCGTGCTGTGGCTGTTCGTGGGGGTCAACCTGCTGGGCGTGCGCAGCGGCGGCCGCGTGCAGGTGGTGACCACGGTCATGAAGCTGCTGCCGATGCTGGCCGTGGCGGTGCTGGGCGCCTGGATGCTGATCGAATCGCCGGCGTCGTATGCCGCGCACCCGCCGGCGAAGCCGATCAGCCTGGGCGATGCGATGGCGGCCTCCACGCTGGCGCTGTTCGCGATGTTGGGCATCGAATCGGCGACGATTCCCGCCGCGAAAGTCGACGACCCGGGCCGCACCATCCCGCGCGCGACGCTGACCGGCACCGGCATCACCGCCGCCATCTACCTCGTGGTCTCCGCCGTGCCGTTGCTGCTGCTGCCGCATGCCGAACTCGCCCAGTCGAGCGCGCCGTTCGCGCTCGTGATGGAGCGTTTCGCCGGTGAGGGCACGGGCCGGTGGATCGCGTTGTTCGTCGTCGTCAGCGGCCTAGGCGCCCTGAACGGCTGGACGCTGCTGAGTGGCGAAATGATGCGCACGATGGCCGACAACGGCACGATGCCGAAGGTCTTCTCGCGCACCAACGCGTTTGGCGCACCCACGGCGGCGCTGGTGCTGACGGCCTCGCTGGCCAGTGCGATGGTGCTGATGAACTACAGCGAATCCGCGGTGGCGGGCTTCACCTTCCTCAGCACCGTGGTCACCGCCGCGAACCTGCCGCTGTACCTGGGCTGTTCACTGGCCCTCGGCGTGCTGTGGTGGCGCGGCCAGCGAGATGCGGGGCGCGACCTGCTGGTCGCCGCGGTGCTGGGCACGGCCTATACGGTCTTCGCCTTCATCGGCATGGGGTCGCAGCCGTTCTGGCTGGCGCTGGCGCTGACGGTGGCCGGCCTGCCGTTGTACTTCCTGCTGCGCCGTCGTCATGGCCGGGCGGTACGGAATGCGTGATCCGCGCTACGACATCCTGTTCGAACCGGTGCGCATCGGGCCGGTGACGACGAAGAACCGCTTCTTCCAGGTGCCGCACTGCAACGGCATGGGCCATGCGATGCCGCTGGCGCACGCGGCCATGCGCGAAGTGAAGGCCGAAGGCGGTTGGGGCGTGGTCTCGACGGAAGAGTGCGAGATCCATCCCAGCAGCGACCTGACGCCCTATGTCGAGGCGCGACTGTGGGACGACCGCGACATCCCGGCGCTCGCCCTGATGTGCGACAAGGTGCACGCGCATGGCGCGCTGGCGGCGGTGGAGCTGTCGCACAACGGACCGACCGCGTCCAACCTGTATTCGCGCGAAGTGCTGCTGGCGCCCTCGCACCAGCCGTCGAAGTACGGCTACCCGGCGCAGGCGCGCGCGATGGACCTGCGCGACATCGCCGAGTACCGCCGTTGGCACCGCGAGGCGGCGGTACGCGGCATGAAGGCCGGCATGGACATCGTCTATGTCTATGCCGCGCACGACCTGTCGTTGCCGATGCACTTCCTGCAGCGGCGCCGCAACCAGCGCAGCGACGCCTACGGGGGCAGCCTGGAGAACCGGGTGCGCCTGCTGCGCGAGGTGTTGCAGGATACGCGCGAGGCGGTCGGCCATCGCTGCGCCGTGGCGCTGCGCTTCGCCACCGAAGAACTGCTGGGTCCGGGCGGCGTGGAACTGGCCGAGGCGCAGGACATCGTCGGCCTGCTGGCCGAGCTGCCGGACCTGTGGGACGTCAACGTGGCGGCCTGGTACAACGATTCGGTGCCGTCGCGCTTCGCCCGCGAAGGTGCGCAGGAACCCTTCATCGATTTCGTCCGCAAGGCGACCACCAAGCCGGTGGTCGGCGTGGGCCGCTTCACCTCGCCGGACACGATGGTGTCGCAGATCCGCCGCGGCGTGATCGACCTGATCGGCGCAGCACGCCCCTCCATCGCCGACCCGTACCTGCCGCGCAAGATCGAGGAAGGGCGCGTCGACGACATCCGCGAATGCATCGGCTGCAACATCTGCGTGTCCGGCGACATGACGATCTCGCCGATCCGCTGCACCCAGAACCCCAGCATGGGCGAGGAGTGGCGCAAGGGCTGGCATCCGGAGCGCATCGCCGCGAAGGCGAGCGAGGCGCGCGTGCTGGTAGTGGGCGGCGGTCCGGCTGGACTGGAGGCGGCGCGCGCGCTGGGCCAGCGTGGGTACGAGGTGCATCTGGCCGAAGCACGGCGCGAACTGGGTGGGCGCGTCACCCGCGAAGCGCGGCTGCCGGGTCTGGCCGAATGGGCGCGTGTGCGCGACTGGCGGCTGGGGCAGATCGGCAAGCTGGCGAACGTCAGCACCTACCTCGACTCCGCACTCACCGCGCAGGACGTACTCGACTTCGGCGCCGACCATGTCGTCATCGCCACCGGCTGCCAGTGGCGGCGCGATGGGTTCGGCCGCACGCATGGCTTGGGTGTCGCGGATTTCGTCGAAAACCCGCGCGTCTTCACCCCGGACGACCTGATGGACGGGCGTTGGCCGGAAGGTCGCGTGGTGGTCTACGACGACGACTATTTCTACACCGCCAGCGTGGTCGCCGAGGCGCTGCGCCAGCGTGGTTGCGAGGTCACGTACCTCACCCCGGACGACACCATCGCCTCGTGGAGCGCGAACACGCTGGACTACCGCCATATCCAGTGGCGGATGGCCGAACTCGGCGTGGCGCAATGTGTCTCGCACATGGTCACGGGCTACGCCGACACCACGCTGGCGCTGAAGCACGTGTGGAGCGGTGCCGCCGCGTCGCTCACGTGCGACGCCGTGGTGCTCGTGACCGCGCGCCTGCCGGACGATGCCCTCTATCAGGCGCTCCGGCAGCGCGAAGCCGAGTGGGAGGGGGCCGGCATCCGCACCGTGTCCTGCATCGGCGACGCGCTGGCGCCGGGCCTGATCGCGCACGCGGTGTACGCCGGCCATCGCTATGCGCAGGAACTGGACGCGCCGAAGCACGAGGAGGTGCCGTTCAAACGGCACTTCCACCACGACACGCCGGTGGCCTGACGCGTCAGGCGAGGGCGCGGTAACGGAAGTCGCTGAACTCGACGGCCCCCGCACCGGCGCTGTACAGCGCCACCCGCAGGCTGAGGAAGCCACCGAACACGTTGTGGTGCAGGCCGGACACTTCCATCCGGGTGTCCAGGCGCGTCCAGGTGCGCCCGTCGTCGTGCGAATGGTGCCAGGTCACGACGTGGTGATCGTAGGTCAGGCGGAGGCGCACGCGCCGCGTCGGCATCGCTTGCCGTGCCCAGGTCTGCTCTTCCGCGTACTGGAAGACGCGCAGGCCCTCGGGCGCGAAGCCCAGGCCGACGAAGGCCTTCGGGCTGTAGAACAGCAACAGACCGCCTTCGCCGCTGTCGATCAACGTCAGCGTGACCTCGGCCTGATAGGCGCGGTCGCCGACGATGCATGCCAGCGCACTGCCGTCGGTAGGCGACGTGCCCGCACCGGCGAGGCGAAGCGATTTCGTGCCATACCGCACGCGCCGCATCTCGTCCGGTCGCGGCGCGTGGAAGGTCCACTGCGTGCCGAGCC
>Ga0247823_10003542_pt1 | contig 12613 bp, 9 predicted proteins | sample 13C_PalmiticAcid_2_FD_192426 | JGI IMG/M metagenome (GOLD analysis project Ga0247823, IMG submission 192426) | Soil microbial communities from agricultural site in Penn Yan, New York, United States - 13C_PalmiticAcid_Day30 | ecosystem: Environmental > Terrestrial > Soil > Agricultural land...
ACAGTTTACTGAATGCAGCATCGGGTTCAAGGATAAGGAACAGCAACTGGCACAGAAAAAAGCCGCGATTCTTTCGCGCAACAACTGACGCACATGACGAATCTGGTACAACGCAACAGGATGAAGATACTGATCAGCACGCTGGTGGCACTGGCCTTTCTGGCCCTGCTGTTCAGCTGGCTGCAGCGCAGGGTATGGCGGTCGGCCGGTGACCTGAATGCCCGAGTGTACCCGCTGCAACTCAAGCTGGGCGATACTTTGTTCTTTGCCGATAAAAGCAGTTTTGCGCGCTCGCACCGCTGGGCATTTGGGGATGGCAATATTTTGCTTTCAGATAGCGGTTATTACCGGTACAGTCAGCCCGGTTATTACCAGGTGAGCCTGACGGTGAACAACAGTTACTCCCGCATTTTTAACATCCGGGTACTCGATACGCTGGTCACCGTTCGTACCGAAGATTCGGTGACCATCATTGAAGCGCCGGAGATGGCCATGCAATTCGAAAACGTCGTGTTCCGGGCACGGACCCGGAAAGCGCGCCTGTTCAGCTGGAAATTTGGAGAAAGCCAAACCATTGATGCCCGCGAGGCCATGGCCATTTATGCTTACCAGCAACCCGGCGAATACCTGGTGTCGCTCAGTACGGATGAAACACCGTATCCAGCTTTGCACAAGATCAAAATTCTGCCTTCGTACAAGCTCGTGAACGACAGTACATCGCTCGACGATGCATACCGGGAAATAGACGATGACTTTAAATACCACCTGCAACAGATTGCCAACGGCAGCCAGTTTAACGAGCATTACAATTACCTGCTGCGGAAATACCTGTGTGGTAATGAAAACACGGTGATGCGGGTGAACGGCAGCAAACTCAGCAATTTCTATTACTACTGCTCCGGCCTGCAATTCGACAAACAGACCAGCATACAGGCGGTGAAAGTGGGTTTTGACAATGCCCAGGATTGTGTAACCAAGGTAGAAGTACAACAAACCAAAGAATGAGAACAGGCTTATTGACATGCATATTGGCTATGGGACTGATGGTGTTGGCCACGGGTTGCAAGCTGCTGCCGTTGACGGGTAAAACCAGGATTTTACGGCAACCGCAGCCCCGTTGTTACCTCAACGAAGCGGGTTGGCAGCTGTTGGATGGCGGTTTGCACGGCCGGTCATGGGGAGCAGTATGGTCGGACCGGGTGGGGAATCATACGCAGATCAGCCTGAGCAATGATATGACTGCCAAAGCACTCGATAACCTGCAACCGTTGTATGTGCTGCGTAAAAAGAAAGGAATGGCCAAAGTGGCTGCGCTGAAAACCGATGTAAACCCCGGAACTACGCGCGGATGGGTGCCCCGCAAATCACTGAACAGGCTGGGATGGATAGCCCTGCAGCAGCTGTTGTGCTGGCCCACGGCACTCAAAGATATGCACAGCGGACAGGCCGTGAAAGCCATTGCCTGTGTGGGGCACAGTGATATGCTGCAACATCCGGAGGTTTATTTTGAACGTGATTCATTGATTTTGTTTACTGCTCCTGATCTGCAAACGAAAACTGCCACACATATTGCTCCCGGTTCGTTGTTGTATGTGTTTAAACTGTCGGAAGATGGCAAAAGTTGTTTGGTAGGCGGGCAGTCTGTGATTACGCCGGAGAATGCTTCACACGTTATGTTAGGGTGGATCAGCCGGAATGCTGTAAAGTTCTGGGGTACAGGCCCTGCTTTTACCTGGAACGGAACAGAAGACAATGCTTCAGCTGGTTTACTGGTGGGTACGGATACGATGGCCACACTCCCTGTTGCTGACCTGAGCAGCCGGACCCGATTCGAAAACATCTTTCCGCTGGCCAGCCACCATTCGCCACAGACCGATACGATCAATACCCATTACCTCGATAATATTCTCGATTATAGCCGCAACAAAGTGTACAACGTATTGGGACAACCGGTATACTACAACAGGTATCGCGAAATCGTAGGCCGGGCGCAAAGGCTGAATGTGGTGTTTGTGATAGATGCCGGTGCCGGCAACCGTTTGTACCTGCCCGCCATCAAATCGGTGATGCAGGATATACAGCTGTATTTTGATACCACCACACCACGCAAACTGGCGCGTTTTGGTGCCGTGATGTATAAACGCAATCCATGCAGTGGTGATAGTTTACCGGACATGATGGGACTCAGCCCTAATTATACCGACATGGTGTCTTTCATCGACTGCAAAGCCACACTCGCCGGTTGTGCCGACCAGGAATTGTCGCAGCCTGTGTATGCCGGTATTTCGGAAGCCTGCACCTTGTTATCGCCTTACCCGGATGAGACCAATATCATTGTGGTAGCAGGCACTACCGGCGACCGTCCTTCATTGCCGTTGGCTGATGTAGCCACAGCCGTATCGAAAGTGCAGGCCAGGTTGTTGTTTTTCCAGACAGTCAATAAAACAGCCGATACCTATAATGATTTTGTACTGGCCGCCGAGAAAATGATCATGGCTACGGCACAAAACCTGGTGTTGTTCAAAAAGGAACGCCTCGTGAATGTGTCTGATGTGATACCTGATCACGCTTTCAGTCTGCAAGCCGGTGATTCGGGCACTTATTACCTCGATTATCCCACCCGCAGTATGACGCAAGCCATTGTGAGTTATCCGCGCAAAGGACAAACCATGATGCCGGGAGTATTGAAACGCAATTTCGACACGCTCATCAACCAGGTGCTGATGGATAACCGCCATGTGGCACAATCGCTGCATGCTTATTTCAGAAGTAATATCGGCGTAAGCCAAACGTATATCCGGCCTGCTTTTGAGCCTTTGTTTGAAGCAGCAACACAACCCGTGTCTCCGGCGTTGGCAAGTATGTTTACCCACCTTGATCCTGTGTTTTGGGTACCCGCACATTGTGCAGCAACAACGGCACAACCCAACTATGGCGTTTTGCTTCAGAGCCAGGAATACGATAAGGTAGCCAGCCGCTTGCAGGAGGTGTTTCTGCAATCAGGTGGAGCCCGCAAACATTTTTTCAAGCGGCGGGCGGTAAGATCTTACCTGCGTTATCTCCGGCAATACCGCAAAGCGATGCAACTGCCGGTTTCACGCCGTGAGATCCGCCGTATAACGCCTGCCGGTGCATTGCGGTTGTATACCGGTTATATCTGCACCGACAGCAGTTATAATGCTTTGCAGCTGCGGAGATTAAAGAAAAAACCCAGAGCCGAAGTAATGGCCTTCTTCCGGAGGCTGCAACAGGCTTCTGTAACCATGACTGAACAAAAATATTCGCCCGCCATTCAAATCGATTGCAGGGGCACCAGGTATTACTGGCTTTCGAAACCGGTATTGCCTTAAATCAACTGATATGAGTCTGTTTTTTGCCAACGAAACCCTTCGCCAGGTAGTACATATTGCCGGAGCTGTAGCCCGCGAAAACTACAATGCAAGTTATGGCGCACCGCACCTGCTGCGCGCACTCATGCACCCCAATGCCGGTTTGCAGGAATGGCTTTCCGGCACAGGAAAAGATGCCGGTTATTTTGCCGAATGGGCAGATGTGCGCATTGAAACCTGGCCCAAAACAACCAGTCTTCCTTCAGAAATGACAGAACACGAAACCGTTCCGCTCATCATGGAAGAAGCGGATGAAGTGCGCCTGCGGCTGGGACTGGATGAAGTGACTCCGTTATGCCTGCTGACGGCTCTGGTGAAACCCCATGTTGCTTTTACAGCAGAACAATTGCAATCGTTGCCGTTACGCGATCATGAAATACTGGGGCAATATAAAGCAGTCGGTTTGGAGGGACAGTCGACTGGTGATGCGATGACCGAAGGGTACGGTATGCTGCCAAAATCAGGGAAAGCGGATATGGCCATGCTCCAGAAGTATTGTACTGATAAAACCCAGCTCGCCGCCAGTGCTATCACCGATCCGGTCATAGGCAGGGAGCGTGAGATCCGCACCATTATTGAAGTGCTGGGCCGCAGGAACAAACCGAATATCATCATCACAGGGGAGCCTGGCGTAGGTAAATCTGCCCTGGCTGATGGACTCGCATATGCCATGGTTAAAGGCCAGGTACCATTACACCTGCAACAGGCCAGACTGCTGGAACTGGATATGGGATTGCTATTGGCCGGCGCCTCTTACAAAGGTGAAGTGGAAGACCGGCTCCGGAAACTGATAACCGCCATTAAACAAGCCGACCGGGTGATTCTTTTCATAGATGAGATACACCAGTTGCTCGATTCCAAAGGAGCGGCGGGCAGTGGTATCGCCAACCTGCTGAAACCCGAACTGGCCCGTGGTAGCATTACTGTTATTGGGGCCACCACATTGGAAGAATACCGCAAAGTGATAGAACCCGAACAGGCTTTTAACCGCAGGTTTGAGCTGCTGCAACTTCGCGAGCCTGATCTGGAATCCTGCTGCAAAATGATTGAATCACTGGCTGACAGGTATGAAGCCCATCACCAGGTGAAGCTCGATCCAGATGCTATTCCTGAATGTGTGCGCCTGGCCCGCCGGTACATCAAGGACAAGCGCCTGCCCGATGCAGCCCTCGATTTGCTTGACCGTACCATGGCTGCTATCCGGATGCTCGATGAGGTATCGATGGAAGAGTTGACACAGTGGAAAACCATGTATGATGAGATTACCGATACAGCATATGAAACCGAAGAACAAGCATTGGCTGCTTTGCGTTGGGCTTACCGGCAGTTGCAGGATCGGGTCAGTCCGATATTATGGGGAGGGTTGGTGCAACAACCAGATATGACTAAGATCACCGATGTGGCTTCGTTCCGGCAAATGATTGCTGAAGTGTATGAGGCCTTGTGTGCCGGTGCGGCGGTTAAACGGGAGAAAGCCGGCAAACTGGAACTGGCTGCAGTAACAGCTGCCAAAACCGGTATTCCCATCGGTAAAATTCAGGCTGGTGAAAAAGAGAAACTGCTGCATATAGAAAAAGACCTGCGCAGGCGGGTAGTGGGCCAGGATCATGCGTTGAAAGCATTGAGCGATGCCATCATTGAAAGCCGGAGTGGCATCAATAAACCAGGTCAGCCCATCGGATCTTTTTTCTTGCTGGGCCCTACCGGTACGGGCAAAACCGAACTGGCCAAAGCCATGGCCGAACTGCTGTTTGGCGACGAAAAAGCCATGATCCGGTTTGATATGTCTGAGTTCAAGGAAGAGCATGCAGCTGCTTTATTGTATGGCGCTCCTCCCGGTTACGTCGGATACGAAGAAGGCGGCATGCTCGTGAACCGGATCAGGCAGCAACCTTATTCTGTGGTCTTGTTCGATGAGATCGAGAAAGCGCATGCCTCCGTATTTGATATTTTCCTCCAGATCATGGATGAAGGCCGCATCAGCGATAAGTTGGGCAAGGAAGGCGATTTCAGCAATGCGCTCATTTTGTTTACTTCCAATATTGCCAGCGGACAAATCATCGACTGCTTTGCAGAGGGAAGGGTACCAGCCACCAGCGAACTGATGCAGGCCATGGCCGGTCATTTCAGGCCGGAGTTCCTGGGCAGGCTCACAGAGATTGTTCCTTTTGGTCCGGTGACTGAATCGATGGCTGTTCGCATTTTCCAGATCCGTTTACAAACATTAACAGAACCACTTTCCCGCCTGGGAATTGGTTTCCGCATCAGCGATGAAGCGGCAAAGATGCTTGCCCTCAGCGCATATGATGCCCGGTATGGTGCAAGACAAATCAGCGGCATCATCCGGGCTCAGCTGAGCCGCCCGGTTTCAGCCATGATTGTACGCGAAGAAGTGCAGAAAGGCCAGGAGATCGTGGTATCGCTGCAGGAAGATGGCCAGCTTTTATGGCAGGTGTTGCCCATTCAACAGGTAGAACAGGTGTCCTGATGCCAATGCACGGCGTACCATATCGAACCTGGTGGCACACTACAGTCCTATGGATCATAGGATTGGTGATCGCCTGTTGCCCGGTGCAAAATGCGGTTGCATCACAGGGAGTAATCAGAAAGATAGATACCACCAGCCTGATGACTTATTACAGCAATGCGGTGCGGGAACACCAGAACCTGGTGCAATACATCGAGTTCACGCTTCGCGGGCAGGGACTTCCGGAGCTGTTCAGCAACCTCGCCCTGGTGGAGTCTGGTTTTGATGCAGCAGCGGTCTCCGAAAAAGGAGCGATGGGCATCTGGCAACTGATGCCGGGTACCGCAACCGATTTTGGTCTGCCCGAAGCATATCGCGACGATGTATACAAAAGCACCCAGGTAGCAGTGCGGGTGATCGCGCGGTTGTATCGCCGTTTGAACGATCCGTTAATGGTGGTAGCCGCTTACAGTTGTGGCGAAGGCTGCGTGCGATCGGCGATGAAACAGGCTGGCAGTCATCTGTATACCCGGGTGAAGCTTTTTTTGCCATCCGAATCAGTCGGGCATGTCGGGAAGTTTATGCTCGCTTGCCGCGCTACAGGTAAAACGTTGCCCCAGCAACCAACGGCCAATCCGCCACCCTGGCAACCGCCACCGGGAATGATGGTTACCGCTATTGGCAGTGGATACCGGTTAGCAGTCATTGCAGAGCTACTGGGGATTGACCTTCAGGTACTTTCAGAACTCAACCCGGAATGGGAACAGCAAATGTCAGATTCAGGGCGGGTTTCGTTGATATTGCCTGCCGATAAAATGCCCGATTTTTTGTTGCTGCAACATGAAATATTGAACCGTTCCTTACTGAACTAACCTTAGGACCATGTACACAGACCAACCTTGTTACAAAATGCCTTTTAACGCGGCCTCCCTGTTTGGCGAAGATGGTGGCGCTGCAGAAACCTGCAGCCAGGCCACGAGCATTGCACAGCACCTGATGCTGCTCATCACCACCCAACCGGGTGAGCACCGGTACGACCAACAGTATGGCAACGCAGTATGGCAATTTGATTTTGACAACAGCGCCAACCAGGTGTTGTGGGAAGAGACTTTCGTGAACAGCCTGTTGCAGCAGATAGCCAGGTATGAACCGCGTATTGTACATCCTGCCATAAAAGTGCACACCGCTGTGGTGGAACATACCTACAAAACCCGGCGGTACAGCGAAATTAAAAAGAAAGCCACCGTTGCGATACAGGCGGTGCTGGCAGATAGTGGCGAGACCTTTCACTTTGCCACGGAAATATTTTTAAGCCCTATGTCGGTCGATTAAACGAAGCAAATGAACCAATCCGTCAACCTGTTTTCAAAAGAAGCGATCCGTGCCAGGATGATGCAGCATGCGGCACAGCTCTGGGGTGTTAAAAGTCCGCAGATGCTTGATCCGTTTGTGAAACTGCTCATGGAGGCGTTCAGTACCGAGATCTTCAAGGTGAGCAACGAGGTGAGTAACCTGCAGTCGCGGATGTTGCAGAAACTGGCCCGTTTGCTCACCCCCACGATGTATACCATTCCGCAGCCTGCTCATGCCATCGCCGTGGTGCATCCGGTGGAGAACGGGGTAGTGTTGCACAGCAATACGGAGTTTTTTCATAAAAAGCTTTTTTATACTTCGGTCAAAACGGCTTCGGATGTGCAGATAGATATGCCGTTTACACCGGTAGATCATACGCCGTTGGTCAGGGCCAGGGTAGCAGCCATCCTTACGGGTGATGCCTGTTTTTCGGTAGACGGACAAGGCAACCGCCAATTGTTGCACAGGATTGCAGCGGGAAAAATGCCCACACCAACTATCTGGCTTGGTATAGCAGTGGACGAGGCCTTTGAAGAACATTGGCAGCGCCTGGGATTGTATTGCAGTTGTCCCGATTACGAACACCTGCCCTGGTTGTATGAATTGCTCTCTTATGCGAATTGCAGCGTAGCGGGTCATCCTTTGCGGATACAGAAAGGGTTGCCTTATGCAGATACGCCGGGTGCGGGTGGGTACCGGGAGATTTTTGCGGAGTATGCCACTTTCCGGCGGTTGCAGGAAATGGTCAAAGGAGTGTATGCCAACCGGTTTGTGACCCTTGATGGCTGGCCTATGCTGGTGCAGCAATATGCTGAAAAATGGCCCGGCGAAGCTACCGAGCTACTGGAAGGTCATCGGCCCTGGGGAGAGCGGACATTTATCTGGCTCAGACTGGAATTGCCGCCACAATACGAACCTGCTATCCTCAACAGCATGAGTTTTATGCTCAATGCTTTCCCGGTGATCAACCGCCGCTGGAAACGCAATGAATGCCAGTTTGACCTCGCCGGCAACAATATCCCGTTAAGTACCGCCACCGGAGAGCATTTCCTGGTGGTAGATGAGGTGGCAGACGGGAAAGGCAGGCAATACGAAGAAATTCCCTATTCGCATGCTACTGCATTGGAGAAGGGATTGTACACCGTTCGGGTAGCTGGTATGGAACGGTTTGATGAACGCAGTGCGATCGACATGATTGATTATGTATTGGAGCTGACCCGCGACGAAGTGACCGCATTTGCCAACCTGGAACGCGATAATGTGGTAGCTGCTTTGCAGGAAATGATCAGCCGCATGAAATTCCTGGAACGTAAAACCCAAACTGTTGGCAAGCGAGCCCGGCAGGTGCCCTCATATGTGATGGTGGCGCCGCACAGCGAGAAGGAATACATGTATGCTTCGTATTGGGTAACGCACTGCGCGCTGGCCAACAACCTGCGGCCGGGGCTGGTCCTCACCGGACTGCGCAGTCCGCAGATACAGAAAGGGGCATTAACCTTGCTCACTACCACCACGGGCGGCCGCGAAGCACAAACGGGTATGGATGCCATACAGGCTTACCGGTATGCATTGTCTACCCGTGATCGCATCATCACCATCGAAGATATCCGCAACTATTGTCGCATGGAACTGGGTGAGGCTGCCAGAGAAATCACCATCCGGAAAGGAACAGAAATCAGCCAGAAACCCAAGGAAGGATTTATCCGCGTACTGGTCATCACCATTGCCGTGCCTGACGATGAAACCTACCAGCCAGCATATTGGCAAAGCCGGGCGCGGGCCTTGCAGCAACAGATTGAATTGCGCTCTGCCGACGGGGTAGAATACCGGGTAACGTTTGTTCCTGTTTCAGATACAGCCCACCAACAGCCAGCCTATGCCAACTAGAACAGCCACCAGGGAAAGCCAGGTGAATACCCTGGATACGGACTACCGGGCCGAAGTGGTAGCCGCCGCTTTAATGCAATATGGTATGGCTGCGGAAGACCTGCTGGTGCGGCGGGGCAGTGGGGCCAGAGCTGCCGGCAAAGACATCCGTAGTTGGTACCGGGAAGGCACTCCAAACGGGCAGCACCGGATGGTCATTGATACCAACCGGGAAGGGATGTACGATTATATGCCCGAAGGCGTGTTTCATTCGCCCACTTTGGGCGGGGCCGATCAGCCTTTGGAAGACATCATTGCCCGGATGCGCCGCGAGAAACAGGCCGAGCAGGATGCCCGCCGTTTTTTTGTGCCTTTCGAAACCGCCGCCACTTATACTGAATTGTCAGCCTTGTACTACGAGAATTTGGTAGACGATGCCGGGCACAACGAAGAACTGTTACAGATCCTGCACGAACTCTGGCCCTTGCTTGATGTGCTCGATCTGCCGAGTGCACGAATATTCATTCACCTGTTGCCGTTTTTTCATGCAGCCAGGGGCAACCGGCGCTGGTTCGAAAAATGTTTGTCGGCTTTCCTGGGTGTGCCGGTGACGGTAGGATTCACCGCCAATGTGGTAGAAGTACCCGACCGGCTCGAAGACGTGTTATTGCAGCATGCGCGGTTGGGGATCAGCACAGTGTTATGCGGCCCGCACCATGACGGTAACCGCAACTGGCATATCAGCATTGGTCCGGTGCCCCATGAAGGGCTGGCCCGTTTCCTGCCGGGCAGTGCGCTCAATGCATTGCTGCAGTCGGTATACCATCACTGTCTGCCTGCTACCGCGTGGTGCAGCCAGTACTGCCTCACCGAGCGCAACGAAACATCGTTCACCCTCACAGAAGCATCACAAGGGACCTACCTCGGATACTCTACTTTTTTGTAAATGAAAATATATGATTGCTGTTCAAGCTGTTTTTATCCAATACCTGTTGTTACCCTTGCTGGCATTGCTGTTGGTAGGATGGATGGTGCTGGTCAAGAAAAAGAATGCGGCCCTTTCCCATAAGAAATGGATGGTGTATGTGTTGTTGGGGGCGCTGGTATTGGCACTTCCGGGATTGGGCGGATTGGTGGGTAATGCATTTAGTCCGTATTGGTACCTGTTTGCACAGGTGTTTTACCTCGCTATGGGTGTCCTGCATGTCAATTTGCTGGGTTCGTTGTTGCCACCGGCGAAAGAACGTAAAACGCTGGTGCTGCCCGAGTTGCTCATCACATTGCTTTGCCTGGTGCTGGGCGGCTGGTTGTTTACCCTTGTCTTTGCCTGGCTCAGTCCTTTTGAAGGTTATGCCTGGGCATCGGCCTCTTCTGTGCTGGCCTTCCCGGTGCCGTTGGTGTTTTACTATTGCTGGCTGCAATTCACCGCCATCCCACTCGATATCTATAAAGTATGGACCTACGACAGCTACCGCGAAACCCCGGATTTTGAAGGATTGGATTTTGATCAGCTGATGGTCGTCAGTGTGGAGTTTACCAAGCAGCCGGAACATGGCGAGCGGTTTGCCGTAAAAGCCAAAGCACCGGCAGATATCGCGCTGGGCGACTGGTTTCAACGGTTTATTGAGGATTACAACCTGAAGTACACGCAATCGCCCGTTGTGGTGTTTGATGCAGAAGGCGAAGCTTATGCCTGGATTTTTTACACCAAACCTTCCTTCCTGTACCGCCGCCGCTACCTCGATTTTGATGCCACGATGGCTGCCAACCGGGTGAACGAGCAGGTCAACATCATTTGCAAACGGGTGATAGCCCGGGAAGAGGAACGGACTGTTAATCGGCGCAACACTGCGCTGCCCCGCATTTTTGGATAACCGGAACAGATATAACCATGATACAACCAATACAACACCTTGCTGTGAACTGGGTAGACGGGATGAAAATCTCCCGCCGGCATTTTACAGCGCAGGAAGATTTTTTGCTGGATACCATTCGCGATACGGCTTCTTATGGTATGAACAGCTATAACTACGGCTTGTTACCCGAGGGGCATCAACCCGAACAGGTTTTTGATATTTACAATTCTGCCACCAACGATGTGCAGCTGCATATCCGGCATTGTCAGGCGATTACACAAGCCGGGTACCGCATTGCGATTGATGATTTGCGCATCAGTGTCAATGCATTGGGTGCAGGAGCATACAGGCAGGCGCAGGAGGCAGAAGGTGTGACGCAGTGGTATATCCTTATTTCTGTCAATCCGTTCGACCGGGAACCTGCCGGTGGTTTTGACCCGGAAGAAACACCGCCGCGCCACCTGCATACCTTGCCCAAATACCATGTAGAACTGGTGCCGGCACAAATGGTGAACCACAGTCGAACAGGAGGCAACTACATCGTGGCCGGCCGCATCCTTTCCGATAATGGCCTGGTGACAGCCGATGCTGCGTACATTCCGCCTTGTACCAGTCTGCACAGTCACCCCGTATTGCTGTCTTATTACAACGCTTTTGCCCAATCCATGGCCGCTTTGCAACAATATGCCCTGCGCATTGTGCAGAAAAACAGTTACAAAAACCAGAACAGCAGCCTGGCCGCCAGCATCCGGCAACTTTGCGAAACGTTGCTGCAGCAATTTGCCGGCAGTTATTTTTATTACCGCAACATGGTACACCAGCAACCGCCTGTCCACCTCATCAGCATTTTTGCCCAACTGGCTCATGCGCTTTATGTGAGCATTGAGCTGCTGCCGCCGCAAGAGAAAGAAGAGGCGCTCAACTATTGTTTCGAGTGGAGCGAAGTGCCGCCGCATACACTGCTCAACGAACTGTCGGCTGTAGTAGAGATCAATTACGACCACCACGGCAATGGAACGTATATGAAAACCATTGAGCGGATGCTGCGGAGCCTCTGCCTGATTTTTGAAAAATTGAGCGGACTGGAATACATCGGGCAGCATAAAGAAAACATTGTGGTCAAGGAAGAAGCGGTAACCCGGGTGGTGAAAGACCGGACGGGATGGAGCATTTTGGATTGATCGGCAGCCTAAACAGACCAGCATATGAACTTTTGGACCCGACTTAAACAGATACTGGGCGTTGCCCCGGCAAGGGCGCCCGATGCGGCCGAGGCAGCAGCGCCATCGCCGGAGGCTGAATCGGCCCGGTCCGGCTATATACAACTTGAAATTGAAAATCCTTATTCACCTCAAAAAAGCACAGGTATGTCTATGTTCAATTATGGCGTAGGCGGCAACGAAGTAAAGGTTGACGCCAATGAAGCCATCCAGGAAATCCAGGAAAACAAAACACTGCTGGTGGCGCGGCTTACCCAGGAGGAAGCCGTGAACCCCGAAATCGTAACCGGCCTTAAAACCGTAGAGGATGTATTCCGGTATTACCAGCCGGCCGTGTCCGTCAACCAGGAAACCTCCGATGGACAGCTGGTCCCGGAAGCCTTTCGTTTTGCCACCCTGGCCGATTTTACCCCTCGCAACCTGGTACAGCAAAGCCCTTACCTCAAAAGTATGAGCCTGCGT
>Ga0247823_10003543_pt1 | contig 12611 bp, 12 predicted proteins | sample 13C_PalmiticAcid_2_FD_192426 | JGI IMG/M metagenome (GOLD analysis project Ga0247823, IMG submission 192426) | Soil microbial communities from agricultural site in Penn Yan, New York, United States - 13C_PalmiticAcid_Day30 | ecosystem: Environmental > Terrestrial > Soil > Agricultural land...
CCATACCCCAGCGAACAGCCCCCACCCGTCCCTGGGGGGCGTCCCCTGGCCAGTCTATCGAGGCATACCTGCAGGTAGAAGGGGTGTGCGCGGGCTGTGGATGGTTTCAGGGGACTGTGGACAACTCACGTGGTCGGGGTGGAGCTGCTGCCGGAATCCTGCAAAGCCTTGCAGCTGGCGGCTTTCTCGAAAGCCTCGTTGATCTCGCGGTTGCCCCGCAGGCCCTTGGTCGGGTCCTCCATCTGTCCGAGCTTCTGCAGATCTTGACCCACCTGGGTGAATCCCGCCTGCACCGCGGCCAGGTCCGTCACGTCGATCTTCGCCAGGTTTTCCTTGGCGGTGGTGACCGTCGCCTTGGCCTCCTCCAATGTGTCGACCACGCGCTTGGCGGCGGTCTCGCCGTCGGCGACCGGCGGGGTGCCCGCGGACTTGATGCCGGTGACCATCCGGTCGAGGGCCTTCACCAGGTTGTCGAGATAGGTGACCATGCCCTCGCGGGCCTTCATCGGGTCAGAGGTGTCGATGTTCGGCACCTGGCTGAGCGCGTCGCGCTCCGGGGCGACCGTGGCGCACACCTTCTCCGCCCAGGCGACCGCGTCACCTCCGCTGGGCGCAGCGGAGGACGTGCCACCTGACGTGCTCGGCGAGTCTGAACCGCAACCCGCGAGACCAAGCGACAACGCGAGCACGGCAACGGTGGCAAGACGACGAACCATGGTCAACTCCTGACCGGGGCAACGAGGGCGTTTCTGATGTTTCCACGGCGTCGGGCGAGCCGCAGGACAAAGAAACGGGGCCGGTCCCACCAATGGTGGAACCGGCCCCGGCAGTGCGAACTCAGACGCCGTTGGAGACAGTCTCCGCCGGGGTGTCGGCGATAGCCGTGCCGCGACGCTTGGACACGACGACCGCGACGACGATCAGCACCACCGCGACAGCGGCGATGGCGACCCGGAGGCCCGTCGACGCGTCGGCGCCGACGGTGAAAGTGACGATCGCGGGGGCGATCAGCAGCGAGACCAGGTTCATGACCTTGATCAGCGGGTTGATCGCCGGACCGGCGGTGTCCTTGAACGGGTCGCCCACGGTGTCGCCGATGACCGTGGCGGCGTGCGCCTCGGACCCCTTGCCGCCGTGGTGGCCGTCCTCGACCAGCTTCTTCGCGTTGTCCCACGCGCCACCGGAGTTGGCGAGGAACACCGCCATCAGCGTGCCGGACGCGATCGCGCCGCCCAGGTAGCCCGCGAGCGGACCGACGCCGAGACCGAAACCGACGGCAATCGGGGCCAGCACGGCGAGCAGACCGGGCGTGGCCAGCTCCCGCAGCGAGTCGCGGGTGCAGATGTCGACGACCTTGCCGTACTCCGGCTTGCCCGTGCCTTCCATGATCCCGGGGATCTCGCGGAACTGGCGGCGCACCTCGAACACGATCGCGCCCGCCGCACGCGTCACCGCGTTGATCGCGAGACCGGAGAACATGAACACGACCGAGGCGCCGAGCAGGATGCCGACGAGCACGTTCGGGCTGAAGACAATGAAGTCCTCACCCTTGAGCGTGCCGCCCACCTCGGCCAGCGCCTCGGTGATCGCGGTCTGGTACGACCCGAACAACGCGGTCGCGGCGAGCACCGCCGTGGCGATCGCGATGCCCTTGGTGATCGCCTTGGTGGTGTTGCCGACCGCGTCGAGCTCGGTAAGGATCTGCGCGCCCTCACCGTGCACGTCGCCGGACATCTCGGCGATGCCCTGGGCGTTGTCGGAGACGGGGCCGAAGGTGTCCATCGCGACGATGACGCCGACCGTGGTCAGCAGGCCGCAGCCCGCGAGCGCGATGGCGAACAGCGAGATGACGAGCGAGCCGGAAAGCAGGAACGCGCCGTAGACCGCGCCGCCGATGACGATCGCGGTGTAGACGGCCGACTCGAAACCCACCGAGATACCGGAGAGCACGACGGTCGCCGCGCCGGTCAGCGAGGTCTTGCCGACCTCCTGGACCGGCTTGTGCTCGGTGCCGGTGTAGTAGCCGGTCAGCCAGAGGATCACGCCTGCGAGCACGATGCCGATGATCACAGCGATTGACGCGATCAGCGCCGGGCTGCCCGGGGTGTTGGCGGCCTCGGTAGGCAGGCCGGTCAACTCACCGAACGTGGTCGGCAGGTAGATGAACGCCGCGGCCGTGCAGAGCACCGCGGAGAACACAGCGGAGATATAGAAGGAACGGTTGATCGCGGTCAGGCCGCTCTCGCCCGGGCGAGCCTTGGTGATGTAGACACCGAGCATCGCGGTGATCACGCCGAGCGCGGGGACGATCAGCGGGAACAGCAGGCCCTGCACACCGAACGCGGTCGTGCCCAGGATCAGCGCGGCGACCAGGGTCACCGCGTAGGACTCGAACAGGTCGGCCGCCATACCGGCACAGTCACCGACGTTGTCACCGACGTTGTCGGCGATGGTCGCGGCGTTGCGGGGGTCGTCCTCGGGGATGTTCTGCTCGACCTTGCCGACCAGGTCGGCACCGACGTCGGCGGCCTTGGTGAAGATGCCGCCACCGACACGCATGAACATCGCGATGAGAGCGGCGCCGAAGCCGAAGCCCTCCAAGACCTTCGGGGCGTCGCCGGTGTAGACGAGCACCACGATGGCCGCGCCGAACAGGCCGAGGCCCACGGTCGCCATGCCGACGGCGCCACCGGTGCGGAACGCGATCCGGGTGGCCTTCTCGCGGCCTTCCGGGTCATTCGCCGCAGCGGCGACGCGCAGGTTCGCCTGCGTCGCCAGCCACATGCCCAGATAGCCGATGGTGAACGAGAAAGTCGCGCCCACCAAGAAGAACAGCGAGCGGCCTACGCGTTCGCCGACGCTATCCGCGGGGAGCAAGAACAGCAGCAAGAAAACCGCGCTGCCGAAAACCAGAAGCGTATTGCGCTGTCGCTTGAGATACGCCGCGGCGCCCTCTTGAACCGCTTTGGCAATCTCCTGCATCTTCGCGGTGCCTGTGCCAGCGGCCAGGACCTCTTTGAGCAGGACATAACCAACGGCAAGAGCGGCGAGGGCGATCACGGCGACCACGACGACAACACCGCGATCGCCGCCGGTGAGCGTCAGGTCGGCCGCGAGGGACTGCCCGGACATCCGTCCTCCTGATGATCTGCCTGTTTCAGCGCCGACATCCGCCCAAGCGTGCATCGACTCCGATATCGACGTGTGCACCACCACAATCGGTGGGATGACGGCGGAGTCTATTGGTAAGGCGGATCACAGACGCGAGCCGTCCCATAACGTGCACTGTCCGTAGTGTTACGTGGGCTTAATGTGACCAAAATCTCTTGATCATCTTGGTTGGGAAAGCCTGCCCGGCAACAACCTCAGGCTGGTGTGCGAAGCTCGACAAGTGGGTGCCGAACGCGGAGGACTGCTGCTCAATCGGGTTCTGGCCGGGGTGCCGGCCGGGGAGAACCCGCTCACCCACGTAGCCGAACTGCCGGAACGCGCGCCCACGTTCGCGCCGTGGCCGGAGTGGGCGAACGCCCGGGTGATCGACGCCTTCGCCCGGTGCGGCGTGGCCTCGCCGTGGGCCCATCAGGCGGAGGCCGCCGGGCACGCGCACGCGGGCCGCAGTGTGGTGATCGCCACGGGGACGGCGTCGGGCAAGTCCCTCGCGTACCAGCTGCCGGTGATCTCCGCGCTGATCGACGACCCGCGGGCGACCGCCCTCTATCTCTCACCGACAAAGGCACTCGGCGCCGACCAACTCCGGTCGCTGCGCGAACTGGATCTCAGCGAACTGCGCGCGTGCGCCTACGACGGTGACACCCCGATGGCCGAGCGCGACTGGGCGCGGGCACACGGGCGGTGGATCTTCACCAACCCCGACATGCTCCATCGTGGTGTGCTGCCCTCACACGGCCGTTGGGCTCAGTTCTTCCGACAGCTCCGCTACATCGTCGTCGATGAATGCCACACCTATCGCGGGGTGTTCGGCTCACACGTCGCCCTCCTGCTGCGCCGCCTGCGCCGAGTGGCCCGCAAGTACGGCGCCGACCCGGTGTTCGTGCTCGCGTCGGCCACCGTCGCCGGCCCGGCCGCGTCAGCCACCCGACTGTCCGGTGTGGACTGCGAGGCGGTCACGGACGACCGCTCACCGCGCGGCGCCCGGACAATCGCGCTCTGGGAACCCCCGCTGCTCGATGATCTCTCAGGCGAGAACGGCGCCCCGGTCCGCCGGTCGGCGGGTGCGGAGACAGCTCGGATCCTCGCCGACCTCGTGATCGAGGGCGCCCGCACCCTCGCCTTCGTCCGCTCCCGCCGGGGCGCGGAACTGACGGCTCTAAGCGCCCGCCGCATTCTGTCCGAAGTAGACGACGAACTCGCCGAACGGGTCGCCGCCTACCGCTCCGGCTTCTTACCCGAGGAACGCCGTGCCCTAGAGAAAGCACTGGCCTGCGGCCAACTCCTGGGCGTCGCAAGCACGAACGCCCTCGAACTCGGTGTGGACATAGCGGGCTTGGACGCGGTGGTGGTAGCGGGCTATCCGGGCACCGTCGCGTCGTTCTGGCAACAGGCGGGCCGAGCCGGGCGAGCAGGCGACGGCTCACTGGTCGTCTTCGTCGCCCGCGACGACCCGCTCGACACCTACCTCGTGCACAACCCATCCGCGGTCCTCGACAAACCCATCGAGGCCACAGTGACCGACCCTGGCAATCCCTACGTACTCACCCCACAGCTGGTCTGCGCCGCTGCCGAGCTGCCGCTGACCCCGGACTGCCTGGTACCGTTCGGCCCGGACGCGCGAGGCGTACTGGACGGCCTGGTCGAGGACGGAGTGCTCCGCAAGCGACCCGCTGGCTGGTATTGGACCTCACGCGACCGGCCACACGGCGACGTGGACATCCGCGGGTCCGGCGGAGAGCAGATCGCCGTCGTCGAAGCGGACTCGGGGCGGATGCTGGGAACCGTGGGACCGGGAAGCGCGTGCACAACGGTCCACCCCGGCGCTGTCTACTTGCACCAAGGCGCCTCATACGTGGTCGATGATCTCGACCTCGACGCCGGGCTCGCGATGGTGCACGCCGAGAACCCGGACTGGTCGACTCAGCCACGCGAACTGGTCGACATCGCCGTCCTGAACACCCTGGACCGCAAGATCCACCGAGTCGGCGGCGGTGAGGTGACGGTGTGCCTAGGCGAGGTGGCCGTGACCTCACAAGTAGTGGCCTACCTCCGGCGCTTACCGTCCGGCGAGGTGCTCGACCAGGTGCCGCTCGACCTCCCCGAGCACACTCTGACGACTCGTTCCGTTTGGTACACCGTGACCGACGACCTGCTCACCGGCCACGCCCACCTGACTCCGGGCGACATCCCGGGCGCCCTGCACGCAGCCGAACACGCGGCGATCGGCCTGCTTCCGCTGTTCGCAACCTGCGACCGCTGGGACATCGGAGGAGTGTCCACCGCTCAACACCCGGACACGGGTCGGGCGACCGTCTTCGTCCATGACGGACACCCGGGTGGCGCCGGGTTCGCCGATCGCGGCCACGCTGCCCTGCTCCCCTGGCTCACCGCGACACGCAAGGCGATCAGTGCGTGTGAGTGCCCGGCGGGGTGTCCGTCCTGTGTGCAGTCGCCCAAGTGCGGCAACGGAAACGAGCCCCTGGACAAGTCGGGGGCCGTCGCAGTGCTGTCAACGGTCCTGACTGGCCTTCGGCAACCAACTGCCTGACCCACAGGTCCGCTTGCTGCGAACTCCGACTGGATCGGGGTGGACTGCCCATTGAATGCGGCAGGCGCCGGGGGGCGCCGGTGTTGAAACCGGCGCGCATCCCCGGCGCGCTGCATGCCGCCGAGCGTGCGACTGGCCTACAACCGCTGTCCGCTGCGGACTCCGGGACCGTCGGCGGGGTGCACTCGCGCTGCGCTCGACACGTTGGGAGGCGTCAGTGTCGGGCAAGGCGGTTCATCCCTGGGCGGGGTTACGCCGACTGCGGCGGGCGGTGCCGCAGGTCCACGGTTCACGGGCGGTGCGGGAGGCTGTCGCCTCTGGGTACTGCTCGGCTGGCTGCCGGTCCGACGCCCCGCCGAGGGCGGGAGTGGCGGGGAGACATCGGACTGGCATAGCAGGTGGCCTCAGGCGGAATGGGCGGTCGGGAGCCCGTCGGCCACAGTGGTCTGTTCGGTCTGGCTAGTCGGCGCCGACGAGCTGGCTGACCAGTCGGTCCTGCGTCGGCCCCTGCAACGCGTCCAGGAGTGCGTCTTGCACGGTGTGGGAGTGCGGGATCTCCCACCCGCACACCTCGGGCTTGACCCGCCAGTGGACGACGCCGTGCTGGTAGGGGCTCGGCGGCAAGCTGATCCAGCTTCCCGCGCCGTGCAGCTTGATGCTCGGGTCGGCGGCGAGGTCGCGGTGCAGCGCGGCGCCCGTCAGGGTCAGGAAATACCAGCGTCGCTCCGGGGTCGCGATGATCGGCACCGGGATGCCGACCGACCGCAGCACACCCGCGGCGCGCCTGCCGAGGTCGTCATCGACCTCGATCGCGTCGTACACGCGGCCGGTGGCCAGCAGCAGGGTGTAGGGGCGGCCGGTCCACCAGGTCGCCACCTGCTCGGCCTTGGTGCCGATGCGCTGTTCCCAGTCGCGGTGGACCGGGACCGGGCCGGTGTCCTCGACGCCGTCACGGCCTGCCCAGTGCGCACCCGTCGGGTAGGTGCCCGGCAGAACCGGCCAACCGCGGAACGCGAGGCCGATCGCCTCCGCTCGCAGCTCGACCTTGAAAGCTCTCCGCCAGCTATCCGACCTCTCGGTTGCCAACATGTGGGGTGGTGCCTCCTCGCCGTGCGGACTCCGGGGTCGGCGTCCTACACAAGACTCAACGCCATTCGACGTGCGATACGTAACTTGCAGTCGACAACTGGTCGCTTTCAAGAGGTGAGTGAATGTTGACGGAACGGGGCGACCGAACATCACAGAACCGGTCACCGTCGCTTAGTCGCTCACTCTGACGGGTTGCGGGACCCACGCCTTAACGTGCATCTCACACGGCCGCACAACCGGTCTGAGCAGCGGAAATATTGATCGACACGGTGCGCTACCAGGCCCGCAAGCCGCCAGTCGGGCGACTGGTGTGATGCCGTTCACCGTTCGGGGTCGACCGTTGGACCGTTACCAACCGGTCCGGCGCGGGCGGCCGCCATCGCTGGACCGAACGCCGCGCCCGCGCCAGGCGGCACCCCGGCGACCTTGACTGTGACCTCCCAGCCACGCAGACCGCATTCGACGAGTTCCACCGCCATCCGGCCCGTCACCCATCGCGCGTGCTCGCACGCGACCGCCTCCCCTTCAACCGCGTGAACGGCACCCGCCAGGGCTGCCAGGTCCGCCGCGCTCGCCGCGTGGTGCCGGGCGACCACGACCGAGACCAGGCAGAGGAGAAGAGACATCAGCGTCGCCAGCACGGCGATCACTCCCGCGGCCCAGACTGTGGCGAATCCACTTTCCGATCTGACCAGTCGATTCATGGGCCACCGGCATCCGGCTCGGCCACAGCGAACGCCGCGGCGCTCAGATGGATGCCCGGTACGAGCCCCGCCACCGGATCGGCGTGCACCTCGACCGAGATCGCGTCACCGTCCAGGTCGATCCGTACGTCGGCGCCGCGGGGCGCGAGTTCCCGCGCGATCGCCCGGGCGCGCTCTGGTTCGCCTCTTGCCGTCAGCCGTGCCGCCTCCCGAGCGGCGTCGACGCAACGGATGTAGTCCGCGGCACCCGCGATGACACCGAGCGAGAAGGTCAGGACCAGCACCAATACGGGCATGACCAAGGCCGTCTCGACCGTGACCGCGCCATGGTCGGATCGGCTGGTCATGCGCTGTTCAAGGCGCGCTGGATCAACGAATTCAGACTCTCGGCTACGCCGGGGCTGTTGACGACGGCCAGGAGTACGGCGACCAACGCCGCGCCCACAAGGATCGTGAGGGCCCATTCGCTGCTCACGGTGCCTTCGTCGGACTTGAGGAAGTCGTTCATGGGGGTTCCTTTCACAGTTGGTTGGACAGGACGTCCGCCATCCCGAGCACGACCGGGGCGATCCCGAGACAGAGGAAGGCTGGGAGGAAACAGAGCGCCAGTGGTCCGTTGACCAGCACCGCCGCGCGCTGTGCCCGCGCCTCGGCGTCGTCGGCGGCACGTGCGCGCACGTCGGCGGCGAGGTCGCGCGCCACGCCCGCCAGCGCGGCACCGGACCTGGCGGTTCGGCGGGCGCCTCTGGCCAGCGCGGCGGTCTCGGGACAGTCGAGTGCGGTCGCCCACGCATCGATCGGGTCGGCGCCGAGTGCGAGCAGGTCTGCCACATTCCGGAGCGTGCGACCTGGCTGCCCAGGAAGATCCGCGGCGACGGCACGGATCGACCCGGGTACTGGCATGCCAGCGGTGAGGCAGGCCGCGAACAGGTCCCAGGTGGCGGCCATGGACGCGCTGTCGACTCTGGGCGGTTTGCCGCGGGCGAGTCTGGCGATCGCCCAGCCGGCGACCACGGCCGCGACGACGCACGCCACGAAGCCGAGCGTCAGGTAGGTGAGTGCACCTGCGGACAGCGCGGCCAGAAGTACGCGTCGCCACGGTGGGCTTGAGGCGTCAGGCGGCGCGTGATCGTTCGGCGCGGGGCCAGGGACGCTCCACCCCGATGAGCCGCGGGCGATCCACCGCAAGCGTTTGCTCCTGGGCTGCGCTGCCCGTCTGCTCGGTGGGACGTGGGCGAACAGGCGCGCGAGGCGAGCCGGTGCCGATCGGTGGGGAAAGCCGATGAGCACCGCAAGGGCCAGGAGTAGTGCGGTCATCTTTTCGCCTTTCCGGTCAGGCGGGCGGTCCAGGTGACACCTGCGCACGCGAGCGCGACGCCGATGACCAAGAGGGTTTGGCCTGCGGTGGAGCCGATCAGGACGGCGATCGGGGCGGCACCCATCGACTCGCCGAGGAGGAGCGCGAGGACGGGAAGCACTGCCAGCATCACTGCGCTGGCCCGGGGACCCGCCATCCGGGCGTCGACCTGCCTGGCGAAGCGGACTCGGTGGTCGAGGTCGACCCGGACCGCCTCGATGACCTCCGCCAGAGCGAGACCGTGGCGGGTGGCGAGGCGCCACGCGCGGAGAAGCGAACGGATCGCGCCGTCGTCGGGGCTTGAGGCACCTGAAACGGGTGGACCAACAGTGGGACGGACGCACCCGAGGGCGGAGGCGTTACGGGCGACGAGGTACCACGCGCGAGCAACCAAGGCGGGCCGCAGGCTCTCGCCTGGATTGCGGGCGACGAAGTGCCACGCGCGAGCAGCCGGGGCGTGCCGCAGATCCTCGCCTGGGGCCGACAAACGATGCGCGTGTCCTTCTGATGAGCCAACGCGCTGTCGTCCCCGATACGCCTCTAGTCCGGCACCCGTCGAAGGCGGGAGGAGCCGAGGGGGGACTTGGGTACTGACACGCTGCCGCGCGCTCTCCGGCACATGAGACCGGAAGGTCGGCACCGGATCCAGCTCGGAGGAGTGGCCTGCCAGGGCTGGTGAGCGGCGAGGACGCACGCGAACTCGGGCATAAAGGGTGGGCGCGGACGTCGGCACCGGATCCGACTCGGAGGAGTGGCCTGCCAGGGCTGGTGAGCGGTGAGGACGCATGCGAACTCGGGCATGAAGGGTGGGCGCGGATCGCCTGGCCAGGAAGCGGATCTCGCGGTGACCGGCGGTCGATTCGGAGCGGTCGGGACTTGTGTCGATACGGGGCGGCCGCGAGTTGAGCGATGGAGTCCTCACCGCGGTGGGGAACGCGGTGTCGGGGTCCTCACCGTGGCGGAGGGCGGTCGCGGCGGTTCGGAGGGTGGTCGCGGCGGCGGGGTGGGCGTCCAGTGCGGCGGATTCCGCGGCTTGGGCTGGGTGAGCGCCTGCTCGTAGTTCCGCCACGAGGGAGCGGAGGGCCTCGGCCAAGCCTTCTGTGGTGGCCAGGGAGTCGCGGGCTCGTCGTCGGTCGTGGAGTTGTCGCCACGTAGTGATCGCGATCAGCGTGGCGGCGATGGCGCCTGCCAGGTCCGCCGTCAGCCAGCCGATAGCGGCGGCGCAGGCCATGACCAACGCGGTTGTGTGCCTGGGTCGGGTGAAACGGATCTTTCGGCGCTCGGTCAGTGCGCGCAGGCGGCGGGCCGGAGTATCGGGCCAGATCCACAAAGCCGATGCGAGCAGTAGCAGGGTCAGCATCGGACCAGCCCGATCTCGTGCGCCTCGGGGACTCGGTCACCATCTGTCCATATTGGACTGACCCGGAGGCCGCCGTCGGCCCGTTCGACCCTGGCGATTTCGGACAGCCTGCGCGCGCCCGCCGTCGACCGTCGCATGTGGAGGATCACGCGGATGGCCGCGGCGGCCTGGCTGTGCAGGGCGTCGCGGGTCAGGCCGCCCAGGGCGGCGAGGGCCTCGAGGCGGGCCGGGACCTCGGCGGGCGAGTTCGCGTGGACGGTTCCCGCCCCGCCGTCGTGGCCGGTGTTCATAGCGGCGAGGAGGTCGCAGACCTCGGCGCCGCGGACTTCGCCGATGACGATTCGGTCGGGGCGCATGCGCAGGGCTTGGCGGACGAGGTCGCGTGGGGTGATCTCGCCCGCGCCCTCGATGTTCGGGGGGCGGGTGACCAGCCGGACGAACTGAGGGTGGTCGGGCTGCAGCTCGCCGGCGTCCTCCACGCAGACGACGCGTTCGGTTGGCGGGACGGCTGCCAGCAGTGCGGACAACAGCGTTGTCTTGCCGCTGCCTGTGCCTCCTGAGACGAGGAAGGCGATCCTGGCCTCGACGATGGCGGTGAGCAGTTGGCGGGTCCGCTGATCGAACGTGCCGAGGCGTTGCAGGTCGACCAGGCCGTGGGCGGCCGGGCGCAGGACGCGTAGCGACAGGCAGGTGCCCGCTTCGGCGACCGGTGGAAGGACAGCGTGCATCCGGACCCGGCCGCCCGCCGCGTCGGGGACCCAGCCGTCGACGTAGGGCTGGGCGTCGTCGAGTCGGCGGCCGGCCGCCATCGCGAGGCGTTGGGCGAGTCGGCGTACCGCGTCGTCGTCGGGGAACTCGACGGCGGTCCGGCGCAGGCCGTCGGGGCCGTCCACCCACACCTGGTCGGGCGCGGTGACGAGGACGTCGGTCGTGGACGGGTCGCGCAGCAGCGGGTCGAGCGGGCCCGCGCCGACGAACTCCTGCCGCACGAGGCGTAGTGCCGAGAGGACGTCGTCGTGGCCGACCAGCCCACCCGCCTCGGCGCGAACTGCCCGCGCGACGGCCGCCGAGGTGATCTCGGACGATCCGGCGAGCCGCCGTCGGACGCGGTCGATGAGTTCGAAGGTTGGCTGGGGCATCAGTTCCTCCTCACTGGACGGTGTCTTGTGGACTGGTCAGGCGCAGAGCGGCGCGGGCGGCCTGCGCGAGTGAGGTCCTCGGACTGACCCGGAATCCGTTGGTGTCCAAGGAACGCGGCAGCGCCGGGTCGCTTCTCACGGTCGCGATCAGCGGGAGGCCGAGGACCTCGGCGATCCGCCTCGGGCGCAGGCCCAGGTCAGGTGAGGTCCGGACAACCGTCCCGATGCGAATGCCTTGACCAACGATCCTGGCCGCGACGTGTTGGGCGGCGGCGCAGGCCCGTAGTTCGGCGGGAACGACGACGACCGCGAGATCGGCGCGGTCGAGCACGGCTTGGGCAGCGCCTGTCGGTGCGCGGGGCAGGTCGCAGATCACCATGTCGCCTGCGCGCCTGCCCGCGTCGAGAACGGCGGCCACGGCGTCCGGGCTGGGCTCCTCCCCCTCCCTCGCACCCGACAGCAGGCTCAGCCTGGCGTCGCCCTTGACCCGACTCGGCAGCGCCGCCCGCAGACCCGCGGCGGGTACGCGACCTGACGTCAGACGCAGGTCAGGCCACCGCATTCCCTCACTGCGCTCGGCGCCGAGGAGCAAGTCCAGGCCGCCACCGAGCGGGTCGCAGTCGACGAGCAGCGCGTCGCGGCCGACTTCCAGGGCGGTCAACGCCATCGCGGCGGCGAACACCGATGCCCCGGCACCGCCTCTGCCGCCGATGACGGCGACCGTGTGCCCCGCCTGCCGGGCAGGGCGCTCGGTGGCGTCGGCGAACGCGTCGGCCAGGCGGGCCTCGTCGTCGGGCAGCATGACGACGTGGTGCGCGCCGAGCGCGAGGGCGTCCGGCCACAGTGTGGGCGGCGGGGCACCCGCGCTCACGACGACCACGCTTTCCCTGCGCGGCAACGCGAACGCCAGGCTCGCTGCGACGGTGTCGGCGTCGATGACGACCATCGGCGCGTCGTGCCAGTGGGCTCGCAGGTCGGCGGCGTCGGCGACGCGGTCGAGCGCGCATCCCGCGGCGGCGGCCACGCGCAGCACCTCGTCGAGCAGTGCGTCGCCGTCGACGCAGACAACCGGTCGGCTCATCCCGGGGCTCCTATCGGATCTGGCGGCGCTGGGCGGCCGCTGTGATCACGATCTTCCGAAGCCCTGTCGGCGGCAATCCCCCCTGGTCAGCCTGTGGATGAATCCGGGGCACTGTGGACAGTTCGGGAAATGGAGCGGCGAACTGTCGGTGCTCTCGGGCAA
>Ga0247823_10003545_pt1 | contig 12609 bp, 13 predicted proteins | sample 13C_PalmiticAcid_2_FD_192426 | JGI IMG/M metagenome (GOLD analysis project Ga0247823, IMG submission 192426) | Soil microbial communities from agricultural site in Penn Yan, New York, United States - 13C_PalmiticAcid_Day30 | ecosystem: Environmental > Terrestrial > Soil > Agricultural land...
ACTCTTCGATCCCGATGAACGAGGCGGCGCTTCTATTGAAGCATTCCAACCTCGTCAACCAACTCTTTTCAGAAACTTCCGAAGAACCGAAGCCCTCCAAAAGCAACAAAAGCGCTCCCTCCCGAAGACCAAAGGCCGTCGGCAATCCAGCTGCCCGAGTCGATTGAGGCCGCGGAACTTAGCGATGAGATCCAACCGAAGCAAGGGCCTTGTGGGCCCCGTTTTCGAGCGTCTTCGTCAGCGCCGTTCCGAGGAGGAGCGCATATAGGCCTGTGACCGGATGATGACAAGCATCAACCCGCACGCATCCACAGGTCCGTGATCCGGACGGGCCGCGACGCACCGTCGCGCCGGCCCGCCCCTCCCTACCTGCGCCTTGAACCCCGCCTTACGCGTCGCCACTTCATGATGGACGATCGCGGATCCGGGGCGCCGCTGCAGGGCCCCGGACCTTCGCGAACGAAGTCGCTTTGATGCGTAAGGACTTCGCATGACCCGGACGATCCTGTTCGACAGCCCCTTCCTGCTGGGTTTCGAACACACCCGAGACCTGATCGAGCGCGCCGCCAAGGCCGCCGGTGAAAGCTATCCGCCCTATAATGTCGAACAGACCGACGAGGGCGTGCGCATCACCCTGGCCGTGGCCGGCTTCTCGCCCGACCAGTTGCAGGTCACCGTCGAGGGCGGCCAGCTGGTGGTGGCCGGACGCCGCGACGGCGAGGCCCGCACCGAAGCCGAGCGCGCCTACCTGCACCGGGGAATCGCCGCCCGCGGGTTCGTGCGCACCTTCGTGCTGGCCGAAGGCATGGAGGTCTCGGCCGCCACCCTCGAGCACGGCCTGCTTCACGTCGACGTCGCCCGCCCGCCGCCCGAGCGCCAGGTCAGGCGCATCCCCATCCACTCGCAGGGCTGAGCCCTTGCGCAACACTTACGCTCCAGCCGCCTGAACCACAGGGACTTCGGAGCGTTCCCCTATCGAAGGAGGTGGTCACATGACGCCCAATTCGCACACGCCGTTCTTCTCGACCGAGGCCTTCGCCGCGCTGGGCGCGCCCGACCTCGTCTATGTGCGCCCGATCAAGGCGGCCGAGATCCTCGCCGACGCCCCCGAGGGGGTGGAGGACTTCGATCTGGCCCCCGACCAGACGCTCTATGCGGTATGCCGGGCCGACGGCGCCCGCCTGGCGGTGCTGACCGACCGCGACGCGGCCATGGCCGCCGCCCTGGCCCACGAGCTGGCGCCGGTGTCGGTGCACTGACGCGCCCTTCATAAGAAGACGCGCCAAATGAAAAGGGCGGCGGATCCTGCGATCCGCCGCCCTCTTTCTTTGTCCTTACGCCAGACCTCAGTTGAGGTTGGCGGCCGGGGCCTGAGCCTGGCGGAACATGGTGATGGCGATCAGGCGATCCCAACCGACCAGCGACACCAGGTGAGCGTAGATCTGGGCCAGGGCGCCCGAGGTCTGCAGCTCCTTCAGCTTCTCGATCGGCAGGGCGTTCAGCTTCTCTTCCGAGACGCCGTAGTACTCGGCCACGACCTGCGGCTCGCCCGGCTGGCCGTCGGGGCCGGCCGGCGTGAAGGTGGCGGTCTTCAGTTCGAAGAGGTCGTTGTCCTTCAGCAGCTGCACGAACGAGTCGGTGCGGCGGCGTTCGACTTCGAAGTCGTCGCAGAACTTGATGCAGTTCTGGGTGTACTCGGTCGGCTCGCCCTTGGCGTCGAACAGCGGGGTCTCGCCGGCTTCCGACAGCAGGCTCGAGGCGCGGTCGATGCAGACGATCATGCGGCCCTGGGTCTCGTCATTGGCCAGCACGAACGGATAGCGACGGACATAGGCCGGGATGTAGACGCCGACTTCGGTCGAGCCGTCGGCGTGGATGAACAGGTTCTCGCCCTGGTTCAGGCCCATGACGGCCAGCGGGGTGCGCTCTTCGCCGGCGAAGATGATCGGGTAGGACAGGCCGGCCGGGCCGAATTCGGTCACGGTCAGCGGGACGGCCGTGCCCGCGGCGGCGAAGGCGTAGGGCTTGTCCTGGTGGACCAGGGCCAGCTTGCCGTGCAGGTCGCGGTTCAGCGGCTCGGGCGTCGAGTAGAAGAGAACGTTGCCGGTGATGCCGCCGGCGGACTGGGTCGTTTCCATAAGAAGCTCTACAGAAGGGCCAAGAAGAACGGACGCTCTATCGCGGGCGGCCTTTAGGTGGTCAGCGCTTCTAGCCGATCTGCGATATCCCGGCAATCGACACGTCCGGACGGGGAAAGACCGCCGCGACCCTCGCGTCTGGGGCGAGGGCCGCGGGACGATCGGGCCTAGAACTTCCAGGCGATCCCGGTGCGGATCGACCGGCCCGGCGAGGGCGCGATGTCCTTCAGGAACGAGGCGTGCTCGCGCACCTCCTCGTTGGTCAGGTTGCGGCCGTCGACGAACCAGCGCAGCGGCTTGTCCTCGAACGGCTTGACCGTCACCCGCAGGTTCACCGTGGTGTAGGCGTCGGTCGGCAGCTCGAAGTCGGCCACCCGATCCTGCTCGGCCACGTGACGCACCTCGAGCTCGGCCTCGACATTGGAGGCGGTCCAGATCGCCCGGCCGGTCAGCGACCACGGCGGAATGCGGGCGGGCACGCCGATATCGGTCTCGCCACGCACATAGTCCGCCACGCCTTCCAGGCGGATCGACTGGTCCTTGCCGCGCCAGGCGTCGTAGCCGACCTCCAGCTCGGCGCCGTGGAACTTGGCGCCGGTCTGGAAGTACTGGAACACCGGCAGGCTGTCCTCGACCTCGCCGGTCGGCGCCTCTTCGATGAAGTTGTCGTACCAGGCGCCCCACAGGTGGCCCTCGACGCGCAGGCGCGGGCCGGTCCAGCGATAGGTGGCCTCCAGCGAGGTGACGGTCTCGGAGTCGAGGCTGTCGTCGCCCTTCTCGTAGCCGCCGGTGCCCGGGTGCGGACCGTCGGCGAACAGCTCGAACTCGGTCGGCGCGCGGCCGTTGCGCGACAGGGTCAGGGCGACGAACTGGTGCTCGGCCGGCTTGTAGAACACGCCCAGCGAGGCCGAGACGTTGTCGAAGTCGCGCTTCTGGGTCGCCGTCTCCAGCGAGCGGGTGTCGAAGCGCAGGCCGGCGTCGACGCCCCAGTCGCCGCGATCGAAGCGCTGCAGGGTGAAGACGCCGTACTCCTTGATGTCGACGCTGGGCACGAAGGCCTCGTCGCCGATCGCCTCGAAGCTGCGGGTGAGGGCCTGGAAGCCGATGGCGCCCTGGTGGCCGTCATGCTCGCGGTGCACCAGCTCGACGCGGCCCTCGGTGCCGTCCGACAGGAAGCGGGTGCCGACCTCGCCGTCCTCGACGGAAACCTCGGCGTGCTGGTAGTCGGCATGACCGATCGAGACGCGCACCTTCTCGAACCACGGGGTGTCGAGCTCCTGCTCGCCGCGCAGGTCGTAGCGGGTCTGCTGCAGGTGGATCGAGACCGGGCCCTCGGCGTCTGGGTCTATGGGGCTGAGGATCTGCTGGTAGGGCACGCCGTAGGTGGTGTCGGTGCGCTTGACCGACAGGCCGACGAAGCCGCGGTCGTGCACGTAGGAGACGCCGGCGCCGTAGGCGTCCATCTCGACATCGGTGTTGCGCACGGTCTTGTCCGGATCGACGGTCAGGCCGTCGCGGGCGGCCAGGCGCGTAGACACCGGGGCGACCGGCACGTCGTAGTCGTCGCTCTGCCGGTGTACGGCGTCGACCGCGAACACCAGCGGGCCGGCGTTGAACTTGGCCGCGCCGCTGACGCCCCAGCCGCCGTCGACGCTGGACATCGAGCCGGCCACGCGGCCTTCGACCGGGGCGCTGGCGCGCGAGGACGGCACGCGGTCGTCGAGCATGTTGACCACGCCGCCGATGCCCGAGCCGCCATAGGCCAGGGTCGAGGGGCCGCGCAGCACCTCGATGCGCGAGGCCTCGGCCGGGTCGGAGGCCACCGCGTGGTCGGGCGACAGGGCCGAGGCGTCGACCTGGCCGACGCCGTTCTGCAGCACCATCACCCGCGGACCCGACAGGCCGCGGATCACCGGGCGCGAGGCGCCGGGGCCGTAGAAGGTCGAGCGCAGGCCCGGCAGGCCGTTGAGCACGTCGCCGAGGCCGGCAGGCGGGGCCACGTCCAGCTTGTCGCGGGTGACGACGTTGACGCTGCTGGTCACGGTGTCGAGCGAGACCGCGTAGGGGGCGGCGGTGACCACCACCTGCGAGACCGAGGTGTCGGTCGGATCGGCGTCGGCCGCCGGCGCGGCGGGGACGTCGGCGGCCCAGGCCGGGGCGGACCCGGCGGCGGCGAGGACGAGGAGGCTTGCGGCGGCGAGCGCCTGGCGACGGACCATGGAACGGGTCATGGACGGAAAATCCCAACTTGCCGGGGGAGCGGCAAAAATGCGTTATGAAATAACATATCCACTCGTCAATCCGCTTTCGCTTGACGCGGCCAAGTCGTCTCGCTCTGTGTCCGGACGACCTCACTTCGGGCTTTTCATGATGCGTTTTTCGTCGCTCGCCCTCGTCGGCGCCCCCATTTCCGCCGCATTGCTGCTGGCCGCCTGCGCGCCCCTGTCGGGCCAGGCGCCGGTCCAGGCCCAAGGCAAGACCTACGCCCAGGCCGGCGGCTCGACGACCTGGACCAAGCCGCCGAAGGGCTACCTGACCCTGGCCGAGCCGTTCGACGCGCCGGACATCGTCGGCCCGCCGCCGGAACCGAACTCGCCGCGCGGCAAGGCCGACCGCGCCGCTTATGACGATACGCGCAAGCTGGCCGGCACGCCGGCCTGGGACAAGGCGATCGCCGACGCCGACCTGTCGGGGGCAGGCGGCTTCAAGAGCTTCTCCTGCGCCGCCAAGGTGACGATCAGCCCGGAAAAGACCCCGACCCTGGCCAACCTGCTGCTGCGCATGACCGACGACGCTGGCACGATCTATCGCCCGGCCAAGCAGGCCTTCTCGCGGCCGCGCCCGCCGGTGGGCAACAACAAGCCGATCTGCGTGCCGCGCGAGACGTGGATCGAGACCGAGGGCTCCTATCCCTCCGGCCATGCGCTGATCGGCTGGTCGTGGGGCCTCGTCCTGGCCGAGCTGGTCCCCGATCGCGCCGCCCAGCTCGCCACCCGCGGCCGCGCGTTCGGCGACAGCCGGGTGATCTGCGGCGTGCACTTCCCCAGCGACCTGGAGGCCGGCCGCCTGCTGGGCGGGGTGATGGTCTCGCGCCTGCACGCCGACCCCGCCTTCGCGGCCGACCTGGAAAAGGCCAAGGCCGAGATCGCCGCCTCCAGGGCCGACGGCCCGCCGGCCGGCTGCGAGGGCTGAGGCTCGCCACAAAGGCGCGCGACACCAGGCTTCAACTTTAGAGCTTGAGCCCCTCCCGGAGCGGCGCCACCCTGGCGGCCTACGGGAGGGACAAATGCTGGAGACCATGGGACGGCCGTTGATCGGCCTCGTCTGCGCCCTGTCCTTGGGCGGCTGCGCGGTGTTCGCCCCGCCCTACGACCCCACCCTCGATGGCAAGATCACCACCGCCTACGAGGGCGTGGCCAAGCTGGCGGCCGAGGCCGAGATGGGCCTCTACGTCGACAAGGCCACCTATCCAGGCAAGATCGAGACCTACGCCGACATCCAGGCCGCGCTGGCCGTGGCCGCGGTGCGCGCCGCCACCCAGCCCTACGCCGCCAAGCCGGCCCAGAAGGCCATCGACGCCGAGGTGTCGCTGATCAAGGGCTGCAGCGCCCAGGTCCAAGGCCTGGCCCAGCTTCACCAGCTCCAGGGGATCGTCCCCAACACCGGCGCGACCACCGCGATGATGGTCAGCTGCGACCAGGCGGCCAAGGCCGTCACCGCCATGAAGTGAGGCCAGGCGCCCGATGAGCATCGACTTCTCCACCCTGCAGGTCGACGACGTCGACAGCCTGGTCTCCGTTCTCGAACAGCAGCTGGGCGACACCGCCACCGACTGGTGGAACGCCAACAAGACCGTGGTGCCCGGCTATCTGCGCAGCCTGGCCGAGGCGACGATCCAGACCCGCACGGCCCTGGCCAACCACCAGATCACGCCGGAAGCGGCCGACATGATCCTCCACAACCAGGAACTGGCCTTCAACCAGACCATCCAGTTTACGAAGTTCATGAGCCTGGCCCTGGGCCAGACCCTGCTCAACACCGTGTTCCAGGTGGTCGGCTGGGTGATCTACAACAAGACCGGCGTGAACATCGCCCCCAACCTGGTGCAGCCGACGACGCCGACGGCGTAGGCTGCTCGACGCCCAGCAATTCTGCCCTTTTCTCACCGAGCTTCCCCGCGAAGGCGGGGATCCAAGCCGCGTTTCAGGACGAGGCGCGGCCGTGGACGACCCGCAGACTCTGCTTGGGTCCCCGCCTTCGCGGGGAAGCTCGGGTTTTGAGGCGGCTGTCGGTTGAACTTGGACGCCGCCGGGACGGACGCTCAGCCCCCCTTAGCCCTTTGGCGGGTCGCAGCGGCCGTACATGGCGTCTAGCCCCTTGAGATATTCGGGCATGGTCTGAAGCCCAAGCGCGGCGCGCCGCTTCTCCAGGCCGGCGGGATCCTCGACATTGTCGGGCATGGCGTGACGGCCGTCGACGCAGCGCGCCCGCTGGGTGGCGTATCGCTGCGGCCGGCCTTCCTGCTCGGCGACGCGGTCATAGAGGTTTGGATAGCCGCTGGGCCCGCGCCCCTGGGCGACCAGGGGCTCCATCTTGGCCAGGGCCTCCTTCTGGAAGGCCAGGTCCGGCGAGTGATTGACGATGTGGAAGGCCCCGTCGGCGGCGCGCTGGCCCACCTCCTCGGGCGTGAACCAGCCCCGCCCGGCCAGCAGCACCTTCAGCCGCTCGGTATGCCTGCGGTCGATCGGCTCGTAGTGCTCGGCCCAGATCGCGTCGAGCGCCTGGCGATCCTCGGGCGAGGCGGTCTTGCGCGCCTTCAGGAAGGTCACCCGCGTGGCCTGGTCGACCGCGCCCATGCCGCCCAGTTCCTCGATCAGCGCCTGCCTGGCGACCAGGGCCACGGCATCCGCTCGCGCCTGAGCGACGGCCGGCGCCTCCTGCGCCAGGACCGGCGTCGTCGCCAGCATCATCACCGCCAACAAGCCTGCCCGGATCATCGTCGCCCCTCCACCCATGCCGGAAAGGTGGCGGGACCTCGCGGCGCAATCATGGCGACACCCGCCGTCGGCGGGCAAAGAAAAAGCCCCGCCGTTTCCGGCGGGGCTCGTTCCTGATCGACACTTCGAAAAGCCTCAGCCGCGCTGGTCGCGCTTGGCCAGCACCCGCAGGCGCAGGGCGTTGAGCTTGATGAAGCCGCCGGCGTCGCGGTGATCGTAGGCGACCTTGCCCTCTTCGAAGGTGACCAGGTCCTGGTCATACAGCGAGTAGGGGCTGGTGCGGCCGATGACCGTGACATTGCCCTTGTAGAGCTTCACGCGGACCTGGCCCGACACCTTGGTCTGGCTGTAGTCGATGGCCGCCTGCAGCATCTCGCGCTCGGGCGAGAACCAGAAGCCGTTGTAGACGAGCGAAGCGTACTTCGGCATCAGCTCGTCCTTCAGGTGCATGGCGCCGCGGTCGAGCGTGATGCTCTCGATGCCGCGGTGGGCGGCCAGCAGGATGGTGCCGCCCGGGGTCTCGTAGACGCCGCGCGACTTCATGCCGACGAAGCGGTTTTCCACCAGGTCCAGGCGGCCGATGCCGTTGTCGCGGCCCAGCTCGTTCAGCTTGGTCAGCAGGGTCGCCGGGCTCATCGCCACGCCGTCGATGGCGACCGGGTCGCCCTTCTCGAAGTCGATCGTGATCACCGTCGGGGCGTCCGGCGCGTCCTCGGGCGAAATGGTGCGCATGTGGACGAACTCGGGGGCCTCGACCGCCGGGTCTTCCAGGACCTTACCTTCCGACGAGGAGTGCAGCAGGTTGGCGTCGACGCTGAACGGGGCTTCGCCGCGCTTGTCCTTGGTGATCTGGATCTGGTGCTTCTCGGCGAACTCCAGCAGCGCTTCGCGCGACTTGAAGTCCCACTCGCGCCAGGGGGCGATCACGGTGATGTCGGGCTCGAGGCCATAGTAGCCGAGCTCGAAGCGGACCTGGTCGTTGCCCTTGCCGGTGGCGCCGTGGCTGACGGCGTCGGCGCCGACCTGGCGGGCGATCTCGATCTGGCGCTTGGCGATCAACGGACGGGCGATCGAGGTGCCGAGCAGGTACTGGCCTTCATAGACCGTGTTGGCGCGGAACATCGGGAACACGAAGTCGCGCACGAACTCTTCGCGCACGTCCTCGATGAAGATGTTCTCGGGCTTCACGCCGGCGGCCAGGGCCTTGGCGCGCGCGGGCTCGATCTCTTCACCCTGGCCGAGGTCGGCGGTGAAGGTCACGACCTCGGCGCCGTACTCGGTCTGCAGCCACTTGAGGATGATCGAGGTGTCGAGACCGCCCGAATAGGCGAGCACGACCTTCTTGACGGGCTTCTGGGCCATGTCGGGGGTCCTTGTCGAAGGCGAAAACACAAAGTCGCGGGGCGTTTAGCGCGCTTTTGCGACGAGGGAAACAACAGGGTCCCGATCAAGGCCCGGACGCCCCTCTCACATCCCGTCATTCCCGCCCTTGTGGCGGGAACCCCTCTGTCAGCCGCACGGGCAGGAGGGGCGGATCGCTGGCGATCCGCTAGTGCTTCACTTGCGAGCGGAACCAGGGCTTCCCGCCACAAGGGCGGGAATGACGGGAGATCATTTCAGGCGGTGGCCCGGAGATCTCAGAGCCGGATCTTGCCCTCTTCGGCCAGCTGGTTCAGCGCCCGTCGCACCTGGGTCAGGTGGATGACCGCGAAGATCGCCGCCAGGGTGGCGCGCAGGCCCAGCATGATGATCGACAGCGACAGGTCGTCGGCCTGGCGGCTTTCGACCAGCAGGTAGAGGCTGATGGCGAAGGCGCCGGCCGGCAGCAACACCAGGGCCGGGCCGCGCGGCAGGCGCAGCAGGGTGTCGCCCTTGGGCGACCAGGCCACCGGGGTCGGTTCGCCCTTGGGGATCTTGCCCCAGGCCATGCGCGAGGCCCCGGCCATGATCGACAGGGCCAGGATCCAGAGCACGTCGCCGATGACGCCGAGAATATCCATCTACGCAGTCAGCCTTACACGGTTACTTGGGCGCCGAGCTCGACGACGCGGCCCGGCGGGATCTTGAAGAAGTCGGTCGGGTTGGCCGCGTTCTTCATCAGGAAGATGTACAGCCGGTCCTGCCACAGCGGCATGCCCGAATTGGCCGACGGCACGATCGAGCGCCGGCCGAGGAAGAAACTGGTGGCCATGATGTCGAACTTCAGCCCCTGCTGCTTGCGCAGCAGCGCCAGCGCCTTGGGCACGTTCGGGCTTTCCATGAAGCCGTAGTAGATCTCGACCTTCTTGAAGTCGTCGTTGACCTTGAAGGTCTTGATACGATCCTCCTCGGGCACGCGCGGCGTCTCGGCCGTGCGCACGGTCAGCACCACGTTGCGCTCGTGCAGGACCTTGTTGTGCTTGAGATTGTGCATCAGCGCGACCGGGGTCATGTCCGGGTCGGAGGTCAGGAAGATCGCCGTGCCGGGGGCCCGGTGCGGCGCGCGGGCCCGCAGGATCTCCATCAGGTCGGCCAGCGGCACGCTGTCGCGGCGAGTCTTCTCGCTGAGGATCTGGCTGCCGCGCACCCAGGTGGCCATGATCGTGAACAGGGCCGCCCCGATCAGCACCGGCAGCCAGCCGCCGGTGAAGAAGCGCAGGGCGTTGGCGCTGAGGAACACCAGGTCCAGGGCCATGAACGGGATCAGGAAGGCCAGCGCCGCCGGCAGCTGCCACTTCCACAGCTGGCGCATGACGATGAAGGCCATGGTCGTGGTCACCACCATGGTTCCGGTCACCGCCAGGCCATAGGCGTGGGCCATGGCCGACGAGGTCTTGAAGGTGAACATCACCGCCAGCACGCCCAGCAGCAGCATGGTGTTGAGCTGCGGCACGAAGATCTGGCCCGACTGGGTCTCGGACGTGCGGCGCACGTCCATGCGCGGCAGCAGGCCCAGCTGAATCGCCTGCTGGGTCAGCGAGAAGGCGCCGGTGATCACCGCCTGGCTGGCGATGACGGTGGCCGCGCCGGCCAGGATCACCAGCGGCAGGCGCAGGACGTCGGGCGCCATCTCGAAGAACCAGTTCAGCTCCTGGAACGGAACGCCGGCGCGCTCGGCCTCAATCAGCGTGGTCAGCGCCAGGGCGCCCTGGCCCAGATAGTTCAGCGCCAGGCACGGCAGCACGAAGAACAGCCACGCGGCCTGGATCGGCCAGCGGCCGAAGTGGCCCATGTCGGCGGTCAGGGCCTCGGCCCCGGTGACAGTCAGGAACACCGCGCCCAGCACGATGAAGCCGGCCATGCCGTGATGCTGCAGGAAGTGGACGGCGTAGTAGGGGTTGATCGACCGGAACACGCCCGGATGTTCCAGCAGGTTGTAGACGCCCAGCACCGCCATGACGGCGAACCACAGGGCGCAGACCGGCCCAAACAGCTGGCCGACCTTGGCCGTGCCGCGGCTCTGGATGAAAAAGAGGCCCAGCAGCATCACCGTGGCGATCAGCAGCACCATCTCGGTGGTGATGCCGTGCTCGAGGGCGGGAATGGTTCGCAGGCCCTCGACGGCCGACAGCACCGACATCGCCGGGGTGATCACCGCGTCGCCGTAGAACAGCGCCGCCCCGATCACGCCCAGGCCGAACACCACCGCGGTGCGCCGTCCCATGGCGCGCTGGGCCAGGGCCATCAGCGACAGAACGCCGCCCTCGCCCTTGTTGTCGGCGCGCATGATGAACAGCACGTACTTGATCGTCACGACCAGGATCAGCGCCCACAGGGCCAGCGACACCACGCCGAGGATCTCGGCCCGGGTCACGCCGTCGGCGGCCGACGCGTGCAGCGCCTCCTTGAAGGCGTACAGCGGACTGGTGCCGATGTCGCCGAACACGACGCCGACCGAGCCCAGGGCGAGCGCGAACGTGCCATGGCCCTTTGGACCGTGACCATTGGCGGAACCCGCTTGCTGGGGAATGTCGCACGCCGCGACGGAGGCGTTCTCAGTGTTCGAAACGCCGGAGGCTTCGGAAGCCATTCAATCCCTCCGGGACCGCGCCCTCGAAAATCTCGCGCGAAGCCCCATATCGATCAAGCGGCGCGCGATACACCCAATCCGATCCGGGTTCAATCGCGACCTTGGCCGCGCGCCTTTACGGTTTTTGTTTCAACGCTTGCGTTCCCCCCTTACGTTCCGGACTTAACAGAAGATCATGTCCGACAGTCAGAAGTTCCCCGTCGCCGCTCACGCCCTGGCCTATCTGGCGCACAAGGAGGCTTTCAGCCCCGACCGCGCCGTGGCCAGCGCCGAACTCGCGGCCTCCGTCCCCACCAATCCGGTGGTGGTGCGGCGCGTCACCGCCATGCTCGGCAAGGCGGGACTGATCGGCGCGCGCGCCGGCGCCAACGGCGGGGCCTGGCTGCTGAGGCCGGCCCAGGACATCACCCTCGACACCGTGCTGCGGGCCGTCCACGGCTGCGCAAACCTCGGCACCGCCCCGCCAGGGGTGAAGGGTTGCCCGGTCGGGGCCCGCATCCCCGACGCCGTCCGCGCGGCCCTGATCGCCGCCGACGCCGCCGCCGCCGAGCGCCTGTCGCGCATCTCGGTCGCCGACCTGCTGGCCGATCCGGCCGAGCGCGAGACCGTCCTGAAGAGCGCCTGACCCCTCGGGCGGACAGCCCGAGAGCGCCTTAAAGGCCCTCGCAGAAAAACTGCACCCGAAATTGTTGCTGATCCCCTGGCGCCGGCGGCGGGCGCTATTACGTAATCGCTACCGATACAGTTTCTGTTCGGGCAACATCATTCTCCTTGAGGGGACCACCGCCATGACCACCAAGGTCGCCATCGTCTATCACTCGGGCTACGGCCACACCGCCGTCCTCGCCGACAAGGTCGCGGAAGGCGTCCGCGACGCCGGCCAGACCCCGGTGCTGCTGCAGATCGAAAGCGCCGCCCAGGACTTCAAGCCGTTCCTCGACGCCATCACCGAGGCCGACGCCGTCGTGTTCGGCGCGCCGACCTACATGGGCGACGTCTCGGGCGTGTTCAAAGTCTTCGCCGACGCCACTTCGGCGGCCTTCTTCACGGGCGCCTGGAAAGACAAGCTGGCTGCGGGCTTCACCAACTCGCACAGCTTCTCGGGCGACAAGGGCCATGCCCTCGCCAGCCTGACCATCCTGGCCGCCCAGCACGGCATGAACTGGGTCAACCTGGGCGTCGCCCCGCCGGCCGTCACCGCCGCCGAGCGCGGTCCGGAGACGATCAACCGCGTGGGTTCGTTCGTCGGCGTCGCCGCCCAGTCGGACAACGCCTCGCCGGAGATCACCCCGCCCGCCGGCGACCGCGAGACCGCCCGCCTGCTGGGCGTGCGCGTGGCCGAGGCCGCCGTCCGCTGGACCCGCGGCGCGCAGCCGGCGCTCAGCGACGCGGCCTAAGACTTCAGGCATCGGGCGCGCCCTACCCCCTCCCCGGAGGGCGCGCCTTCGCGGAGGAACGACCGACC
>Ga0247823_10003546_pt1 | contig 12609 bp, 11 predicted proteins | sample 13C_PalmiticAcid_2_FD_192426 | JGI IMG/M metagenome (GOLD analysis project Ga0247823, IMG submission 192426) | Soil microbial communities from agricultural site in Penn Yan, New York, United States - 13C_PalmiticAcid_Day30 | ecosystem: Environmental > Terrestrial > Soil > Agricultural land...
GTACCACCGTGGTGCTCGGCAAGACCCGTCGCCGCGGCGTCGACCTGCAGGTCGACGCCCGCCTGGGCGAGCGCTGGACGATCTGGGCGTCGCACGCCTACCAGGAAGCGACGATTGAGCGGGACGGCCGCTCGGCCGGCCTTTCCCTCGAGGGGCGCGAGGTGGCCGCCACCCCGCGCTACATCAGCAACCTTGGACTCGACGTCCGCGCGACGGATGCACTGACCCTGGGATTGCAGGGTCGTGCCCAAGGCGACTATTACCTGGAAGAACGGAACGTGGCCGGAAAGTTCGGTGGCTTCGCCGTTCTGGACCTGAGCGCGAAGTACCAGATCAATCCGCAACTGAGCCTGGACATGCAAGTCAAGAATGCGACGGGGCGCGAGTACGTCTACGCCTGGTACGACAGCTTCTTCTGGGAACAGGCGCAACCGATGTTCTCGCCGTCGTCGGGTCGGACCGTGTTCGTTGGCGTCACGCTGAAGCTCTGACCTCACGCGCAGGAAGGCAGCTCAACGATGTCCCACCGCTGAGACGATGCAGCGTCTCAGTGCACGCCGAGGAATAGTGACGCAACAGCGAGCATGACATCCCATGCTCGAATCACAAGGCAAGAGCGAAATGCCCGCGCTTCTTCGTGGCTTGTCGCCCGACACATTCAGCGCTATTGAGGAGCAAGGTCAGGATATGGCTACACGATATGTACCGGTCGTCTGGCTCGCATGTGCGAGCTTCCCTGTGCTGGCGAGTGATGTAGTCCTGTTAGACAAAGTGACAGTTCTCGGCGAATCAAAAACACAGCTAGATCAAGCGACGACGGCTGGCTCGAAACTTGGACTGACCATCAGGGAAACGCCCGCCAGCGTGGAAGTAATCGATGCAGCCACCATCGAGAAACGGGGGGACAGCACCATTCTCAGGGCTGTCACCAAGGCGGCGGGCATCGTGGGGGGTTCATCGGGGCATGGAACGACAGGCAACTATTCGGTCCGGGGGTTCTCAGGCTATCCGGGGATCGACTTCCTGCAGGATGGGGTAAAACTCAACGGAACCATTTTCTCGAAACGAACGCTGGACGTGTCCAACTTGGATCGGATCGAGATCATAAGAGGCGCTTCATCCGTACTGAACGGCGGAGGAAGCATTGGCGCGACGGTCAACCTCGTCACGAAGAATCCGACATTCAGTGGGGAAAGCACGGAACTTGGTCTCAGGGTGGGAAGCCATAACAGCTACAGTCTCCACTTCGGGCATGCAGGAATTGTCATCGAAGATGCACTCGCCTATCGGGTCGACGGTGTGACGAGACACATCGGAACCGACTACGACGGAGAAGAGAGAACGCTGGACTCCTTCAGCGCATCGGTTGCCTACAATGTCAGCGAAGGATTGCTGGCATCGCTGTCCTTGGAGAAATCAACGGATGACGGAACGCACGACTATCAGGGAACGCCGCTGATCAATGGAGAGCTGGACAGGAGCGTCAGAAGGATCAACTACAACAATCTTGAAGATGGAATCGACTCCGGGGAGAGCTTTTGGCTACGAAGCGGTCTTGAGTGGCGGCTGGGTAGGAATTTGGAGTTGAAGAACCAGCTCTACTACCAGACGGCCAGCTCAGACATCAGAAGGCTGTACCTGGCGGTGCAGAATCCGGCCGACCCGAGCATGATCAATCGAAGGGGGTATGACTCCAGCCAAGACCAGACGCTCATCGGCAACAGGCTTGATCTCATAGGCTTTGGAAAGCTGCTGGGGCTGGAAAACAAGTTCGTTGTCGGCGTCGATGCGAGCAGGCTGGAGTTGCACCGGCAGCAATCGACATATGCGGGACTGATCATCCCGACACCCATCTACAACCCGGCCAGGCTCCACTACAGCGATTTCTTTACCTCGACCACTGACGACTACAAGAAACCCGACGTCGATATCGAGATGAACCAGGTGGGTGTCTATGTCGAGGATCAACTGAGTCTGACCGACGACCTCAAGCTGGTAGCCGGCGTGCGGCATGATGCTTACGACATAGATTACGACTTCAAGCAAGGACTGAGCAGCCCGATCAATCAGTTCATAAACAGGAAGCACGATAAGCTCTCGTACAGGGCGGGCCTGGTGTTCGATGCGACACAGGCATCGACCCTCTACGCATCGTACGCATCGTCGTTCGAGCCGGGCGATGCCAGCGCCAGCTTCCTGACGGTGAACGCCGCGCAGACGAAGCTCGACCTGACGAAAGCGGAGCAGCAGGAGTTGGGTTGGCGGATGTCCATGCTCGATGGGAAGGCGGAATTCACGGCCAGCGCGTACCGCATCTCGAAGAAGAACATGCTGGTGAGCAACCCGACACCGGGAGCAGGGCTGCTGAGCGTGGGCGAACAGACTGCGAAGGGTCTTGAACTCTCGGTGTGGCTACGGCTGGTGGACGAGTGGCAGATTGATGCGAACCTTTCCTATGTCGACTCAAAGTACGATGATTTCGTCCACAACGGTGTTGACTATTCTGGAGTAACGCCAAGCTCAATTCCCGGTCATGTGGCCAATCTTGGCGTCAGCTATGCGCCCACCCCAAACCTAAGTCTCGGCGCCTGGTTCAGGCATGTTGCGTCCATCCGCACGGACAACATCGGGTTCGCCAATTCGGTGGCGTTGCCTGCCTACACCACAGCTGACCTGACGCTCGCCTACGCATACGGCAGAAACACTACGTTCTCGCTTCTTCTCAGGAACCTGACCGATGAGTTGTATGCCACGACCGCACGCCGGGATGCCCAGGTATTTCTCGGCGAGGGTAGAAGCCTTGAGCTCGGAGTGAACTTCAGGTTCTGATAGTGCCTCCTTCTCAGACGCTGCAGCATTGTGGATCTCACGACCCGCTGAGGGCTGAAACCTGCGTGCCGAACCGCATCGAAAGCGGCCGTGTGAGGACCGCTTTCGGTGACGCTCTAGGCTTCTGTCTGCTCTGCCAGCAACAGGGCATCATCCACCTCAACGCCCAAGTAGCGAACGGTGCTCTCTATCTTGCTGTGCCCAAGCAGTAGCTGGACGGCACGCAGATTCTTGGTCCGTTGGTAGATCAGCGATGCCTTGGTACGACGCATGGAATGCGTCCCGTAGTTCACAGGATCCAAATCGATACTGATCACCTAAGCTTTCACCAAACGGACGTACTCGCGCGTAGAGAACTGCGAGCAGCCTCGCTGTCTGCCGGGAAAGAGGTGGTCGTCGAGTCCGAGCTTCTGACTATCGATCCATGCGGCAAGGGCATCTCTAGTCTGCGGCGTGATCTCGAACTGGACGGGGCGCTTTGTCTTGCGCTGCACGACGCACCCCTGGAGCCGATGTGCATGCCGTGTGTAACGTCGCGGACCCGTAGCCCAACCAGGTCGCAAGCGCGCAGCTTGCTGTCTATTGCGAGATCAAAGAGCGCCAACTGCCGGGTATCGCCCTTCAGCTGCAGCCTGACTCGAATCGACCAGATCTCCTTGAGCTTCAGGGGCGTCTTCTGCCCAACCAGCTTGCCTAGGTTCCAAGGAGGACGCGCCGCTGAGCGGCCTGAACTTCGCTTCATAGCTTTCTCCAATCCCGAGATGGGATGGAGAGGCTCTAGTTGCCTACGTGTCGCCTTAGTTAAGAGGTGCTAGGCGACCCCGCTTGGCCGCTTCCGACCCCAAGCGGACATGGCCGTATCACGGATAGTTGGTCGAAATCCTCAGCCTCTGCCACCTTTGACGTTCATCCAGACCGTCTCGGTCGGATTTCTCGATTGCACTGATCGCATCCGTGCCCAGCACCACGCGCTATGGCGGTAACTCTGTACACGCGATGCGCAAGATTGCCTGCGCCGACCGAGTTGGGTCACCTGATTGGCGCCCGTTGTAGGCGCGCTGCCTCCTAGCTGCGGCACCCACTACAAGGTCGTAGTTGGGACGCCCCTCATCCAGCGAGGTCGATGAGCCTGCAAAGTCCATCCGGAACAGGGTTGCAAAATTAGGTTCCTGAAGTGGGAGCAGATTCACCTGCTGCACAAAGATCGTCATCGCCTCCAGTACGCCTTTCACCAGATCCGGTCACCAAGCTGTCACTGATCAGGAACCTCATCCATATCTGTGGCGGGAACGGCGTTCTGAAATGTCGACACGCCATCGCGATCAAAACCCACTCGCCATGCTGGACAGCGGACAATTGATCTATTCCAGATATGGGTTTGGATTCCAACTTCTTCTTAACCAGAGCGATGACCTCGACCTCATCTTCCTGAAACTCAATCATCGCCTCAGTAGTTCCGCTCTCGTACTGCGCTGGTTGGCGATAGATGAGCGATTCTGTTATCTCGTCCGCATACCAAAGCTGTAAACAGATACCCTTGAAAGCTCTATCCTGTGACTTCTGAAGGATCTGATATACGTCATTGTGCTGAAATATGAGACTCCAGTACAGCAAGGTAGGAATCAAGGTGCTGAGATCTTTGAGCTTCCGCACCTGCTCCTCGGTCAAGTCACCGATCTCTAACGCCACGAGATCATCAAAAGAGTCCGTGGATACCGGGAAGCACTTCTCCGCAAAAAAAGAGAAGGACACGCGCTCGGCCAGTTCCCCCAACCACTGTCTAGCTGGCTCATGTCTACCCGTAAGAAAGAGCAGCATGAATGCTAGCGAGAGTTCTGTAGAGTTTCCGTCATAGCGAGGAGACCCAGAGCTTGGATTGTTCCTGATCACCATCGCGAGAATGTCGGCGACCGTGACTGTGTTGCGCATGGCAATCGAAGCACCCTCACCGTCGTCCATGCCAACAGCTATCTCAGCATGCTGATGCTGGATCAGACCGATCTCAGCCAGCACTCCTATCTGTTCAAAGACCTTGTCGGTGAGAAGCGCATTTTCATGAGCGAATCCCGATAGGCCATCCCTGACGATGAAAATTGGATGCAGCTTCTCAAGATAGGCCCCACAGATGCGTTCATGAATCTGCTGGATATCGCGGAACGCGGCTAATGCAGGTTTGTACTTGAAGAGGCCACGTACGCGTATCGCCTCCCAAGCCCAGAGACAACTTCTCTCTCCCATCTTGAACGCGTTAAGAAGATTTCCCTCTTCATGCGCCCACCGAAAGACAATCTCAAGAACCAGCGCTACAGTCCTGAGCTGTCGGACAAACAACTTACGTCGGGGCGTATCTAGCGTCGCGTTTCCGTCATGACTTTCATGAAGCAGCACTCTGAGGATCTTATACGCATGCCTAAGATCATAGTCTCTGGATCCAATGAGCGCGATGGTGCGCCGAAGGTCGGCTCGCTCCGATGGATCGATTGCATACTCGTCAAGCAGATTCGCGTCGATAAGCTCAGCTAGATGATCCCCCGACCAGAATTCGAATCCAAGTGTAGGCGTCGTATTCCGATCTACGTATCCCGTGTAGTCCTGCTGTACGTCCTGCTTTAGGTCACCGGTCGAGCAGATCACTATCCTGACCGGAAGACTCCGATGCTCGGGCCTCACCGACGTGCGGAGGTATGAATCCAGTATCTGGTTAAGGGTAGCCCTGACCGCGTTTACTCCGCCGTCCCAATCCTTACGACCCAGGTCTTTGATCTTGAGAACGAACAAGAAGAGCGTCTTTACGCCGCTCTCGTTCTTCCCCACTGCAGCGATGTCCACGCCATTCTGCCTGACACCTACCTGCGCACGACTAATCGGGATCAACCTCATACGGGACAGAAGATCAGGCAATAGGCGGTCCAACTCTCCCGACTCGCGCAGCTGGCTCAGAAACTCCTTGATGATGAGCTTCATGTCTCGTCATTCTCCATCTTTCCAGAGACGAATCTCAAGCGCTGTATGTCGCTTCCTACCTTGTCGATGGACTCGCTACGAGGTACAGCCATCGAATGAGATGAGGACATCATCTGAGTTGTTTCCCCAACTTCTCCATTCCGCATAAGGAACATCGAGCGGCCCGCCTTGAGCGGAATCGAGGTCGCGATCTGACGAAACAATGCGTCCTTGCTGGATTCCTCAAAAGCCTCGCTCATAAGCCGCCTACGCTCCTTCTCGAAACGGCGACTTTGCTCAGAGGAGGGCCTCAGCTCCTCCGCTGTCGGTAGTGCCTTCAAGGCGTCGTAGTAGACCGCCATATCATCCAGAATCTGCCGGGCTAATCGGGCTACAGCGTCATTTCCCGCGCCTGTGACCAGGGCATCTAGATGCTCCCTCGTCGCCACGGGATAGTCATAGGCCACGTTCCGTGCCATCGCTTCGCGAACCAACGGGAAAGTGCGGGATTCGGCGGACGTTGTCCGCGTTAGCGACCAGATTAGCGATACGCGCTGGTCATCACGAATGACATTGGCCAGTGTCCGACGCACCAAATGCGTGAGCTGGGGAAGCGACATGCTATCGATTACCGATACCGGGTAAGCAAGCCCACTAACCCTCTGCAGCCCTAACTCATCAAGGATCTTTCTTGCCATCCGCTGATAGCCGGGTGCATTCATCAGCCATCTGGCAAGAAGAGCGCTCAGTGTCTCTAGGTCCTGAACAAGACATCCAAAGAGCTCATGGAACTCGTCCGGAAGCGAAGGTACCCGGCCTGCATTCGTCAGAGCCCAGATGTCCAGCCAAGCCAAGCACCTATCTTTCTCTGGCGATCTGTAGAGTTTTGCCAGGATGTGATCTATTCCGTGGCCAGCCCCGTCGTCCTGACGTACTGTGGCTAGCAGATCTATCTTGGGAAGGTACCAAGATTGTTCACGGAGACTATCCGCCGCGAAAGCTAGATGATCTCCGATCATACTTGCCGCGTAGGGCTCGCCCAGACTGGCTATCTCGTCGATCAGTGCATGCCGATCCGGAGCCGTGCTCACGAGCTCAAGGGCTGATCTCGATGCGGTAGTTCGCACATCCGTGCCCTCAGCTTGCAGCTTTTCTCGGATGACTTCGATGGCGCGGTCAATCTCAACCGGCGCCATGTGGCTCCAGTCGAGAAAGCCCAAGGCCTCCAGCGCCGGCAGCGACACAAGTGGATTAGAGTCACCCACTAGCGCATGGATGCGTGCGAGCCAGAACGCCTTATCGGCATCAACGCCTCGTATCAGGCTCACGCGTAGAAGCGGGCCAAACGCTGTGCTCGGCGCTGCCAGGGCGCCCTCCACTACCGCCGGAATCGCTGCGGGATGTTCTCCCATCCACTCACCGGCTGCTTGCTGCAAGAAGCCGTGCTTTCCCAACCTCAGAATCAAGATGAGGAGGTTCGGGATATCGATCGCGTCTAGCAACGGAAGCAAAGCCGACATGACCCTGGATATCTTGAACCCGTCTGTCCCGCCCTGAGCGGCTTCAATGGCCAGCTGCAGCGCGTCTAACTGGCCCCGATTGTGGCGCTGCGCAAACGCAACACTAGGAAGATTGGCGCTGCGTGCCTGACCCGCTGCCGACCAACAACGTTGAAGGGCATCAAATAGCTCTACGGGCTTGTCAGCGAGCGGATCGATGACGGTGGACTGTAAATGCCTGATCGCCCTATCATTCGCCTCAACTGGATCAAGGAAAGTGACCTGATCGCCCACAATCCCGCAGATCCCTTCAAGCTCAGAAGCCCCTAATCCGAGCTCCGACAACTTGATCGACTCCGGCTTGGTCAGTGACAGCCAAGCGAGCTTGTCCAGCTTCTGTTCTTTCTCGTCCATGTCCATTGTAGATCTCCCCTACTACGACTGGTCCGCGAGGAAGTGATTGAGCTCTCCATCTTGAACGCGCTCCGCATCAAGTTCCGCTTGCATCCCCTGCACAGGAGAGTCATGCCTAAGCGCCGGCATCACGAAAGCCGCTCCCTCTAGGTGCCTTACGATCGCTTTCGATAGTTCAATGATGTTCAGCCACCGATCGAAAAGGTGGAGAAGGCTGACCAGCTTGATGGTTTCCAGTTCAACAGACATCGCGCCACGCGGACGGTCTCTCGGCGCACCTAGAAAGATCAGAGACAAGTTCTCATTCGTAGATGATCGGTTGTACTTCCTAATCTCAGACTGGAGCTTTAGCAATGCACTGTGTACGGGCGTCTCGACATAGGCGTTTGACTGCAGGTCGTACTCGAGAAAGGTGGCGCGAGCAAGAATCTGTGGAAGAACGATTGGATGCAGCTTTCGATCGAGCAAGTGCATACCAAGGGTCGCCAGCTTGTCCCACCTCTGCACACTTACGGTCGTGTACTCGTCATACTTGTTCACCATCGTGATGGGATGCTGCTGATGGAACAGCTCAATGGTGGCCTTTGGCGACAGCACTGTATCGCGAATTTTCACCAGCGTCTGACCCAGGATCTCTCGAAGTTCGCCTCGAAGCAGCCGTCGCATGGTCATGTCCTCGACTGGTATCGAGGCGAACACATGCCCATTTAGGACATCGACGATGTCACGAAATCCGTGGAACAAGTGAATCCAGTTCCCTGACGGCGCGATGCCCTCTCCGCGTACTGCCCTCTTGGTTTCCTCGTTTCTACTTACTTCATCGATGAAGCTCTTCAAGAACGCGGCGTTAGCGGACGACTTTGCGCTGTGATTCGCGATGGCCCTTTTTTCTTCAGTCGCCAACGTGGTTCCGTCCAGGTAGCGCGCGAGCTCGCGCCTATCCTCCTTGGCCTGCCATACCTCGGATCGAACGAAGTTCAGCAGCTTTAGCTTGCCGGCCTGATGCAATTGATAGGCCTCGCGATACTCTCTCTGCGTAATGGAGACGTTGGCTTTCTGGTCGTACCAGCCACCGACTCTTGCGCCTATCAAAAGAATGAAGTAGTCGGCCGAGCGTATTGCTTCGAGGCATGCTTCGTAGGAGTGCTTGTCCAACGGCTTCTCAAAGTCGTTGCACTCCGATGCAAGAACTTTGCATCCTTGCTCTTCCAGGTAAAACTTCAGCGCTGAGCGCAGATCAGCGAAATCGTAGATCGTTGAGGAAATGAAGAACGTGGGACGACGCATAGCGGGCGGTATCTCCCTTAAATTTAGCTGTTCGACGTGCTTCCTGCGAATTCTTACAACTTTGCCTTGCTCTGGCTCTTTAGCCTGATGGACAGATATCAGCTGAATAGAGCATAGGACTGGCACCAACGCGCTGGCCATCGAGCGTCAGGTGGTGAGCCCGATAGCAACTTAAGCGTCTTGCCGCTCATGCCTGCAATCAATTGCCTGGTATAGGCTCATGCTCTTTTGGTATCGCACGAGACGCCGCTATCGGTAATGGACACTTATCGATAGCTGGATCAGCTCTTACGCATCCGCTTGGACGGAGATACATGTGACTGGTCCATTGATCCGGTATCTACCTGTCGACTGATGCCGATCTAAGATCTTCATCAGGTCTTCATGATACTCATCAGGCGCCACGATCTCTCGGAGACACGGTGCAAGCCCAAGGTTCCCGAACTTTCGCCACTCTCGCTCCAGGTAAAAGTTCTCGGGATGGTCATCAGGAAGATCGACATCCCAGAATTTTAGGAACGCCCGGAAATCTCGCGCGATCAGTCCCGAGGCTTCATCGACGGCATCTTGAGCATCTATTGCCGGCGCGCCCGCGGTCCTTTCTCGAGATTCTGGACTGTTGGGGAAGAAGAGATCTAGGCCATCCAGTACCGTCTGAACATCTTTGGAGAAGTGCTTCCCCCAGTTCCCAATGACCCGTTCCGAGTACGGGATGTATATCACCGGGCGCGTCCCCCACTGCGCTACAACCGAACGACTCAGGCCGACGCCAAATCTTCCGTAGCGCCTGGCATGAAACGGTAGCGAGCTTCGGGGAATGTCGCACATGCACACGACCGACTGCTCGGCTGGCTCGCCGTCAGTCAAAGGGCGATCGGGGTCCATTCGCAGTCTTATTCCACCCCTTTCGCCTCCAACTTTACAACATTGAAGCTCCATCGAGCCCAAGATTGCCGCGAGCGTTGCGAAGTTCTCTTTGTCGTTCTCCGGCCTGCCCCGACCTACGAAGTGATAGAGGATCTCGCTTGCGAATGTCTGCATTGTCTCGAACCTAAAGACTCTCTAATCGACGCAGCCAAGTCCATCTACGCAAGTCAGATTTGGAGTAAGCCCTCAACAGCGACTTCAGTTGCTAGACGCCGGACTAGATGACTCTTCTCGCTTGCTAGCGGCTGCTCTACTATTAAGCTCTTCGAGCTCTTCGTCGCTTGCTCCAAAAACGGACCTCAGAATTTCGAGTGGGTGCGCATCAGACCGAATTTTAACGTCCGAAGGCTCCAGGAGAACTGAGCCAAGCATTGCTGCGCCGTGTGGTCCCCGAGCCGTCATCATGGCCAATTGCTCACGCGCGCCTGCGTACACGATTCGTGCTGCATTCACCGCGATGTATTTGGAGAGCTGAGAAGCGGTCTTCGGCTTGTACTCTCGCTCTGCCACCTCTCTATCAAATGAGAACAGGCTCGCAGCGGTCACCGAGAATCGATAGGGCGCAGCATTCTTCTCTTGGTCACTCTTGATGTTTACCACCACCATGTGGGGGCCATTGAGTGTCCACGACACCTCACAGTTGACCTCGGCCGGAACTATGTCGTCACCTTCGCCGGCATAGTCATCCAATGTCTCGTAGGATGCGGTCGGATAGGTTACGAACTTAAGCTGCAATGGGCTCTGCTTCATTGTTCTTCACTTTCTGATCGTTGGCAGCGAAATTCCACAGCTCGTCATACTCAGGAACCGGCCTCACTGGAGGTAAACGTCTAACTTCCGGGACATGAGCATTCTTCACGATCTCGAAGAATCGAGCGTTGCACCCATTACGAATAATGCGAATGAAAAGCTGACCATCGAGGCACTTTGATGCCTTGGCCATGGTCTCAATCGTCGCATTGGCGTCGCCGCGAAGCAGCTTTGAGATCATTGGCTTGCTCACCCCGAGGCGCTGGGCAAGCTCCGTGTTCGAGACTTGATCGCGCTCCATGACTCGCTTGAGTTCAAGGGCAAATTCGAGTTTTGCATTCTCAAGAATGAACTCGTCACTATCTCTAAGATCTCTAAGGGCTTTCACGGTTCTGCTCATACAACGACCTCCTCCTCATTCAATAACGTCGTCTTCATCGCCTTCGTCATCAACAATTTCAATGTTCCCCAGCCGCACAGCCTCGTAGTACTTTTCTCGAAGATCCGCGGCCTTCTTCTTCTCTGCGTTCGGTGTCTTTTGGGACTTCTTACGAAAGATGTGAGAGCAGACAACAATTCGACCGTCGGCTTCGAAGCACACCAGGCGGTGGTCCCGCTTGATGAACTCGTAAATCTGGTTCTCTTCGTCTATCCGGTGATAGATGTCGGTACCGAGCCTGCGAGGGCCTTCAGCCGGTACCTGCTCCCATTGGGCGAGGAATCCTGCAGCAGTGGCCTTGGTCTTCTTGTCCCCTGCGAGGGCCTCCAATTGGTCTAAGACCTCGCAGGCTCTCTCATCGTCTTCCGGGGCCAAGATGGTCCACGCTCCTTTGTGGAGTGATCTTAGACGCATTGTGTTAACTTAAAGGTTAACGAGTGGTCAATTCTGCATGATCAACCAAGGCGCGTCAACGCTAATCGCGCCCTCGTGAGGTAAAGCCATTTCGCTTATAAAACAATGCTTTGCCAGAAGTACTGGCTGGCGTAGGCAGTGACCCCGCCGCTCGAGGAGCCGCCCGAGCCCTGTGTACTGACTAGGCGTTAACGCAGAAGGAGCACGCACCCAAGGCCCGTGTGACTGCCCCCATCCGCCGCTACCTCGGCGCACGAGACCCCACGTCACCACCGACTCCGTTCGCCGTTCAACGCTCGCCGCAGGTGTAACCGGGCGCCCGAAGCAGCTCGGCCGGACTGCACCCACCCGTCAGTTGGATGGGCTGCCGTGGGCGCAGCCGCGGCTGAACGCGAGTGTTGGTCGATGTCCGCTTCTGGCCTTGGATTCAACCGATCGACGCAACAGTTTGTCGATATCGCTCTGCTGGTGTTTCGTAGTCCAGCGTCTTGCGTGGCCGCTCATTGAGTTGGCGTGCAACGGCGTCCAGCTTGGCCTGCGTGACATCGGCCAGATTGATCCCCTTGGGGAAGTACTGCCGTAGTAGGCCGTTGGTGTTCTCGTTGGTACCGCGTTGCCAAGGATGGTGCGGGTCGCAGAAGTAGACCTGGATGTCCGTGGCCAAGGTGAAGCGGCGGTGCGCCGCCATCTCCTTGCCCCGATCCCAAGTCAACGACCGATACAGCTGCTTCGGCAGGCGGCGCGCATTCTTGATCAGTGCATTGACCACGGTCTCGGTGTCCTTGCCTGCCACCTTCACCAGCATCAGGTAGCGGGTCTGCCGCTCCACCAGCGTGGCGATCTGACTGTTCCGGTCACCGAACAGCAGGTCGCCTTCCCAGTGTCCTGGCACGGCCCGATCTTCGGCACCGGCCGGCCGCTCGCTGATCGAGACGGTGTCGACAATCCGGCCGTGGTTCTCTGTCTTCTGGGTGTGGTGTCGTGATCGACGCATCGCCCGCGTGCGCCTCAGATGGGCGAGCAGTTCCTGCTTCAGCACCCCGCGCGACTGGATATAGAGCGTGCGATAGATGGTCTCGTGGGACACCTGACGGCTCGCATCATCGG
>Ga0247823_10003547_pt1 | contig 12606 bp, 13 predicted proteins | sample 13C_PalmiticAcid_2_FD_192426 | JGI IMG/M metagenome (GOLD analysis project Ga0247823, IMG submission 192426) | Soil microbial communities from agricultural site in Penn Yan, New York, United States - 13C_PalmiticAcid_Day30 | ecosystem: Environmental > Terrestrial > Soil > Agricultural land...
TCACCACGTTCAGGCGATATAGCAGGTCCTCGCGGAAGGTCCCCTCGGCCACGGCCTTGGCCAGGTCGCGGTTCGAGGTGGCGATGATGCGGATATTGACCGACACCGGCTTGGAGCCTCCGACGCGGTCGATGACCCGCTCCTGAATGGCGCGCAGCAGCTTGGCCTGCAGGCGGGCGTCCATCTCGCTGATTTCGTCAAGCAGAAGCGTGCCGCCGTCGGCCTCCTCGAACTTGCCGATGCGGCGGGCCACGGCGCCGGTGAAGGCGCCCTTCTCGTGGCCGAACAGCTCGGATTCCAGCAGGTTGTCGGGGATGGCGGCGCAGTTGACGCTGATGAAGGGCTTGTCCGCGCGCTTGGAGCCGGTGTGCAGGTGACGGGCCATCACCTCCTTGCCGACGCCGCTTTCGCCGGTGATCAGGATGGAGGCCTCGGAACGCGCCACCTGATCGGCCAGGCTGATGACGGCCTTCATCGCCGGGTCGGCCGAGATCATCGGGCGCTCGTCGTCGGCCACGGCGGACAGGACGGCGGCGATCAGATCCGCCTCGGGCGGCAGGGGGATGAACTCCTTGGCCCCGGCGCGGATGGCGTCGGCGGCTTCGCGCGCGTCGGCGTCCACGCCGCAGGCCACGACGGGGACGTGGATGCGCTCGGCGTCGTTGGCGGCGATCAGGGCGGCGATGTCGATGCGGTAGTCGACCATCATCAGGTCGGCCCCCTGCCCACGCCGAAGCTGCTCGGTCGCCTGATCGGCGCGCTCGACATGCTGGACCTTGGCGCCGTGCGCCATGGCCATCTTCACCGCCGTCGCCAGCTGTCCGCTGAGCCTGCCAACCACCAGAAGCCGCATGGGTCTTCTCCTCTAGATCGCTACTACGAAAACCGGGCGGCCGATCAGGCGCCCGAGTCCTCGGTCTTGATGATTTCCGTCATGGTCACGCCCAGGCGGTCCTCGACGACGACGACCTCCCCGCGGGCGACCAGACGGTTGTTGACGAAGATGTCGATGGCCTCGCCGACCTTGCGGTCCAGCTCCAGCACAGAGCCGCGATTCAGCTTCAGCAGCTGGGCGACCGACATGTGGGCCTTGCCGAGAACGGCCGAGATGTTGACCGGGACGTCGAAGACGGTGGCCAGATCGGCGGCGGACTTGTCGCCGCCCTCGTCGGCGATGTTCAGGGCGGTGGAGTCGCCGAACTCTTCCAGGGCGAGATCGTCGGTGGCCATCAGAAGGCGCTCCTGTCGAGGGATTCAGCATGGCCGGCCTCGGCCGCGAGCGCGGCCTCCAGCGCGGCGGAGACGCGGGCGGCGACGCCCTCGGGGTCGAACTCGGCGCGGCCATCGGCCCATTCCAGGGCGAAGGCGGCTGCGGGCGCGCCGGCGTCCTCGCGGAAGGCGATCAGGCCGGTGAAGCCGGCGTCAGCGCACAGGGCCTCGACATGGGCCCGGGTCGCCTCATCCAGACCCGAAGCCCGGACCAGCAGGCGCGGCGAGGCGTCGATCTCCTGCCCCAGTTGCTCGATGGCGGCCTCCAGCGGGCGGCGCGGGAAGCGGTCGAAGGCGGCGGAGGCCAGGACGCGGGCGGCGGCGACCGACAGCTCGGCCGACTGGCGGCGATGCGCCTCGGCGATGGTGCTGAGGGCGCCGGCCGCATGGGCCGCGTGCTGGGCCAGGGTCGACAGGGCGTCGGCACGCAGGGCCTCCACCTCGGCCAGGGCCTGCTGACGGGCTTCCAACCGGGCCTGCGCCACCAGGGCGTCGACCTCAGCGGGGGCGAAGGAGCGCTTGACCGGCTGCCAGGCCGAGGGGCGCACCACGTCGCCCGAGGCGTCGAACTCGGTATCGAAGATGAAGGGGCGGGCGGTGGAAGGGATGCCGGTCATGTCAGTAGATCAACTCGTCGTCGCCGCTCTGGCCGGCCAGCATGATGTCGCCCCGCGCGGCCAGATCCTTGGCCACCTGGACCATGGTCATCTGGGCCGCGTCGACGTCCTTGAGGCGCACCGGGCCCATGGACTCCATGTCCTCGCGCATGATCTTCGAGGCCCGTTCGGACATGTTGGAGAAGAACATGTCGCGCAGGGACTCCGAGGCGCCCTTCAGGGCCAGGGCCAGTTGATCCTTCTCGACCGCGCGCAGCAGGGTCTGGACGCCGCCGGGGTCCAGCTTGGACAGGTCCTCGAAGACGAACATCAGCGAACGGATGCGCTCGGCGGAATCGCGGCTGCGTTCCTCCAGGGCGCCGATGAAGCGGGCCTCGGTCTGGCGGTCGAAGCTGTTGAAGATGTCGGCCATCAACTCATGGCTGTCGCGCTTGGAGGTGCGGGCCAGGTTGGACATGAATTCGGTGCGCAGGGTCTGTTCGATCTTGTCGAGGATGTCGCGCTGCACCGGCTCCATGCGCAGCATCCGCTGAACGCACTCCAGGGCGAAGTCCTCCGGCAGGGCTGTCAGGACGCGCGAGGCGTGGTCGGGCTTGACCTTGGACAGGACCACCGCGACCGTCTGCGGGTATTCATTCTTCAGATAGTTGGCGAGGACGGCCTCGTTCACATTGCCGAGCTTGTCCCACATGGTTCGGCCGGCGGGACCGCGGATTTCCTCCATCAGGGCGTCGACGCGGTCGCCCGGCATGAAGGAGGCCAGCAGGCGCTGGGTCTGCTCATAGCTGCCCATCAGGGCGCCCGCGCCGCCGATGCCCGAGACGAACTCGACCAGGACTTCCTCGACCACCTGGGCCGCGACGGTGCCGAGACCGGCCATGGCCTGGGAGACCTCCTTGATCTCCTCCTCATCGAGCTGCTGCCACAGGATGGTGTGCTCTTCGCCCAGCGACAGCAGGACGACGGCCGCCTTTTCAGGCCCCGACAGCTTGCGGATGTCGTCGATCGGCCCCTTTTTCCCTACCAGCCGAGTCATCAGGTTTCATGCACCCAGGAGCGGAGGATCGCCGTCGATTCCTCGGGGTGGGTATCCACGAAGTCGGCCACCTTCTTGATCGAGGACGCCTTCACCTGACCCTCGATGCGGGCGATGTCGAGACGCTGATCCATCTCGCTGGGGCCAGCCAGCATCTGCGGCTGACCCGGCAGAACGCCGCCGACCAGCTGGGTGTCCAGCGGCGTCACCGGCAGGCCGTTGGCGCTGGCCAGGGCAGGCGTCGCCGCCCCGCCCGTGGCGGCCTTCAGCAGCGGCCGCACGACGAAGAAGATCAGCAGGAAGCCGGTGATCACCAGAACGAGCAGTTCAATGCCGCGCATGATGTCGTTCTTGTCGAAGTTGAACATCGACGAGCCTTCGTCCGCGCCCGGCGCCGCCGAGGGCTCGCGGTTGAAGCGGACGTTGACCACCTCGATCTTGTCGCCGCGCGTCTCGTCGATGCCGACGGCCGCCGCGACCAGGGTCTTGATCTGCTGGACTTCCTCGGCCGTGCGCGGGGCGTAGGTCGGCTCGCCCTTGCCGTCGGCGGCGGGGGTGTACTTGCCGTCCACGGCGACCGAGACCGACAGCTTCTTGACCTCGCCCGGCTCCTTCACCGTCGTGGTGGTGGTGTTGGAGATCTCGTAGTTGGTCGTCTCGGTGTTCTCCGAGTTGGTCGAGCCGATGGGCGTGGTGTTCGGAGCCGCGCCGCCAGGGATGTTGTTGGTGGCGGTGACGCCGCCGTCGGCCTGCCCCGTCGTATCCTGGGACTGCGAACCGTTGGTCGAGGTCGAGCGGACGACCTGGCCATCGGGGTCGAACTTCTGTTCCTGGGTGGTCGAGCGGCTGTGGTCGATGTCGGCGGTGACCTGGACGCGGGCCGCGCCGGCGCCGACGACGCCCTCGACAATGTCCTTGATCCGCGCCTGAAGCTGGGACTCGGTCGTGGCCTTGGCGGCCTCGGCGGTGGCGGAGGTGAAGCCGGTGTCTTCCGAGCCGGCGGCCAGGGTGCGGTTCGACTGATCGGTGACCGTGACCTTGTCCGGCTTCAGGTTCGGCACCGAGGAGGCGACGACATTGCGGATGGCGCGGACCTGGTCGCTGCTGAGATCGCGGCCGCCCACGCCCACGACCACGGCGGCGGTCGGATCGGCGGCGGCGGCCTGGAACATCTCGCGGCGCGGCATGGTGATGTGGACACGGGCCGAGGTGATGCCGCGCATCGACATGATGGTGCGCGACAGCTCGCCCTGCAGGGCGCGCTGCTCGTTCAGGTTCTGCTGGAACTCGGTCTGACCCAGGACCGACTGGTTATCGAAGATCTCGTAGCCGACGCTGCCCGAGGTCACGAGCCCCTTGCCTGCCAGCATCAGGCGCGCCGTGCCGACCTCGTCGCGGCTGACGAAGATGGTCGAGCCGTCGCCCTTGGACGAATACTTGATGCCGGCCTGATCCAGGGCGGCGCCGATCTCGGAGGCTTCGCGCAGGTCGAGATTGGAATACAGCAGAGCGTCGGGGGCCTGACCCACGCGCAGCATGACGGCGACCAGCACCGCCGCCACGCCGGCGGCGACGCCGAGCACCGCAGCCAGGCGGCCGATACCGAACTTCTGCAACGCCGCCGTGAAGCCGCCCACGCGTCCCCGCCCATCCACTGGCGGGTCGAACTGATCCCGCTAGGCAGAAACTGCCGCCTGGATGGTAAACGCGGCGTTAAGATGCGTTAAAGATTGAGGGAATCCCGCTTCCCCTCTCCCCTTGCGGGAGAAGGCGGCTCGCGCAGCGAGACGGATGAGGGGTGGCGGCGGACCGCCGACGACGAAGCACGAAAAAGGGGTGCGGATCCGCCGGAAACGGCAACTCCCACACCCCTCATCCGAGCGCCTGCGGCGCCCACCTTCTCCCGCAAGGGGAGAAGGAAATAATCAGGCCGCCTTCAGCAATTCCGCCTTCTGGTCCGCCGCCGCCTGGATGCGGGCTTCGGCGATGGCGTCGGCGATCAGGTGGGTCGGCTTGTTCTCGACCACCGAGCGCTCGAGGATTTCCTCGAAGGTTTCCATCAGGCGCGACAGCTTGCCTTCGACCCAGGCGGCGTCATAGGCGCCGCCCGACTGGCGAGCGTTCATTTCCGAGGCGACGTTGATGATGCCGCCGCCGTTGACGACGTAGTCAGGCGCATACAGGACGCCGCGACGGAACAGTTCGTCGCCGATATCGGCGGTGGCCAACTGATTGTTGGCGGCGCCGCAGACGGCCTTGACCTTGAGACGGTCCAGCGTCTGCAGGTTCAGCGTCGCACCGAGTGCGCAAGGCGCATAGATGTCAGCCGCGACGTCATAGATGGCGTCCGGGGCGACGATCTCGGCGCCGGTCCTAGCGGCGACGGCTTCCAGGTTGGCCTGGTTGACGTCGGTGATGATCAGTCTGGCGCCGGCCTTGTGCAGCTTCTCGGCCAGATAGGCGCCGACGTGGCCCACGCCCTGGATGGCGACGGTCAGGCCGGTCATGTCGTCCTGCTTGAACAGGCGGCGGGCGACGACCAGGTTCGAGCGGAACACGCCCTCGGCGGTGACGGGGCTGGGGTCGCCCGAGGCTTCCGGACCGTCCTTCAGGCCCAGGACGTATTCGGTGACCTTGCGCGCTTCGGCGATGTCCTCGACCGAGGTGCCGACGTCTTCGGCGGCGTAATAGTTGCCGCCCAGGCCGTTCAGGGCGCGACCGAAGGCGCGGAACAGCTCCGGCGACTTCTGGGTTCGGCTGTCGCCGATGATGACCGACTTGCCGCCGCCCATCTCCAGATCGGCCACGGCGTTCTTGTAGCTCATGCCCTTGGACAGACGCAGCACGTCTTCCAGGGCTTCAGCGGCGGTGGCGTAGTTCCACATGCGGGTGCCGCCGACGGCGGGACCGCGCGCGGTGGAGTGAACCGCGACGATGGCCTTCAGACCAGTTTTCTCGTCGTGGAAGGCGTGGACGCCTTCATGGTTCGCAAAAGAGGGGGAATCAAACAGCGTCTTGCCCATGACAGGCCTTTCCTGGGGTATTTTTTATGCGCGTGGAGATACGCCGCGTCCGCCTACAGGGCAAGCGTGTCGGTTTCACGTCAGGAAAAGGCGGGTTCAGCGCGCTTTCGGATCGGCCCGCAGGGCCGGCAGCACCGGCCCCGCTCCGGACGGCAAGGGGGCGGCGGCGTCGCGCAGCCAGGCCTCGACGTCGCGATAGACGACCTCGCCCTGCAGGTCGCGGTTCAGGATGTGCCAGCCATTCGGATAATAGCCCGTGCGCAGGTTGGGTCGTTCGCCCGCCCGCTCCAGCGCCAGCCGCATCGGTCCCTTGCGCACGATCTGGTCGTGGGCACCGTAGAGCAGCAGGGTCGGTTTCTCAATCGCGCCGAGGCGCAGCGAGGCCGCCTCCATCAGGTCGACTAGGCCGTGCATGGAGTCGAAACGCGTAGAGATGATGCTCTGCGGATCGCGGCCGTTGCGGATCAGCTCCAGCGTATTGTCCGAGGCGCGGATGTTGCGGACGGCGAAGGCTGGCGGCTCGACCGCCTTGTCCCCCATCAGGCGGGCGGCGGCCCACAGGCCGGCGCGGTTGAACGGACTCTGGCTGGACCAACCCCAGACGCCGGGGGCCAGCAGGATCACCCGGTCGGCGTCGGGCGGCGTCTCGCTCCCGAAGGCGGCGATGGTCGAGGACCCGCCCATGCTTTCCCCCGCCACCACGATCAGGGCGTTCGGGCGCTCGGCGCGCACCAGGGCGACGATGGTGCGCAGGTCGGCGCTGGTCAGGCTCTCGGGCGCGAACTCGCCGCGATGGGGCGACAGACCGAAGCCGCGCTGGTCATAGGCCCAGGTCTCGATGCCGCGCGTCGCCCACCAAGGTCCGGCAAGACGGAAGGAGGCGTAGTGGTCGTTGAAGCCGTGCAGGGCGACGATGACGGCCCATGGTTCTTCGCCCCTCGCAGGACTCCAGCGCAGATAGGGCAGCCGCGCCCCATCCTGGACCACGAATGCGCCCCTCCCCTGGGTTCCCGCCTCAATATGTGGACCGCTGAAGCCGACTGGCGGAGTCCGGGGGCCTTGCAGATGCGGCGTAGCGCAGGCGGACAGGGCGAGGGTGAGGGCCACAATGCCCGCCATCAGTCCGCTTCGTCCGATGCTCACGCCAGAATCTCCGCTGTCCTCTGGCGAAGGTAGGGCAGAACCTCGGCCTCGAACCACGGGTTTTTCTTCAACCAGGCCGTATTGCGCCATGACGGGTGCGGCAGGGGCAGGATGGCGGGGGCGTAGTCGCGCCAGGCGCGGACGGTCTCGGTCATGTTCGCCTTGGCGCGGTCGCCTAGCGCCCAGGCCTGGGCGTAGCCGCCGACCAGCAGGGTCAGTTCGACCTTCGGCAGCTCGGCCAACAGGCGGGGCCGCCACAGTTCGGCGCAGCGGCGCGGAGGCGGATAGTCGCCCCCCTTCGGGTCCGTGCCGGGAAAGCAGAAGGCCTGGGCGGCGACGCCGAGGCGCGGATCGCCGTAAAAGGTCGCCTCGTCCACGCCCAGCCAGTCGCGCAGGCGATCGCCGGACGGATCGGTGAAGGGCAGACCGCTTTCATGCACCCTTCGTCCCGGCGCCTGACCGCAGATCAGCAGACGGGTTTCGGGCGCGACCATGACCACCGGGCGCGGCGTGTGGGGCAGTTGTCCCAGGCACGCTCGGCAGGCGCGGATTTCGGCCAGGACATCGTCCAGGCCTGTTTCAGGGTCAGTCGAAATCGTCATCCGATTTTTCGACGGGCGGCAGGGCCGCCAGGGCCGCGGCCGTCTCGGCCTCGGTCGGCAGGCGCAGGCGGATCACGCCCTTGAAGGCGTTCGGATCGACCGCCTTGCCCTTCTTGGTGATGGTCAGCTTGCCCTGACGCATCAGGCCCAGAGCCGTGGCGCGGACCTTGGGCAGCATGCGCTGCCACTGCTCGGGCTGCAGCGCCTTGGCCACGTCGGCCGGTTCAATGCTCTTGCCGCCGACGTTCTTGGGATCGGCCTTGGCCAGTTTTTCAAAAATGGCCGCTTCGATTGGATCGCTCATCGGGTCTATATGCTGCACCGCAAGATCGGAAAGAAGGCGTAATCGGCATGGTCGCGAAAATCACCATCACGGAAGGCGAGTTCGCCGGCTGGCAGACCTACGACCTGCACGACACCTTCGACGTGGTGGTCGGCCCCTTCTACGGCAAGCTGGACCCCGACGGCCATATGCGCTGCGCCTTCCGCGCCGAACAGAAGCACATGAACGCCGGCGGCCGCATGCACGGCGGCTGCCTGATGACCTTCGCCGACATCGCCATGTTCCAGATCGCCTATCAGGAGATGGAAGGGGCGTCCGGCGTCACGGTGCAGCTGGATTCCACCTTCATCGACGGCGCTTATGTGGGCGAACTGATCGAGGCGACCGGACAGGTCACCAAGGCCGGCAAGAGCCTGATCTTCGTGCGCGGCCAGATCACCACCGGCGAGCGGCTGCTGATGACCTTCTCGGGCGTGATCCGGAAGTTCACGCCCCGGGGCTGACGCCGCCTACCTGGACGGCGCGGCGTAAACCACCCGACATTCGCCGTCGACCGTGGTGTAGCGGCCGTTGGCGGCGTCCACGAAGGCGATGCGGCCGCCGTCGTTATACTCGACCTTGCCGGTCGAGCGGCCCTTGAATGTCTCGACGCCGTAGGTCCAGCAGGTGATGTCGGCGGGACGGTCGCTGAAGGTCGCGTCATTGCGCGCCCGACGGCTCTCCGTGCAGGCGGCGGCCGATACGGCCAGACCAAGGACGAGGGTGATCGTGAGCGCTCTGTTCATGCGGCCCAGCTTGGCATGACGACGGACGTCGGAAAAGCCTTCAGACCCCGGCTTTCGCCGCCGGGCGGGCGCGACAGGCGTCCATCCAGCGGGCCAGATGGATCAGGTCTTCCGGCGGGCGGTATTTGACCAGACGGGCGAAATCCAGACCCACGGCGGCGACGATGTCGGCGATCGTGAAGCGGTCGGCGGCGATGAACTCATGCTCGGCCAATTGCCGATCCAGCAGGCGCATGAACTTCTCGGCGCCGAGGCGGCTGTATTCGGCCACCTGGGGCTGGGGCGCTTCGAGGGCGGCCAGGGCCGGGTGGCTGAAGCGCACGTTCAGCATCATGGGATTGGCCAGGTAGATCTCGCACCGGCGGGTCCACATCTCGATGATCGCCTGTTCCTTCGGGTCGCGCCCGAAAAGATTGGGCTCGGGATGCAGGGCCTCCAGATAGCGGCAGATGGCGATGGATTCCGAGAGGCAAGTCCCGTCGTCCAGTTCCAGCGCCGGGACGTGGGGCACGCCGACCCTGGCGCGATAGGCCGGGGTGCGGTGCTCGCCCGCCAGCAGGTCGATCTCGACGAACTCGACATTGTCGATGCCCTTCTCGGCCATGACCCAACGGACCCGGCGCGGGTTGGGCGCGCGATAGGAGGTGTAGAGCTTCATCGGACGCTTCCCCCGGTTCAGATCAAACCTACTGGCCGAACACCGAGGCCGGCATGGCCCCGACGATGCAGGCGGTCATCAGCGTGGCCAGGAAGCCCGCCAGAAGCGCCTTCCACACCAGACCCAGAACTTCCTCGCGGCGTTCGGGCATCAACACCGACAGACCGGTGACGGTGATGCCGACCGAGCCGATGTTGGCGAAGCCGCACAGGGCATAGGTCATCAGCATGCGAGTGCGCTCGGTCATCTCGCCGTCCGGCGCCGCGCCCAGTTTTATGAAGGCGACGAACTCGGTCAGAGTCAGCTTGACGCCCAGCAACCAGCCGGCCGTCTGCGCATCGGCCCACTCCACCCCGATCAGCCAGGCCAGCGGCGAGAAGATCACGCCCAGGATGCGCTCGACGCTCAGCGGCTCGCCGCCGATCCAGAAGGCGCCCAGCATGACATTGGCCAGGGCCACCAGGGCCACGAAGACGATCAGCACGGCCGAGATGTTCAGCACCACCATCAGGCCGTCCGAGGTGCCCTTGACGATGGCGTCCACCGCGCTGTCGTATTTCAGCGCCGAGTTGTAGTCGGCGACCGCCCCGCCCTCGCCCGGCTTCTCGGGGATGATGACGCGGGCCAGCAGGACGCCCGCCGGGGCCGAGACGATGGAGGCGACCAGAACATGGCCCGCCGCATTGGTCAGCACCGGCGCCAGGATGGTGGCGTAGGCCACCATGGTCGAACCGGCGACGGTGGCCAGACCGACCACCATCATCAGGAAGACCTCCGAGCGGGTCAGCTTGTCCAGATAGGCGCGGATGACGATGGGGCTTTCGATCATGCCCAGGAAGACATTGGCCGCGACCGCCAGGGCCGAGGCGCCGCCCAGGCCCATGGTCCGCTGGAACAGGAAGCCGAAGCCGAGGGTGATCCACTTCAGGATCTTCCAGTGCCACAGCAGGGCCGACAGGGCCGAGATGACCAGGATCAGCGGCAAGACCTTGAAGGCGAAGGTGAACAGCGCCCCTTCATTGGCGACGGCGTAGGGTTGGTCCCCGCCCGCCAGATAGCCGAAGACGAACTTGGTCCCCTCTTCGGTGGCCAACTCCAGACCCTTCACGGCGTTGTTGACGCCGTCCAGCACCACCTGCGAGCCGGGAATGGCGAAGGTCGCCAGGATCAGGGCCGCCTGCACCGCCACCGCACCAATGGCCAGACGCCACGGAAAGAGCCTGCGGTTCTCGGACAGGGCCCAGCAAACGGCGATGATGACGACCAGGCCCAGAAGGCTCTGCAGGTTCAGAAGGCTGAACATGGGAAAAGGCGGCTCCGCGAGCGACCGACGGCCGAGAGCCGCCTTTAAAACCTGCTTGAACGCTACCGCGCGGCTTCTGGTCAAGTGCGCATGCGGCGTCCTGCCGCGCCAAAGCCTCGCCGCCGTCTAAACTTCGCCGTTATGCGAGCGGTTGATCGCCGTTACGTCATCATCGGGGAGAGATCGAATGCGCAAGGTGTTGATCGGAGCGGCGGCGGCGAGCGCCCTCTTGGCGGGATGTCAGGAGGGATCGCGCCAGTACGCCGACGAGTCGGTGGACGTTGCACCGATGGAAGCGGCGCCGCCCGCCGATACGACCGCGACGGCGTCCACGCCATCGGCCAGCAGCGCCGCGCCGGTCGTCGCCCCCAGCATCGCCTACGCCTATCAGTTCGGGCTGGAGCTTCCGGCCGACGCCGTGCCGACCGTGATGGCGCGCCACGAGCGGGCCTGCAGCGCCGCCGGCGCCTCGGCGTGCCAGGTGATCGGCTCCAACTCCAGCCGGGTCGGCCGCGACGCGGTCGAGGCCCGCCTGGAGATGCGGGCGACGCCCGCCTATGTCGCCCGGTTCCGCGCCGCCCTGGACGGTGAGGCCAAGGGGGCCGGCGGTCGCGTGGCCCGGCAGGCCGTCGAGAGCGAGGACTTGACCCGCCAACTGATCGACACCGAGGCGCGGATGCGGGCCATGGAGACCCTGCGCGACCGCCTGCAGCAGCTTCTGGCCACGCGCAGCGGCCCGCTGGAGCAACTGCTCCAGGTCGAGCGCGAACTGGCGCGGGTGCAGGGCGAACTGGAGGCGACGCGCTCGGCCCTGGCCGTCATGCGAACGCGGGTGCAGACCTCAAGGCTGGACGTGACCTACAGCGCGGCGGGACAGCTGGCGCCCGACAGCGCCCTGCGGCCGGTGACCGACGCCCTGGGCCAGGCCGCCTATCTCTTCATGTCGACGCTGGGGGCGCTGATCACGCTGCTGGCAGGAGCCCTGCCCCTGCTGCTCGTGATTGCGCCGCTGGCCTGGCTGGGATGGCGCTGGCGTCAGAAACGCATCGCGCGCAAGAAAAAGGCGGAGCATGAACCCCCCGCCTGATCACATTTTTCTTTCCTCCCCATTCCATGGGGAGGTGGATCGGCCGCACAGCAGCCGAAACGGAGGGGGCGGCGCCGACACCAGCCGGTCAGGCGCCTCCACAATAGACGTCGAGTCGCCCCCTCCACCACTTCGTGGTCCCCCTCCCCACAAGTGGGGAGGAAAGGGCTGTCAGTCTCAAAGCTGGCCGCGGACCAGCTTGCCGTAGTCGTCCATCAGGGTCAGCGACAGCTCGCCCGGCGTGAAGCGATAGTCGCCGATCTCGCTGACCGGGGTGACCTCGGCGGCCGAGCCGGTGAGGAAGCACTCCGAGAAGTCCGCCAGTTCTTCCGGCAGGATGTCGCGGATCACCACCTCGATGCCCCTGGCCTGGGCCATCTCGATCACGGTCTGGCGGGTGATGCCGTCCAGGATGTGGTCGACGCGCGGGGTGTGCAGGGCGCCGTTCTGGACGAAGAAGACGTTGGCGCCGGTGGCTTCGGCGACATAGCCGCGCCAGTCCAGCATCATGGCGTCGGCGAAGCCGCGCTTCTCGGCCGCCGTCTTGGACATGGTGCAGATCATGTAGAGGCCGCCGGCCTTGGCCGTCGACGGGGCGGTGGCCGGGTCGGGTCGGCGCCACTTGGCCCACTCCAGACGGATGCCCTTCTTCTTGACCTCGGGGTCGAAATAGCTGGGCCATTCCCAGGCGGCGATGGCCAGGTGAACCTTGCTGTTCAGCGACGAAACGCTGAGCTGTTCGGCGCCCAGATAGGCCACCGGACGGATGTAGCAATCGGTCAGAACGTTCTTTTCACAGG
>Ga0247823_10003548_pt1 | contig 12604 bp, 11 predicted proteins | sample 13C_PalmiticAcid_2_FD_192426 | JGI IMG/M metagenome (GOLD analysis project Ga0247823, IMG submission 192426) | Soil microbial communities from agricultural site in Penn Yan, New York, United States - 13C_PalmiticAcid_Day30 | ecosystem: Environmental > Terrestrial > Soil > Agricultural land...
CAGTGCGGGCGGGCGGTGGTCGTGCAGCCAGCGCAGGGCCAGCTCGAACGCCGGCCGGTGCTCGTCGAGCAGGTCGAGACCGTCGCGCAGGCGGCCGAGCGTGTCGACCGCCTCCAGGCCGGGCACGTCGGCTGGGTCGATCGAGTGGATGGCGGCGAGCGCCCGCCCGCACTGCGCAGCCAGCAGCGCCCGGGCCGGGGCGAACTCGTCGCGCCGCACGATGCGCGGCCCGAGGGCCTCGCCGTCGACGTGCTCGGTGATGCGGGCCGCCCCGAGGAACGGCTCGCACCCCGCGGCGTCGACCACCACCGGCGGCACCGGCACGCCGGCCTGTTCCGACGCAGTCAGCAGGGCGTCCTCGGCTGCGAGCGACGGCCCGCCCATGGTCATCCCGCCCCGGACCCGTTGCAGGATCAGCGCCCGCCGCTCGTCACCGGACACGGCCGTGAACGACCAGGTCTCCCGAGACGCCCCGCCCGACAGCCGCCGCAGGTCCTCGATGCGGTGATCGGCGAGCCCACCGCCGGACAGGGCTCCGGCCAGGCCGGTCTCGAGCGCGGCATCGTCGACCACGGCCGGACCCTAGGTGCCGAGGTCAGTCGATGCCGTCGAGCGGGCCGTTCCCGGTGATGAACCAGTAGGCGATCGGGGCGAGGAACAGCAGCAGGAGGGTCGCCGCGCCGATGGCCGCGACCGCGGCGAGCGTCAGCCAGCCCCGAGCGCGCTCGTCCGCCTCGGCCCGCTCGACCGCCGTCGAAGCCATGGGTCAGCGCTCGCGGTTCATGGCGGCCCTGAGGGCCTCGACGGCGGCGTGGGGGTCTTCGACCTGGACGACGAGGTGGCGGTAGGGCTGGTCGTGGAGCTCGATGACCAGGACCTCCTTGGCCCGGCCGACCATCCAGAGGTCGTTGTCGCCGTGGGAGCGGAACCGGCCGGCGGTCATGACGCCGGGCAGGTGGGTGCCGACCGTCTTCCAGCGCCGGGGGAGGGCCTTGCGCTCGGACACGCCGACGTCGCTGATGGAGGTGACCGGGCAGTCGAGCCCCTTGCTCAGCGCCCACAACCGGACGAGCCCGACCGGTCGGACCATGAGCTTGTCGTCGGGGCTGACCCCCACGGCGGCCATGTTCGGGCCGGAGTACGCGGTGACGAGGATCCCGCCGAGGACCACGATCACGAACGCGACCAGGAAGCCCCACCACGGGGGCATCACGAACTCGAACGCCAGCACCACGCCGGCGACGGGCGTCATCGGCCGGTCAGCCCTTGGCGCCCAGCGCGACCGGGGTGGTGACCTGTTCGAAGAAGTCGTTGCCCTTGTCGTCGACGACGATGAAGGCGGGGAAGTCCTCGACCTCGATGCGCCAGACGGCCTCCATCCCCAGCTCGGGGTACTCGAGCACCTCGACCTTGCGGATGCAGTCCTGGGCGAGGCGGGCGGCGGGACCGCCGATGGAGCCGAGGTAGAAGCCGCCGAACTGCTTGCAGGCATCGGTGACCTGCTGCGATCGGTTGCCCTTGGCGAGCATCACGAGCGACCCGCCCTCGGCCTGGAACTTCCCGACGTAGGAGTCCATGCGGCCGGCGGTGGTGGGGCCGAACGAGCCGGAGGCGTAGCCCTCGGGGGTCTTGGCCGGGCCGGCGTAGTACACGGGGTGGTCCCGCAGGTACTGGGGCATCTCGCCGCCGCCGTCGAGCAGCTCCGCGATCTTGGCGTGGGCGATGTCTCGGGCCACGACGACGGTGCCGTTGAGCGAGAGGCGGGTCTTCACCGGGTACTTGGTGAGCTCGGCGCGGATCTCGTCCATCGGGCGATCGAGGTCGATGGTGACGACGTCGCCGCCGAGCTCGTCGTGGGTGACCTCGGGGAGGAACTGGGCCGGGTGGCGCTCGAGGTCCTCGAGGAACACGCCCTGGCTCGTGATCTTGCCGAGGGCCTGGCGGTCGGCCGAGCAGCTGACGGCGATGGCGACGGGGCACGAGGCGCCGTGGCGGGGCAGGCGGACGACCCGGACGTCGTGGCAGAAGTACTTGCCACCGAACTGGGCGCCGATGCCGAAGTCCTGGGTGAGCTTCAGCACCTCGGCCTCCATCTCGAGGTCCCGGAAGCCGTGGCCGGCAGCCGAGCCCTCGGTGGGGAGGGTGTCGAGGTAGCGGGTGCTGGCGAGCTTGGCCGTCTCGAGCGCGAACTCGGCCGACGTGCCGCCGATGACCACGGCGAGGTGGTACGGCGGGCAGGCGCTGGTGCCGAGGAGGCGGAGCTTCTCGTCGAGGAACTTCCGCAGGCCGGCCGGGTTGAGGACGGCCTTGGTCTCCTGGAACAGGAAGCTCTTGTTGGCCGAGCCGCCGCCCTTCGCCATGAACAGGAACTTGTAGGCGTCGCCGTCGATGGCGCTGATCTTGATCTCGGCGGGGAGGTTGGTACCGGTGTTCTTCTCCTCCCAGAGGGTCAGCGGCGCCATCTGCGAGTAGCGCAGGTTGTCCTTCTGGTACGTGTCGAAGATGCCGCGGGCGAGGGCCTCCTCGTCGCCGCCGCCGGTGAGCACGAACTGGCCCTTCTTGCCCTTGACGATGGCGGTGCCGGTGTCCTGGCACATGGGCAGGACACCGCCGGCGGCGATGTTGGCGTTCTTCAGCAGGTCGAGGGCGACGAACCGGTCGTTGGCCGAGGCCTCGGGGTCGTCGAGGATGCGGGCGAGCTGGGCGAGGTGGCCCGAGCGGAGGTAGTGGGCGATGTCGTGCATGGCCTCGGCGGCCAGCGCGGTGAGCGCCTGCGGGTCGACCTGGAGGAAGGTGTGGCCGGCGGCCTCGATGGTCGACACGCCGCCGTTCGGCAGGTCGAGGTCGAGCTGGCGGTAGGTGGTGGCGTCGGGCCCGAGGGGCAGGAGCTCGGTGTGCGTGAAGTCCGTCATCGCCGTCAACGGTACGGCTCCCGCCCGGCGACGGGCCATCTGGCGCGCATCCGGGTCGTTCCCGTGCGGCGGGGGTAGAACGATCCGCATGGCTGGCAGCGACGAGTTCCGGACCGAGCACGACTCCATGGGGGAGGTGCAGGTGCCGGCGGCCGCCCTCTGGGGTGCGCAGACGCAGCGTGCCGTCGACAACTTCCCGATCTCGGGCCGGCCCATCGACCGGCGGCTGATCCGGGCGCTCGCGCTCGTCAAGGCCGAGGCCGCGGTGGTGAACGCCAAGAGCCGCGAGGTGCCCACGGTCGACGACAAGCTCGGTGACGCCATCCGCAAGGCCGCCGAGGTCGTCGCCACCGGCGCCCACGACGCCCAGTTCCCGATCGACGTGTTCCAGACCGGGTCGGGCACGTCGTCGAACATGAACGCCAACGAGGTGATCGCCCGGCTCGCGTCGCTGAGCCTGGGGTCCAAGGGCAAGGCGAAGGTCAGCCCCAACGACCACGTGAACGCGAGCCAGTCGTCCAACGACGTGTTCCCGACGGCGATCCACCTGGCGGCCACCGAGGCCGTGGTGAACGACCTGATCCCGGCGCTCGAGCACCTGGCCGACGCCCTGCGCGCCAAGGCCGACGAGTTCGCCGACGTGGTGAAGGCCGGGCGGACGCACCTGATGGACGCGGTGCCGATCACCCTCGGCCAGGAGTTCGGCGGTTACGCCACCCAGGTGTCGCAGTCGGTCCGGCGCCTCCGCAGCACGCTGCCCCGGCTCGGCGAGCTGCCCATCGGCGGCACCGCGGTGGGCACCGGCCTCAACACCCCCGCCGGCTTCGGCGCCGACGTCGTGAAGCGGCTGGCGAAGCGCACCGGCCTGCCGCTCACCGAGGCGTCGGACCACATCGCCGCCCAGTCGTCGCGCGACGGCCTGGTCGAGGCGTCGGGCCAGGTCCGCGTCGCCGCGGTCGCCCTGGTCAAGATCGCCAACGACCTGCGCTGGATGGCCAGCGGCCCGGCCACCGGCCTCGCCGAGATCCACCTGCCGGACCTCCAGCCCGGGTCGTCGATCATGCCGGGCAAGGTGAACCCCGTCCTGTGCGAGGCCGTCACCCAGGTGGGCGCCCAGGTCATCGGCAACGACGCGGCCATCGCGTTCTCGGGCTCGCAGGGCAACTTCGAGCTGAACGTGTTCATGCCGGTGATGGCCCGGAACCTGCTCGAGTCGATCGAGCTGGTCGCCAACGTGAGCCGCCTGTTCGCCGACCGCTGCGTCGCCGGCATCACCGCCGACGTCGAGCGGTGCCGTGCCAACGCCGAGTCGAGCCCGGCCATCGCCACCTCGTTGAACCCGTACCTGGGCTACGAGCGCACGGCGCAGCTGATCAAGGAGAGCCAGAGGACGGGCACGCCGATCCGCGAGCTGGTCCGGGCCACCGGGGAGGTGTCCGACGAGGACCTCGACCGGGCGCTCGACGTGAAGGCGCTCACGAAGGGCGGGCTCCCGCCGGCCCCGTGAGGGAGGGCGGCGTCAGCCGAGGGCCGGGGAGCCGGCGAAGGGACCCGGGTCGCCGTTGCCCGGCAGCGTGGGGTGGCTCCACGAGTTGACCTTGCCGACGAGGGCACCGAGGTGCTCCCACTCCGGCGGGTTCCAGCCCTGGGCGGTGCCCACGATGGCCAGGTCCTGGCGGATGTAGGCGAGGGCGGGGAGCCGCTCGAGCTCGAGCGCCTTCACCAGCTCCCGGTCGGGATCGGCGAAGGTCAGGAACTCCTCGGCCCAGGGGCCGAGGAACCGCTGGGCGTCGCGCTCGTCGGCGGTGACCGTCCAGGCCACGCGGCAGTCGGCGCCCCGGAAGTTGGCGAGGACCCGGCCGGCCGTCTCGAGCAGCCAGGCGCTCTCGTGCGTGTACGGGTCGATGACGACGGTCAGCAGCTGGAAGGTCGTCGTCCACTCGGCGATGGTGGCGGTGCGCCCTCCGACGGCGGTGAGCTTGACGTCTTCTGCAACCTGGGTGACCACGGCGGGAACGGTAGTGGGTCGGCCTGGCGCGAAGCAGATTCGGCTCTGGTCTGCTGGTCAGGGGCCGCCGACTAGGTTCGCCCCAACCCCTTGAACCGGAGGCGCCCCCGATGCTCGCAATCGTCCCCGTGAACACCACGGCCTACAAGCTGATGCTGTTCATCCACATCCTGGCGGTGATCGTCGCGTTCGCGCCGGCCTTCGTGTGGCCGTTCGTCTCGGTGAAGCTGAAGAAGCAGGGCAAGCCGGTCGGGCCCGCGATCGGGGACCTGGCGGCGGGCAACACCGTCAAGGTGCACGGGCCCGCGCTGGTCATCGCCGGCATCTTCGGCTTCGGCCTCGTGGGCATGAGCAAGAAGGCGTTCGAGTTCTCCGACCCGTGGATCTCGGCGGCGATGCTCGTGTGGTTCATCATGCTGGGCGTGATCTTCGGCCTGATGCTCCCGGCCGAGAAGAAGGCAGCGGCCGGCGATGCCGACGCCGACAAGCTGGTGTCGATGGCCGGCGGGATCATGCACCTGCTGCTCGCCGTCGAGCTGTTCCTGATGATCTTCAAGCCGGGCTGGCCCTGATCACCAGCCCCGCTCGGGGTCGGCGCCGGTAGCGTCCGGGGCGTGCACCCGATCGAGCGCCTGCGGTACGTGGCCCGGGCCACCGGCGCGCCGCCCGACGACGTGGTGCAGGAGGCGGCGGCGTCGCTGGCGACGTTCGCCGACGATCCGGTCTCGCTCGTCACGGCGTGCCGGCGCCTGATCGACCGCCATCCGGCGAACGGGCCGATCTGGTGGCTGTGCGCCCGCACGCTCGTGGCCGCCGATCCAGGCGACGAGGCCTGGCGGTGCCACAGCGACTTCCACGCCGACCCGACGGTCGACGAGCTGGCCCATGCCCTGCCGGACGGGGCGGCGGTCGCGGTGGTGGGCTGGCCCGACCGCCTGGCGGGCGCGTTCGCCCGCCGCGGCGACGTGCAGGTGCGGGTGATCGACGTCGACGGCGACGGCCCCGGGTTCGTCCGGGCGCTCGAGCGGCTCGACGTCGAAGCGGTCGACGTGGCGGTCAGCGGCCTCGCCCCGGCGGTGGCGGCATCGGACCTGGTCGTGATCGACGCCTCGGCCATCGGCCCGCGCGACGCGCTGGTGGCGCCCGGCGGATGGGCGGTGGCCGCCGTGGCCCGGACCAGCGAGCGGCCGGTGTGGCTGGTGGGCGGTCGCGGGCGGGTGGTGCCGGCCGGGTTGTGGCCCGCCCTGCAGGCGCGGCTCGGCGGGGCCGCGCGCGCCCCGTGGGAGCGGGGCCTCGACCCCCTCCCGCTGGAGCTGGTCGACCAGGTGGCGGGGCCCGCCGGTCTGCAGGTCGTGGCCGATGCGCTGGCTACGGTGGACACACCCGACGCCGCGGAGCTGCGTCGCTGAGGAGCGGGAGAAACAGGGTGGCCGTGAGCGGGGTCTGCGCCAACTGCGGGTACGAGCTTCCGGAGGCGGACGCCCTGGGGCTCATCACGTGCCCGGGGTGCGGCGGCGTCACCAAGATGCCGGGGTCCACGCCGACCCTCGAGGCGAGCGAGGACGCTCCGGCCGAGCCGCCGCCCGCGGCCGCGCCGTCGTCCTCGTCCGGACCGAGCCTGCAGGGCTGGCCGGCGCCGCCCGTGGCCGCGCCGCCGCCGGGCAACCAGTGGGCCCAGCCCGCCGCGGTGGCCGGAGCCCCGCCCTCGGCGCCGCCGCCGTCGGGCGCCAAGCGCCGGTCGTCCAGCGGCGACGACGCCGGTCGCGTCGGCCGGCGCATCGGCTGCGCGGTGGTGCCCATCGTGATCGTGATGGCGATCGGGTTCGGCATCTTCGGTGCCGTCGCCAGCTGCGATCCCGACACGTTCACGTCCGGGTCGACCTCCGACTTCGACAGCACCAAGATGACGCTCAGCGGGAGCGGGACGATCCTGTCCGGCTCCGGTGACGACGCCGACGTGGTGATGCTCATCCAGGAGACCGAGGACGCCACGACGACCCGGCGCGTGGCCCGCATCCGCTTCACCGGCGACCGGTCCGAGCTGCAGTGGCAGAGCGAGCCGCTCGACGAGGACGCCTACCGGATCGAGGTGGCGGAGGTGGACGGGACCCTGTTCGCCGGTGTCGACGACCAGCTCTACGCCCTCGACGCGAAGACCGGCGAGACGCGGTGGCAGGCCACCCTCCACGACAAGCTGACCGCGGGCTGCGACGAGTGCTTCGCCGCGGCGGGCGGCCGCCTGGTGGTGCGCACCACCGATGCGTACGTGACCGCCTACGGCACCCGCTCGGCCGAGCCGCAGTGGTCCAAGCGCCTGGTCTCCACCTCGGGCTCGATGTCGGTCGTCGGCGACCGGCTGTTCCTGGTCGACGACCCCGAATCCTCCGGCACGCCCGCCCCGGTGCTGCTCGTGGACCCGGCCACGGGCAAGACCATCCGCGCCACCACGCTCCGGTGCCCCAAGGGCCAGGACACGCCGTGGGACCTGGCCCCGTCGGCCGGCGACCAGGTGCGTGCCGTCCCCGGGAGCGAGGACGTGATGATGATCTTCGGGTTCGGCGACTCGTGCGCCGTCCGCTGGGATCCGGCCACGAGCGAGGTGCGCTGGACGTCGCGGATGAACGGCCTGAGCCACTACGACGACGACGACGTCGTCGTCGGGTCCGAGGACCTCGTGATCGGGACCTCCAGCAACGCCATGGTCACCATCGACCTGGCCAGCGGCAAGGCGGTCCAGCTCGCGCTGCAGGGCGACGTCGACGCCCAGCCCAGCCAGATCGTCGGCCGGACCCTGGTGGCCTTGACGGTGACCACCCGGGGCACGCCCAAGGGCGGGATGGCGGCCTGGGACCTCGGCTCGGGCGAGCGCCTCTGGGCCAACGCCTCGTTGGGCACGGCACAGCCGGTGTCGGGGGGCGCCTCCCACACCTCCGACGCCCTGTTCGACGGCACGCCCCGGTCGCTGCTCGTCCCGGTGGACGGCGGGATCAACTCGTTCGTGTTCGAGGGCACGGAGCGCACGTTCGCGGTCGCCCCGGTCGACCTGGCCACCGGTGAGCTGGGCACCGAGGTCCGCCGGGGGTTCCTGACCCGCTACGAGACCGGCACGGTCTCGCTCACGATCGAGGGCCAGACCGGCGACCGCCTCATGGTGTCGGTCGACAACCTCCTCCAATCGCTGCCGGTGTCCGGCAAGGGCGACGTGGTGTCGTACCCGGAGAAGGACTGACGGCGCCCCCGGCGGACGACGACCGGGACCCCGTCGCGGCCGGCGCCCGCGGTCCAGGGGCTCGTGCCCTGACCCGGTCCGCCGTCGGGACGCTCCCGGTACGGTGAGCCGATGACCGCTGCGACCGATGGCCTGGACCTCGACGACCCGGTGGGGCGCTACCTCGAGGTCGGCCTGCGGCTGGGTCGCCACCTCGACGGCATGGTCGACGCGTACTACGGGCCGGAGGCGCTGGCCGCGCGGGTGGCTGACGAGCCGCTGCGCCCGCTCCCCGCGCTCGTGGACGACGTCCGCTCCCTGGTCGCGGCGCTCGACGCCGGCGACGGCGACCTCGATCCCGTGCGCCGCCGCTGGCTGCGCGCCCAGGCGGCTGGCCTCCACACCGCGGCCCGGAAGCTGGCGGGGGAGGAGGTGGCGTTCGTGGAGGAGGTCGAGTCCTGCTACGGCGTGCGCCCCCAGTTCGTCGACCACGACGTGCTCGCCGCGGCCCACACCCGGCTCGACGGCGTCCTGCCCGGCTCCGGCCCGGTGCGCGAGCGCTACGAGGCCTGGCGCAGCTCGCACATCATGACGGCCGCCCAGCTGACCGAGGCCGTGCACGTCCTGGCCGAGGCGTTCCGGGAGCGGACCGGCCAGCGGTTCGGCCTGCCCGAGGGCGAGCACGTCGAGTTCGAGCTGGTGACGGACCAGCCCTGGTCCGGCTTCAACTACTACGAGGGCGGCCTGCGCAGCCGCGTCGCCATCAACACCGACCTGCCGGTGTCGTCCACCGCCATCGGCCACCTCATCGCCCACGAGGCCTACCCCGGCCACCACACCGAGCACTGCCGCAAGGAGGTCGGCCTGGTGCGCCAGCGCCGGCAGCTCGAGGAGTCGATCTTCCTGGTGGGCACGCCCCAGTGCCTGCTGGCCGAGGGCCTGGCCGACCTCGCGCTCGAGGTCCTGCTGGGCGATGGACCCGAACCGCAGCTCGCCGAGCTCCTGCACCCGCTCGGCATCCGGTACGACACCGAGGTGGTCGCCGCGGTCGCGGCGGCCGGCGAGGCGTTGAGCGCCGTGCGGGGCAACGCCGCGCTGATCCTCCACGACCGGGGCGGCAGCGAGGAGGACGCCATCGAGGAGCTGTCGCGCTGGGCGCTGCTGCCGCGCGACCGGGCTGCGAAGTCGATCTCGTTCCTCACCCACCCGACCTGGCGGGCCTACATCTTCTGCTACGTCGAGGGCCTGCCCCGCTGCCGGACGTTCGTGGGCGGTGACGCCGACCGCTTCGAGCGCCTGCTGACCGAGCAGTTCGTGCCGGCTGACCTGGTCGCCGCCTGAGCCCGCCGCGGGCCGTTCCCGGTGCCGGGGTGTGTCCAGGAACGGGGCGGGGGTGTGCCAACTGTCCTACCGTGGTGCCTTGGCTCAGGTCTGGATTTCGGGCAGAGTGGGTATGTAATCCGAGCAATCACTCGGATTAGTGGGTGGGAAGAGGGATCGAGATGAGCAGCTACCCGTACAAGGACCGGTTCCCGGTCAACCGGACGCTTCCCGAGAAGGGGCGCCCGCGCGAGGAGATCGTGGCCGAGATGGCTGCGCTCGCCCGCGAGGAAGACGCCTCCTGGGAGGGCGGCCGGGTCTCGGGGACCATGTACTGCGGCGACCACGACCACTACGAGTTCCTGAACGAGGTGTTCGGGCTCTACGCGCACGTCAACATCCTCCAGCGGGACATCACGCCCAGTGCCACCCGGTACGAGGGCGAGGTCATCGCCATGGCCCTCGACCTGTTCCACGCCGACGCCGTCACCGACGGCGAGCCGGCCGGCCTGGTCACCAGCGGCGGCACCGGCAGCATCTGCCATGCCGTGCTGGCCTACCGCGAGGTCGCCCGCGAGCGGGGCGTCACCCGGCCCAACTTCATCAAGCCCGAGACCGGGCACCCGGCGTTCGACAAGGCCTGCCACCTCTTCGGCGTCGAGCTGCGCCAGGCGCCGATCGACCCGGTCACGCTCCAGGCCGACGTCGCCTGGATCAAGGACAACATCGACGACCAGACCATCGGCTTCATGGGCTCGGCCTGCAACTACGGCTACGGCACCATCGACCCGATCGAGGAGATGTCCAACCTGGCGATCGAGAAGGGCGTGCCGCTGCACGTCGACGGCTGCCTCGGCGGGTTCATCCTCCCGTTCGGCGAGGAGCTCGGCTACGACATCCCCGTCTTCGACTTCCGCCTCCCGGGCGTCACCAGCATCTCGGCCGACACCCACAAGTACGGCTACGCCTTCAAGGGCACCTCGACCGTGCTGTTCCGCGACAAGTCGTGGCGCAACTCGCAGTACTTCTTCCTGACCGACTGGACCGGCGGCAAGTACACCTCGCCGGGCATGGACGGCTCCCGCTCCGGCGGCCTGCTCGCCGCCACCTGGGCCTCGATGGTCCAGCTCGGCCGCGAGGGCTACCGCAACTACGCGAAGGCCATCTTCGAGACGTCGTTCGCCATGCAGGAGGCGGTGCGCTCGCACCCCGAGCTGCGGATCATGGGCACGCCCTCGTTCCTGTTCAGCTTCACCAGCGACGAGTTCGACATCTACCACGTCAACGACTTCATGCGGCCGAAGGGCTGGCGCTTCAACGGCCAGCAGTACCCGAACGCCCTGCACATGGCGGTCACCCGGCCCCAGACGCAGGACGGCGTGGTCGAGGCGTTCGCCAACGACCTGGCCGCCGCGGTCGAGTACGCCAAGGAGAAGGGCCACGAGCCTGCCGCCTCGGGTGCCATCTACGGCGGCGTCGCCGGTGGCATGAACGACGAGGCCGACGAGTTCATCAAGATGGTCATGGCCCAGATGCTCGACGAGCAGCAGGCCCTGCCCCCGCTCGACTGAGCCGCCGCGCCATCGGGCGCACCGATGTGGCAGGGTCAGCGGCATGACCGGATCTTCGGAGCTGCTGGACCTGTCGTCGGCGATCGTGGACGCGTGGTCCACGCCGGGCGGTCCGCCGGCCGGATCCATCGACGGCCCCACCAACCGGGTCACGAACGAGCTGACCGAGATCGACGACGGGCTGTCGTTCATCGAGTCGTTCTCCAACATCGTCACGTTCCGGACCGACGACGGGCTGGTCCTGTTCGACGCGTCGTCCGCGTTCACCGGGCGGGGCTGCACCGCGTCGCTGCGGGCCTGGGCCGACGACCCGGTGCACACCCTCGTCTACACGCACGGCCACGTCGACCACGTGGGCGGCAGCGGGTTCCTCCTGGCCGACGCCGAGGCCCGGGGTCACGCCGCTCCCGCCGTGCTCGGCCACGAGAACGTCGGGGCCCGCTTCGACCGGTACCGCGTCACCGACGGCTGGAACAAGGCCATCAACGCCCGCCAGTTCGGCCCGGGCTTCGGCGGCGGCATGGTCGGGCGCGACGGCCAGCCCCGGCCGTTCCTGCCGGACCAGACCCTCGAGTGCACCGAGACCTACGAGGACCACCTCGAGCGCTCGATCGGCGGGCTCGACCTCGAGCTCCACCACGCCCGCGGCGAGACCGACGACCACACGTGGGCGTGGATCCCCGCGCACCGGGCCGTGGCGGTCGGCGACTTCGTGGCCTGGGTCTTCCCCAACGCGGGCAACCCGCAGAAGGTGCAGCGGTACCCGGGGGAGTGGGCCGCCGCGCTGCGGGCGATGCTGGCGCTCGAGCCCGAGCTGCTGCTCCCCGCCCACGGCCTGGCGGTCGCCGGCAAGGAGCGGGTGGCCACGGTGCTCGGCGACCTGGCGACGGCGCTCGAGCGGCTGGTCGCCGATGTCGTGGCGGCCATGAACCAGGGCGCGACGCTCGACGAGATCGTGCGGTCGGTGCAGGTCAGCGACGACCTCATCCGCCGCCCGTGGCTCCGGCCGATCTACGACGAGCCCGAGTTCGTGGTCCGCAACACCTACCGGCTCTACGGCGGATGGTGGGACGGCGACCCCGCCCACCTCAAGCCGCCGCCCGCCGAGGCGCTGGCTCGGGAGCTGGCCGACCTGGCCGGCGGCGTCGACGTCCTCGCAGCTCGGGCCCAGGCCCGCTCGGAGGCCGGGGACCACCGCATGGCGTGCCAGCTGGTGGAGCTGGCGGCCCAGGCGAGCACCGACCCCGGCGTGTGGCGCCTCCGGTCCCGCATCTACCTGGCCCGGGCGGAGCACGAGACCAGCCTCATGGCGAAGGGCGTGTACACCGAGGCGGCCCGGTCGGGCGACGAGCACGCCATCGGCCTCGACACCTGATCTCCGCTGGTCGGAGGGGGTGCGGCGCGGCGGTAGCGTGCCCGCATGGGTGAGGGCAGCGATCCGCGGTGGGCCGCGGCCGTCGAGGTGCTGGACCGGATCAACGCGTCGGCCACCCCGCCGACGCTGGTCCGCGAGGGCCTGTCGCTCCTGGTGCGCCAGGACGGCGTGCTCGTGCGGTCCCGCCACCGGCTCCTCGGAGCGCAGGCG
>Ga0247823_10003549_pt1 | contig 12603 bp, 12 predicted proteins | sample 13C_PalmiticAcid_2_FD_192426 | JGI IMG/M metagenome (GOLD analysis project Ga0247823, IMG submission 192426) | Soil microbial communities from agricultural site in Penn Yan, New York, United States - 13C_PalmiticAcid_Day30 | ecosystem: Environmental > Terrestrial > Soil > Agricultural land...
GCGCTCGTGGCCGTGGCGACCCCCATTCGTTCCCGTTGTCTCATGTCTCCCTCTCCTCCCTCGGGACCGTCGGCCCGCGGATTGCGCCGGAGCCGAACATATCGACCGTACTGGCTGGAGGCGGGTGACGTCAGCTCGCGGTGGCGATTTCGATGACCAACCGAGACGTCGACCGGTCGCGGCGCCGGGACCGGCTGCCCCGGCGCCGCTCCCGCTCAGCTCTGGCCGAGCATGCCGCGCATGGTGGCGATCTCGGCCTGCTGATCGGCCACGATCGCCGTCGCCAGCTGCCGCGATTCCGGGTTGACGCCGCCGGCGAGCTCGGTCTGGGCCATGGCGACCGCGCCCTCGTGGTGGGCGATCATCATCTCCAGCCACTGCTTGTCGAAATCGGCGCCCTGGGCGGATTGCAGCGCGCTCATCTGCGCGTCGGTCATCATGCCGGGCATGGCGTGCCCGTCGTGGCCGCCGCTCGCGCTGGGCGCCGGCTTGCCGAAGCCGGCCAGCAAACCGGTGATCTGCTGCATCTCCGGCGCCTGAGCCTTCTCCACCTGCGCGGCCAAGGCGATCAGCTGCGCGTTCTGGGTGTGCGTCGGCACCATCTTCGCCATGTCGACGGCCTGCGCGTGGTGCGGGTACATCATCTGCAGGAAGGTGACGTCGGCATCGTTGAAGTCGGTGCGGGCAGCGGCCGACGGCGCGGCCGAGCTGGTGGTGCTCGTCGCGGAGTGGGTGTCGTGCGTGGCCGTGTCGTTGTCGTCGCTACAGCCCGCGGCGAGCAGCAGGGCGCTCGCGGCGGTGACGGCGAGAACGGTGGCGCGGGTACGGCTGATGGACATGGTGATCCTCCTGGGGATTCGATGTGGATGTGATTCGGTCCCGCCACCGGCGAAGCCGGGGCGGTGGACCTGTCAGATCCGCAGAATCGCCAGTTGGGACAGGGTCAGGACGGTCCACGGCGGCGGGCGCTCGCGCCTGCCCCGCCAGGGCCGGGCGGCGGCGCCGCCACCGGTCGAGTCGTCGTCGGTGAGCCGGTAGAGCAGGACCAGGGTCAGGGCGGCGGCGAGCGCGGCCAAGACGAAGACACAGCCGTGGATACCCGCGCGCTCGTCGCACCCCGATGCCCCACAGCCGGATCCCATCGCGTGCTTGTCGTCACCGGGGCGGGCGATGTGGGTGGCGTCGGACCCTGCGGCGGCGGCCGCGAGCCGGCTGTCGCCGGGGGGTGCGATGTCGGTGTCCGTGAGCTGGTCCTCGCCGGGGAAAGCGAGGTGCGCGGCGGCGTCGACTGAGCCGGTGGCGGCGAGTGGGTCGTCGCTGGGGAGGGCGGCCGCGAGCAGGCCGTGGTTCGGCGGGCCGTCGGCGAGACCGGAGGTCGTGGTGTTCGCGCTGTCGCTCGGTGCCGGAGCGGCGTGCCTCACCGCGGCGGTGTCGAGCGTGGCCGGGAGGGCATGCGACTCGGACGCGGTGTCGTGGGCGTGGGCGGTGCCGAAGACCGCCGAGTGCATGGCGACGATTCCGGCCAGCAGCGCCAGCACCGCGAGCACCCTGGCGATGCCGGGTGCGCGCACGCGCGAATGCTGGTCGGTCACGACGCCCAGTCTAACCAGCGCGATCGGGGGACCCGGAATACCCGCACACGGTAGGGGTAGCGGCTACGGGCTCGCGATGTCGACGACCAGGCGCGGCGGGTCGGTCAGCGTGGTGACCGCGAACGCGGGCGCGTCGGCGTCGACACCGATGAACGACTGGGTGGTGCCCTCGTACACGATCTTCTTGTAGACGCCGGTGATGTTCGGGACGTTCGGGTCGGTCACCGGGTCGGGCCCGGCGAAGGGCGGCACCGGGGAATCGAACGGATAGGCCGATCCGAGAATGCGCACCTCGAGAATCGAGCGACCGGCCACATCGACGGTCTTGCCGCTGCCGTCCTGAACCGCGCGATCGGTGTACTCGACCTGCCAGCCGGGGGTGCCGGTGCCGCCGAGCTCGAAGACCACCCGGTCGAAGCCGGGCTGCTTGCCGATCCTGATGTCGGTCACGGTCAGGGCCGCGCCCGCCGAGGCCGCGCCGGACTTGGGGGCGTTGTCGCTGGGCGCCGCGCCGGTGGCGTCGGCGAAGGTGCTGGTGGTGCTCGTCGGAGGTGGCGTAGCCGCCGGCGCGTCGTCGGTGCCGCAGCCGGGCAGTGTCAGCGCGGCGAGGGCGACCAATCCGAACACGAGAGCGTTACGCATGAGGCTGATGGTACGCAGGGCAGGCGCCGTGACGAGGGCACGAACGTGGGTGTGTTCGGGCTACGGTGAGTTTGCTGGAGTGCCGAACCGCGCGCGGAGCGGCCCGATCGCCGCTGGTGCCGTGCTCGGCCCGCGGTGGCGACGGATTCGCCCGCCCGCCCGGCCGCCGTCACCGCGATGTTCGGGGCCGGTCTCTGTTCGTTCATCTGGCCGAAACATTGGGGAACAACGGGATTCGTGAGATCGGCCGGCTCGCGCCGGTCTGCAAGGGTGTCGCAAATCGGCGGAAGCTGTTCGTGCCCATCGGAATACCCACTCCCATTACGCACTGTGAGCAAGGCCACCGGCGGATATCAGGGCCGGATGTGACGGTGGGGCAACGATCTAGCACACTTGTCGCGTGGACAGAGTCGAGGACGTATTCACCCGGCTGCGCCGGTATCCGGACGTGGAGGCGCCGAACCTCTATGCCGTCGACGCCGCCGACCGTTTGCTCCTCGACACCGCGTCCGAGGCCCTGACGGCGGTGGGTAGCGGCGAGGTTGCGGTGATCGGCGACGCCTACGGCGCACTCACCATCGGCGCGGCCACCCGCCACGACCTCACCGGTGTGCGGGTGCATCAGGACCTGCTCACCGGGGAACTCGCGCTCGCGGGCAACGCCAAGAACCTCGGCCTGACCGACCGCTACACCGCGCACGGCCTCGACGCCGAGTTGCTGACCGGTGCGCGGGTGGTGCTGATGCGCCTGCCCCGGATGCTGTCGGGGCTGGCCGAGATCGCCGAGGCCGTCGCCAGGTACGCCGCGCCGGAGGTCGTCGTGTTCGCGGGCGGCCGCGACAAGTACCTCACCCCGGCCATGAACGAGGTGTTCGCCGAATCCTTCGGGCAGGTGCGCGCGGGCCGGGGCAGGCAGAAGTCCCGGGTGCTGGTCGTCGCGGAGCCGAAGCCGGTCGGCGAGTCGCGGTTCCCGGTGGCCGAGCGCATCGCCGAGATCGACGGTGACGTGCTCGCCTACGGCGCCGCCTTCTCCGGGCCCCGCCTCGATATCGGCACCCGCTTCCTGCTCGAGCATCTGGACCGGATGAAGCCCGACGCGCGCGAGGCCATCGACCTCGGTTGCGGCACCGGCATCCTCGCGGTGGCGCTGGCCAAGTCGCGGCCGCACCTGCGGGTCGTCGGCACCGATCAGTCCGCCGCGGCGGTCGCCTCGGCCCGGGCGACCGCGGCCGCCAACGGTGTCGCCGACCGGGTGACGGTGGTGCGCGACGACGCCATGTCCTCCGCCGCCGACAACAGTGCCGACCTGGTGCTGTGCAATCCGCCGTTCCACGTCGGCGCGGCCGTGCACACCGGCTCGGCGATCAAGATGTTCGCCGAGACCGGCCGGGTGCTGCGGCCGGGCGGGGAGCTGTGGACGGTCTACAACTCGCACCTGAACTATCGCGGCGTGGTCGAGCGGATGGTCGGGCACACCGATGTGATCGGCCGGAACCAGAAGTTCACGGTGACGCGGTCCGTTCGTGGTCTGCGCGACGTACAACGATAGAGCCGGTCGGACGCGGTAGAGTCCGATTTGTCCGGTCGGGCGGTGCGGCGATCCGCTGGGAACTATGTCCGATCACGACGCGTTGTACAGGGCAGTTGGAGCTGTTGCCCGCCGTCAGGCGAACAGCGACTATTCACTCCAAGAAAGGCGCACGGTGCGTACCTCATCGAATCCGGTGTTCAAGAACTTACCTCGCCAGGAGGGTGTCGGCGGTTACGCGAACTTCGGTTCGGGCGTGGCCGGCGCGGGTCAGCTGGGCAACCAGCAGCAGTACGGCGAGTACGGGCAGCAGTACGGCCAGCAATTCCAGCAGGCCCCCGCCACCCGCGCGATGACCATCGACGACGTGGTCACCAAGACCGGCATCACCCTCGCGGTGCTGACCGTCGCGGCGATCGCCTCGTTCGCGCTGTCCTCGGCCAACCCCTCGCTGGCTCCGCTGTTCGTCATCGGCGGCGGCCTGATCGGCTTCGTGCTGGTGATGGTCGCGAGCTTCGGCCGCAAGATGGACAACCCCGCCATCGTGCTGTCCTACGCGGCGTTCGAGGGCCTGTTCCTCGGCGCGCTGTCGCTGATGTTCACCGACGTGACCTTCGGCGGTGTGGGCGGTAGCGCGCTGATCGGCCAGGCGGTGCTCGGCACCTTCGGCGTGTTCTTCGGCATGCTGGTCGTCTACAAGACGGGCGCGATCCGGGTCACCCCGCGCTTCACCCGCATGCTGCTCGGCGCCATGGTCGGCGTGCTGGTGCTGATGGTGGGCAACCTGATCGCGAGCTTCTTCACCGACGGCGGCTTCGGCCTGCGCGACGGTGGCGCCCTGGCGATCGTGTTCAGCCTGGTCTGCATCGCCATCGCCGCGTTCAGCTTCCTGCTGGACTTCGACGCCGCCGATCAGCTGATCCGCGCCCAGGCCCCCGAGAAGGCCGCCTGGGGCGTCGCCCTCGGCCTGACCGTCACCCTGGTCTGGCTCTACGTCGAGATCCTGCGCCTGCTGAGCTACTTCCAGCGGGATTGACAGCCGAGACATAAAAGAGCGGCCCACCGAATTCGGTGGGCCGCTCTTTTCGTGCTATCTCAGCTGAGGCGCTCGATCACGAGGGCCATGCCCTGGCCGCCGCCGACGCACATGGTCTCGACACCGAACTGCTTGTCGTAGGTCTGCAGGTTGTTCAGCAGGGTCGCGGTGATGCGGGCACCGGTCATGCCGAACGGGTGGCCCAGCGCGATGGCGCCACCGGAGACGTTGAGCTTGTCCTCGTCGATCTTCAGCTCACGAGCCGAGCCGAGCACCTGCACGGCGAAGGCCTCGTTGATCTCGAACAGGTCGATGTCGGAGACCGACTTGCCCGCCAGCGCCAGCGCGCGCTGCACGGCCTCGACCGGGCCCAGGCCCATGATCTCGGGGGACAGGCCGGACACGCCGGTGGAGACGATGCGGGCCAGCGGGGTCAGGCCCAGCTCCTTGGCCTTGGTGTCGCTCATGATGACCAGCGCGGCCGCGCCGTCGTTGAGCGGGCAGCAGTTGCCCGCGGTGACGGTGCCGTCGGGACGGAAGACCGGCTTGAGCTGGCTGACCGCCTCGTAGGTGACGCCGGCGCGCGGGCCGTCGTCCTTGCTGACGACCGAGCCGTCGGGCAGGGTCACCGGGGTGATCTCGCGCTCGAAGAAGCCGTTCTTGATGGCCTCCTCGGCGCGGTTCTGCGAACGCACGCCCCAGTGGTCCTGGTCCTCGCGGGAGATGCCGGTCAGCGTCGCGACGTTCTCGGCGGTCTGGCCCATCGGGATGTAGACGTCGGGGAGCAGGTTGTCCTCGCGCGGGTCGTGCCACTGGCCCGCGCCGCCCTCGGCGGTCTTCTTGGTGCGGGCCTCGGCCTCGGCGAACTCGGGGTTCTTGGTGTCGGGCCAGCTGTCGGCCGAGCCCTTGGCGTAGCGGGAGACGGTCTCCACACCGGCGGAGATGAACACGTCACCCTCGCCGGCCTTGATCGCGTGGAAGGCCATCCGGGTGGTCTGCAGCGACGACGCACAGTAGCGCTGGACGGTGGTGCCCGGCACGGTGTCGAGCCCCAGCTGCACGGCGACGTTGCGAGCCATGCCGAAGCCGCCCTCACCCGCGGGGGAGCCGGTGCCGAGCATGATGTCGTTGATCGTGCTCGGGTCGAGCGCGGGGACCTTGGCCAACGCGGCGCGCACCATCTGGGCGGTCAGGTCATCCGGACGCATACCCGCCAGGGACCCCTTGACGGCACGGCCGATGGGGGAGCGGGCGATGGAGACGATAACGGCCTCGGGCATGAGGACTCCTTTTCGGATGGTTCTGTGAACGGCTGTTTACCTTGCCGGTCTTTCGTGAATCTACGTCTCGCCGTGCGCGACGGGAAGGGCAGGTCGGCTGCGCACCGCCTCGACGAGGACCGGAAGCAGCTGGGCGGCGGCCAATTCGTACCCCGCGGCGGAGGGGTGGAATCCGTCGGTGGCGAACAGTATTTCCGGGGCGGCGCGGAACTCCGAGGCGACCAGTGGTGAACCCATCGGCACCGGGGTACCACCTGCCAGCGTGGTGGCGACGGTCTGCGCCTTGGCCAGACGCACGCTCCAGTTCGCCACCACCGTGCGCAGCGGCTGCTGGATCGCGGTGACGGTGCCCAGGTTCGGGCAGGTGCCGACGACGACCAGCGCGTCGGCCGCGCGCAGCCGCGACACCGCGGCGGCCAGCCTGCGCGCCGAGGCCCGGATGGAGTGCTTCTTGGTGATGTCGTTGGCACCGACCAGGATGACGGCGGCGTCCGGCGGCGGCCCCGCGACGAACATCGCGTCCACCTGCCCGGCCAGGCCCTTGGAGGTGGCGCCGGAGATCGCCTTGGTGCTGAGCCGGATGCGCGAGCCGGTGGCGTCGGCGAGCCCGCGCGCCAGCCGCACGCCCGGGACGTCGGCCGCGCTCAGGCAGCCGAGTCCGGCGGCGGTCGAGTCACCGAAGATCATCAGGTGCAGGTCGCTGGGTACGCCCTTGCGCCACGGTTCGGGCAGCTGCGCGCCGGGAGCGTAGACGCCGTCGGCCTCCGGTGGCTTGGAGGTGTCGCGCCCGATGACCGCGCGCGCCGCCCCGGCCTGCGTCATCAGCAGTCGATACGTCGCCCAGGAGACGGTGCCCGCACTCGATCCGGCGAGCACGGTGGTGGCCCCGGTGACGACAGCGGTCCGCCAGCTGATTCGAGGTGCGCTCACATCCGAAAATTCTACGGCGCGAATCGGCCGCGCAGCAGCTGCCGGACCGGCCGAGCGCGGCGCCGCCGGTGGTGCCACTGCTCACAGGATCCGACCAGGTCGCGACGTCGAGCTACGGCTCTGCAACGATGGGGGTATGCGTATCGCGGATCATGTCGTCGACCTCATCGGCAACACCCCTCTGGTTCGGCTGAACTCGGTGGTCGGCCCGAACGCGGGCCTGGTCGCCGCCAAGATCGAATACCTCAACCCGGGCGGCAGCTCCAAGGACCGGATCGCGGTCAAGATGATCGACGCCGCCGAAGAGGAAGGGCTGCTGAAGCCGGGCGGCACCATCGTCGAGCCCACCTCGGGTAACACCGGTGTCGGCCTCGCGCTGGTCGCCCAGCAGCGCGGCTACAAGTGCGTGTTCGTCTGCCCGGACAAGGTCAGCGAGGACAAGCGCAACGTCCTGCGTGCCTACGGCGCCGAGGTCGTGGTCTGCCCGACCGCCGTGCCGCCGGAGCACCCGGACAGTTACTACAACGTCTCCGATCGCCTGGTCCGCGAGATCGAGGGCGCCTGGAAGCCCAACCAGTACGCCAACCCGGGCGGCCCGGACAGCCACTACGAGACCACCGGTCCGGAGATCTGGCGCGACACCGAAGGCAAGGTCACCCACTTCGTCGCCGGCGTCGGTACCGGCGGCACCATCACCGGCACCGGCCGCTACCTCAAGGAGGTCTCGGGCGGCAAGGTGAAGATCATCGGCGCCGATCCCGAGGGCTCGGTGTACTCCGGCGGCACCGGCCGCCCGTACCTGGTCGAGGGTGTCGGCGAGGACTTCTGGCCCTCGGCCTACGACCCGAGCGTTCCCGACGAGATCATCGCCGTCTCCGACGCCGACTCCTTCGAGATGACCCGCCGCTTGGCCCGCGAGGAGGGCCTGCTGGTCGGTGGCTCCTGCGGCATGGCCGTGGTCGCCGCGATCGAGGTCGCCCGGCGCGATCCCGACGCCGTGGTCGTGGTGCTGCTGCCCGACGGTGGCCGCGGCTACCTGTCGAAGATCTTCAACGACAAGTGGATGAGCTCCTACGGCTTCCTCACCACCCCGCTGGAGGCCGGGCCCGAACCGCTCGTCGGCGACGTGCTGCGCGGCAAGTCCGGCGCGCTGCCCGACCTGGTGCACACCCACCCGTCGGAGACCCTGCGCGACGCGATCGAGATCCTGCGCGAGTACGGCGTCTCGCAGATGCCGGTCGTGGGCGCCGAGCCGCCGGTGATGGCGGGCGAGGTCGCCGGCAGTGTCACCGAGCGCGACCTGCTCTCGGCCGTCTTCGAGGGCCGGGCACAGCTGACCGACTCGGTGGCCCAGCACATGAGCCCGTCGTTCCCGCTGATCGGCTCGGGCGAACCGCTGTCCACCGCCACCAAGGCGCTGTCCGACTCCGACGCCCTGATGGTCGTCGAGGACGGCAAGCCGGTCGGCGTCATCACCCGCCACGACCTGCTCGGCTTCCTCAGCACCGGCTCCATCGGCCACTGAGCCCGCTGCCGCCCCGCGCGCCGGGGCGGCAGCGGTGCCCGGCTAGCGGGTGAGCGCGGAATGCAGGGCGACCCACTGTTCCGGGTGGACGTAGGCGACCACGGTGTCATCGGCGATGCCCGCCTCGGCCAGGGCCGCGTCCACGCCCTGGTATCGGGCGCGCAGCGAGGCGCGCACCGTGCCGCCGACCCCGGAGAATCCGGTGCGCACCAGTTCGGTGTAGGAGTCCCGGTGCGCGACAAGCGGTTCCGGACGCCGGTCGATCCGCAGGATGGCGGAGTCGACGGCGGGGACCGGCCGGAAGCTGGTGCGGTGCACCTGTCCGTGCAGCCGCCAGCCGAACCACGGCCAGCTCGTCGCGGTCAGCAGACTCCACCGCCCGTAGTCGCCGGTGCGTTTGCGCGCGTATTCCCGCTGGGTGAGCAGGGTCGCCGAGGTGAGCGCCGGTGCGGCCAGGCACCAGTCGACGATCTCGGAGGTCACCGAGAACGGGATGTTGCCGACCACCGCGCACGCCGTTCGCGGCGCCTTGGCCTTGGTGAAATCGCCACGCACCACGCGGATTCCGCGCTCGGCCCTGGTCTGCGCCGAGAGCTTCGCCGCCAGCAGCGGATCGATCTCGTAGGCCGTGACCCGCGCGCCCCGGCCGGCCAGCGCCCGCGTGAGGACGCCTTCCCCCGCGCCGGGTTCGAGTATCTCGCCCGCCGGATCGGCGACCGTCAGCATCGCGTCGACGGCCGTCCGGTCCACCAGAAAGTTCTGCGAGAGCGTCCTTCTCGCCAGATCGCGCGGCGTCCGGCCGCCGCCGCGCCCGGTGACCTTGCGCTGAGTGTGTGAGTAGTTTCGGTGTGCAAAATCCTGCGCCACGGCAGTTGCCCCTTCGGGTCATCGAGTAGGTGAGAGCTCGATGGGCCCTGGGCGCGCCGGTGGACGCCGATGAGGTATCCGCGTCCGCTAGCGGGCCAGAGCCCGGGCGGAGCGGATGCGAATGAACACGTTGCACGCGAACATGGAAGACGACATGTGGCTCACCCTAGGAATCGGGTGGCGAGCGGCGCAACCGAATTTCGGCCCGACCCGACCGACATCGGGAATCGTCGATCGGATCGGTCACCGACGGCTAGGCGGGGTCGGTGCCCGGCACAGCGCTGGACGCCGTACGCAGGCCGGCGACGGCCGACGCGGCGGCGGTCAGGGCGCTGTTGATGGCGATCTCGCCGCGCATTCCCGGTGCCGCGACCATGTCGCCCACCAGATACACCCCGTCGCCGCGATCGATGGCGGGCCGGTCGCGCCAGGTGGTGCCGGGCAGGTCGAGAGCGCCCGTGCGGCCCTTCGCCGTCGCCGTTCGGTGGAAGGTGGTGCGCGAGCGCCACTCCGGGACGGTGGCGTCGGCGAAGGCTTCCAGGCGGCGGTGCGCCTCGGCGCGGGACTCGGTGTCGCGCACCGGCATCTGGAGCTGGAACAGTGATTCGCCCGTCGGCGCGATGGTGTCGTCCTGCATCGTGTAGCTCTCGTGGAAGCCGCCCGCGTCCAGGTCGAAGACCAGGTTGCGGTCGCGGCTGTCCTTCGTCACGCCGAGGTCGAGCAGGGCGGTGAAACCGCTGACGCCGCGCAGGGAGTCGTCGCCGAGCAGCCGTCGTGCGGAGTCCAGGTCGGTGGCGACGATGACCGGCCCGCCGGTGGGCACCGCGTCCACGCGCGAACCGGTATCGATCGCCACGCCCAGTTCGGTGGCGCGGGTGACCATCCGGTCGATGGTCTGCTGCCAGCCGCCCCGCACCCAGCGGACCGCGGGCACGGCGGGCCCGAGTACCCGCTGGAACAGGTCCCAGACGAAGGCGGCCGAGAGCCTGCCGGTGTTCGCGTCGTAGGTGACCACGCTGATCGCGTTGGCGATCTGCGTGGCGGTGCGTTCGCCCCAGCGCTCGGCGGCCCAGCGGTGGAAGTCGACGTCGACCGGGGCCTGGAGCCACTTGCGTGACTGGGCGCGCAGCATCCCCAGCGGCGGTGCCTTCCGGATCCGGTCGTCGGCGCGGAAACCGATCTTCACCGCCTCCCCGATCGACGGGAAGCCGAGGCCGGCGACGAAACCGCGTTCCTTCAACCAGCGGTAATGCGGTCCGTCGGCGTAGAACACGTGGGCGCCCTCGTGCGCCACGTACGGCGCCGGGGTGGCCCGCCCGCGACCGCCGAGCGTGCGGTGCGCCTCGTGCAGCACGACCGGTGCTCCGGTCTCGGCCGCGGCGATCGCGGCGGTCAGGCCGGCCAGTCCGCCCCCGACAACGGTGATGGGTGTACGCATCAGCTGTCCTCTCCCTCGGTTCCCGCCCGGTCGAGCCGGGCGGCGATCAGCTCTGCGGTGGCTCGCAGATAGCGGTCGGCGTCGACATTCGCCGGGTGTCCGCCGTCGAAGATGTCGCGCATCATCCAGAAGTGCGCGAGCGCGCCGACCAGGACGGCGGCGGTGGCATCCCAATCCCGAACACGCGCACCGGGACCGGCGAGTTCGATCAAGCCGCGGGTGACCGCCGACATGACCACCGCGTACTCCTGCTGCCGGAACACCTCCAGCAGTTCGCCGGGGATCGAGTTGTCCCGCAACAGGATCCGGGTCACGTCCCGGTCGTGGTCGAGGCGCGCCAGGCCGATCCGGCACAGCGCGACGAGCTTCTCGACCAGCTCGCCCCCGGCGGTGTGCGAATCCAGCGCCGCGGCGATGGAGAACTCCGGCGACAGGAAACGATTCCACTCGCCGCGATCCTCGAGCCGGGTCGCCACGGCGCGCACCAGCAGTTCGTCCTTGGACGTGAAATGCCGGTACAGCGCCCCCGACCCGCCGGACAGTCCGGCCGCCTGCTCGATCTGGGCGACCGAGGTCTTGGCGAACCCCTGTTCCCCGAACAGGCGCAAGGCCTCGGTCATGATCCGGTCCCGCGATGTCGGCGTCACATGCCCTCCGTCGTAAGTAACCACTTACTTACACGATGACCGAGAAGACCACGGGGCGCAAGACCCCGTCCGACCAGCCGTCGACACCCGATTCCGGCAAGAGCAAATTTCTCGCAAATTGACGATTCGGCTCCGGGAACCCGGGTACCCACCGAAGGACGGCATCCGGGTGGGACGAGCGAAAGGACGTGTTGTGGACAACTCCGTAATCGCGATCGACTTCCAGCAAGGTTTCACCGATGCCTGGAGTTCGGTAGCGCAATTCCTCCCCAAATTGGCCGCGTTCGTCGCCATCCTGGTGATCGGCTGGATCATCGCGAAAGTGGTCGCCAAGATCGTCGACGCGGTGCTCGAGCGCGTCGGATTCGATCGGCTGGTCGAGCGCGGGCAGCTCCAGAAGATGATGTCCCGCAGTAAATACGACGCCTCCGATCTCCTCGCGAAGATCGCCTACTACGCCATCCTGCTGATCGCGCTGCAGATCGGTTTCGGTGTCTTCGGACCCAACCCGGTCAGCGATCTGCTCACCGGCATCGTGGCCTGGCTGCCGAAGGCGGCGGTGGCGATCGTGATCGTGGTGATCGCGGCGGCCATCGCGCACGCGGTGAGCGAGCTGGTCACCTCCGTGCTCGGCGGGCTGTCCTACGGCCGGATGCTCGGCCGCATCGCCTCGGTGTTCATCTGGGGAATCGGCATCATCGCCGCGCTGAACCAGATCGGTGTCGCGACCTCGGTGACCACGCCGATCCTGATCGCGGTGCTCGCGACCATCGGCGGCATCCTGGTGGTCGGTGTCGGCGGCGGCCTGGTCCGGCCCATGGAGCAGCGCTGGAACAGCTGGCTCGGCAATCTCGAGGCGGAGATGCCCGCCATGAAGGGTCATGCCGAGGCCTACCAGCGTGGCCGTGAGGACGCGGCGCGCGCGGGTGGGCAGGTCGCGGCGCCCGCCGAAGGCGCGCAGCAGTGGGTCACCCCCGGCGCGGGCTACCCGGAGCCGGGTCGCCCGGAGTGGGGCGGCGACACGGCACGCTGACCGACCGGCGCCGGCGTTCCGTCACCGTCACGGTGGCGGAGCGCCGATTCCGGTGTTCAGGCCGGTTCGGCGTGCAGGGCCGCGC
>Ga0247823_10003551_pt1 | contig 12603 bp, 8 predicted proteins | sample 13C_PalmiticAcid_2_FD_192426 | JGI IMG/M metagenome (GOLD analysis project Ga0247823, IMG submission 192426) | Soil microbial communities from agricultural site in Penn Yan, New York, United States - 13C_PalmiticAcid_Day30 | ecosystem: Environmental > Terrestrial > Soil > Agricultural land...
CGTCAGCGTCGCGATTTCTTCCGCCTTGAGTTTCCCCGCGGGCGGCATCTGGATGTCATCATTGCTGTAGGCGAGAACCTTGATCAGTCGGCTCGCTTCGGGCTTGCCGACGACGAGGGCCGGCCCGCTCTCATTCCCTTTGAGCAGAGCTGCGTGAGAATCGAGCCGCAGGTTGCCTTCCTGCTTCTTTTCACCGTGACAGCTGAGGCATTTTTCCACCAGCAACGGCCGCACGCGCTTTTCGAAGAACTCGAGTTCCTCGGCGTTGGGCGCAGGCTCAGCCGCACAGAGAGCGCTGGCGCTCGCCATGAGCACCCATCCCGAGATCGTCGGCCAAGAACGTCGCAGCATGATGTTTCGTCAGGTGGGAGGAATCAGGCGGGACGGCACCACCAGGGGCTACCGTTTTTTCGGCACAAGGCCGGTCCCTCAATTGTCCCCGATCCCTGCCACGCTGACAACCGCGGAATCCCCAGAACGCTTCCGGATTAGGAAAACTCTGCGGGGGTAAAACGCTTATTGTCCCTTCTTCTTTTTCGGCTGATCGGCAGTGTCGCGTTGCCACCAGTCGGGACCTTCTGCGAGGACCTTACGGTCATGGTCGATGAGTTTCTTCTTCAACGCGGCGAACTTTTCCGGGTGCTTCCCTGACAGTTCCGTCGACTCGTGCGGATCGTCTTTCAAGTTGTACAGTTCGAACTGCGTGAGATCGCTTGAGCCGAGGATCTTCCAGTCGCCGTCGCGGAGGCCGACGCGGGTCTTCACTGGCGCGAGATGGTTCCGCCAGTACAACGGTTGAGTGCGGACAACGTGTTCACCGTTCAACAGCGGCAGCCAGCTCGCGCCGTCAATCGTGCGATCGGTGGGGACAGGCACACCGGTGATCTCACACACGGTGGTGAAAAGATCACTGCCGATGACCGCTTCATCACTCACGGCACCGGCTTTGACATGACCAGGCCAGCGCCAGATGCCCGGGACTCGGATGCCCCCTTCGTATGTGTCGCGCTTGCGGCCACGGAACCCGCCGGTGGAGCCGCGCGTGCGGTTCTTCAAGCCATCGCCCTCGGGGCCGTTGTCTGCAGTGAAGAAGACAACGGTGTTCTTGCGCAGACCCAGTTCGTCGAGCGCTGCGAGAATCTTGCCGACCGCGGCGTCCATCTGCGTGACATTGCCGTGGTGCTGTCGCACATCCGGGTCGAGGTCGGCATACGCTTCCTGATACTGCGGCAGCGTCTCGATCGGCAAGTGTGGCTCGTGCGTCCACATCGAGACATAAAACGGCCGCGTCTTGTCGCTTCGTTTCTTGAGCCAGCTGATGATTTCATCGGCGACGAGATGCGAACTCGGCCCTTCCAGTGGACCGACGGCTTTGCCATTCCGCGCGAAGTTCGTCGGGTTGATGTGATTCGGTGCGGCGTTGTTCTGCGTGGCGAACCAGTGGTCGAAGCCGTGATCGTTGGGTTGCGGTTGCCGCGGATCATTGAAGAACCCGTTGAGATGCCATTTCCCGGCGTGACAGGTGTCGTAACCCTTCTTCTTCAGCAGCGACGCGATCGTGATCTCGCTCGTGCGGAGATGACACTCGTGATTCTCAGGAATCCAGCGGAACACGCCATTTCGATACGGCGTGCGACCGGTGAGAATCGCCGACCGCGACGGCGAACAAACAGAACACGCCGAATAACACTGCGTGAACCGCGTCCCCTCAGTCGCCAGCTTGTCGAGATGCGGCGTCTGAATCCGCGGATGCCCATAACACTGCAGATCGCCGTAGCCAAGATCGTCCGCAAGTATTATCACAAAATTTGGTGTACGAACTTTGTCGGCAGAAAATGCCTGATTTGCCGTATGGATTGACGTAGTCACAGCGGTGGCAGTGAGAATGAGTGTCGCAATTCTGTGTAGTAAGCGGCTCATGGATTCGCTACGGGTCATGGGCATCGTGGGATGTGAGACGGACATGGGAGTGGCTCCGAGCGACAGACCGGGCAAGAACGCATCAGGACAGTATTGAACACGCGGGTGCCGGGGTCAATCTTCGGCCTCTTGGGGACTCGAAAGGGGAAAACGACGGGACGCAAAGCCAAACAACGCCGACAGTCGCATGGGGCGGCCTGGCATTGGGTGGACTTCATCTCGTCGACTTGCCCCAGACCGGATTCAGAGCCAAGCTGTAAATCCGTCAGCACCATATCGACGGCGCGCTCGCGCAGCCGCTCCCAGGCTCCTGCGACAGACTTTGTTCGTGTGGAGAGTATCGATTAAGCCGATTTGCGGCAAACTGCGGAAATCGCTTAGTGGTAACCTTCCAGACGCGGTTTCAAACCTGTGTGCCGCGGTTCTGTGAGCCGTACAAAAAGCGGGCAAGAACGCTCCGCAACGTCACACGGTCGACACGTCCGTGGCACACCTTGCCCTGCCGTTTGAGTCCGCTGCTGACAGGCAAGCAAGTTGAAAGCCGCCTGTGGTGTTTGATCCGGCAATCACGGTCGAGCATCGCTGGTGTAGAGGTCCATGCGGGCACGGGAACCAGCCCATCGGAGCGCGTCGTTGCTAACCGTCTTAGTGTCGCTGCCGCGGACGTCGCGGATGTGCACGCGGTGGTTTGACTGATACACGCTGGTGCCGTAGATGAGCGCGATGCGGGAATTGCGGTTCTCGAAAATCGGGCGGTCTTCTGGAATTTTCCCAATCGGATAAATGAAGGCTCCGAGAATCTCCGTCGCGGAACCCGCCTCGGCAAGAAGTTTCTGGCTTTCGTATTCGGTCTTGAACCCGAGTGCCCACAATGTCGTTCCGCGAGTGTGGATGCACGGCCCGGCGGCATGACTCTCGGGATTCCACTGCCGCACCCAGACGGTTTGCGGATGATCGAAATGCCAGTCGGCCCCGCCGATATCCTCGGCGAACAGCCGACCGTTCGCAGCACCCGTGCGGTAGTGAGTCGGTGAGGAACTCCGAAGCACCAGCGTCCCCGGCGACGAATGGACCAACGCTTGAATGCTCAGGCGATCGATCCAGACAGTCCGCTGCGGATCGGGATCATCGAACGTGACGAGTGCGGGCGGAGATTTTTCACGGTCGGTTTGCTGCCGCTGCCCTTCATCCTTCCAGACTGAGGGGGACCAGTTCCACTCCCCGCCGTAACCGACGATCCGTTCCACCTTGCCGCGGAGGATCACGGGGGTGAGAAACTGCACGTGGAGATCGGTCGGACAATAAATCACACGCGCCCCGCTGTCGATGGCGGCTTGAACCACCGGCCCACAGTCGTCCCCCGCTTTCTTGTCGGTGAATTGTCCGAGGCTGACCCATTCCGAAATCGGCCGCGCCGGCGGTTCGGGCGTTTCCTCGATGGGTAGCTTCAACGATCCTTTCATTGCTCCGTGTCCCGACACGGTCTGATCGCTGATGTATTCGTCCAACTTCGGACCGGGAACATTGACGTCCTTCCATTCAACGGGGTTTTGTGAGACAAGTTGTCGTTTCTGAATGGCGTTTCCGTAGCCCTCGGTGGTGACACGGAGCGCGTACAACGCGCCGTCGCTGCGGATGGCCGCTTCTTTGGGGTCGCCGCCGACAAGTTGCGAATCGAGTAGCGTGACCATCGAGTTGGGGCCTTCGCTGAGAATCGCCGGGACGCGGTTCTCGGAACGGAAATGCCGCAGCGCGACAATGTTCCCCTGGTTCTTCAGCCCGGCGACACGCTGTTTTCGGAGCGTGAAGTGCTCGAAGGTCATCGAGTATTCCTGATATCGGATCGCGGAGCCGAGATCGAAGCCTTCGACCGTGACATGCTTGATGAGCGCGGGGCCGACGTCGTGATGGGTGAGATCGAGACCGATGACGCCCGTGCCATCCCCGCTACGAATGACGACATTTTCGAGACGGCCGACGTTGTTCGAGTGATATTCGAGTCCCTTCGCGCCGGGGTTGCCAACTCCGGTGTCGACGGTGACGCCGTCGAGATAAATCGAAATGCTGCTGCCGTTCACCCACCCGTGGGAACCTGGATCTCCTGAAGTGCTGCTCATCCGCAGTAGCGGACGCGGCTTCTCCGGATCGGCATAACCGGGCGCGTTGTCTCGCAGCTTGAGGACCGTCCGGCCCGGTCCGGCGCCTTTCACATCGATGAACCGCGAGCAGTGCAACAGGTCCGAGATGAGATACTCGCCCGGCGGAATGAGCAGCGTGTTGTACGCCAAGGGAACACGGCTGGCGAGATGGGCGAACGCGGTATTGAAGGCGTCGGTGTCATCCGTTTTACCATCGCCGGCGGCACCGAAGTGGGCTTTGACATCGAGGCAGCCTGCGTCGAGAGGTGCGATTTGCTGGTTCGAATGAAATCCCACACCGGTGATGGCGTCCTTGCGGGCCCGCTGAAAGTCCGCCGGGGTCAACGCGGCGGTGGTGAGCCGCACTTCATCGATCAACCCCTTAACACCCCAGTGGTCAGGGCGTCCGCCAATCAGGAACAGCCCGCCGTCCCATATGAGTGGTTGTGCGACCTTCACTTCCCGCATGAGGTGATAGTCGACCCAACAGCGCACGGTTTTGTGATCGGCGTCGTAAACCAGTGCAAGATGTCGCCACGCGGCGACGCGATCATCGAGGCGCGTCGAGGAGGAATAGTGACCGACGGGTGAGCGATGAGGCTTGCCCCCCGGCGGAACCACTTCATAACCGTGCCAGGTCTGGTTCGAGTTGTGCAATTGAAACCATTGCAAGGCCATTTCGGCCGCCTGATCGGACTGGCGGGTGAAACCCGCGATCCAGGCATCGCCGCGGGCATCCGCATCGGGTTTGACGAACGCTTCGAGCGTCAGATTTTTGCCGTCGAGACCCAGCGTCCTGGACTCAATCGCCGCAGCGACTGGCCGGCTGGACCGTTCGCTACCCACGAACCGGCGGCTGGCTGTGTTCGACCGAGACGTCCGACTCAGCGGGTCATACACGAACGGCCCGGGGACATCGACATCGTAGTCAGTATCCGCTGCCGCCCTCGTCGCGGCAATTATCGCCCCTGCGTTTAGGTGTGCCCGATCGTCCTTCTCGAACGACCACCGCACGATTTCATGTGCCGTGCTCTGGGAGCACCAGCCGATCAATCCGAACATCACCAGCAGCCGACGCATGAGGAAGTTCTCGATCAAAAAAGGAACGGGTGCGAATCTTTCAGGCTTTACTGGGACATTCCGGGTGGCCGGGACTGGACGACCAACGGTAGGAAGCCCCGGTACGAACAGCGCTATACTTTCCGGGGCTCTGCAGCATCCTCCAGTCCCGGCCATCCAGACGGGAGGTTGAAGCTGCGAAGTCGGGTTACTTGTCGTCCTCATCCGTTTCGGGACTCTTCGCCTGGATGGCAGCGGCGGTGGTTTTGTCGGCGGAGCGGCGAATCACGAGCTGGCTGCGGACGGGCACGTCGGCGAGCTTCGCGGGTTAGCCGTCGAGTGTCACCAGCGTTTCCAATCAAGCGCGTGCACATGTTCGATCGTCGCGCCGCGGGTCTCGGTGACGAACACGTGATTCGCCGTGACGATCGGCCCGGTTCGTTGCGGCCCGCGCCACTGCGGCCAAGATCCTGTGTCTGCCGCAAAGCGAGGACAAGAAAGGCATGGCCGCATCCCGGTCAGGAGAAGATTTCGACTTCGCATAAAGCGCCTTATGGAAAGCACGAAGGATATAGCACTAGCCTCCGCATTGTAGTCCGCCCGACTAGAGAACGGGTGAGAAGGCTGGGCTCCGCTGCGTTGGACAATGGGCAACACAGCCGGGATCGAGCCAACGTATGTCGATTCATCCTGTCAGCTCTGGATGGGCGAAGCCTGCAGTTCTCGTCAACGCATTTGCTCGGATGTTGTGGAGTACAGCGACCACGATCGCTCCGTACCGGGGTCGGGGGGAGTTAACTGACGCGTCTGCGTGCCGCGGGTCTCACGAACGACCTTTCGATAGTTTCCGGTCCCGAACGAGATTTCATTCCACGTCGCTGAAAATTGAGAATCCTCCACGACGAAGGCCGGGTCGTCCGGGTTCTTGAAGCCCTGTGCGGGCAACATCAGCCCGCCGAGAATCTCCGTGCGGCCCTTGTTGCGGGTGATGCCGATGGTGTTCCCCCACTCGGTCTTTAAACCCAGAATCCAGACCTGGCCACCGTCATTGACAAACCCTGCTCCCGGCGGTTCGGGTTCGCAATTGAACTGCCGCGCATACAGAGTCGTCTGTTGCGGCAGTGTCAGATGACTCGTGCAGACATCTTCGAAAAACCATGTTCTCTCGGGGCCGAGGGTCACTACCCCCGCTTTTTCGGGACCGGTGATATGGCGCAGGATCACGGGCTGCGATGCGGCATGCTCAATCTTCCCGCCACCGAAAAAACAAAATCGCTCCAGGCTGACGGGATGTTTCGTGTTCTCGAACCGGAAAAGAGTTTGCCCCTGCGCGTCGGAGAATGACGAAGAAAATCCGACGATCCGCCGAACCGCGCCGCGAACTACCGCCGGTGTTGCCATACGGTATGTGCCTGCCGGGAAGTAAACCACCGCCTGACCGGCATCGAGCGCACGCTGTACGGCGGCAGCATCGTCAGTTTTGCCGTCACCGGTCGCGCCAAACTGCGTAACGCTCACCCAGTCACGCTCCACGCCGAAGAACACGGGCGTTTCCTGGGTTGGTAAACTAAGACTGCGGACTTTCGGCGAATCTGTGAACAACGATCGCTTCTCGCCGAGAATCCACTCGGAAATTGTACCCGTTGGAACGGTATCGTCCTGGCGGTGATCAGACCACGATACCGCATGCTGGTAACCGTCGGTGCGTACATTTCGTACGAACAGTGTCGCTGCGTTTCTCGCGATGATCGCCGCCGTGTCCGCCGCTCCGCCGGTGAGTTCCGAATCGACCAGTACCACTGTGGACGCCCACTCGGACACACGCACCGCAGGCACACGGTTTCGACTGCTCAACCGGCGGATGGCCGCGACGTTGCCGTCGATCGCCATTCCGCTCCGTCTCTGTCCTTCCAGATTGATCGATTCGAAGGTCATGCCGAATAGCAGATGGTTTAAGGCGATACCGGTGTCGAATCCGCGGACGTGGAGATGCTGGATCAGCGCCGGGCCGGGAGAATCGCGCGTCATTGATAACCCGGTAACTCCGTGTCCATCTTCGGAAAGAATATCAACGCGGATCACACCGCCGTTGTTATTCGAGCAATAGTCGAGTCCGATCGCGCCCGGGTTGCCGCGACCGCAGTTGATCGTGAGGTCAAAGAAGTAACAGTTGAATGCGGCGTTTTGACGGGCTTCTCCGTCATAGCATCCCGTCTTGATAAGAGATTTGGGCCGTGCCGGATCGTTGAAGCCGGGGGCATGATCGCGCAGGCGAAAGATCGTGCGCCCGCGACCTTCACCCTGCCAGGTGAGCCAGGGCCAGTATTCGCCCGCCTGGTTGGACCAGGGGATCGAATCGCTCAGGAGGTAAGTTCCCGCCGGAAAAAACAGCGTCTTGTGCTGATTCAGATTAGCTTGGACCAGCTTTAGGAGGCTCGCGGTATCATCCGTTTTCCCGTCGCCCCTCAAGCCGTGATCCCGCACATTCACCAGACCAGCATCGCGCGGAATGAAGACCCCCGTTGGGTTGGATTCATCTCGGGCGACTGTCGCGTCAGGAAAACACAGCAATGCGCAGACAAAATAGAAGTCACGGGCGCGAAGCATCAGGCTCATGGTGAGGCTCATCAACAAGGTTCAGTTCATCTCATCTCGTGCAAGGCCCATTTTCACTCGCCTTCATTGCGACTCAAGACCGCCAGCAGTTCTCCAATGGTGTGTTGTGATTCGAGCGGATGCCGCAGTTGCAGATCGGCGTAGACCGTGTAGCGGTTGCACCGGCCTTCTTTCTCGATGCGCAGGTAGCCGGCCTCCACGAGTTCCGCGACAACCCGTTGGACCATTCGTTCGGTGATCCCGACGGCCGCGGCGACATCGCGGAGCCGCAAGTCGGGCTTACGAAACAGGCACAGCAGCACGTGCGTGTGATTGGTGAGAAATGTCCAGCCGGGGACGGTCGGAGGGGTGGATTTGGGAACGCTGGACGAAGCGCGACGGCGGTCCGCGCGGGGAGATTCCTTTTTTTTCATCAACAAGCCCTTGCAAGCGCGACGATACACGGCTAGAAATACATGAAATGTATTTCGTAAATCATGTTTCGCGAATTATATCGCTGCGGAGAAGATTTGGCCATGCTGGAAGTCCTGCGGATCAATCTCTGTTCCCCCCTGTCGCTGGCCTTCGTGCTGGGATTGGTTTCCCGCCTTTTCCGGAGCGAACTCAGCCTTCCCCGTGAACTGTACGCCTCGCTTTCCATCTATCTGTTGCTGGCGTTGGGGTTGAAGGGGGGCGTCGAGCTCTCGCACAGCACGCCCGGTGATTTGATCTGGCCGGCGCTGGTGACGATCGCGCTCGGATGCATCACGCCCGTGACGTCCTATCTTGCCCTGCGTCGACTCGGTCGGTTCAGCATCGCGGACGCCGCCGGCATCGCCGCCCATTACGGCTCTGTTTCCGCGGTGACATTCATCGCCGCACAGCAGTTCGTCCAAACGCTCGGTTTCCCGGCAGAGGGGTACATGCCAACGCTCTTGACGCTGCTGGAAAGCCCGGGGATTCATATCGCGCTGGGCATTGGGGCCGTTCAGACCGCGCGAGTTGCCGCCCGGCAAAACAGCGGAACCCATGGTGACTCGGCGGCACGGCCGTTGTCCGAAGTCCTCCACGAAGTCCTTACCGCCCGGTCGATGATCCTGCTCGTTGGCGGACTGATCTGCGGCTGCATCATGGGGTCGCAGGGTTACGAGCCGGTGAAACCATTCTTCGAAGGGATGTTCAAGGGAGCGCTGACGTTGTTCCTGCTGGAGATGGGTTTGTCTGCCGGAGCACGGCTGGGGGATCTCAAGACGGCCGGACCGTTTCTGCTCGGATTCGGGATGCTGATGCCAGTACTGCACGGGTTGTTTGGTGTGGTACTGGGTCACTGGGCCGGGCTTTCGATCGGAGGCGCGACCGTGCTGGGAACCATGGCCGCAAGCGCATCGTACATCGCCGCGCCCCCCGCGGTCCGCATGACGCTCCCGGAAGCTAATCCCACGCTGTATCTCACGGCAGCGCTGGCCATCACGTTCCCCTTCAACATCGTGGTCGGCATTCCCCTTTACTTCCAGATGGCCAAAATGCTCGGCGGCAACTAACGACGCGTCGGCCTCTTCCAGGAGCACACCATGCAAACGACACCTCTCACAATTCTCACTGTTATTGCGGAAGCGATACTCAAGGAACGCCTGATCGAGGAATTCACGCGGGCCGGTGCCAAGGGCCACACTCTCACCGAATGCGAAGGTTCGGGGTCGCGGCATCGCCGAGTCGGGGAAATCCTCGGGGCGAACATCAAGCTCGAAACAATTGTTTCGGCGACTGTGGCCGACAAACTGCTCGACCGCCTCGCCAACGAATACTTCCCGAAGTTTGCCGTGATTGCCTATCTCAGTCCCGTGTCCGTTGTCAGAGGGGAGAAATATGTCTGAGTCCGTTCGAATTCCCACTCTACACCGACGGGAATGGCTCGGTGCCACCGCGCTGGCTGCGACCTCGGCTTGGGCAGGCAGTGCGCTCGGCGCGGAGGACGAATTGCCCCCGCCCGCAACTCCGCAGGAAGCGCTCCGACGTTTGAAGGACGGCAATCAAAGGTTTGTGGCGGGCCGATCGCTGTCGATTCATCGCGACCTGAATCGTGTGAAGGCGATTGCCGCCCGGCAGACCCCCTTCGCGGCGTTTCTCGGATGTGCCGACTCGCGCGTCCCGGTCGAGTTCATCTTCGACCAGGGCTTTGGCGACCTCTTCGTCTCGCGGATCGCGGGGAATATTGCGTCCAGCGAAAACATCGGCAGTCTGGAATTTGGGACGCAGATCCTGGGAGCCAAAGTCATTTACGTCCTCGGTCACTCGTCCTGCGGCGCCGTCACCGCGACCATGCAGGGCCGCGAAGTTCCCGGTCAAATCAGCAGCCTCTTCCAGTACATCCGCCCGGCAGTGAAAGTGGCAAAGGGTGATGTTGAGGTCGCCGTGCGCGAAAACGTTCGCAACCAGGCGCAACTCCTGGCGGAAGCCTCCCCGGTGATCTCCCGCCTCATTCAACGCGGTGAGTTGCTGGTCGCCGGTGGTGTTTACAACCTCTCGACCGGACTGGTGGAATCCGTGGATACTGGACTCACGCCGTCGGATCGGTAAGGCTGTCCGATTCGGATTCAATTCTCTAACGAACGTCTCAAGATCGATTTCTATGACAAATGCGAATGCTGCGGCCACACCAGTCGCAGTTCCCGACATGGCGAGCGACGCGGCGCTGGACGCGGTCGCCTTGGGTGTAGCACTTCTGGCAGCACGGCTGGATCGGCCACAAGAACTGACAACGATCCGTCGCCTGGTTGCGGAAATGGCCATCTGCTGGCCGGGGACGCTCACCGAAAACTGGTGGAAATGGCTGGTGGAGTGCGGCCGCTCACTGGACCTCGACGTGCGCGTCGCCGAGGTCCAGCCGCGAGAGTTGGTGCCGCTGCTGTCGGTGGGAACACCGATTGTTGCACTCGCGGACGATGGACAGACGCTGGTCGAACTTGTGCGGCGGGGGCGTCACGGCTGTTACGCCCGCCGCCTGGATCAACAATCCCTGGAGGATGTCTTTCGGTCCCCCCGGCAACCGATGCGCGTGGTGATCGCTCACACCGGCGACCACCACGCTGAGCACGGATCCCATGCCCATCCCCGACCTTTGCCGCTGTTGTGGCAATTGCTGCAACCGGAATGGAATGACATTATCACGGTCGGACTGATTTCCAGCGTCGCCGGCGTGTTGATGCTGTCCGTGCCGGTGACCGCGCAGCAACTGGTTCGTGCCGTAACCTTTGCGACTTTATACCAGCCGGTCGTGGTTCTGACCCTGATGCTGTTGGGGCTGCTTGGTTTCGTCGCCGTGTTGCAGGCTTTGCAGACGTACGTCGCCGAGTTAATTCAACGACGACTCTTCGTGCGTGTGGCGGCGACGGTTGGCAGGCAACTGCCACGAGTGACCCCGGAGACATGGAAACACATCCACGCCCCGGAGATCGTCAATCGTTTCCTCGACATCGTGATCGTGCAGAAAGTGGTTGCAGCCCTGCTGGTGGATGGCATCGGCATCCTTTTAACAACCGTCATCGGCATGAGCGTCATGGCGTTCTACCATCCGTTTCTGCTCGGATATGACCTGCTGCTGCTCAGTTTCCTCGCACTGGTCCTGTTAGTCATGGGCCGACGCGGTGTGCAAACCGCCATCAGTGAATCGAAGGCCAAATATGCCGTGATGGCCTGGCTGGAAGACGTGGCCCGCTGTCCCTCGATCTTCCAGTCATTCGGGGGGGAGTCACTGGCGGCCGAACGGACGGACGTATTGTGTACACAATACCTGCAGAAACGCCGATCGCACTTTCGGATTCTGCTGCGGCAAATTCTGGCCATTCTGTTCATTCAGGTGATTGCGACGACGGCGCTGCTGGGGTTGGGGGGATACCTTGTGCTGCAAGAGCAGTTGACACTGGGTCAACTCGTCGCCGCAGAATTGATTGTGGCCATGATTGTCGCCTCATTCGCGAAGCTGGGAAAGCACGTCGAAGGCTGGTACGACCTGCTCGCCGCCGTGGACAAACTGGCTCACTTAACCGGACTCCCTCTGCAAACTAACGCAGGAATCGTCGGCATTTCGCGGGAAGGAGCCGCACGGCTCGAAGTCCGGCTGCGCGACACGCAGAACTTCCTTTCCCTTTCCGAAAAGACCGTCATCGGTGCACGTGGTGTCAGCATCGAACCCGGCCAACAGGTTGCACTGTGTCACTGGGAACCGGCCGCGCTGGACTCCTTGCGCGCGGCGCTTTCCGGCCAGCGCACGCGCTCGCCGTGGATCGTTACGGTGGACGGTGTCGATCTCGCCGATCTTCGCGCGGATCTTCTCAGCGCCCATATCGCCGTGGCGGCACAGCGCGAATTCATTCCGGGCACCATTGCCGAAAATATTCATCTTCACCGCTGGAGCGTCACCGATGCCGACGTGCTCGCCGCGCTGGTTGTCACCGGACTGACTGAGGAATTCCGACAGACACAAATCGCGATTTCCGATGCGATGCAGCCGGGCGGATGGCCGCTCACGACCTCGCAGTCGATCCGCCTGGTAATTGCCCGCGCTCTCGCCGGTCGGCCGCGAGCGCTGTGGATCGATGGCTTGCTGGATGCCCTCGGTGATGACGATGTGCGCAATCTGGTCCGGGAACTTCAGCGGATGACAATCCCCACCACGGTGGTGGTCATCACCGATCAGCAGCGCGTGGCCGGACTGTTTGAACCGATCGACCCGACAGGCGTCAACGCTCCCACCGCTTAAACGGCTCACCGTACAGATTCGGAAATCTGCCCCCGTTCGAAATTTCGGAATTACGTCATGGCGACAACGGAAGCTTCATTCGAGCCGTCGAAACTCTCTTTGCCGTGGGCCGACCTTGCTCGGTCGAGCCGC
>Ga0247823_10003552_pt1 | contig 12600 bp, 7 predicted proteins | sample 13C_PalmiticAcid_2_FD_192426 | JGI IMG/M metagenome (GOLD analysis project Ga0247823, IMG submission 192426) | Soil microbial communities from agricultural site in Penn Yan, New York, United States - 13C_PalmiticAcid_Day30 | ecosystem: Environmental > Terrestrial > Soil > Agricultural land...
GTTGTCGGCCCCGGAATTCCCGTTTCCGTTTCCGTTGCCGCCGGCGTTGCTGTTGTCGGCCCCGGAATTGCCGTTGCCATTCCCGTTGCCGCCGGCGTTGCTGTTGTCGGCCCCGGAACTGCCGTTGCCATTCCCGTTCCCGCCGGCGTTGCTGTTGTCGGAGCCGGAACTGCCGTTGCCATTCCCGTTGCCGCCGGCATTGCTGTTGTCGGAGCCGGAATTGCCGTTGCCGTTTCCGTTGCCGCCGGCGTTGCTGTTGTCGGAGCCGGAATTGCCGTTCCCGTTTCCATTGCCGCCGGCGTTGCTGTTGTCGGAGCCGGAACTGCCGTTGCCGTTTCCGTTGCCGCCGGCGTTGCTGTTGTCGGAGCCGGAACTGCCGTTGCCATTCCCGTTGCCGCCGGCATTGCTGTTGTCGGAGCCGGAATTGCCGTTGCCATTCCCGTTGCCGTCGGCGTTGCTGTTGTCGGCTCCGGAATTGCCGTTCCCGTTTCCGTTGCCGCCGGCATTGCTGTTGTCGGCCCCGGAATTGCCGTTGCCATTCCCGTTGCCGCCGGCGTTGCTGTTGTCGGAGCCGGAACTGCCGTTGCCCTTGCCCACGTCGTCCTTGCCAGCGGTTTTGCGCAGGTCCGCGGTCGTCGCACGAACCGCCGCAACTTCGACGCTGGCGATCTGAACGCCGGTCGAGCCGCCGACGAGACCGTCGGTAAGCTTGCCGAGATCCGCGGCGCTCGCTGTGATCGGCGTGTCGATCATCTGCACCTCGGCGACCTCAGCCGCGGTTCCCGCGCTGCCGGGCGTCGCGTCGTCGAACTGTGTGTCGGCCGTCGTGCCAGCGTCGGGCTGCGCGGGTGGCTGGGGATCGGCAGGGGCAGGTGCAGGTGCAGGTGCGGCAGCGCCCGGTGCGCCACGTTGCGGCGAGTCGATCGTCCTGGTGTCCTGGCCCTGGACGGTCAGCCGATATCGGTCTGCCGCGGATACGATCGCCACGACGCCCGGACGGATCAGTTCGCGTGCGCCGCCGTCGCTGGTCGAGGTCTCGACCGCGCCTTCGACCACCTGGAGCGACGAACCCTGCCTGGTCACGGTGATCGAGAAGGTGGTGCCCTTCACCACGGCAGCGAGATAGGGGGTGCGCACGCCGAAATGCGGGTTGGGCTTCTTCTCGATCTGGAACAGCGCGTTGCCCCAATCCTGCAACACGTCGAGAACGCCGCGTCGCTCCGCCGCCGCCGGAATGCGCACGCGGCTATTGGCGTTGACCGTCATGAAGTCCTTGCCGCGCACGACCACGGCCCGCGCGCCGGCGCCGGTGGAGAGCGTCGCGCCCTCGGCGATCACCATGCCGCGCTTTGCCGCCTGCTCGCCCGCAGCGTCCTGGACCATGACCGTCCCCGACGCTTCGCTCACCGTCCAGCCGGCGCTCTGCGCGAGCGCGGCCGGACTCGCGGACAGGAGCAGCGCAGCGGCGGCGAATCTGGCGAAGCGGATCATGGTCAGGGCCTCTTTCTGGAGGCTCGCATCTATCTGAGAGAGATTTAACTCCGGTTTTCACGACTGGTTAACACGTTGATCTCTTGAGGAAATCGTAACGGCTCCTTCGCTATGGCTGCGGCGAAGGTTTGACATGAACAACGTCCGCTCCGGCCTCGCCGTTCTCCTCCTGTTCGTTACGATCCCGTTCGGAGCCCCGGCTTACGGACAGAATGCGCTCGACCGCGCGCAGCCGCCTGCCGCACGGGAAGACCGCGTGCCCGCGGAAGCGAGCAAGCCGCGCGAACCGGTGCGTGTCGATGTCGAGGCACCGGCGGCGGTTTCCCGGTCCACCCGCGCCGTGCTGGTCGGTGCGATCGTTCTGAGGGGGCTCGAGAGCCTCGCGCCCGCCGACTTCGCCGATATTCTCGCCACGCGGGTCGGACGCACGCTGGCGCCCGCCGAACTCTCAGAACTCGCGACTGCGATCGCGGAACGGGCGCGCGCGGGGGGTCTTGTGTTCGCATCTGCGCGGATCGGCGCCCAGCAGCTCGAGAATGGCGTGCTGACCATAGATGTCGACGAAGGACGGATCGACGAGGTCCGTTTCGATGGCCCCGACCACGCCGCGGTACGGGTGGCGCTGACGCCGTTGATCGATGGCCAGCCGGTCCGGGTCGGCGAACTCGAACGGCGTCTGCTGATCGCCGGCGACATCGAGGGCGTGCGGATCCGCAGCAGCCGTTTTCTGCGCGAGCGGGGAAGAGGCGTGCTCCTCGTCAAGGTGACGAGTGATCGCGTCGTTGGCCGGGCGACCCTGACCAACGAAGGGACCAGACCGATCGGCCCGGAGCAGATGACGCTCGAGGTCGATTTCAACGCCTTGCTTGCCTCGGACGATTCGCTGACGCTGACCTGGTCCGGAACGGTGTTCGAGCCGAACGAACTGCAATTCGGCCGGGTGCGCTACGAGAAGCGCATCAGCCGCAGCGGCACCGAATTGGCAGTGACCGCGACCGGCTCGGCCGCAGACCCTGGCGCCTATCTCCATCCTCTCGGGATTCGCAGCCGCAGCTGGTATGTCGGCGCGACCTTGCTTCAGCCGCTCTGGCGCCGCCGTTCGGCGAGCTTGTGGTTCGAGGGCGAGCTCGGCATGCGCAACCTGCTGCAATGGCGCCGCGGCCGACAGGTGCGCGACGATCGCGTGGTCGCGGCGCGCGGCACGCTCTACGGCTATACCGATCTCGCCGGCGGGCGACTGCGCGTCAGCACGACGCTGTCGCAGGGGCTCGATATTCTCGGCGCGACCACGGCAGGCGATCCGCTCGCGTCGCGCCGCGACGCCGACGGCAGTTTCACCAGCCTGAGTGCGTGGACCGACTGGTCGCGCGATCTCGGCGGCGATCTCAGCCTCCGCCTCGCGATGCTGAGTCAGCTCTCCTCGCAGCCATTGCTCATCGCCGAGGAGATCGGACTCGGCGGGACGGGATTCCTGCGCGGCTATGACTGGTCCGAGCGCAGCGGCGATCAGGGCGTGATGGGAATGGCCGAGCTTCGCTATTTGATCGATCGCCCCTTCGGGCTGGCGCGGCGCGCGCAGCTCTATGCGTTCGTCGACGGGGGCAGGGTGAACAACCTCGACGGCGGGTTCGGCAGCGGCGCACTGGCATCGGCCGGTGGTGGCATTCGCGCCGACGTGACCCGCACCTTCGGCGCCAATCTGGAAGTCGCAGTGCCGCTCAGCGGACCGCGCTACGACACCAACGACGAGACGCCCAAGATCAATTTCAAGCTGCTGAAATCGTTCTAGGTCGTCGAGCAACCTCCCATCGAGAATTGCAGCCGACATTCTGATTTGTGGTGGTGGACGCACTTGGGCTCGAACCAGGGACCCGCTGATCAAGAGGCGAACCAAACAGGTTTCAGAGTATCCAAGGCTGTCTTGATTTCAAATACTTACGTATCATGCTGTTCCAATCAATCCCGCGGTATTTCGACCAGTTTCTACTTTAGGTAGCGGTCGAGCCGCGAAAATGATGGGGAATTCAGATGGCGCTAGGTAGCGACGACGCGAACAAATCGGAAAGCAAAGGTAGCGGGAAATGTGAAGGCTGCCGGCCCGCTGAGCGATGCCAAGGTTCTGGCCTTGAAGCCACCCACGTCGGGGCAGGTCGAGTACTTGGATGCAACCGTACCAGGGCTGCGGCTGAGGATATCCGCGAGCAGCTGCGGCACGGTGAGTGATGCGCGCACCTTGCCCTAAATTATTGCGCCCATCGGCAGATAGCCCGGCAACTCGTTGACACGGGTCGACCGATGGTTGATCGGAGCGGCTCCGTTCGCGGGGGTGGGCAATGATATTTAGGAAACGCGCCGCAGGTTGCGCAGTTCTAACCTTGGCCTTCGCAGGCAGCGTCTCGGCGATCGCTCAGGAAGTCACCACGTACAACTACGACTCACTGAGGCGGCTCACCGGGTCCAGCACGTCCGGTGGACCGAACAACGGCACACACACGGGTACCTGCTTCGACAAGGCAGGAAACCGGGTCCGGTATGCAGCGAGTGCTGGCGGATCACCATCCTGCGCAACTCAATTGACCAGCATATCATCCCCGGATGCGTCGCAAACCAATGCGGTGTCCGAATCGTCGTCTCAGCGGCCAGCCACCAAGGCAGACTGGGGCAGCTGAACTGCTCGATATGCTGGTGGTGCCCCCTTGGGCAAACCTCGGCTGCTAAACAGAATTTAGTAATATACGAGAATGGGGGCGATTTTGGGCAGTTCTGCGATGCGTAAATTCAAGACCGGAATAGCAGCTACAGTGTGGCTTTTCGGTCATGTGTTCGCGACGAATGCTGGCATAACAGGAATGGCTCTCGCTCAAACCGCGCAGCCTTCGCTACTCCCTCCCGCCCCTCCGCCCTTGCCGACGACCGACCGTTCCGGAATAGACAGAACCTCTGGTACTATCGCCACGCCGGTGCTGCAGAAGGTGTCCATTGGCAATAACGGTAGCGGCCTTTCGGCTGGTCACGATGGGGGTGCTTCTTTCAATCATATTTCCTATATGACCATTGAACGGGTCGTTATGTACAATGGTGGCTTGATGGTCGCTCGCGTAGTTTCCCGCGGGTCGGTACATGTGTTCACCTTGGGGCAAATAAGTCAGGGCTGCTCCACATCGAGTCCGACTTGCCAGCCGGGCTGGATATATACAAAGCTTGACAAGCGAGACTTCTCACTCGGTGCATATGTTTTCCAAGATTATCATGACGACGGAGCTATATTGGTTTGCACCGGAGATGCCGACAATCTGTTCCAAGGTGGAACGTGTGCCATTTACCTAGGGGTCGACGGCAGCAAAACAGAATTCCGCATGCCATCGGTGCCGTACACTATCAATTTGCGCAACTGGTGGGGATATAACACCTTAGATGACGTAGCGTACATATGGCCGACTAAAACAACGTTGGCGGACGGGGAAGTCCTAACTTACAACTACGTGAACTATGGGGAATGGAATGCCGCCAGCGGCCACAAGCCTGCAGCAACCAAATGGAATTCTATAGAAAGCTCCCTTGGCTTTCGGGTGTATCTTTCCAAAGGCACTCCAACTGGAACAAGGAATCCCGGATCGTGGCTACCGCCCGGCATATTGGCTGACGGTCAGGTTGGCGACCTTTTTGCCATTAACACGAGTGCGGAATATGCTGATCCGTTGACCCTGAACAGGACGTTCAGCGCCAACGCAATTTCATCGCTAATCACATCGACGACTTCAACCACTTCGCTGACGAATAACGGAGTTTTGGCCGCCACTGCGACCATCTCGGGAAATGTGGTGACAATCCGCTCTCCGAGCGGATTGTCAGTGACTTATACCGGGATACCGGGCTTTGGCCCCTTTGCGACGAATTGGGGCAACAACCCGCCCAACTATAATACGATTTCGACGCCTGCCAATTCGTTTCCTTCAACGTCTTTCAGCGTCACGAGGGGGTCATTTGTCACATCTTATAATATAACTATGAACCGGAACATAATACCGGAAAGCTATCAAGGCACTGTAACTAACCCTGACGGATCAACCGAAAGCTTCAACGTGCGCTACGGCCTTCTGCAGTCTCAAGTCGACGGCTTGGCCCGTTCGACGACTTACGGTTATTCGGGGCAGGAGGGTTATTTCAACGGCATTCCGGGATATGCCCGGCTTACCAGAATCCAGTCAATTGCCCTCCCTGGCGGCAGCAAGCAAATTTTCGATTACAAGCACGGGGGTATTACCGCATCTGCTTTGATACCGTCGGACGGTGGAACATCGCTGATCACCCAGCTAAATCTTCCTGCAAGCTGCACCGTAGAGAACTACCGAATATGCAATAAGCCAACGTCTATTATAGACCCGAAGGGCAATCAGGCTGATATCACCTACGCTCCGGCGCATGGCGGAGTCCTCACCGAGACACTCCCGGCGGATGCAAATGGCATCCGACCCCAGAAGCGATACACCTACGCTCTCCTTTATCCGAAGGTGCTGAATGCCAGTGGGGCCCTCGTAAACTCGACGCCCGTCTGGCGACTGACGCGAATCTCGGAATGTCAAAGCGCTACCCTATCCAACCCAGCTTCCTGTGTCGGCACTGCGGCGGAGAAGATTACCACCTACGCTTATGACAGCAACAACCTGTTCATGACCTCAGAGACAGCCTCAGCAGGTGACGGACTACTTTCGATGACGACCAGCTATACCTATGATTACCGGGGAGACGTCACCTCGGTGGACGGCCCCCGCACCGACGTCGATGACAAGTCCTATGTCACCTACAACGCCCTCAGGCAGAAAGTGTTTGAGATCGGACCTGATCCCGACGGGACCGGTCCGCTGCCGCGGCCGATGGTCCGCCACCTTTATGATGCGGATGGCCGGGAATGGCGGACCGAAAGCGGCGCGGGCAACGCAATCGACGGTTCAGACTTTGTTGTTCAGCAGATAGAACGCATGAGCTTCGATCCGGGCACTGGCGACTTGGTGAAGACTGAGGTGGGTCAGCCATGACCGGCAATCGGATATGGACAGCCGTCGCATTTGCGCGACACAGATCGCTTGCCTCGGCGGGCTGCGTGACGCTCACGCGCTAACAATCGCGTCGGTGACGCAGGTTATGGAACCGGAACGAACACTACAGCTACGATCTTCGTGGTCTGCAAACTGCCGTGCGCTTCGATTCCACTACCGGTGCCGACGCAGTGCAAAGCGAGTATGACGCATTTGGCAGGCTGCTGACGAGTACTGCCAGCTTCAACGGCGTCAGTCGGTCCCTTTCCTGTCGATAGACCTCAGTGGCAACCGCACGCGGATCACGCATCCGGATGGCGTCTACTTCACGTATGCCTATGATAGTCTCAACAGGCCGACCACGGTCCACGAGCAGATCGATTTTACTGTCGAGCAGCGCGGTCTGCTGGCTTCGCAGATTGTCGGTTTGTGCGTGCAGTTGGCCGTTGGAGGACAAGAGCTTGATGTTCTCGGATTTCACCGCTGCGTTGCGCGGCCCGCTGGGGATGGACACGCTCGTGGCAACTTTCGCCGAGGGTCGCGAGCTGCCGCTGCCTGACACTATGACCAAGTTCGCGCTGTTCGAGGCCGATCCCTATTCCGCCGCGGTCCGTCGGCAATATGGCGACCGGATCGACAAGCTCGACGCGGACTGGTCGAGCTTCCTAGGTCGCAACACCATCACGCTTGAAGGGCGGACGTATAAGTTGAGCGAAACGGGTGAACTGAGCCCGCCCCTGCCGGTGTTCACGTCCGCCACCATCGGCAACCGGGATTTTTGGGGATCGCTCGAGCGTCTGCAGAATGTTGAGGGTCGGGTCCAGTGCCTCGCGGCCCGCTTCCTCGTCGAATCAAGCTACGTCGGGCAGAAGAGCGTTGCTGATTTTGGACGGTGTCTGATGCTTGGAGGCACTGTCGCGTCGCCGTGATGATGCGGCTCGGCTTCGCCGAAGTTGCCGGTCACGGTAGTGGCGCTGTCCGGTGCCGGAGCGCGCTGCTGGCGCAGCAGTGCTCAATAGATCGATACCTGTGATATCGACCTACCGGTCAGAGAGATGGCTGCGTCACAGCGTACTCGCACTTCACCTGCCGTTCTGCATACGGCTCAATACCGGCCGACGGAATAAGGAAGGGAGCAACAGGCGCGCAATCCATCAACCCGGCGCGAAAAGGTCTCACGGCGTCGCAGGACGTCCGCTACCTAAAATGCTACCTTGGAGGATGACCGCAGCTCGCGATGAGCTAAGTCATTGAAAAGGTGGTGGACGCACTTGGGCTCGAACCAAGGACCCGCTGATTAAGAGTCAGCTGCTCTACCAACTGAGCTATGCGTCCATTCCGGGCGTTTCCGGCGCTCTTGGTGAGTGCGCCGCCGCGTTTGGAGGGGCGCGGTTAGCAAAGCTTTCGCGCATTGCAAACCCTAAAATGCACCGCGCGGAAAATTCTACCAGCGCTGCTTGCGACGGCTCTCGCGATCGATCGACATCAGGATGCCGAAGCAGATCATGAAGGTCATCTGCGCCGTGCCGCCAAAGCTGATCAAGGGCAGCGGAATCCCCACCACCGGCGCGAGGCCCATCACCATCAGCATGTTGATCGACGAATAGAAGAAGATCGTCGCCGACAGCCCGGCCGCGGTCAGCCGGCCGAACCGGCTCTTCGCCCGCATGCTCACGCTGATCCCCCAGCCGATCAGGCAGCCGAACGCGACGATGATGAACAGGCCGCCGATCAGCCCCCATTCCTCCATCATCGTCGCGAGCGCGAAATCGGTATGGCCTTCGGGGAGATAATCGAGATGGCTCTGGGTGCCGTTGAGGAAGCCCTTGCCGAAAATGCCTCCGGATCCGATCGCGATCTTGGACTGGCTGATATGATAGCCGGTGCCGAGCGGGTCGCTTTCCGGGCTCATGAACACCAGCACCCGGTTGCGCTGATAGTCGTGCAGCACGAAATTGACCACGAGCGGGATCGCCGCGGCCAGCGCCAGCCCGCCGCCGATGAACAGCCGCAGCGGGATGCCGGCGAGGAACATCACGGCAATCCCGCCGCCGGTGATCATCAGCGCGGTGCCGAGATCGGGCTGGAGCATCACCAGAGCGGCGGGCAGCCCGATCAGCACCGCCCCCGGCCAGATCGCTCCGAACTTGCGGATCTCGCTCGCGGGGAGGATTTCGTAGAAGCGCGCCATGGTGAGCACGATGATCGGCTTCATCAGCTCGGAAGGCTGGAGCCGGATGATCCCGAGATCAAGCCAGCGCTGGCTGCCGCCGGCGACCGCGCCCAGCAGCTCGACGCCGATCAGCATCAGCAGCACCACCGCATACATCGGGAAGGTGGCGAGCGCCCACCAGCTTTCGGGCACGCGCGACAGTGCGATCGCCATGCCGAAAAAGACGAAGAGCTTGGTCCCTTGCGAGAAGGCCCAGGGATAGAGGCTGCCGCCCGCGGCGGAATAGAGCACGACCAGCCCGAAACAGCCGATGGCGAGCACGAGCAGCATGATCTTCCACGGCAGCTGCGCCAGCGGGGCGGGGACGATGCCGGGACCCAGCTTGCTCATTCGGCGCGATCCTCGGCCCGGCCGGCGACGTCGCCCACCGGTACGGTGGCGTTGGCCGCCTCGGAGACGACATTGCTCGCCGCCGCCGCCGCATCCTCGGGAACCGGCGGAGGCGGGGCGGCGCGTGCCGCCGCCTGCGCGGCGTTGAACGCTTCGGCCTTCCTGGTCATGCGTTCGGCATAGGTACCGCCCCAGCCTTTCTCGAGCTCGTGGAGCGAGGTCATCGCCTTTTCGCGATCGAACAGGAAAGTCATGATGTCGCGCGCGGTGGGCGACACGTCGGTGAGCGGGTTGATGTGCCCGTGATGCTCGAGCACGATCGACGCGGCATAGCGCGGATTATCCCAGGGCGCGAAGCACACGAACAAGGTGTGGTCGCGCAGTTTGAACGGCAGCGAGGCATTGCCCAGCACCCCCGAACGCCGCTCGGCCGTAGTGATCGCGCGGACCTGTGCGGTGCCGGTCTTTCCGGCGAGCTCGATCCCCGAGATCGGCAGCCGCGCCTTGCCCGCGGTGCCGCCGCCATTGATCACCGCCCACATGCACTGGCGCACCGTCTGGATGTGCTGCGGGTCGATCCCCAGCGACGGCGCCGGCTCGTGCGGCGCGTCGAGCAGCAGGCGGGGAACGATCGCGCGCCCCTGCGCCATGCGCGCGGCCATCACTGCCAGCTGGAGCGGATTGGCCAGCACATAGCCCTGGCCGATCGACGCGTTGACCGAGTCGGCGATGGTCCAGGGTTGCTTGTATTTCTTCAGCTTCCACGCACTGTCGGGCACGGTGCCGTAGCGCTGGCTGGGATAAGGCAGGTCGAAGCGCGCGCCGAGCCCCATCTCGCGCACCGTCGGCGCGAACGCATCATAGCCGAGCTCGCGCGCCATCGAGTAGAAATAGATGTCGCAGCTTTGCGCGACGGCGCGCTCCATATTGACCGCGCCGTGACCGCGCCGGCTATGGCAGTGAAAGGCGCGCCGCCCCACCTGCAGCGATCCCCCGCAATGCACCGTCGCGTTCGGGGAGATGCCCGCGCGCAGGATCGCCAGTGCGTGCATCGGCTTGACCGTCGATCCCGGCGGATAGAGCCCCTGCAGCACCTTGTTCATCAGCGGGATGTGATCGTCCTCGGCGAGCATTTTCCACTCGCTCTGGCTGATCCCGTCGGAAAAGCTGTTGGGGTCGTAGCCCGGCATCGACACCATCGACAGCACGTCGCCGGTGATGCAGTCGAGCACCACGATCGAGCCCGAATTGTCGGCGAGGCGCCGGGCGCAATATTCCTGCAGCCCCGCATCGATGGTGAGCTTGACCGTCTGCCCCGGCACGTCGGGCCGCGTCGCCAGCTCGCGGACCAGTTTGCCGCGCGCGGTCACTTCGACGCGCTTGGCGCCGGGCTCGCCACGCAGACGGCTCTCCAGCGTCTTCTCGAGCCCGTCCTTGCCCAGCTTGAAGCCAGGCGTGACCATCAGCGGGTCCTTGGTTTCCTTATACTGCTCGGCCGAGGCGCCGCCGACATAGCCGATCAGATGGCCGACCCCGGCGCCGAGCGGATAATTGCGGGTGAACCCCTGCGTCGCCTGGACCCCCGGCAATTCGGGCAGCCGGACCAGCACCTTGGCATAGCGCTCCCAGTCGAGGCTTTCCTTGACCTGGACCGGTTGAAACCCCTGTGCCCGCTTGAGGTCGGTGGCGACACGCGCCATGTCCTCGGGAGTGAGGCCGAGCATCTGCTGAAGCGCGGCGAGCGTCTCCTCGCGCTTCTCCAGCCGGTCGGGGATCAGATCGACGCGGAAATCGGTGCGGTTGTTGGCGAGCGGCTGGCCGTTGCGATCGATGATCCAGCCGCGGCGTGGCGGGCTCAGCGTCCGGCTCACCCGATTATCCTCGGCCATCAGCTTGTAGCGCTCATTCTCGAACACCGAGAGCCATGTCATCCGCCCGGCGAGCACCAACGCGACCGCGCCCTGCGCGCCGCCCATCAGCACGGCGCGCCGCGAGAAACTGTAAGTCTGCGAGGCTTCGGTGACCTTCAGCACCTCAATGCTTCCTCACGTCGCGATCGAACCATGCACAGAGCCGGTAGATCAGCGGGAATAACGCCGCCGAGGCCAGTACCTGCAGCAGCAATGCGGTATCGACATGCGAGCCGAATGGCGAGGCGACCAGCCGGCCGGCGATCAGGCAGAAGCCGATCGCGCCGGAAGCGATCAGCCAGTCCTGCCAGAAATCGCGCCATACCAGCCGCGTATCCAGCACATCGATCACCAGCACGCACAAGGTCCATAGCAGCATCGCCGAACCCAAAGGCTGGCCGCTGACCAGATCGTCGAAAAAGCCGAGGAGAAGGGGCACCCAGACCCGCATGGAGTCTGCGCGCAGCATCCGCCACCCGAGCAACACCATCAGCCCGAACGGCGGCAGGAACGGCACCACGGCAATCACCGGGACCAACGTCATCAGCGAACCCAGCATCACCGAGAGCGGCGCGAGCCATACCGCCCGGGGCGGCTTCTCGGACTGGCCCATCGGGATGAACTCGATCGGTGTCACGGCGCCGGCCTGGGCTGCGCGGTCGGCGAAGGAGAGGGGGTGGGCGCCGCAGTCGGCGTCGGCGTCGGTGTCGGCTCGGGAAGAAAGGTCTGCTGGACCAGGGCGAAGTCGAGCGCGTCCGGGTTGGCCGCAGGCTGGCCCACGGCGATATCGCCCTGGGTGCGGATCACGCGCGCCACCGTGATGTTGGGCGAGAAGACTCCGCCGGTGCCCGAGGTGACGAAGACGTCGCCGACCTTGAACCCCATCGTCGCGACACTCGCCGAGCGGATGTCGATCAATCCGTCGCCGCGGCCAGACGCGATCGCCGGAAGCCCGTCGCGGACCCGGCGCACCGGCACGATGCTCTCTGGATCGACCAGCAGCAGCACGCGCGCGCTGTTGGGGCTGGTCTCGATCACCTGGCCGATCAGTCCCGATGGATCGCGCACCGGCTGGCCGCGCTTCACGCCCTGCCACGATCCGGCGTTGAGCGTCGCATAGCGGCGCGTGCTCGATGACGAGCTGTTGACCAATCGCGCCGCGACGATCGCGTCGGTGGTCACGTCGCGCAGTTTGACCAGATCGCGCAGGCGGCGATTTTCCTGTTCGAGCGTCTGCGCGCGCCGCACCGTCAATGCGTCGTTCGCAAGCTGCTTTTTCAGCCGCGCATTCTCGCCATGGACATTGAAATAGCTGCCCACACCCGCGGGAATGCCGCCAAGGCCGCGTCGGATCCAGTCGAGCCCCGACGAGATCGGCGTGGTAATCTCGGAGAGCAAGCCGCGCACGGCCGCAAATGCAGTCGGGTTGAACGTCGACAGCAGCAGCAGCAGCGCGGCAAACAGCGCACCGCCTGCGGCAACGACATAGCCGATGAAGAGCCCGTAATGCGCCCGCCGCGAAAATCCGGGGCGCCGGTTGCGTGGCGGCGCCATTCCCGCTCCCTAGACCTGGATGAGAACGCCGCGGAACATCGGATCC
>Ga0247823_10003553_pt1 | contig 12599 bp, 10 predicted proteins | sample 13C_PalmiticAcid_2_FD_192426 | JGI IMG/M metagenome (GOLD analysis project Ga0247823, IMG submission 192426) | Soil microbial communities from agricultural site in Penn Yan, New York, United States - 13C_PalmiticAcid_Day30 | ecosystem: Environmental > Terrestrial > Soil > Agricultural land...
GGGCCGGGTGGTGGAAGGCTACGTCGACGGAGATGTCCTCGAACACGGGCGCGAAGACCGCGCCACCGCGCGACTTGCTCTCCCGCTCGCGGGTCTGCTCGTCGTGCAGCTGGGCGCAGCGCACGCGCACCCGATCGATCTGCGCCGGGGCGCCCGACAGCACGACGCGCCTGCGCCCGTTGCGGATCGACACCACCGCGGCGATCGCGGGGTCGACGCCCTCGGCGACCTCGGCGACGATCGCCCGCAGCTGTTCCGGGTCGACATTGGACACCGCGACCATCGGCGAACGCTCGCCGACCGGCATCAGCCCGCGCCTGCGCGCGACCAGCCCGGCCGCGGCACCGATGAACTGGGCGATGGCCAGCAGTTCGGCGTCGCGCTCACCACGGGCCTCGACCGCGGCGGCGGCCAGCAGCCCCTGCGAGTGCCCGACGATCGCGACCGGCGCGTGCTCGGTCGGGTCCAGGCCCTGCAACCGCAGCGCCTTGATGGCCGCGAGCTGGGCCAGCAGCACACCGGGCATCGACACCGCGGCCGAGCGCAGCACCGCGTCGGCGGGCGCCGAGGACGGCTCGTCCGGCTCGTCCAGCTCGCTCTCCAGCATCCAGCCCATCGGGTCGAAGCCGCCGGGACGGACCACCAGCAACTGCGCCGCAACCGGCTCGACCAGTGCTTCGGCCGCGTGCACCAGCGCGGTCAGCTCGGACTCGAGCGCACTGTCGCGACCGATCTCCTCGAGCTCGCGCAGCCACTGCGCACCCTGCCCACCGAACGCCAACGCGTACCCGGCCCCGTCGCGCAGCTGCTCCAGCAGCGCTGCGCGGACACCCGATGCCTGGCCACGACCACCAGCTTTCGCGGTCGACCCCGTGCCCATCTCGGTGCTCTCGTTGATCGTCAAGACGCTCGACTTCCTTCTCCTGGCGCTCCGCCCACCGACGGCACGCACACGTATCCGGCAGCCCCTCGGGCCTGTTGGGAGCCACGATCGCACAAAATCATGAGGAAAGCCTCACGTTTCTCGCCCCGACGGCAGCTACCGCCGAGTATTTCTGTACGCTCGTGCCAGTTTTTTCTGAAACATGACTCCGCCTCATGTTCAAACCGCAGGTCCAGCCTGTTACTTCACTTCGCAAACATGAGTGGCCCTCATGTTGAGGTATATCGAATCGTTATAATCCCAGGTCGTGTTACCGACGAGTACGCCACGCCGCCGGAACGCTTCGCGAAGCCGGATTTGCCCGGTAGAGTTTGGACGGTCGTACACATCCAGCGCGAGTGGCGAAATTGGCAGACGCGCCAGATTTAGGTTCTGGTGTCCACGGACGTAGGGGTTCAAGTCCCCTCTCGCGCACAGATCGGTGGCATATCAGCCACTTTCGGGGCTCCAGCGTGTTCGAGTGCACTCGCACACGAAGGAGAACAACCTTGCACGTCACTGACCTGCAGGAACGCAAATCACGGGTGGCATCTGTGCCACTTTTCGTCGTGCTCGACACCCCCGACGCAGGGGGCGGTGAGTGCCGATGATCGAGCCGATCATCCCGCCCCAGACACCCCTTCAGGAACGCATCCACGGCCCCTTGCCGGTGCTGGCCATCCCCCGCACCGCAGACCCCGACATCGTCTACGGCATCTCCGTCGTCGGCGATGCGGGCCGTGTCACAGACCGCGCGGTGCTCTCAGCACTCGGCTGGTCACCGGGCACCCGGCTGACGGTGTCGTGCCCGGAGGATCGCCTGATCCTCGTGCGCGCCACGACCGACGGATCCGTCCAGGTGACCGGCGCCGGGTTCTTCCGGGTTCCGGTCCACAAGCGCCGCCGTGTCGGGCTGCTCGAAGGTGACCGGGTGCTGCTGGTGGCACACAGGACTCTGCGACGTGTGCTGTTACATCCCCCGGCCGTGCTCGACGGGCTGACCGCTCAGAGCCGACGAATCCTGGAGGACTCCCTGTGACGACCCAGAGCTCTGTCCGCTCTTCCCCCACCGCAGACACCTTGGCCGCTGCACAGTTGCTGTTGGCCCAGATGGGCATCACCGCGGCCGACCTCGTCGACTCCGCTCCCGCGGCACCGACATTCGCCGAGGTGATCCCGCGCGTGCGGGCACGCCTGGCCGCGGGTACCGCCCGCACCTACGGGACCCATTTCGATCTGCTCGAATCCCGTTGGCCGGACCGGTCGTTGACCGATCCGACCCGCCACGAGCTCGAGGAACTCGCACAGGCGGTGCAGACGAACGCGCGGTCGAATCGAGCGTTCCGGGGTGGGACCAGCGCGGTCGAGCATTTCGTGGCTGCGGCGCGCTGCATCTACCGCCATGCCGAGGAAGCCGGATGGATTCGGCCACAGGACAATCCGGCGCGGCAGCTGCGCATTCCGTCGCGGCGGGCTTCACATCGATACGCGATCCCGTCGGGCCAGGTCGCCGAAATCTGCCATGTCGCTGCGACCTCGGGCGACGACCCCGAACTCGACTCGTTGATCCTGCGATTCCACCTCGAAACCGCCTGCCGTCGCGGCGGCGCGCTGGCGTTGCGTCCCCAGGATCTCGACCGCGACCAGTGCCTGGTATATCTGCGCGAGAAGGGCGGCTCGGACCGTTGGCAGCCGATATCGCCGACATTGATGCGGCATCTGGACGACCACGCCACCCAACGCCAGGCACCCTTCACCGGCCAGCTGCTGCGATACCGGCACGGCCGCCCGATCACCACACGCCGATACGACTACATCTGGGGCCGAATCGGCGAGGCGCTGCCGTGGGTGGCCACTCAGGGCGTGACCGCTCACTGGCTGCGCCACACCACCCTGACCTGGGTCGAACGGACCTTCAGCTACGCCGTGGCTCGGGCCTTCGCCGGGCACCATGGCAAGAGTTCCGGCACGACCGACACCTACGTCAAATCCCACCTGCACGAAGTCGCCGCCGCACTGGCGGTCCTCACCGGCGAGCCGCACCCGCTTGCGCGCGGCGTCGGGCACCCGCAGCAACGCCGACTCGCGATCACCGGTTTACCGAACTCGACCTCCTGACCGAGCGACAGCCGAGGGCGGTCCGGCTGGATTGCTCAACCGGCCCGCCCTGGGCTGCACTCGCGCAGGAGATTCGGGTGATTCGTTCTAGAGAAATCTGACGGCACGGTTCGGCTTGACATGGCGTGTGGCCGATTCGGTCTCGTACCAGGCGGCAGTAGCGCGCGGTTGCTCGGATTCAGAGTGGATTGATCAGATGTCGTTCTCCGCGATCAGGCCACCGTTCACTGCCCGCTGCCAGAGCGTGTACCGCCATTCGTTGGCGTTGGACCTCGGTTGGGTGGTGATCGCGGGAGTGGGACTGGTCTCGATGAGGTGCACTAGGGACCAGGCCAGGCCATAACAGTCGTCCGGCCCAAAGCACTCCGTTAGTGCGGCAGCTTCCTCGTCGGTCACAGGCGGAAGGATCGCTTCCAGTTGAGCTTGGCGATGTGAGATCTGCTCCTCGCTGGCATCCCAATCGGGCAAAGGCCCCATAGCGACGAACGAAGCTACTTCGGTTCTCACGCAACCAGTTTGCTGGACTCGGTGCGAATTTGCTCGATGTACAGTCCATGGTGCGTTCGCTGGACACGCCCAACATGCCGGACTCGCTCCAGGGAGCCGTCGTCAGAAGCGCAGTTCTCGTATCGTGTTGAGGTCAATTCCGTGGCGTGCGTAGATTTTGATCGTGTTCTCGCCGGTGAGGTCTGCTTCGGTATAGCCGAGCAGCTCCGCGACACGGATCACATCGGCCTTGGTTGCGGCCTCGATCTCGAGATACGGCGGAATCCGGGGCCAGGTGTCGAGTTCCAGCTGTGCGCCGTCGAGGGTGAAGCTGACCCGCTTGGTTTCCTGGTACGACTTCGCAGAGAATCCCATCACCTCGAGCAGGGAGTTGGTAGCGGTGAAGTCATCGACGCTCACCTCCACCTCGTGTGTGCCGTCGATGGCGTCGCTGGTGATCTCTTTGACGGCGAGTGTCGTTCGATTTCCGTTGTCGCGCAACCGGATCCACTTGCCGTCAACACCGGGGGTGATGTCGTAGACGTAGCGGCGCATGAATCGCTCGCCTAGCTTGTGGCCGCCCTTGTCCAGGATGTGACGCTCGATGGTGTCCGGGTCGATGTCGAGGATCTTCGCTTCGTGCTCGATGGGCACGGGGACTCCTTCTGAGTTGTCGATGGCGCGAGGCTATCCGACTCGGCGGGTCGTGAGCCGGGTGTACTCGGCATTCCGGAGTTCGAGGACTTCGGTGCGCAACGGGCTGGTCAGGAACTCGGCTAGGGGTAAGCACAGGTCCATGCGTTGGATGCACACTCCGACCTGGAAGGTGCCGGTGCGGTCGTAGTAGAGCCGCACGCCGTAGAAGCCTTCCTCGCAATCGGTGCCGTTGTTGAACCGGCATCCGGCACATGTTTGCGGCAACCGGACCGGGCGGATGTGTTTGAAGAAGATGCGGCGCCCGTCGGGCAGGCGGTAGGCGGTGCGGGAGTTGGAACCTCCGGCGGTGACGAAGTGCGCTTCGGCAACGGCGCCCCGGTCGGCAAGGATGCGTTCTATCGCCTTGATCGAGCTGTCGCCTTTGTCGAGCGACATGAGCAACCGTACCGTCAGGTTAGGCGAGAACTCATCGAGCAGCCGGTGCACCCGCGGGGCGTGCGTGTAGTCGGGGACGACGATATTGGCGCTGGCTTTGACTCCATGCGCCTCACACGCTGCGATCGACCGCTCGAGTGCATCGACCTTGCGTTGGGCCAGAACAGGATTGCGGTAGCGGTGGTGCTGCACCTCGGCGAGTTCGGATGCGGTGGTGCCGAAGATGGAAAAGTTCACCCGGTCCAGCCCGGCGGCAGCACAATCAGGGACCACACGCTCGCCGCGTTCACCGTTGGAGGTCATGCCGACTCGGAACCCGGCATCCACGGCGATCTTCGTCAGTGTGGCGACGGCTGGATGCAGGGTCGGCTCGCCCCCGGTCAGATGCAACTCGGTCAATTCCAGAGCATCACCGAGCGCAGTGAGCGCATACGTGAAGTCATCGTTGTCGGGAACCGGCGCTGGTAGGAAGGCCGCACCGTTGGTCTGGGCGTAGATCGACATGCGCCCGCTCGCTCCAGTCGTGAGGAAGGCGCCAGGCGAACGGTGCCGGTTGTCAACTGCTACCGGCGTGCCTTCATTGTGACAGAATGTGCAGGTCAGGCCACATGCATCGTGAATCTTGACGCGCAAGGTGGTGTCTTTGTCGACATGGACAGGGATTCCAGCACGGAGCATGGCCGTGCTCCCTTCGCTCAGTTGTGAGTGGTGCCGGAAGCGAGGCAGCGCTGTCCGGCTTGGCTCGAGAGGTAGGCAGAACTGCCCTGGACTGGAACGTCCGCCGCCGAGGTGACCCTCGAGAAGCGCGCCGCGATACTCGTGCGGGTCCACGACCGCCGCGGGTCTTACCTGCGGTCAGCTAGCTGGTGTGGGCCGTGAGTGCTCGGTTGAGGATGGTGCGGGCGTCGTCGCCGTAGGCGGCTTGGGCGGCGAGGCGGTCGAAGCTGCGTTCGGCCAGGGTGATGTCTTCGACGCTGGTGGTGGTGACCGTGCCGGTGACGGTCTCGATGTCGACCGACATCAGGTCGTTGATGATGAAATGTGTTGCCGGGGTGACGAATGCGGCGTTGATGGGGACGATGCCGATTTCCATGTTGGGGCGGGCGGCCAGGATCTCGCGGAGGAATCGGATCTGGGATGCCATCACCAGCGAACTGGCCACGGTGCGCAGCAAGGCGGCCTCGCCGAACAGCAGTCGGAATCGGCGGTCGGGGGCGTCGAGCAAAGCTTGGCGGTGCAGGCGAGCGGTGACGGTGTCTTCGGTGTCGTCGGGAACCTCGAGCGCGGAGACGCACGCGCTGATGACCGCGCGGGCATAGGCCGAGGTTTGCAGTAGCCCGGGAACCAGGTCGGAGCTGTATCCACGCTGGTTGGTGGTGGCGTCTTCGAGGTCGATGAGGCTGCGTTGCAGGCTCGCCAAGCCGTCGTCGCAGGTCTCGTAGTAACTGGTGTAGGACACGGCGGTCTAACCTTCCGTTGACATTTTGGCGGCCGAGGGTGCTTAGGGGCCCGGCCCAGATCGTGGGTGTGGGTATCCCCCGGAGGTCGCGGGGGGCGGCGTCCTCCGGGGGACCTCCCCGCCCTCGAGGCCGGTCGGTCTCAGCGCTGGGATCGCTGCGGCGTCAAGGGCATTCAGGTGGTCAGAGCGCGCGAGTGGGTCGCGCGGGTCAGGGGTGGGGTAGGTCGGGGCGAGGCTCGGCCGATGCCAAGCACCTGCGCACGCTGCGTAGAACGGTTTTCGCCGAGGGCCGGAACGGGGTGGCGGTCGGGGCGACCCAGGTTCTGGCGATCCACTGGTCTGGTGCTGGTGAGGGCAAGACGATGTCGCCGTCACGGATGACGATCACTCGCGCGCGCCGGAACTGTGCGGCCACGGTGGGGCCGACCGGTTCGGCGTCGGTGCGCACGAGGAAGCTCCACATGCCCGCTTTCGGGTGGCCGATGATCGGGTACGGGCTGTTGATCGCACGGTCCAACTCGAGCTTGACCCGGGTCGCCAACTGGATCGGCATCATCACCGCACCTTCGGCCCCGGCGCGCATCGTGATCGCACCGGTAGCCGGGTCGACGACGGTCGGCAGGCCACAGACCTTCCGGTAGAACAGGCTGCGCGACTGTGGCGAATCAAGCAGGGCAGGTTCGGGTTCCGCGTGCGTCACGGCTCACTCCTCGTGTGCGCGGGCGCCAGGTGTCGCGCCAGTCGGTACATGCGGCCCATCATCGAATCCTGTTGCAGGGCAATAGATGCGACGGCAAGCCAAGGCGGTAGCGATGCTGAGTCCGCACCACGCGACAAGGACTCAAAGGACTCGTCATCGGTGAGGTCACCGGTGCCGGGAGCGGATTCATCCCGGCACCGGGACAGTTGTGAGGCCCATTCGCGGACAGCGGCGGCCACCCGGGCCACCTCCGTCGACGAAGCTCCGATGTAAACGGTTGGGGCGGAACCGAAACCGGAGACATACCGACCAGGACTGCGCTGCGGCAGCGGCTGCGACCGGATCAGTCCCAGGTGCTCCAGACTTGCGAGCACTTGCGGAAGGTCGCTACCGCCGTATCGGGGTTCGGGGGTCGGCCTGGTGGGGTGGCTCATTCGGGGCCTCCTGATGACGCGTCCAGCGGGGATGGGGCTGCGTCCGCTGATTCGCCGCGGGTCCCCGATGTTGGTTCTGATTTCCATCGTGGGTGTTCGGTGGCATCACCAGGAACCGCGCAGTGGAGGGGTACCGTAGGCGTATCGTGTGCATTTCCCAGGTCAGAGGCTGGAGACATAGGTAGCGGCGATGATTCGAGGGCGGGGCTGGACAGGGTTTGAAGCGGCAGCGCTGCAGGAGGCGATGCGGAAGTCGATCCGGGAGTTCGCTGCGTTGCTGGGCGTCGAAACAACCACGGTCAACAACTGGCGCTCGGGATTGAGCAGGGTGAAACCCCGCTCAGAAAAGCAGGCGATCCTGGACACGGTCTATCTGCGCCACACGACCCCAGAGGATCGGGTGCGGTTCAATGAGATCGTGGCCGAAGGCGAGGACACGTGGAGGAACCGCCATCAGTCGCCCAAACGTGCGACTCCCCCGTCGCCCAAACCCACTGACGCGCTAGCGCTGGCACATTGGCTGGCGAGCGACGGCACCGGTATCCCACCGATCAGCCGAAGTGAGGATTTGGAGCGAGTAAGCCTGGCGCTGGACAGCACCCAGCGGTACTTCGATGGCTCCGTTTTGGAGTTCTTCCGTTCCCAGCTTGCGCGCTGCAAAGCCGATGACGGTTCCCTCGGCCCAGCCGAGGCCTTGCCGCTGACGCTCGCTGTTGTCGGCGCAATTCGACGGCACAGCAAGGGCGTTCCGGCCGAACTGCGTCGGCAGTTGCTGGCGATCGGATCAGATGGCGCGGAGTTCGCGGGCTGGCTGTATCGCGACCTCAACGACCCAGTGACGGCCACGTTCCTGTACGACCGTTCGATGGAGTGGGCCCAAGCAGCGGGCAGCTTGCCCATGCAGGGATATGTACTGCTCAAAAGATCCGAGATGGCATACGACTCACGCGACGCAGGGACGCTGCTCGGACTCGCTCGAGCCGCGAAAGAGGGGCCGTGGCAGCTCCCCCGTCGAGTGCAGGCGCAAGTCGTGCAGCAGGAAGCATTGGGGCTCGCCATGACTGGTGAACCAGTCGCAGCGGTCGAGGAATGCATCGGTCTGGCAGAGCAACTCCTCGCGCAGGCCGATGGTGCCGATGACCGTGGATTGGTCAGCAATTTCGACGAGAGCACGCTTAGCGTGCGCTCTGCGGTCTGTTACACCGAGGCGGGCAAGCCGCAGCGGGCGACCGAACTGTTCGGGCAGGTACTTATGGCTGGCGGGTTGTCCCGGCGCGATGCCGGCTTCTTCGGTGCTCGACAGGCCAAAGCGCTGGCACTCAGCGGTGAACCCGACGAAGCCGCTGCTGTCGCAACCAAGTCGGTCGCGGTAGGGCTCGAGACCCGGTCGGAGCGAACGATAAAGGTTGTGGTGGACGTCTTGCGGACGCTGTCCCCGTGGGACCACCGGCCGGGTGTGAGGCAACTCCGCGAAGCTGTGGAAGCGTCCGGCTAGCCTGTCAGCCAGTCCGCGACGATGCGGATCACCTCACCCTGGTACTCCTGACTCTTCGGGTCGAGGTATCGCGGATCGTCGTGGACCGCGAATCCGTGTTGAGAGCCGTCGATTTCGACCAGTTCAACGGGTGCGGTGAATTGATCGACAGCGGCGCGGGACCCTTCGATCGGGACCAATGTGTCGGCGTTGCCGTGCACGATGAGTGTGTCCGCTTCGATGTCGCCCAGCACTTCGTTCGGCTTCAGCCAGAAGACTTCGTTGAGCAGCGGCCGACCGTGCTTGAGCGTTGGGGTGAATTGGATTGCTCCGGTCGCGTTGAGCTCCTCGGCCTTTTCGTCGCTGATGATGTCGTTGGCCCAGTAGTCACGGGTGTCGATGGTGCGCTTCTTGTAGTCGAGCTGCGGATTGAGCAGCACCAATCGACTGAGGTCCCCTGGCCGTTTCGCGGCGTAGTACCCGCAGATGCCGCCGCCGAAGCTGGCACCGAGTAGTGCGAGGTCATCGGCACCGGCGGCGGCTTTGACAGCGGCGAGGCTGGCGCGGATGTCGTTGAGGATGGTCGACAGGGTCAGTTCTTCCTGTCGGCCTTCGCTGTCGCCGTGACCGCGAAGATCGAACCGTAGCGAGGCTATGCCCGCGCTGGCGAGGCCCTCTGCAAGCCGGGTGAAGAACCCTCCTTCCTCGCGGGTGACGCCACCACCGTGCACCATCACGACTGCTTTTCCAGTCGGCCGGTCGGCGGTGACGAGTGTGGCGGCAAGGTGTAGGCCGTCGAAGGTGCGAACGCGGGTAATGGTGCTCGTCGAAACCACGGCCTTCACTCAACCAGACCGAGCGGAGGCGATGCCAGGTTCCGCCCGGCCGCCCTGTTCAGCGTGCAATGTGAGCGGGTGGCGGGTGTGCTTGTGGGCGGCTTCGCCGAGTCGGTTACCAGTCGATTCCGGGGTCGCGCTCGCGGTGGGTGTCGCGGCCGTACGCGCCGGTTCTGTCATCAGTGGAGTAGTCGGTGGCGTTGGTTGACAGGGCCGCCTCTACTGCGTTGGTGATGGCCCATCCTGCGGGTTCGGTGTGGGTGGGTTCCGTCGCGTTGTGATGGTCGGTTGCGTAGTCGCGTTCGGCAGTGTCGATGTCGGTGCTGTTGATTTCCAGCCGCGCCCACAGCGCGGCAGCGGGCATCTCGTCGGGTAGCGGGCGAGTCCGGCCAGCTTGGGTGAGCTGGTGTTCGATGTCGATTCCGGCTTGGGCGGCTGCGTCGATGTGGGTGGCGACAGTCGGCCAGGTCGAATCAGAGCTGATGCGGGAGTCGATGCGGTCGACGGTGGCGGCCCACCGGTGGTGCGGTAGTCGGGTGTTGCCGTCGACTTCGAGGATGCGCCGGCACAGTTGTTGTTGGTGCGCGGCTTCGACTGCGATGTGGCGGGTTGGTCCGGTCGGGCGGTGATCGGACTCCGGCACGTGCAACCCAGCACGCCAGATGGCGAGATCGGCCAGTAGTTCGGGATCTCGGCCGATCAGTGGTTGCGCCCACTTGGGGGCAGTGTCCGGGGTCCAGGCGCGGGCGGTGTCGCTGACCTGTCGAGCGAGTTCGGCCACGATCCGTTCCCGCGCCTGCACCGGCGCGAGGGTGTCAGGCTCGGCCGCTGAGGTCGTGCCAGCAGGGAGTCCGGGCGTCCAGGCGAGCGGGCCAGATCCGGTCGAGTGCTTGCCGGTGGGGTCCAGTCGCCAGTCGAGGACAGCGGCGGGGTCGGTCACGGTGTCGAGTTTCCGGGCGGCGATGGCTGTGCGCAGTTCGGTGATCGGGTCGGCCCCGGCAAGGGCGAGCATCGCCAAATGCTGCCGAAGAACCGAGTAGGCCGGGCTGTCGGTCAGCGCCGGAACGAGGCTTTCGGCTATTCGGTCGATGGTGTCGAGTCGTGTTGTGCCGATGGCGTGTTCGGCGGTCATGCCGAGTGTGTCGAGGTAGATGTCGACGGCGCGGCCGATGCGGCGGGCGGGGTCGAGGGCGTCGCGGAGTTCGGTGTGGGCGGATTTGTGGGTGCCGTCGCGGTCGAGAATGTGGTGGAGGTGCTCGACCGCGGTGCGGGGGTAGTGGGCGGCCACGGTGTAGATGTCGCCTTCGGCGCCGTCGAGTGCGGTGGCGATGTAGGCGTGGTTGGTGTGGCGCCCGCGCGTCATCGCGACGTAGAACTGTTGGCGTGACTCACGCCCGGATAGGGCGGCGTGGCAGGAATCCGCGGTGATGCCTTGCGCGGAATCGATGGTAGTGGCGTAGCCCAGGTGCAGGTGTTCACGCACATACTCACCCGGCAGGCGCACCACGTCGGCGGCATCGCGGCCGTGTACGCGCCGCACGACGGTCACCGATTCGTCGGAATGAACCTCGCGGATGGTCCAGGTGTAGCCGTTACGCACCCAATCGTGTTCGCTCAACCGGAGTCGGCGATCGTTGCGGCGGGTGCGCACGGTGTCACCGGCTGATGCCACCAACCCGTCACCGAGGAACACGTGCGGGTCGGCGGCAGTACCCGTGGGTGGGTCGCTGTGGGCGAGCCGGTGGGCGCGGGCGCGGACGTTCAGCGCGGTCGCGATGTCGTGGGTGGGTGCGAGCATGACTGCATCGGAGCCGCTAGCGGTGTCGGCGGCCCATGCTTGGTAGGTGTCTTCGTAGACGCTGCCTAGGTGTCCGGAGTGGATGCGGCCGTTGTCGAGATACCATGCCAGCGCGGTCGGGTCGCCTTCGCGTAGCCCTTTGGAGGCCAGCGCTTCTCCTCGATGGGCGAACCGCACCACTTCGGACAGGGTCGGTGTCTGTTGTGGTGACGCGTGGGTCATGTCGGTGTCGGCGCCGCCGGCGTCGATCGCTGGGAGCTGCTGGTCGTCACCGATGCATCGCACGGTCGCGCCCCGCCCGGTCAGATACCGCAGCAGTTGCAGGCGTTTGGAGGTCGACACGGTGACGTGTTCATCGACGATGACCAACGTCGTGTCGTCGATATCGAGTACCCACTGCGGTAGGACCGGCGGGTGTTCGGTGGTCGCGGCGCTACCTTGATGACGGTCGATGACATGCAGAAGTTTGTCCACGGTTTCAGCGCGCGTGCCGATCGACTCACCCAACACTGACGCGGCGGCGGCCGTGGGTGCCATGCCAAGCACGGTCCCTCCGGCGGATTCCCATGCGGTGGTGAGGACTTCCATGGCGGTGGTTTTGCCGGTTCCGGCGGGAGCGTTGGCGGTATGCACGCGCATTCCAGCGGTCGCGAACGATTCGATGACGCGGATTTGGCCCGGCTTCAGTGGCCGATCGGGGTGCGCGGTGTTGTAGTTCGCGACTGCGATAGCGACGTGTCCTGGGTCGAGGATGCGTCCGCCGGGTTCGACCGAGAGGGCGATGAGTTCGGCTTCGGCGGCCAACACCGATTCGGTGGTGTAGATCCGGGAGTTCGCGCGCGTGTGCATCGGGGTGCCGTCGCGGCGGCGTAGCCAGGTCGGGACCGCACGCAGGTCGGGTTCCTCGGTCACGTCGGGGTCGCCGCGCGCGATGGCCGAGGACGGTGAGAGCGCTTGTTCGACAACCTCATCGACGACGCGGGGCCAGTCGTCGGGGGCGACGTTGCCGCGGATTTGGCGTTCGACTTCGGCGCGGAGGTTGAACTCGCGCCAGGTCGCGCGCCGCTCGGAAACCGCCGCCAACGCTTGGTCGGCGATGTGGGCGATGAACGCACGATCCGGTACCGGACGCGGCCTGTACGGGGCGGCCAGGACGCGCGGAATGATGGCGTCGACGGCATCGGGGCCGCCTAGCAGCGCTTCGGCTTCGGCCCGCCAGGTGGCGCGTTGCTCGGCACGGGAACCCGGAACATGCTTCTTGGGGCGGGTTTCCAGGGTCG
>Ga0247823_10003554_pt1 | contig 12598 bp, 12 predicted proteins | sample 13C_PalmiticAcid_2_FD_192426 | JGI IMG/M metagenome (GOLD analysis project Ga0247823, IMG submission 192426) | Soil microbial communities from agricultural site in Penn Yan, New York, United States - 13C_PalmiticAcid_Day30 | ecosystem: Environmental > Terrestrial > Soil > Agricultural land...
GGATCGCCAGCGCCTGCTGCAGCATCCCGCGCTCGAAGCGACCGTCTCCGACGACGATCAGGAACTCGCCACGCAACTCGCCGCCGCTCATGCGCCCGAGAAGCTGGCAGCCGCTCTCATCGGTCTTCTCCGCAGCGAGCTGCCGGATCCGGAAAACGTGTCCGACGATGGCCGCATGCGCAACGCGCAGCATTTCGAGAAACAGAATGGCGGCGCACCGCGCTCGTTCGAGCCCAGCGAACGCCCCGCCCCGCGCGGCCGCGCTGAACGTGGCTTCACCGCCTCGGAAGGCGATGGCGTGTGGTTCCGTCTCAATGTCGGCCGCCAGCGCAATGCCGATCCGAAATGGATCCTGCCGCTGATCTGCCGCGTCGGTCACATCACCAAAGCCGAGATCGGCCCGATCCGCATCTTCGGCGAAGAGACCAAGTTCGAGATCGTCGGCCATGCTGCCGAGGCCTTCGCCATTGCGGTGCAGGATACGCAGGACGACAAGATCCAGATTGAACCGACCACTGCGCCGAGCCCAAGCGACACGACGCACCCGATGCGCGCCCGCCGCGATGGCGATGGCCCGCGCGCCGACCGTGCGCCGCGTGAAGCGCGCGATTTCGGTGACCGTCCGCCGCGTGAGAAACGTGACTTCGGTGATCGCCCGCCGCGCCCCAAGCGCGAGTATGGCGATCGTCCGGCTCGCACGTTCGAAGACCGCACGCCGCGTGAAGATCGTGCGCCGCGTGAGGGCTTCAAGCGCTCCGGCCGTGATGAAGCGCGCGCCGCCCGTCATCAGCAACGCGACAATGAGCAGGCGAAGCTGACTGCTGATCCGGTTTATGCGGCGCTTGGACCGTCCGAGTCCGCCCGTCCGAAGGCCCCGCCGCCGATTCATGAGAGCGGTCTCAACCGCAAGGCCCGCCGCGATGCGGCACGCGCCGATGGCAAGATCGCGCCGGTGATCCCCGAGCCGGAACGCACCGAGCGCCCGCAGCGCACCTGGACGCCGGAAGCCAGCGAACGTCCTGCCCGCCCGCCGCGTCCGCAACATGCTGATGCACGCTTTGCTGAACGTCGTTCGCGTGACGAGCAGCGTCCTGAAGGCTTCAAGCCCCGTGGCCCGAAAGGCCCCGGCGCCGGCAAGTCGTTCAAGCCGCGTGGCGATCGTCCGTTCGGTGGCAAATCGTTCGGCGGAAAGCCGGGCGGTAGCGGCAAGCCGTTCCGCGGCAAGCCCGCCGGCAAACGCTAGCCAATAGCAGCGGCTGCGATCTCGAAGGAGCGCAGCCGTTTCTGGTGATCCCAGATCGAGCCTGTGACCATCAGCTCGTCCGCGCCCGTGCGCGCGACGAATTCGGCTATGCCCTGCTTCACCTTCTCCGGTCCACCGACGACCGAGCATGACAGCGCCTGTGCGATGCCGTGCTCGACCATCGGATCGAGCTGGAGGTCTGCCTTCGGCGGCGGCATCTTGCCGGGGCGGCCGAGGCGCAGGTTGGCGAAGGCCTGCTGGATCGAGGTGAACTGCAGCTTCGCATCCTCATCGGTGTCGGCGCCGATAACGTTGAGGCCGAGCATCACATACGGCTCCTGAAGGCGCGGCGAAGGCTTGAAGCGTTCGCGATAGATCTGGATGGCGCCCATCATGTCGCCCGGCGCGAAGTGCGAGGCGAAGGCGTAAGGCAACCCAAGATGCGCTGCGAGTTGCGCGCCGAAGAGTGACGAGCCGAGAATCCACATCTCGACCTCCGCGCCATTGCCGGGCGTCGCCGTTACGGTCTGTCCGGGGACGGGCGGCTCGAACCAGCCCATCAGTTCGACAACGTCCTGCGGGAAAGTATCAGCGCCGCCCATATAGCGGCGGAGGGCCCGCATGGTGGCCTGGTCGGTGCCGGGGGCCCGGCCCAGGCCGAGGTCGATGCGGCCGGGGTGGAGTTCGGCCAGCGTGCCGAAGGCTTCGGCCACCATCAGGGGGGCGTGATTGGGGAGCATAATGCCGCCTGCCCCAACCCTTATCTTGCTGGTGCCCGCAGCCACGTGCGCGATTACCACCGCCGTCGCCGCCGAGGCGATTCCCGGCATGTTGTGGTGTTCGGCCAGCCAGAACCTGTTGAAGCCCAGCCGCTCCGCATGTCGGGCAAGGTCGAGACTGTTCTGCAACGCCTCCCGCGTGGTCGAACCTTCAACAACGGGAGCCAGATCGAGGACGGAGAGCTTTGCCATGGCGGAGATATAGGCGATGAGAAGCCGGGCGCTAGGATGGGCAACTCAATGAGCGTTGCAGTTTCGGTGAACGAACCCAAGGGGCTCGCCGTGGCGGAGATCGCCCGGACCTTCTTCGCCGTGCAGATGCGCTATGCGGGCGTGCTCGGGGGAAAGCTCGGACTGCCGCTGGCCGAGGCGATCATTTTCCACACCAATTTCCACCGCCTGTTCGCCTACGGCAATCTGTCGAAAATGCCGCCTGATCCGGCTTTCGTGGCGCTGGCTGCAGAAGTGGCTGCGATTGGTGATGCGGAGGCGCGGCTGGATCATCTGATTCAGGCTTATGCGAAACGTCCACCTGATGGGTGGCCGGCGGATCGCTTCCAGTTCGGCGATCACTTCGCGCACGAGGCGCCGAATGCCGATGGCGCCGTGCGCATCCATTTCCGCAACCGTTTCAACACGCATGAGCATGGGCCGCTGCATGCGTCGCATGTCGCGCAACGCCGTAGCGAGCTGACAGCGATGATGGCATCGATCGCCGAGCGATGGCCGGAGACGAAAGCGGTCATCGGCGGATCGTGGCTCTACAATCTCGAAGCCTATCGCCGGCTGTTCCCGCCGGAGTTCGGTTCCTCGCGCGCGGCCCTGGTCGGACCGCGCCCGACACACGGCCTGTCGACCTGGGGCCAGTTCCTCGATCATCGCGGCTACGCCAAGCCCGATATCGTCGCGCGCTTCGAGCAGACGCTGGACACGCTCGATGTCGCCAGACCCTGGCTGTCCTTCCCCTACCAGGTGCTGTCCACGACGGCGCCGTTTACGGTCTTCCGTCGTGAATACAGCGTCTAGGCCATCAGCACGCCAGCTACCTGATCGACCAGATTGGCGATCAGATCCGAGGAGGAACCCTGTCCGGCAACCACGGCGATGAATGGGAGGACGAACGCTGCAAGCCCGATACAGATGCGCATTCATCCCTCCTCACCGTCTACTGACAGCTAGAGGGCCCAAACCGCTCAAACGGATGCAGCCGCCAAAAATAAATCAGCCGATCCGTTTCAGGCCTTTGGCGTAGCGCTTCCAGTTCTCGACATAATGGTGTGAACCGAGCTGCATGCCGGCGATCTGTTCCGGGGTGAGTTCACGCACCACCTTGCCAGGCGCGCCCATGACCATCGAGCCGTCCGGGATCACCTTGTTCTCGGTGATGAGCGACTTGGCGCCGATCAGGCAGTTCTTCCCGATCTTCGCGCCGTTGAGGATGATCGAGCCGATGCCGATCAACGAGCCGTCGCCAATCTCGCAGCCATGCAGCATGACGAGGTGACCGATGGTGACGTGCTTCCCGATGGTGAGCGGATAACCCACGTCAGTGTGCAGCACCGATCCGTCCTGCACGTTCGAGCCTTCGCCGATAATGACGGGATCATTGTCGCCGCGCACGGTGGCGCCGAACCAGACGCTGGAATCCTTGTGCATGTGGACGCGGCCGAGCACGGCAGCGCTTTCGGCGACCCAGCTTTCCGCATGCATCTCCGGCTTCACGCCATCCAGTTCAAAGACCGCCATTGCATCACTCCCATGACAGCGTGCCTGCTTTTGAGTCACACCCTGCGAAAATCGAGTCGCGCGCAGCTTCTGCGCGGAACTGCACCTTTATAGTTCCGTTAAGTCGGGACTAGTCTACTCCTAGGGAAGCTGATTCGGAGTGCGGTTCGCCGCAGGCTTCGAAAAACGGGGATACGGGATTGAGCCGACCGCTTACGGTCACGCCATCCGGAATTGCCAAAGCCCGCCTGATGCGGCGGCCTCCACCTTCTTCGGCTTTCCCACCCTCACTGGCTCTCATCGCCAAGCTTTTCGCTCGCCGCGGCCCTTCGATGGTTCGCGGCGTTTTTGTTTCTACCCTTGCCTGAAGTTTTCAACCCGGGAGTACCTCCATGGCCAAACGTTCCGCAGTCCGCCGCATCCGCGCCGATTACGTCGCGCGTGATGGCCGGAACTCCGGCGGCGTTCATCTCAATGTCATAGACGGAGGCTGGGATCCCGTAGCGGATGACCAGAACTATGTGCCGCGAAAGAAGAAGCGGACCGCGGCGGCCAATGATCATCATCAGCAACAGCAGCAACATCGCGAGCCTCCACGCGAGCAGGCGTATGTAAAGAACATCCAGCCGAAGTCGGAGGGCCAGGCCCGTCTGATGGAAGCAATCGATACGTCGAACCTTGTGCTGGCGCTTGGGCCGGCGGGCACGGGCAAAACCTATATCGCGATCGCCAAGGCTGTGGATGCGCTGCGCGCGGGCAAGATCGGGCGCATCGTGCTGTGCCGCCCGGCGGTGGATGCAGGCGAGAATATCGGCTTCCTACCGGGCGACATGGAAGAGAAGCTCGCGCCCTATCTGCGGCCGCTCTACGACGCGCTGCAGGACCGGATGTCGGCCAAGCAGGTGAAGGCGATGATTGCCGAGGGACAGATCGAGATTGCCTCGGTTGGCTTCATGCGCGGGCGCACGCTGAACAACGCCTTCATCGTGGTCGATGAAGCGCAGAATTGCACCTATGTGCAGCTGAAGATGATCCTGACCCGGCTCGGCTGGAACTCGAAGATGATCGTTACGGGCGATCCGGCGCAGTCGGATCTTCTGCCGGAGATGTCGGGGCTGGCGCCGGTGGCGGACAGGATCGAGAGCATGAAGGGGGATATCGGCGTGGTGCGCCTGCAGCAGGCGGATGTGGTGCGCCACCCGCTGGTTGCGAGGATGCTGGACGTTCTCTGAGACGAATTGCGCGGCTTGCCGGAAGGTTGGCCGCGCACACTTCTCCATCTCATCAATCGGGGGCTTGATGCATCCACCGCATGACACTGCGCCGTCTCTGGCGGTTGCGCTCAAGGCAGCCGCCCTGCCCGCCAGTATTCGCGTTCGGCTTGTGGCTGGCGCCAGCAGATTGGCGATCGCGACGATCATGCGGCGCAAGGCGGCTTCGGCGGCGCTGAACTAGGGCTGCAACGAGTCCCGGTATGAGACCGCGCCTGCTGCGTTTTCCGCAGGCCCGTGGCGCGCGATAACGTTGCGATTTCAACACCCGCATTTGGTTCCATGCAGTGGGGCGCGATAATAGCGGAACCCCCTGCCGGTCGCCTCGTTCTACCCCGGCAAGTTATGACCGGATAAAACGAGGCACGCCATGCACGCCCTTAAAACCGCCTTCTGCGCCGCTGTTTCTAGCCTTTCGCTGGCGGCCTGTTCCACGACCGACAGCTGGGATCCGTCGACCCGCAATGCGGCCATCGGCGGCGCGCTTGGCGCAGCGGCTGGTGCAGCTGTGGCCAAGGATGATGTGTCCGGCGCCCTGATCGGCGGCGCGCTCGGTGCGGCTGTCGGCTACTACACGGGCTGCCAGGAACAGGGCGGATGCTTCGTCGGCGGCAAGGAAGTCGCTCAGCGTTCGGACATGGTCTACGACAATCAGGCCCGCCGCTATTACTACGTCGACCGCAACACTGGGCGGACCTACTGGGAAAGCGGCGAATTCCGCGGCTAGTCATCAACGCACTTCGATGGCCCGCGACCGAAGTCCTCCCCGGTCCACGTTGTGAGCCATCAGCAAGGCGCTGCTCCTAACGGAGTGGCGCCTTTTGCTTTGGTGGTTGAGCGAGGCTGGAATCCGTCGCAGTCTGCCGCCGCTTGAGACGGCGGAGGGACTCATGAAATTCATCGCAACCACGGGCGCGGCCCTGTGTGCACTGGCGCTGGCGGCATGCCAATCTGCAACTGCGCCTGCCATCCCCGCCCCGCCGCCGGGCAACACGCCCTCACCGGCTGATGTCATCGCGGCATCGAAGCCGGAAGAGTGGCGCAGGCTCGATCCCGAGAACACGCTGTACATGGATTTCCCGAATGGCCGGGTGGTGATCGAGCTGGCGCCGGAATTTGCGCCGAACCATGTCGCGAACATCAAGGCGCTCACGCGCGAGGGCTTCTTCGTGAACGGCGCGGTGACGCGCGTGCAGGACAATTTCGTGACGCAGTGGGCCTCGGCCCAGGACCCAGAACGCAAGCCGAAGGTAGGTGTCGAGAAGCTGAACGCGGAATTCTCCCTGCCGCGCAACGCGCCGATCCCGTTCGACGTTCTGCCGGACCCGGATACGTTTGCAGACGAGGTTGGTTTCTCCAACGGCTTCTTCGTGGCGCGCGACAAGGACAAGGTCTGGCTGGCGCACTGCTATGGCATGGTCGGCGCGGGCCGTGATGTGGATGTGAACTCCGGCGGCGGCACCGAGCTTTACACGATCATCAGCCAGTCGCCCCGAGCGCTCGATCGCCAGTTGTCGGTGGTCGGCAAGGTTGTGCAGGGCATGGAGATCATGTCGGCCTTCCCGCGCGGGACGGGCGATGCCGGCTTCTACAAGACGCCGGCGGAGTACAAGCGCTATGCCGACATGAAGATCGCCGCCGATGTGCCGGAAGCTGAGCGCACCAATCTCGAGACCATGCGCACGGACAGCGCCTCGTTCAACACGCTGGTGAATGCACGGCGCTGGCGGAAGGACGATTTCTACACGAACCCGATCGGCCGCATAAACCTGTGCAACATCACCGTGCCGGTTCGCGAGGTTCAGAAGTAGGCGGGACGTATTCGAACTTCGGCCGGTCGCTGAGTTCGGGCATGCCGCTGGGCATAGGCGTGAGCACCTGCGGCTTCGGCGGGTCGATCACATCGCGGAAGAGATAGCCGAGGCCCAGCATCACGCCGAGGATGAACAACGCGATCAGCGCCAGCACCAGCGGGCGGATGGCGCGATGCACGAAGTCTTCGAACTTCGCCATCCCGCCATCGGGCGTAACCTCGCGTGTCGAGACCAGCACCCAGAGATTGATGCCGGCGACCAGCGTGCCGACGGGCACGATCAGGGCTAGGCCCGCGGCCTGTATCCACATGAAGCCGCGCGCCCATGGCAGGCCCTTGAGCAGGCCAACACCGCCGAGGAAGGATGGCGCGAACAGGATCAGCGCGACCATGCCGAACAGGCCCGCGATCATCATGATCTCGTCGTCGTCGGCCGGGTCCTTGGCGGCCATAGCAATGCCGATGACGCCGATGAAAAGAGCGAGCCCGAGCCCGCCGATCACCGCGTGCACCCAGGCGAATATACGCAACAGCTTTGGCACGCGCCCTTCCCCGACAAGCGAGCGGTATGACCGGGCCGCGCGCGACGCAAGTTGCCGGGCGCAAATTTTCTGCTGTCAGGCCCTCCCGCCACGCGGTAAGACACCGCCAAACTGTGACGGGGCCTGACCATGACGACACTTCTTTCCGCATCCCTCAAGGGCACGAGCGCACAGATGCTTGGCGCGCTTGCCGGCATCCTCAAGAAGGGCGCGGACCATGCGGCGGCGCACAAGCTGCCGGAAGAAGTGTTGCTGAACTTCCGCCTGTTTCCGGACATGTTCCCGCTGACGCGCCAGGTGCAGATCGCGACCGATCAGGTGACGCGCGGCGCCGCTCGCCTCGCCGGAAACGACCTGCCTTCATTCCCCGATGTGGAGACCTCGTTCGCGCAACTGATCGAGCGCACGACCAAGGCGAATGCGTATGTGCAGGGCGCGTCGACCGACGCGATCGACGCACGCGCCGAAACGGTGATCAACATCCCGATCGGCGGCGGTCAGGAATTGCCGATGACGTGCAGCGCCTATCTTTCGGGCTTCGTCTTCCCGAACCTCTATTTCCATTCGGCGACGGCCTACAACATCCTGCGCCATAACGGCGTGCTCCTCGGCAAGCGCGACTTCCTCCGCCCCCCCGGTCAGTAGGCGGGTCAGTAGGCGTTTAACCCAACAACGGCTCATCAAGCGAGACGCGCCAGAACTCTGTTTCGGCGCGCCCGACTCCGAAGTCGTTGTCCGACACGAGCAGAATTTCGGTGGGCGACAGGATAGTCATGCCTTCCATGTCGGGGCCGATGTCTGTGTGATCGTCGCTCGACATCAGCAGGCGCTTCTCCGGTAGTCGCGAGAGGTCCGTGAGATAAAGCTTCGTCGTGTGCGCGATGCGTTCGAGGACCACAAGCCGATCCTCACCCGCCCACGCAAACTCGCAGACCTTCGGATCGCCCGGCCCGACCTTCCGACGCGCCGCATCACGCAGGAAGCTTGCCGGCGCATCGAACGGATAGGCCCACTGCCCCGCCAGCTCGCCGCTCGCCGTATCCAGCTTCCATATCGGCGTGGTCCCGGGATCAGCGCCTGACGGACCACTCTGCAAGCCGAGATAGAGCCAGCATCCATCAGGCGACGCGCATAACGCCTCGAGCCCCCGATTCATCCGGCGCTGTCCGGCCAGCTCCGGCAGAACGCCCCTCACCTCCATGCCGGCCTGCTGCATCACCCGCTCGGCGCCAGGAACAACCCAGCGTCCGACCACAGCGCCATTCGCATCGGCGCGCAGCAGCGACGGGCCATACTCTTCAGCCAGAAAGAACGATCCGTCCGGCATGACAGCGATCGCTTCCGTGTCTGCGCCCATCGGATCAGGCTGCAGTGGTTGCCCCGAAAGATCGAATAGCGGCTCCATGTCGTCGCCATCGGGCGCTGCGCCGTGCAGCCTTGCGCCGGATGTGGCGTGCAACGGGATGCGCCGAACGAAGCTCACACTGCTGCCTTCGACCTGAAGCTCCACGATCTCCGGCCCAATCTCCGGCAGCGGCATGATCTTGGCGTCGCGAATGCCACGCAGGGTTTCGAGATGCGTGAGGCCGTAGTCGTCGATGGCCTGCGAGATAAACAGGTTGGGTCCGCGATCCGTCACCGCATAGACGCGCCCCGGTGCGTCGCCCGGGCGGCGCGACAGGCCGGAGCCAAGGCCCAGCGTCAGCTGCAGCTTCGCCGTGGGCAGGTCGATCGGATCGAGATGTATGTCGCGCCAGGCCAGCCGTTCGACGCGGGCGGACATGCTAGAAGCGTCCGCCTGTCTTGAACCCGCCGCCGCCTATGCGACCGCCGGTCTTGAAGCCGCCCCCGCCGGAGCTTCCGCCGCCTCCGCCGCCAAAGCCGCCGCCCCAACCACCGCCGCCCCAGCGGCCGCCGCGTGTCGCCTGCTTGATGACTTCGCCGATGATGACGCCCGCGACGACTTCGCCGACGCCGATATTCTTGCCGCGCCTACGCCCGCCGAAATAGTCGTCGTCATCGCGCGGCGCCTGGCGGATGGTTGCCTGGATCGCGCGCCAGAGAGCGTTGCCATCAGGCGACGGGCCTTTGCCGTAGGCTTCCAGCGCCGCTTCGAACGCGCCACGCAGCACGAGCACGTAGGGGCTGTCGAGGCCGGCTTCCTTGAAGCGGCGGCGCACGGTTTCCAGCGTGTCGGCGCCGGCGCGGCGGCGGCTCGGCAACGCTTCGACATTGCGCCAGTTCACTTCCATCTGCAGCTCTTCCGTGCGCAGGCGGATCAGCATGTCGACGACCTTGTCGTCTTCCGGCGTGGTGGTTTCGGCGGCGAGGACTTTGAGATCGGGGAAGCTGGCCTTCGCGAGGCCTTCCTCCAGCACCAGACGCGCCTTTTCCTGCGGGCCGGAATCGCCGCTGGCGGCGCGCTCCTGCTGTTCGCGGAGGGATTTGTGAGTGGCTTCAGCTGCCGCCATTTCGGCGTCGAGCGCTTTCAGCTTTTCCCTCGCCTGCACCAGTTCACCCGCGAGCTTGTTGGCGCCGCGCTCTTCGAGCTTCTGCGCTTCGAAGCGTTCAATCGCGGCCTGCGCTTCGGCTTCTTCAAGGCGCATCGAGGACATGTGTTCGGCGATGCGATCGGGCAGGTCGGTCAGGCGCGCGTAGTTGAGATAGGCCTCGTCATAGCGGCAGAGCTTGGCCACCCAGTTGTCGAGCATGCGCGAGAGGCCGCCCTTGTGGTAGTCCGGCGTGCGGAATTTGCGCTCCCACAGATAGGAGAAGAGCGGGTCCGCCTCGTAAGGCTTGCCCTTCTCCAACCGGTCGGTCTTGGCGAGTTCGAGCTTCTGTTCGGCGCGCACGGCGACGGCCTTGGCTTCCTCATAGCCCTGCTTGAGCGCGAGATAGCCGGGATCGCTCTGCACTTCGCTCTCGACCTGGGCGGTCAGCGTTTCGTAAGCGTTGAGGGCGGCATCCACGTCGGTTTCGCCCGAGCGGCGCCTGGCTTCCTTGTCCTTCAGCGCGGTTTCAGCCGCGGCGACCTTGTCGCCGATGGTGGCGAGGAAAGTCGCGTGCTCGGCCAGCAGCTTGTTGGCTTGCTGTTCCGCTGCCGAAAGGGTCTCGTCCGCGCCGGACTTGATGATGTCGAGGCGCATGCGCGCGAGTTCGCGATAGCCTTCGGCTTTCAGGCGCGCGAGGTCGGCGCGGCGGCGCGAGTGGCCGTCGGCGGCCTGCGTCGCGGCGTTGAACTCTTCGCGTGCGCCGGAGGTCAGCGTGTCCAGACGGTGGAGCGCATCGCGGCCGGTGATGACGTCGTCATACGCGCCCATCAGTCATCCCACTCCGTGAGAGCGCCGCCCGGCAGGGCTGTCGCCCAGTCCGGATCGAGTTCGCCGCGGGCCTTGTGGCCGAGAACGTCGTTGGTGATGATGCCGCCCGAGCCCTGCTTCTCTGCGGCGACACGGTCGAACGTCTCCTTGTCGACGCGCTGCGCCCACTTGGTGACGTCTTCCGTCTTCTGAGTCTCGATGCTGGTGACCGGCACCTTCAGCACACGGCCGCCGGGGGCCACGGCTTCGACCACGAGATAATAGTGCATCACATTGGGCTGGTCGTTCGACTGGCGCCAGAAGCCCGTGTCCTCGCCGGGGCGCGCGACGATGCGGACATCGTATGCCTGCGCCAGCTTGTCGTTGATGGTCTTCAGCGCCGTCACCTGCGTGCGGGCGGCGCCGTGATCGTTGGCGGCAACCGCGCGCTGGCCTTCGGCGGCGAGGCTGGCGAGTTGGGCGTCGACCACCGGCTCGATTGCTAGCGCCTGGCCCTCGGCGAGCAGGCGCGAGATTTCGTTGGGCATCGCGCGCCATTCATTGGCCTGCGGGATCGCCCAGAACACCTGCCAGCCGATCAGCAGGGCGGCGATCGCCCCGGTGAACGTCATCGCAGCGGGCAGCCATTTCTTGCGGCTGACATAGAGCTTCGCAAGCTTGACCGAGAACGTATTGGCCGGCGGCTTGTAGGCAAAACGCTGCTCGGCCAGCGCTTTCACGCCGTCCTTGAGGATCTTGTCGGGCACGGCGATGCCCTGCGCGTCGTAGATTTCCTTCAGCCGGGCGACCAGCTGTTCCTCGCGCGCGCTCTCGTTCAGCTCCTGATCGACGATGCGGACGCGATGGCGCAGCGTGTCGACCACGTCCATGGCCAACATCACGTCGTCGAGCTTGCGGGGTTCCCCAGCCAAGGCGGGAGCGGTCGCCCCCGCCCTGACCGGAACAGTCGTGTCGCTCATGGGGCTCAGGAAGTACGCGCGATCAGGGCGACAGCTGCGCCCTGCTCAATCAGATGAGCCATGCGCTTCTTGCCGTCTTCCACTGCGTCGCGGATCTCCTTCGAGTTCTCCGTCGCCAGCTTGCGCATCTCGGAGATGATGCCGATCGAACGCTCCTGGTAGGAGACGACCGAGTCCACCAGCTTCTTGACCGCGGCCGCCGAGATCGTTGGCCCGTAGCCTGCCTTGAGGGCGGCTTCCTGAACCTTGCTGCCGATCTCGCTGAGGGTTTCGAGCGACTGGTCGATACCCTTCTTCATGCTTTCCAGTGCCTGCGTGGATTCGTGCAGGCCGAACATACCGGTGAAGGTGGCCGAGAGCGCGGTCAGCACGACCTCGTTGGTGCCGAAGAACGACACGGACTGCGCGTAGATTCGCTCCTTGGCGTTCGTCGTCTGGACGAGGCGCGCCATGATCACTTCGGACGTGTTGTAGCCGATGGTGATGTTGTCGGAGAGGTCCTTGGCGACCTGATAGCGGGCTTCCTCGGCCTGCAGGCGGCGCAGTTCCTCGTCGCGCGACAGTTCGAGCTTCGAACGCTCGGCCGGCTCCGTACCTGTGTAGCCGGCGACCGCGTCCGACGCGGCTTTCATCTTCGTCTTGGCGTCCTCAAGCTTGCCCTCGGCCGTCTTCAGCACGTCGAGCGCGAGAACTTCCGAGTTCTTCAGCGCGCCGCGAAAATCCATATAGGCTTCCAGGATCAGGCGCTCTTTCTCGATCTGGACCTTGGTGTCCTTCTGCACGTCGAGATAGGTATCCTTGATCTTGTCGAAGCGCTGGGCGATGTCGCCGCGCGTCATCTTCATCCAGGTGTTCGACAGCCGCTCCATCGTGGAGATCTTGCCGTCGGCATACTGGTCGACGAGGCCCTTGGCGTCGTCGCGGATGGAGTTGAAGGCGTTGGTAA
>Ga0247823_10003555_pt1 | contig 12598 bp, 15 predicted proteins | sample 13C_PalmiticAcid_2_FD_192426 | JGI IMG/M metagenome (GOLD analysis project Ga0247823, IMG submission 192426) | Soil microbial communities from agricultural site in Penn Yan, New York, United States - 13C_PalmiticAcid_Day30 | ecosystem: Environmental > Terrestrial > Soil > Agricultural land...
GTCTTGGGCTGGCTTCGGTCGAAACTCCAAGACGACGTTCTCCGAGGTCTCACCCTCCGCCAACTCCCGATGCTCCATGAGGTGTCGCTCGACGTTCTCGTAGAAAGCGTTGACGACTATGATGCCGTGCCTGTGGCCGAACAGCTTGTCCCAGGTTTTCGGGATGCTGTCACGCCTAGCGTTATACGTGCCGGGGAACTTTCGCTCTATGGTTTCGTTCCAGCCTGGCAGACGGCACTGATACCGCATGGGCTTGATGACCTTCCGACCACCCTCCATAACGATCACTGGGGCGTAATGCCCTGGGTAGAACCGGGCGTCCCGGGGTAGGGGCTCCGCACGCTGCAAGTCGTCCAGGTCCAGCTTCAGCTTACTGATCTTCTCTGTCGAGATGCGGAGGTCTTCCTGCGCCTTCTTGGTGACCTTGGTTTCCAGTGCCCGCTGGGCGTCCGCCTGCCGCTTCTTCTGCTTGAATAGCTCCTGCTGGAGCTCCGTTTCCCGCTCCGCCCGCTGGCGCTGTATCTCGCGCCAGATCTCCTGTGCTTTCGGGTCGCTCAGCCCCCGGAACCAGTCATCTACCGCCTTCGGACGCCGCTTCTTCTTCGCCCGGTCTGGCGCTGCCCAGACATTCAAGGCGAACTCCTCCAAACTCATCGTCGCACCGTAGTGCCGGACGTACTTCTCGTAGTCGGCCTGGATCATCGCGGAGTAGCACATGTTCCGCCTCTAACGTTCCAATTTGGAATGATCCTAGCAAGCCCTCTCCGTCAGGCAATTCACTGGCTTGTTTGCCGGGCCTGCCGCCCCTAAGATCGAGCTGGATCAGGGGATAGCCCACCATACGGTGCGCTGTGGATAAGTCGTATAACCGGACCCACGGGTCCGTCTATTAGGTAGTTAGGCGCATAGAAGAGATGCCAGCCGTTTCAGTTCAAATTACACGCTACGTCGACGACCATTTTCCGGGTTTCGTTGAGTGCGTACTCGTTGATGCTCATGGGGTAGCTCACACATTTGTCGAGAAGGCGCCTGTTGTGAGCGCTGATAGCCTTTCTGCCGCAAGTACATATCCGCGCAACGGCGAGATTGAGTGCGAGGTTTGTAGAGAGTGGCAAGACGAGAGAGGTTTCTTGCTTGCTGTCGTGTCCACAGAAAGACCGTGGAGCATAGAGTCAACCAATGGCTTGGCTGAGTTCACGGTGCTTTCATCGCAACTGAAAGACTGCGGGCCATGCGCCTAACAATTCGTTCAAGCCGACCCCGTGGCGGGGCGGCTTAACTCAGGCGTTAGGCGGGCTATGCCATATCTCCGTGACTTCCAACTCGTTCTCCGGGAGCACGACCGCGATCTTTATAGACAGTTGCGTGCGATCTGGGACCCAATTGAGCTTGAGATCCGTCGATCGATCCCTGGTCGGTTCAATTTTGGCGGGGTGGGAAAGATCGTCTTGGAGCTCGGGCCGCAGACCCGCCCTTTGCCGGACTACCGAGTTCTCCTTAATGTGGGCCTACTTCATTGGCCTGATTTCGACGTACATCAGCATCTTCAACTCGCAGCCCAAGGACGGTTTGATGAGTCAATCGCGATCACTGAGTGTGCAATGGCATCCCTTGCCGTTCGATTTGGCCAGGATGCACCGTGGCTTGAAGGGGCGTTATCCCGCCTCCGCGATACGCCCGCCTAACAGATCATTCAAGCCGAGCCCACATCAGGGCGGCGCCTAAGTGCACGCCTTCGGCTATATTCGCACCCAGTCGCCGTCCTGCTGCGGCTCGGCTTAATTCAGGCGTTAGCGCCCATGAATCCTTATGCACCCCCCGTCGCATTGGTAGAGACCGCAGGGACTAATGGTCTGCCTCGCTGGACAAAGCTGGCGGCATACCCATTCTTGGTACTGGGCGCACTTGTTACCTCGGCCGCCTCCTATTGGAGCATCAGCCTTCTGCCAGACCCGAGTGGTCCAAGAGCGTTCAATGTCGCAGTCCTTCTCGCATACTCCGTACTTTTCACCCTGGGCGCTTCTGCACCTTGGTGGCTTATCCTGCCTCGCATTTACCAGCGTCGTGCACCGCTAGCTGCGGTAGCCGTCGCACTCGTTCCGCTGTTTTTCCGGATCTGGCTTACCCCTAACTTGCCAGTTACCTTGGCCATGTGGGCCATCACGGTTGTTGAGACCCTTGGTCTCGTTATTGCTTTCGCGTTCGGCAGTCGTTTCTTCGCGTCACGGCTGGGCGCTAACAATTCATTCAAGCCGAATCCGCTTCGCGGGTCCCGTAGGGGTTAGGGGTTATGGGTTAAGGGTCAGTGGGCAATGTCACGCAAACGGCACGCGCATGATTCAATCGCCACATACTGCCGCAGCTATCTGGTGACGCTGGGGTTGTTTTTTTCCGCATCGAGTGTCTTCGTCCTTGTGATGGACGGTGGCCGAATTGCCGCGTGGCCCTGGTGGGGAACCATGCTGGTGATCGTTTTCCTTCTTGGTGGAATAGCTCTAGTGCTCTTGGGGCTCTTCGGGGCTTCAAATAGGATGGAGACTTGGGCGGAGGTAACCTCGCGCCACGAAGCAAGCATCTTCATCATGGCGCTGGCTTACCCCGTATACCTCGTGCTTTCACCATTCTACGATCGGCGGTAGGCTAGATCGATGAAGCTACTGCTTGAGCCCGCCTGCGAAGCAATCGATTGGTTCCCCGGATCCTCCATGATAGAGGTCCTGAATACTCAATCCGGTCTCAGAGTTGTCGTGGCTTCCACGGAGGAACTTGGGTTCTTTACCGAGTTCCGCTTCGGCAACGCGCACGCCTTCCAGGTGCTGCACCAGCGGGACATGCTGAGCTACTGGGACAAGCCAATTCCGCCTGATCGAATGCTGTTCCGAGTGATGGGCGGTGGCTGGCTCGAAAGGGCAGCTCCACACTATCTGCAGGAAGCTGCATTACTCAACTCCTGTGAGTGGCTGATCGTTGCGGACACGGGACCCTGCGTGACCGTGATTGCAGATAAAGAACCTAGCGTGCTGACGTACTTTGCCTAAGTAGATCCTAGGTTGGCGTCCGACTAAGCCGAGTCCAGGGCCCCCCAAGCTGCGAGCTCTAAGATTCCATTCGCCTCGGCCGCAAAGGCTCCTTGCGATCCCTGGGCTCGCGCAGCCTGAGAATGAGACTTGAGAAACTACGTCAATGCGGCTGCTTCCCAGCAGGCCGCTCGGGCTGAATCTCCATTACGGCGGATGCTATTGCAGGCGAGGGTACCCAACGTTCCCGCGGTGCAATGCAGTGGGCCCACTTCGCTAAGGCGCCATTGACTCAGGTAAGTAGCCCGAGTGCACTAGGAAGCGCGTGGCGTCCTCGTAAACTTGGGCGTGATGGATAGGGTCCGCGGAAGCATAAAGTGGCTTCATCGCCTCTTCCAAGCGCTTCCACAGGGCGTCCCATCGGAACCCCGCCCCGTGTACGTGTCGAGCCTCGGCCTGAAAGGATGTCCAGGCTTCGATGGAGCAGATGAGCTTCACAGCAACGCTGAAATTGGCGAAACAGGCCTCCGAACCTTGAGGCTGGGCGTGTCCGGCGCGATTGCGGGTGAGGCCAAGTCATCCCGGCCGCATGCCCGGGCGATCATGCTTTGGCGCTCCCAAGTCCAGCGCATCGCGTGTCTCCTACCGCTTTCAACAGACCGCACAGCAAAACGCTGCAGTGCCAGGCCCGGAACTTCGAAGATTGACTGAACAATCCAGCCGGCCCTCACGGGATCTACACGGATAAGATCACGATTGCCGAGATGGAGCGTGTGCTGGGTGCCCTCATGTCGCCATTGGTACTCGGGGGGCAATTGGTAAGTAGTGGACATGGGGCAAGCCTTTTGGCGCACAGGGATGCTTCCACAGTACGCCCCAGGTAGTAGCGGGGCGTGAGGGTGCTGAGCAGTCCGCAGCAGTCCGCTTAGGGCAATGGCTGGGTCGGTCTCAGTCTGTGGGATGGCAACTCGTACGATGGCCGCATGCCACTTCCTGACGCTTATCGATGGTCCGACAGCTCAGATGGCAGCAGCCACCTCTACTGGAACTGCGCCTGCGTCGCGGCCATCAAGCCAGACGGTACGACGAAGTTGAAGTGGTGGCAGAAGGAGTTTCACTCGAAAGCCGCGGGCGTCGCTCAGGCGAAGCGCTTTGTTGAGCGGTGGATCAATGCCAGGAACAGTCCGCGTGCCTACGAGTGCGCGCGGTGGCGGGCTAAATACTCGAAGCAGCAAGCCGAGCGAGACACGGTGCGCCAGTACAGGGAGTCGAGCTCTCCAGGCGGCATCTTGGGCGACCGAAGCAGTTCTCCTTCGTCCTCTCGGGTGATCAAGGTCGACACCGTTCCCGATGACTTCGAGTCGATCGCCGACGTAGGACAATCCCTACATCCCTTTGCGAAGTCTTCTGGCTTGAACGTGAAAGCCAATTCGTCGGATGCTCGCCCTGCCCAGCGCGGGACCGTTACGGTCGCTCAGCCCTGTTATGGGTCATACGAAACGTACAAAGTGGAACCAAGTCCAATCTTTGAATCTCGAAAACCGCCTTGTGGTAAATGCATGTAGGCGTCAACTTGATGTTGGGGATTCAAGCAAGGAGTGGCTATGAGGAGCGCAACGCGTAAGCTGATTGCGGGCATCGGATTGATTGCTGCGTTCATGCTGATGCTCGATCGAGCATATGCGGGGCCACTCTGGGTCGGCAAAGACACTGATCAGTTGCACAAGGTCGCGCAAGAGGTCAGCCCTCTCGGAGCAGATCCACTTGGTGAGCAGATCGGCCTGTACACCGGCAGCCTCGCTTTCGCAGAAACCGACGTTTCTGTGCCTGGGAACAATGGTCTGGAGGTTGGCTTCCGTAGAAAGTTCTCCGTACGCGATCGCCACAACCTAGCGACCACTGGCCTCCTAGGTGATTGGGAAGTCGATCTCCCCCGAATCCACGGTACTTTTGCGTGGACCGCGGGCATTGCCTCATCGGGCTGGACAGTGGCAACTCCTGGCGCGCCGTTGAATCGGTGCAGCGTTAACACCTCGACGCCAGCCAATGGGCAGGCGAACTCTGCGGTTGGGAGCGGCGGATACACATTTGCCAGTTACGAGTATTGGCATGGAACGTTCCTTGAGGTGCCCGGCCAGGTGAGCGCGCGACTCATGGTCATTGACCCGGCGAATGCGAACCGACCAAGTCAAGGTGGTCCGTATCATTGGGTGGCGCCGGACAACTGGGTAATAAGCTGTCTTTCCGCTACGGCCAATGGTGTGCCCGGCGAGGCGTTCTTGGCTCACAGTCCAGACGGTACCAGATACTGGTTCAACTGGTCTGCAAAGCGCCCGGCACCTGCCATTCAAAAGATGGCCACTTACAACGCAGGTGGGGCTGTTTATACGAGCCTCAGCAGAGAAGAAATATGGATGTTGCCGACGCGAATTGAGGATCGATTCGGGAACTACGTCACATACACATATGATGCAGCCAATCCCGCTCGCCCCATCAACATCGTCTCCAGCGACGGAAGAAGCATTGCAATCGCATACAACGCCGCTGGCCGGATTAGTTCGGTAGTCTCGCACGGGCGTACTTGGACGTACACGTACAACACCGCTGGTAACCTCGTTGAGGTTCTCCTTCCAGATCAAAGCTCGTGGCAGATGGATCTTGCCCAGCTCAGTCAGGCAAGCTTCGAGACCACGGGCGCATCTTCGTGTGCCGACCCGGGCGCATTCGCACAGTTCAACTACCAAGGCTCGATTACCCATCCGTCGGGCCTCAAGGGTGATTTCGTCGTAAAGAGGGCGCGACACGGAAGGTCATATGTGCCGAAGTTCTGCATCTATTCCGTGGGCGGCGGGGGCTACCCCATGGAATCGAATCTTATCGACGCGCTTTCGATAACCACAAAGACATTCACTGGGCCTGGGATCCCGTCCCAAACGTGGGCCTTTACATATGGACCATCAAATCAAAGCTACACGGAGAACTGCAGCGGAGCTGCGTGTGCCACATCTAAGTGGGTCGAGGTGCAGAACCCGGCAGGAGAGAAGACGCGACACACATTCAGCAATCGATACGGAAGTTACGAGGGCAACATCCTGCAAGAGGACGTCTTTGATAGCTCGGGTGGATTGAAAAGGACCGCCACGACAACCTATGTACTAGATCCCGTGGGACAGAGCTATCCGTCAAAAGTTGGCACAACGCCATGCACGAGGTGCGACAAGACAGGCGAGCTGGTTCATCCAATCTCCCAGGTCGGCGTGACCCAGGATGGGGTGGGTTTCAGTCGGAATAACCAAACATTCGATCAGTTCGCAAAGGCGACTACCGTCGGGAAGGTAAGTTCACTCGGATCCAGAACCGATAGCATCGTCTACTACCATGATCCGATGAAGTGGGTTATCGGACAGATTCAGACATCTACAAACGTAGATACCGGGCTGGTTGAATACCGTGCCACTTTCGATGCTGCGACAGCGCAGGTGACGGAACAACGATCATTCGAAAAGCTGAAGCAAACCCTAGGCTATAACAGCGATGGAACGATCGCGACAGTTAAAGATGGCAACAACAACGTTACTAGCCTGACCAACTGGAAGCGCGGAATTCCACAGGGCATCCAGTACGCCGACTCAACTTCCAAGTCTGCCGTAGTAAACGACTGGGGCTCCTTGATGTCGACAACGGATGAGAATGGATTCACGACCAATTATGGCTACGACCCAATGGGTAGGCTGGCCAGTGTCACTTATCCTACGGGCGACAGCACAGCGTGGAACACGACGACGCTTTCGTTTCAGAAGATCGCTGCGACGGAGTACGGGATTCCCGCAGGACATTGGCGGCAGACTGTAGTCACGGGCACTGGACAGAAGAGCATCTACTTTGATGCACTGTGGCGACCGTTGGTCACTAGGGATTTGGATGCAACCGATGGCACGACTGAATCTCTGACTAAGCGCTTCCAGCGGTTCACGTACGACCACGATGGGCGGGTGACGTTCGCTTCGTATCCGGGCGCGACCGATGCGTTGACAACGGGAACCTGGACTACTTACGACGCGCTAGGTCGAGTGACGGCGTCGAGCCAAGACAGCGAGCTCTCCCCGGGCATCCTGACCACGACTACGGAGTACCTGGCGGGGTTCAAGACGCGGGTCACCAACCCGCGCGGCCATCAGTCGCTCACGATCTACCAGGCGTTCGATCAGCCGAGCTTCGATGCGCCTGCTGGAATCGATCACCCGGAAGGCGCGTCGACCGAGATTCATCGCGACGTGTTCGGCAAGGTGACCGCGCTACGTCGCAGAAATGCCGACGCCAGCCTTCAGGTCTGGCGCTATTACGGCTACAACGACTACCAGGAGTTGTGCCGTTCCGAAGAGCCTGAGACGGGCACCACGCTGATGGGGTACGACACGGCAGGCAACCTGAAATGGTCTTCCTCCGGTTTGCCTGCTGGTCAAGCCTGCGAAGCGAACGGAACGACGACGGCAGTTGCTGCAAGACGAAGCGATCGCACCTATGACAGTAGGAATCGATTGCAAGATCTATCGTTCCCGACCGGCAGCGGAAGCCAGACATGGCAGTACTGGCCCGACGGCTTGCCTCGCAAGATCACGACGCACAACGATGCCTTGAACGCCGGCGTCGTCGAGAACGACTACGTATACAACAAGCGTCGGCTGCTGACGGGTGAGAGCTCGACCCAACTGGGTTGGTACACGTGGAGTATTGGATACGGTTACGACAGCAATGGCAGCCTGTCCACGCAGACCTACCCCACGGGACTGGTGATCAGCTACGCGCCCAATGCGCTGGGGCAGGCCACTCAGGCCGGCTCCTATGCGAGCGGCGTGCAGTACTACCCCAATGGCGCGATCAAGCAGTTCACCTACGGCAATGGCATTGTGCATTCGATGGCGCAGAATGCACGGCAGTTGCCCCAGAGGGTGTTGAGTCCAGGCGTCGCCGATCTTCGCTATGACTACGACCAGAACGCGAACGTCACTGTCATCGGAGATGAAACGCCAGGCAGGAACACCGGCGTCCATAGCCGCTGGATGACCTACGACGGACTGGATCGGCTGACCAGTGCTGGATCGTGCATGTTCGGCGGTGATTGTTGGCATCGCTTCACGTACAACGCGCTGGACAACCTGACGTCGTGGAAGCTGGCAGGCGTGAAGGACTATGCCGAGTACGTCTATGTGCAGAACCGGCTGGCCAACATCAAGAACAGCGCTGGCGCCAGTATTGTCGGATTTGAGTACGACCCGCAGGGCAATCTGGCGACCAAGAATGGCCAGACCTACCAGTTTGACTACGGCAATCGCCTGCGTTCGGTAGTCAACAAGGAGAACTACCGGTACGACGGTCATGGTCGGCGGGTCTTGGCATGGGACGTCGCGTCCACGCAAAGCATTCTGTCTATGTATTCGAATGCTGGTCAGGTCATGTACCAGGAGGACTACAAGAACGGCAAGAACCAAGAGAATATCTATCTAGCCGGCAGCATCATTGCGATTCGCGAGTCTCCCCATGCTGGCGGGGTCTTTGCTAAGTTCCAGCACACCGACGCGCTAGGCAGCCCGGTCGCGGTGACCAATCAGGCCGGCACGGTCATCGAGCGCAACGATTACGAGCCTTACGGCGCCATCATCGGCAAGCCGACCTATCAGGGCATCGGCTACACGGGGCATGTGCAGGATGGGGCGACCGGGCTGACGTACATGCAGCAGCGGTACTACGATCCGCAGGTAGGCCACTTTCTTTCGGTTGACCCAGTGACGGCGTACAGTGCCCCTGTAGGTCTGTTCAATCGCTACCGGTATGCCAATGGCAACCCCTACAAGTTCAGTGATCCTGATGGCAGGGCGCCGGAATGTAGTGATCGGTGTGTCGCTGAGACAGTGGTTGGTGGGCAGCCTACATTAGTTCTTGCTGTCAAAATTGGCCTTGCGCTGGCGCAACTAGTCGCGGGTTCAGATTCTCAGAACAACGAGGCCGCGGATCAGGAGCAAGCTGGTGGAGAGGGGCCTGGCGGTGCGTTCCCAGATCGGCCTTTGCCCCGATCGCCAAGTGGCGAGCCTATTCCCGACCCCGAGGCTGCAGGTGCACCGCACACTCAACTGGGTTCGAAGGAAGGTAGGAATGGCCGCTATCCTCAAGCTCGAGAATTTGACGCGGACGGTAAACCTGTGCGGGACATCGACTTCACAGATCATGGACGCCCTGATGTGCACCCGAACCCACACGAGCATCCCTACCAAGACAATCCAACGGGCGGAACTAGGCAGCGTGGTCCAAGCCGTCCGCTGCCTAGAAATGACATTCCAGGAGGAGAGCCCGAGCCCATTCCTGGTTTTGACTATTAATTGAGTACTGATATGGAAAGAATCCGAGTTCCGATGTGGATAGACGGCAAGAAGATCCTTTTGCGCCAGATGCTAGAGTCCCTCGAGTACAAGGGGGAACTGGGTTGGGTGATTGATCGGTTGTCTGGAGTCGGCAAGCGAGTCCTCGGTATGTCGTTCTGTGACCTGGAAGAGCGCATCGCGAGCTCGCCTAATGGCGTTCGTATATCGAGCAAAGATCTGTGGTCGTTTGCTGGGGGCATTGAGGACTTGGACTATTTAGAGCTAACGGGCTTTGTAAGTGCCCAGCCTGTTGTTAGGCTCGAGTGCTTCGATAGTTCATGGTGGACGGTTGATTACGAACCAAATGTAGTCAGCGTGATGCTCCCCTCAAGTGCTGAACAGTAAAGCAGTAGGGGCCAGTAAGGGCACTGATTGGGGTGAGCTTGCGAACCCCAACGTGGAGAAAGCTGCTTTGCCGTTGGGAAGTTGCGCGATCTTCAGGAGCTACGCAAAAGATTTCTGCAGAGAGCCGTGTCGATTTCTAGGTCAGCAGAGATATGCCGATGGCCACCTCATCCGACATGGTCTAGAGTTCTCCAATGAGCTACGATCTCTATCTCAAGTCGCGTAACGGCACGTTGGATCGAGCCACGTTCGAGGCGCACTTCTCGCAGAACCGACTATTCGAAGTCGGGGCGGACGAGGTGGCATACCAGAACGAAGCGACGGGAGCGTACTTCAGTTTCGCTTGGCGAGATATCGATGTTGGGCATGCCCAGGACCCTGAGCCGGAACTCACTTATCCAATCTGGTTCAATCTCAACTTCTTCCGGCCGTCCACCTTTGCGCTGGAGGCGGCCCCGCATTTGACGGGATTGGTCCGGGAACTCGATCTCGTTGTCTTCGACCCACAAGCCAATGGCATGGGGGAGGGTGACTTCAGCGTCCAAGGGTTCTATGCCGGATGGAACGCCGGCAACGAATGGGCGATTGCCAAGATCATCGAGGAACATGGGGTCGACGAACATGGCGGGCTTTTGCCGCGCTCTGAGATCCATCGTTCGTGGCATTGGAATCTCCGGAAGGCGCAACGGGAAGCGGCGCTTGAGCAGCGCGGAATCGATCGCTTCGTTCCCACGAGGATGTATGCACGCGTGGATGGTCGTGTAGCCAGCATGATCGTATGGCCCGACGGCATCCCATTCGAGTCCGCACCAACGGACTATGTGTTGGTGATCCGCGAAGAACTGGCTCCCCGTGGCTTTTTGCGTTCTAAGCCTGACCAAGTGCTTCTTCGCTGGTCAGATCTGGATCCTGTGATCGGACGTTACGCGTCTGTCGATCCCGATGGCGTTGTCGCCTTGACCTTCAGTTCCGTCCCCCGAGACGTCGCATCCTTCGTCAGGAGGCTCCCTGCCCGCGAACCAAATGTGAGGGTGCTAAGCCCTGATCGGGTGCTGGATGCCGAGCACGCGCCGGTATCTGCGTTGGGGTGAAGTCGGTCACGGCTTTGGCTTCTTTGGGGTGATCGCATCCCAGTTCGGGCCCTTCCAGGCCTTCGCCTTCTTGGGCTTGTCGAGCACGGTGTCACGCTGCACCAGCGGCCGACCGATCGCGTTGGGTCGGAACGGCACGCCCATCACCGCCAGGCGGCGACACTGCGCCTTGTAGCTGTTCGGCTTCAGGCCGGTGAGCTCGCCTACTTCGTCGGGCGTGAGCCAGGTGCCGGAGTACACAGGTTCGCTCACAGCAAGATCCTTTCTGGTGGCATAGGGTATCTGGCGATCGGAATGCCCCAATGTATGGGATCGCACTCATCAAGTTGGGGGCAGAGTCGAGTGATTGGTTCTCGCAAGCCGAGTTTGTGTGGCGAGGGGAGCTGGGTGGCTGGCCATCTGTACATTAGTCCTACATATCGGATGTGCAGGACTAATGCCGGGGTGGTTGGCTATCTGTACGTTAGTGATACAGATCTTATCTGCATCACTAACGCTTTCGGGATGCTGGCCGCCGGGTCGAAGTGGTTGGAGAACGCGCTCTAGTGCCCCCCCAATTTGGGACCGAAGCTATGACGTTGCGCCCCCAAATTTGGGACATGAGTTGGATGCTTTTGCGGTAGGAGTTGGGTCGATCGACCTTCACTTGCATCAGATGGCCGACGGCAGAGACTGGCACGACGAATCTAGGGAGCGAATCCATGAGCAATCAGTCCGCCTTCATGCGCCTGGCGAAGAAGGCCTCCACCTTCACCGGCCGCCCCGCGTGTTTCGCGCTGGCGTTGGGGACTATCCTGGTCTGGGCGGTCACCGGGCCATTGTTCAAGTTCAGCGATACCTGGCAGCTGGTCATCAACACCGGCACCACCATCATCACCTTCTTGATGGTCTTCTTGATTCAAAACACGCAGAACCGCGACACCGAGGCCATGCAGATAAAGCTCGACGAGCTCATACGCGCGACGGCCAAGGCCAACAACGAGTTGCTGGATCTCGAGGAGATGGAGGAGGCGGAGCTCGACAAGCTGCGGGCGCACTACGAGGCGATGGCGCAGAAGGCAAAAGAGGAGAGAAGCAAGCGAAAGAGATAGCCCCGGACGTCGGTCGACCAGGCGCCCGTTTCGTGAGTACAAATGTGAGTACCGCGGTCGTTTAATGACAGAAAATAACAGTATAAACAATGAGATAAGTAGAATTCGGTCTGTCTGATCCAGAACACTCAGAACCGCGATACCGAGGCGATGCAGATCAAGCTGGACGAACTGATCCGCGTCTCACGCAGTGCCAACAACGCGTTGCTGGACCTGGAGGAAATGGAAGAGAAGGAGCTCGACGATCTGCGCGCGCATTACGAAGACATGGCGCGGCAGGCGCGCGAGGTGCAGCAGGGGAAGACGAAGCGCGGATAATGCGGAACGTGTAGGGCGGGAGCGCAGGATACTCGGCGGCGGGTTGTTCATAGACTGGGAAGCAGCGCGAAATCCCAGCGGCGGCGCCCGTCGCTCTACTCACACTTAGGTCCGCTCTTCTCTCACTAAGGGTATCGCGAGGATCAAAAAGGTCCGTTCTTCTCTCACTAGGGGTGTCGCGAGGCCGAAAAAGGTCCGTTCTTCTCTCACTAAGGGTGTCGCGAGGACCCAAAAGGTCCGTTCTTCTCTCACTAAGGGTATCGCGAGGACCCAAAAGGCCCGTTCTTCTCTCACTAACGGTATCGCGAGGATCAAAAAGG
>Ga0247823_10003557_pt1 | contig 12596 bp, 18 predicted proteins | sample 13C_PalmiticAcid_2_FD_192426 | JGI IMG/M metagenome (GOLD analysis project Ga0247823, IMG submission 192426) | Soil microbial communities from agricultural site in Penn Yan, New York, United States - 13C_PalmiticAcid_Day30 | ecosystem: Environmental > Terrestrial > Soil > Agricultural land...
GTCGGCATCCGTGTACAACTGTGCGTTGGCCGGTGCGAACGGAACCTCAGCAATTAGGCGACCGTCTGGCCCGAAGCGCCGGGAACCCGGGGTAAGCGTGAACTGGTCACCGCTCGCCACCTGCGGCATGGTCGCCAACACCTGCTCCACCACCGGCATGACGGTAGCCGGGTCGAACTCGTCCGGCACCTGCGGCCCGAACTGCTCGCGCAGGTAGGGCACGGCTTGGCGGTAAAGCATGGCCTGCATCGCCGGATTCTTGCCGGCGTCCTTCAGGCTGCGGGCGAGACTGCCGAGACGTTCCCGGCGACGATCGCCTTCGCCCTGGTAAGCCATCGTCGTGCGCGGATCCAGCGCGAAGGATCGATTGGTGGCGTCCAGGTCGCCGGCAATCACCTGCGGCGCAAGGCCGGCGAGCTCTGCCAGCTTGCTACGCTGCTCTCGGTTCTCCCGCTGCTGCGTCCCGAAGGCGTAGCCCTGCATCATTGCTTCAGCAAAATTCGATGCCATGGTTAACCTCCGTACGGAATGGGCTGCTTCACGACGGGGCCGATTCCCGGATTCGCGTTCTGGTTCGCCTGCCACTGGCCGAAGGCAGTGCCCACGCCGTTCCAGGCATTGCCCCACGCGTTGCCCTGGTTGATGAAGGCGTTAGAGCGGGCTTGGCCGGCGTTGTACATGGCCCCGCCGATCTGCTGGGATGCGTTGGAACCAAGCTGGTTCAACTGCTGGTTGGCCTGTCCGCCGAAGCCAGCGAGTCGGAACAGGTTGTTCTGGAAGTTCCCGAACGCACCGGAGCCGATGTTAGACGCCAGGCGCATCGTGTCCGCATCATGGCGGCCGGAACGGAAACCACCACGTGCCGACGCCAGGCGGTTCAAGCCCTGCAATCCTTCCTGCATGGCCACCTGGTAATCCGGCGTCTGGTAGAACGCCGAGAAGTCAGCGACGCCGGTTCCGGGAGAATAGCCACCACCACCGCCAGAGCCACCACCGCCCGACACGCTGAAGTTGAGCGGCGAAGGGCTGCCCGGCTTAGTCAGCATCGAGTCAATCAGCGGCTCGGGGGCCGGACCACGAATGATTGCGCCCCAACGTGCGCGACTGCCGTCATCACCTCGAAGGGCGCCCAGCAGACCCTTGGGATCGCCAATATAGTTGCCGGGCTTGCTGCCTCCGGTGATCTGGCCACCGCTGACGGTGATTCCGCCACCGCCTCCGCCGTTGAACGCCTGCGTCGGCAGACCGTACATCTGCGCCAGCATGTTGAGCGCGCCGACACCCGATACCTGGTACGGCATTGTGTCGTTGCGGTTTTGGTTGTACATCGCCAGCGTGGCGTTGATCTGGTCACGCCCAGCCTGAGTACTCGCGTTCGCAGCCTGTCCGGCTGCGTTGGATTGCATGGCACCGCCGGCTAGTGAGCCGACTGCACCGACGATTGCGCCTGCTGCGGGCATCCTTGTCCTCTCCGTTGTGTTGCCGCCGGCGTCCTGCCTGCGGCGATTTCAGTTAGTTGACCTGGTGGCGACTCACGTCACCGAATACGTCCACGCGGATCACCTCCGCGCCACTCGTGAATCCGACCTGGGGCATGCAGCTGCAATACCCGCGCGGCCCGAACTTGCATTTATCTGCGTGCTCTAGCCATGCCTGGCCCGCATCGGCCGCCCAGCTGAATCCGGCGGCCACCGCGTGGGTGCGTGCTGCGCTCACAAGGCCGTCAACACCGAACCCGTTGCCCGCGTCCGACACGTCTAGCGGGTCGTCTCCGTGGGCCATCTCCCAGCGCGTCAACGCGCGGTTGGCCTTCGCGGCGTTGTCGAGTCGGCTTGCCTCCACGTGGAATAGTCGAGGACCGAATAACTCTAGCCACTCGTCCAGGTTGGCGGCCACCTCGGCGAATTCCACCTGCTCCCCGCCTGGGCCCTCCACCGTCCGGTACAGGCACGTCAGCATCCCGAACATGTCCGCCATCAATGGCGCGCCTTCCTTGCGCACGCAGGTTGTCAGGCGCATGCAGTTGGTGGCGGCGAATGCGTAGGCGATCGCGGCCCCGACCTGGGCGGTCGTGCGCCTGTCGTCATTGACGTCAAGGTTGCACACCAAACGCCACACGCCATCGTTCATGTCGACTAGCAGCGCAGCGCCGCCATCGAACAGCAGCCCCACACAGTTGGCCCATCCTCGCGACAACCCTTCCTCCGGGTCGCCATCGATCATGTCGTGCAGACCCCATTCGGCGTGGCCGGCGTCTAGCAGCTCGCGCGCTGTCTTCGCTCTCCGGAATTCGGTGTCTCCCATCCGGATCTGTTCTGTGTCTTCCATCGTGTCCCTACGTTGTCGTTATGCCGCCCCCTGCGGGCAGTGTTGCAGTGATGCCGCTCTACAACCCGGAGCGGCACGGTACGGCGCCGGAGCGCCCACGTCGGCCCGCTGCGCATGCATTCGCAGACGGGACGCTGTGAAGGTGCCGCCCGTATACCGGGGCGGCTCGGTCAACCGTTGACGAGACGGTCTGCTTTCCGACCCCTCTGGAGATAGGCCGGAACATTCGGAAGAGTTGCCGCCCATTGACCGGGGCGGCGCGGCTTTGTCCTTTGACCGGGACTGACGGCTGGCAGGGTTCGCCCATTGACGCCGGGCAGGCGATTGGGCCGCGTAGGCGACGGCCGAATTCTGGTCGCGGGATGTCGTGGTGCACGAGTCAGCCCGGAAGATCACCCTGCCAAGGGTTCGCTAATCAGCTGGCCGCCCTACAACGCGGGGCGACACGCGAGGGTGGCGGCGTCCATGCGCGACCGTTCTCCTACCATTTACGCCTTTGGGAGGGGTCTTATCGTTCCCGGCCCCCTTACGGCCTGACAAAACCCCGGCCGCCCTTTTTACAGCGCCGGAAAACCCTTGCCGGAAAACCCTTGTCGGGAAACCCTTGTCGGGAAACCCGCCCGAGCCCTTTTCCCTGTGTCAGATAACCCGGTCACCAGCCGGCGCTTGCGTCCAACGTGGGACGCTGCAAGAGCTCGCAGACTTCCGACACGCGCCGCGCTTCTGGCTCTCGTGGGCGCTCTTCCATATCCAAGTCGCCAAGGTGGATCCGCTCGTGGGCGGGCATGGCACGACAGTGCGCCTCCGCGGCGCCTCCCTGCCACTCACGCAGACCAGCCCCGGGTCCGCCATCCGAACCGGTACGCCTGCCGAACCTGTCCAGTCCGATGCGCTCGGGTCGCCACCAGTCCTCGGCCATCATTCCCGACGGTTCGTCGCAGTTGTACGTCGCAGGGTCGCGCGCCGCTCGGGGAGGCTCGCCCCCATCGAGCAGCCGCAGGTCGCCGTCGACCATGTACACATCGCCACCAACAAGGCTCCCCCGCTCGGCCAGGTTTTCGGCGATGCGCGGCGCGGCCCGGTCTAGCCAGTCGTCCACACGCGCACGTGTTCGGTTGACTTCGGCTAGCCAGGCCTGGGCACGAACGCCTGCAACCTTCGCCGCTTCAGCATGGGCACGGTCCAGCCCGTAGAACTCCAGCGCCACATGCTCGCAGGCCCACTTGGGATGCCCGCAGGCCACCAAGAAGGGCTGCACACGCAGCCAGTGGCGAACCTCTAGCGTCGCCGCGAACAGCAGCAGGTGGGGCATGGGCCCCGAAAGTTCGGCGCGCGCCATGGCTCGCATGGTCTTTGCCGCGCTTGGGTTTACCGGGACAAACGCGACGCCGAACGCCGTTGTCCACGTCGTGACCTCGCGCGGGTTGTACTGGCTGCGCTTGCCCCTCCACCGAAGCGGGTTCGCGTCGCTCCATGCCTGGGCTGCCGATACTTCCTCCGGCGATCGCTTCGACAACAACCGGCGTTGTTCTCGGTCCTTTTCGTTGATGGCCTGACCGGCGCGCTGCGTGGTCTCCGTGCGCTTGCCGATCACCAGCCCAGCAGACGCCGCCAACTGGGCCTCGTCTGTGGTGCGTTCGTCACCCGACGACCAATCCCCGCCAACAGCCACCCGACCGCCAGCACGGTCGAAGCTCTGGCTTGCACTGAACGCCTGGGCCAGCAGTTGCACGCCCCGGGTTGCCAGGTCGGTGTCGTCTTGCGCCAGGATCTCGTCACGCAGCCGCACCCGGCGCTCGTCCCACACGCCATCGTTGGCGTAGGCGATGCGTTCGCTTTGCGGATTCGATGCGTTCGCATCCTGTCCGCTGGGCGTGCGGACACTACGCGGGCCTGGTGCTAGCACCGTGTCAGCACCGTGCCGGCGGCGACGACGGCGATGCTTTCGGGTGGGGCAATCTTGAATTGTCATACCGCCCCTTCTGTCTGCTCCAGTGCCAAGGGTTCGACCATCCGCCAACGGGGCGACGTCTGGCCGTCGTGGTAGGCAGCCAGCGGCAGAATCCCGAGGTTCGGGCAATCGACGTACAACCCCGTTCGCAGCCCGATGTGGTCGCCGGTCCACGCCTCCCCACTCCGACGCCGCAGGCAGAGCCAACTATCCACCTGCACCACCTCCCACACTCCGTCTGACTCTTCGCAAGCGAAATGGTAGAGACCGGCTTCCGTTGGTGCAGTGGCCATCCAATGGCGTTGATCGGTCATGGCGTCACCGATGCGTAACGCGCAACGCGAATGACCGCTTTTGAGTAGCCCTTGGAGCTGAGGGCAGAATCACCGGCAACAGCTGCTGCAAGAAGTCCGCCTATGGCTAGATTGTATAAAGGGGTTCTTGTGGCGGTACGCGAGAATCGGGTTTTCATCATCTAAGTCCTTGATCGTTGGAGGCGTCGAGTACCGTCACGCGGTATCTGATGCGGTCGCGTACCGTCAGGCGGTACGTCGAGTACCGTGAGGCGGTACTCCATTCGCGTTTTTCCATATGTGGCTGGGCTTGGTTTCCTGGGAGTTCGGATGCTTCTCAGGACACGCATCGATTGGCCAGAACGTCACCCCGTAAAGGCAGCAACCAAGGTGCTTCCCACCCTGTCGCGTCTTCACAATCCAGCCGCGATCCTCCAGCCACTTGAGGCGGCCGTAGAGCACTGATCGGCTGTTCCAACGCGCGTTGCGCTCAGCGAGGCTGTCAGGAGTTGCGGATAGGTCTCCGTTGTTCCGGCCTTTGTACTGGCGGACGAGTTCCATCAGCAGTTGGAGTGCAATTGGGTCCATTGAGGCCCACTCCTTCGACTCCATTACGAAGTGCGGAATCTGGACAAAGGAAGAGCCCTGACTTCGACCTCTCTGGCGTTGGAATTGCCTACTGCTAACCATCCTTGTGCCCTTCTTGGACCAGCGATACACTGGCCTGCAGTCCTAGTCCGATTGCCTTTGAGAGGCCCTACGCCCGCCAGCGTCAGGGCCTCTTGTTTTTTCGGGTGCGTGATCGTCGTCGCGTTCGTAGGCGAGGACAGGGCACTACATGTCGCCACGTCTGCCCCCGCCTCGCACTGTTGATCGAAGTTCTGTCTACGCCTAGCCGGTGGGCCCACTCAACCCCGGTGATCAAACCTGATGTGGCCCGGATCTGGCGCACCAGCTCCTCTGTAAGCTTCGCGTTGGGGATCCGCTCTCCGCAGGCCACACGCCCCCGTGCTCGCGTCAGTGCGCGGTTTTGCGCAGCGGTAACCGCCTGCAGGTTTGCGACTCGGTTGTCCGCGCGCCTGGTATTGCGGTGATCAATCTCCATCCCCTCGGGAATAGGCCCATGGACTGCCTCGTAGACGACTCGATGCGCGTACTGCTCTCTGCGCACGGATCGACCGCCACTGATTCGGACGTAGCCATCCGCACACACTCCCCCGATGGGATTCAGGCGTGCGCTGTAGATCTGCCCAGTCTTCGGGTCGGCGTAGGTTCCAGACGAATAGTGTGGCCTCAGGCGGCGGATAGTTGTGGCCTTCAGGCCGGATGCCTTGCGAACCTCCGCAGGCAGGGCCAATGCGTCGTCCACCACTCCGAGCGGCGCGAGAGGTCGCGTGCGCGGCCGAGCGCCGCTCCTACGAGTTCCTGTGCGGCTTCCGTGTGGGTTGGCTGGCGTGCCAGTGAGGCGGCGGGTCACTGGTTACCGCCTTGCGCGTTCCATCGATCGATCAGCGCCTGGATGTCTGAGCCTCGCCAGGCAGTGATGCCCGGACCCAGCTTTATTGGCGGCGGATACTCGCCGCGGTCGATGCCCCGGAACCAGGCACTCTGCGCCATCGGCAGGATGCCCTTGGTAGCAGGGCGACCGTTACGAGCCGGGTGGTTGACCAACTGGCGCAGCCGGATGAAGTGTGGGAGAGGCGCGGTCATTGGTGCCCCCCCGTTCGCTCAAGCCCAGCAGCTCCAACACGCCGCCTGTCTTGGCTTGCTCGCCAAGCATAGAAGGCTCTTGCATCAACCAGGACGCGAGATCCAGCGCGGTGGATCGCATGTGCTAGGCCGTTCTCCCCGGCGTTGAAAATCCACCATCGGCATTGCGCCTCGGTGTAGATCGAGTCCTTCGCAAGCTGCGCGACAGTAACAAGGCTCCGTCCCATCTGCCCCTCCACAATGCCGTTATTGGCGTAGTGGAGGAATGGTGGAGATCAGGATGCCTTGATGGTCCTAAGTTAGCTGCTTGAGGCCCGAAGTTAGGAAGCCTTGTTCCGCGGCAATTTGATCGCGACGCTCAGAACAGTATCAGCGATGGTCTTCTTACTTGGCTTCTCCCAGCCCCAACCACCATCTCCCGTCCCGGTGAACAATGCCTCAAGCCGATCTGCGGCCACATTGGGCTGCTTTGGTAGGCTCGAGAGCTCCCACATGCCCGCCACAACTCGAAGTAGCGTCTCCTCCCGGTCTCCTCGGATCTTTCGGTCTCCTTGAGTTGTGCCGCTCTCAGAAGCTGATTCAGCCACAGACCACATCAAGGCAACGTCCGCCTCAAGCTGAGGCGGTACAACTACGCGAAACTGCTGCGCCCAACGCACCGCCTCTTCGGGGGATACTTTGTAGTGCCCCCCTCGCTTCATGATGCTCAGTACTTCGTGGTACTTCCGCGCAAGTTCGCTACCACTCGCTGCGCTCGCAATATCCTCATCCTTGAACGAGACAGAAGAGGGGTCAAGACCAGCAAACAACGCGGCCATCTCTCGGTGCTCCCAAGTAGGCATGCGGGCCCAGTGCCTATAGGTTTGGTCGGTCGCTAGACACTGCTCAAGGCCGGCAGCAATCTCTGCTCGTTTGCTGACACCCCTAACGCGACTGACCAAGCCGAGCAAGGCGAAGGACAAGAACATTCTTTCGTCCGGATACTTCTCAACCGTAAGATCGAAGTCGCGCCTGAACTCCTCGGTCAGGAGCTCTTTCAAGTCCGAAAGGCTGTACTTGTCATACTCTTCGATCGAAGTGAACTGCGCAGATTTCCTTGCCATGATTGCGCCCTCGCGCGCGCCTATAAGGTCCCTGCGCCAGGCTGGTAGGTGGCCAGCTTTTCGCCCCGTCGGGCTAGGCGCAGGTGTTCGGTTTTCCGTGGAAGGCTAGGCCGCGGCTTTCTCACGGGATGGGATAGGTTTACCACGAGCGGCGGCGAACAGACCGAATTGACATTCGCCATCCCCTTCCGGCTGCTTGGGGGCCTTGATTCCGTGCTTCTTCCGCCACTCGGCCAGGGCATCGCCGTAGCTCCCATGCTTGCGGGTCTGGCAGCAGCGGCATTCGATGAAGTGACCGCCCCCGGCGCTCTGCCGGCGCAGATCGAGCATGTGGCGGGCGTGGTGTCCCTTGGCGCACCGCGGCAAGGGGTGGAACTCGGTGACTTCGCGCTGTGTCATGGCCGAGCTCCCTTCTCTATGGCTTGCCAGTAGAACGTCGCCTTGCGCTTGCCGCCCAGCTTTTCGCGCATGTGGCGCAGGAAGCGCCGCCGGTCCCAGCGGTACAGCGCCAGGAATCCGTGGCGGAAGTCTTTGGCCTGCTCGTGCTTCTCCCTGGTGATGGGCCCCTGCATGGGCGAGTGGGTGAACATCAGCCAGCTGACCGCCATGGTGCGCGCTGCCTCGGCATCGCCTTCGCACAATGCCAGCTGCTTTGCCCACTGCTGCGGGTACAGGCTGGGAATGTCCAGGGATTCGAAGAACGCGGCCGGCCTGTGGGTGTAAGGATGTTGTTCAAGCGCGCGCATAGCTGCGGCCCTCCCTCGCTTCGATAAGTGCGGCGGCTTCGCGCCAGGCCCGCCGCCACCGGTAGGCAGTCGCACGGCACATGCCGAAACGGTCCATTAGCTGCTCGGCCGTCGGTTGCCGCCGGTACTCCTGGGCGATCAGGGCGGCCAGGAACATGCCGCCATTTGCGTTCGGCGGCATAGACAGGGATTCGTTGCGATAGGCGGGCTTAGGCATCGTCGCTCCTCCATCCTGCGAACGTCAGCAGCGCGTCCAGGCGCCAGAGTGTCCAATTGTTGAGGCCGCCCGGTCGTCCGGACAGCGCCTCAAGGCGCGCAAGAAGCATCGTCTCCTCGTCCGGCATACCCTCTTGCGCCTGCCATTCGGCAATGCGGCGCTTGGCACGTTCCGCCAGAAGCTCGGCCATGCGGTCTAGACGCTCCTCGCGCTCTGGCGACAGCATTGGTTCCGCCACGGTCTTGGCCGCGGCTTTCCGACGACTGCGCTTTGGCGCTTCGTGGCGCACAATCGCGGCGCACGGGAATGGCAGGACGTTACCCATGGTCCGGGCCCTCCACGTCATCAGCCAGCGGTGCGATGCCGGCCTCACACGCAGCCCACAGCAGGCGGTCTAGCGCCTGGGCGTAGTTGCTCGCCTCTTCGCTCACGTACTCGTGCAGTTCGGCCACGATCTGGCAGCGGGTGGCGTGTTCCTCGGGGCCTGCCTTCGCCTGAGCGGTCAACTCCTCGGGCGTCATCGTGAGTAAGCGCAGCGCGGTGCGGCGCATCACGTCGCGGTTGGTGCAGGCAATGGGGCTCAGGTGTGCATCGGCCTGCTCTTTGGTCAGCAGGGGCACGAAGGCGGGGGTGTTGTCAGCCATGGTCGGCTTCCTCCCCGAACAGCGACCGCAGCACGGTCTGCGCAGCGTCCACGAGTCCGGAAGCGCGCTCGATGCGGTCCATCCTGTCCGCCTTTTCGTCGTCGCCGCGATAGTTGGTCAGCAGGTCGTCGGCTGAGCGCAGGCAGGAGATCGCCTCGTGCACGACCAGCGACAACGGACGACGCGTGGGGCCTGTTTCGTACTGCGGAAGTGGCGGCATCGCCGCGGCCAGTTCGATTGCTAGGGCTTTCAGTTCGACGGGATCGAGGAGGTTAGCCACGGATCACCCCCACGGCGGACGCGTCGCGGTTGATCGGGTGGCGAGGGTCGGCCTTGATCGCCGGCAGTCCCAGGACCAGGGCCAAGAGAGAAAGAACCGCGAACGTCGGATAGAGCCTGCGTTCTGCGGACAGCCAACGGTTGGCCGTTTTGAGGATGAAGCCCGTTTGATACAGGGCCAGGTGTGAACGGTTATTCAGGCGCGACACTGCCCGCGCCAAGCGATCACCGGTAGAATTCCGGGTTGCCATGGTCGTCTCCAGAGGACGGTTGTGGTAGGCGGGCCGGGTGTTACTAGCACCCGGTTCCGCCGCTTCTAAGCGGCTTGCTGCTGCGTTTTCTCTGTCTCTGCTGTCCCTCCCTACGTCATGACCACGGACGCGCCACCATGGCGCTGTTAGGCGTGTTTCTGTGCCTTCGGCTTGCGGATCGGCACTACCTTTTCGGGCGCTATGCGCAGCCCGTCCAGATAGTCGGCCCATGCCTGCATCATCGATGCGCGCTCGTCCAGATAAAGCGCGCGGTTGTACGCCCTCTTCTCCTTTCGCCGCTCAACGTGAGCCAGTTGGCGCTCGATCACTTCCGATCGATAGCCCATCTCATTCAAGAGGGTGGATGCGGTGGCGCGGAAGCCGTGGTTCGTGGCCTCACCCGAAGGAACGCCGAGATTCCTTAGAGCGCTATTGAGCGTGTTGGCCGCCATTGGGGCCTTGGGGGCTCGCTGGTTGGGAAACACATAGCGACCCGTACCAGTGATTGGCCTAAGCAGCTCTAAGAGTTCTAAAGCCTGGGTTGGCAGCGGGGAGATGTGCTCGTCCCGCATCTTCATCTTGGTGCCGGGGATCCGCCATTGCTTGGCATCCCAATCGATCTCTTTCCACTCCATCATCCGCAGGTTCAAGGTGCGCGGAAACAGATAGGGCATGAGCCTCAGGGCGGTGGTGGTCAGCGGCGAGCCCGTGTAGCCGTCGATCAGGCGTAGTAGTTCGCCGAGGCGCGTGGGATCGGTAACCGCTGCGTGGGAGACCGTCACCGACGGCGAAAGCGCGCCCTTCAAGTCCTGCGCGGGGTCCCGCTCTGCACGACCTGTGGCGATGGCATAGCGAAAGACCGCGGAGGCCCGCTGCTTCACCTTGTGAGCCGTCTCGATCTTCCCGGCGTGCTCAATGGGGCGCAGCTCTGCTAGAAGTTCGGCGGCAGTGATCTCCCCCACGGGACGCGCCTGAAACCTGGCCGACAGAAGCTTGGTTAGCTGATGGCGAATCACCTTGACCGTACTAGGGGTAAGTACACGGGCACGCCGAGAGATCCACTCCTCGAAAACGGCCAAGAAGGTGTTGGCAGCCGCCGTGGCGGCGTTCGCCTTCGTCACCTGTCGGTGGGCAGCAGGATCGACACCGTCAGACACCTGGCGCCTGACTGTCTGCAGGCGCTGGCGGGCCTCTGCCAGCGACACGGCAGGCCACTCGCCCAAGCTGACCATTGAGGGTTTGCCGTGGATCCGGAAGCGGTAGCGCCACAGCTTGGACCCGCTAGGCTTCACCTCGATGCACAAACCCGCGGCATCAGCGACCCGATAAACCTTCGGTCCGGCCTTCAAAGATCTGAGCTTGACGTCTGTAAGCACCCGCCACCCCTGTGAGTACAAGGGGCCGCCTAGACCGAGCCCCAATACTCCCAACGATACTCACAGTTTAGGCGGGATGCAACAGGAGGAGAAGGGAAGACATGGAATCCACCAACAGCCTGTTTTCAGCCTATTTTCGAGAAAACCCAGGATTGAAGGAGAGAGTTCGAATAGGCGTGGAAACAGAATGGTGAGACTGGATCAGAAAGACCATCAGGAAGGTGATGATGGTCGTGCCGGTGTTGATCACCAGCTGCCACGTATCGCTGAACTTGAACAACGGGCCGGTGATCGCCCACACCACGATCGTCCCGAGCGCCAGCGCAAAACACGCGGGGCGGCCGGTGAAGGTGGAGGCTTTCTTGGCGAGGCGGGTGAAGGCGGATTGGGTGCTCATGGCAGCAGAATGAAGGAGTCGTGGAGTGGAAATTAGCTACAGATCAATTCCCTGACGTAGCTTGGCAATGACGTGTGCTCGCAAACACGCTGAATGCGATCTTCGACCAGATCAGCCTCTGAACCGACGATTGAACCACCTGCAACTTCCTGCCGCTTGTAAGCAAGCGCGTGCCCAGCAGCTCGCGCTATCTGCGGGCGGCCCGAGGTCGCCGCGTCGACGAGAATATCCAGCGCTTCCTCGCCGTGTGCATTCCGCAACGAGTTGGCGACGGCTGCGCCAAGGGACTCGTCGCTCGATCCGATCGCGCCCTTCAAGAAAGCAAAGTACGTCGCGTATCGTGAAGGATCCGCTTGCAGCAGTTCACCCGCCACAGTCGCGCGATCGAGCTCCGTAAGCGTGGTGCCGTCCCATGCCTTCCTGTACTCGGCCACCGTACTCGCATCCGGATTCATGAAATCATCCGACACGGTGACTGGATCCAGCGTGCGTGAAGACGTTGGGCTGCATCCGATGGTCCCTGCCACCATCAACATTGCTAGGAATGCAGAACCCTTCATCATATCGACCACCCCTCGGACTAAGGCATCAGAACAAGTCATCACGTGCCGGCACCCCACACGAGCTGCCAAATTACCGGATATACGCTCACGCTGGACTCCGGCGAGGGACGATTCCTGCTACGTGGACGGGATCTTAGGACTGGCGGCCGGCGCCAACAACCGGATGACGCACCGGCGTGCGTGTCTTCGATCGCGCCATCTCGAGGACAGCCTCCGCCCTCGACCCGCCTCGCCTGCACGCCACGCGCGCGTTAGCGGCGCTAGCATCATCTGCATGGACGTCGCCGCGCTCAAACGCCATTGCCGTGCCCTGCCGGGCTGCGTGGAAACGCTGTACGGGGAGCCCTCGAACATCCTGGTGTACGAGGTGGGCGGCAAGCGGTTCGCGTACTTCAAGACCAGCGAGCCGGAGCGGTGGCGCTTCAGCTTCAAGGTGGCGCCGGAGCGCTTCCTGGAACTGACCGACCAACCCGGCATCAAGCCGGCGCGCTGGCTGGGGAAGCATCGCTGGGTGACCGTGGTGGACGTGTCGTCGGTGCCCGCCGCCTACCTGAAGGACCTGGTGGCGTGGTCCTACCGCCATGCCCTGGCCAAGCTGACCCGGCGCCAGCGCGAGGCCATCGCCGGGGCCGGCGCCGATCCCGGCGACGCCGTCCGCTGACGGGCGCGCAGGCCGAATGCATCTTCATCTCCGACGCTGTCGATTCCGGCCCTGCCGGTTCGTCGAAGAACACGAGC
>Ga0247823_10003558_pt1 | contig 12595 bp, 12 predicted proteins | sample 13C_PalmiticAcid_2_FD_192426 | JGI IMG/M metagenome (GOLD analysis project Ga0247823, IMG submission 192426) | Soil microbial communities from agricultural site in Penn Yan, New York, United States - 13C_PalmiticAcid_Day30 | ecosystem: Environmental > Terrestrial > Soil > Agricultural land...
AGTCCCAGACCTGATAGCTTGCCGGGCGCGGCAGTTGTTCGGCGCGGCCCGCGTAGAGCCAGGTTCGCGCCCACATATGCTCCTGCTCGAGGTCGAAGAAGAGCTGTTCGGTGTAGCGCCCCGCCGGAATCACGGGCAGCTCGGGGAAGCCTTCGGGCAGTCCTTCGCGGTCGAACTCGGCCAGGATCTTGCCCTTGATCCGGTCCATGAGCGCCTGATCCATCGTCTCTGCTCCTCGCCCTGCTGTTCTGCGCCGCCGAAATCGCGTCCGGTGCGCCATGTTTTCGCGATCACTATATGAAAAGGGGAATGCGTGCTAGAGTTTGTTCGGAGAATGCGATACGGCTGGTGCGAAAAGAACAGCCGTCGCTGTCGTTCGGGAGATGATCATTGTCGTTGACGCTGCCTGCCGCGCCCATGGAGGATGCGGCTCTTTCCGGGAATGTCGCGGGCGGGGCCGAGCTTTACGAACGCGAGCTCAAGCAGATTTTTGCCCGATTCTGGATGCCCGTCGGCCGCGCCGAGGAACTGGCTGAGGTCGGCGGCTATTTCACCTGGGACCGCACGCGCATCCCGACGGTCATGGTCCGGTCGGTCGATCAAAAGATCAGGGGCTATTACAACAGTTGCCGGCACCGCGGTGCGCCCGTGGTGCGGACTCCGACCGGACGCGCGCGCGCGTTTCGCTGTCAGTATCACAGCTGGACCTACGACACCTTCGGCAAGCTGATGGCGATCCCCGACGAGCGCGACTTCGGCAATATCGATCGCTGCGCGCATTCGCTGGTGCCGCTGCGGCTCGCGGAGCTCGGCGGCTGGCTATGGATCGACCAGAGCGGCGAGGCGCCCGACCTAGAAGGCGCGCTCGGAGCCCTGCACCCATGGCTCGAAGCGCGCACGCACTACCGGTTGGCCGGGCGCCGGACGCGGCTGGTCGATACCAATTGGAAACGCGTTGTCGCGCATCTGGGCGCGCGCGTCGCAGGCGCGCAGGCGCATTTCCCGAATGTCTGCTTCGTCGAAGCCGGGGGCGAACTGAGCATGATGGCGGCCTGGCCGCGCGATGAGCAGACGACCGAGGTCGAACTGGTCCTGTGCGCCGCGCCCGATGCCGCAGAGCTGTCGCCCGACGCGCTCGATCAGAGGCTCGACGAGCTGCTTGCGGCGTTTGCGTCGGAGGGCAGCCTGCCGGGCGATTTCGCGGGCACCTGGTCGCGCGCGCTGTCACCGGAAGGTTGAGGCGGGGCGACGGCCTTGGCGATCGATACTCCGGGCGGTTTGCCGCTACGCGCCATGATGAAATTCTGGCCCGACGCCGCGGTGCCCGCCTTGCCCGCGGGCGCCATCGCGCCGGGCGGCGCGGCCTTCGACTGGGTGGTCGAGCTGCCGGCGGCCTTGACGCCGGGCGATGCCGCTGCGGACCTGCTCGCGCTGCTGTCGGGGGCCGAGGCCGCGCCGTTGCCGTCCGTGCGGCGGGTCCGCGACCACACCGACCACACGCCCGACGACATGCCGCTTTGTCCGCCCCTGTCACTCTGGCGCGCGCGCGACGGCTGGCTGCTCGTCCACACCGCGACGCGCGAGAGCTGGCGCAATTTTTGCGCCACCTTCCTCAACCGCTCGGCCTATCGCGACGTTGCGCCCGAGTGCGCCTGGTCCGACGCCGAGATCAACCGGCTCGCGACGATCATCCTCGACACGCACAAGGTCGACGACGCCGTCGGAACCTGCCTGACCTATCAGGTCCCCGCCGCGGTCGTGCCCGGGTGGCACGACCGCGATCGCGGCCCCGCGGGCGGGGCGCTCGCCGAACGACTCGCCTGGGCGGCATTGGGGCCGTCCTGTCCAGCCACAGAAGAAGGGGTGCCAGATGAGCGATGACCGGAGTTTCGAGGGCAAGACGCTGTTGGTTACCGGCGCCAACCGGGGATTGGGGGCGGCGCTGGTCGAGGCCGCCTTCGCGCGGGGGGCCGCCAAAGTCTATTGCGGCGCGCGCGATGTCGCGAGCTTCGGATCGGCGCTCGATCGTTTCGGCGCACGTGCGGTTCCGGTCGCGCTCGACGTGACGGACGACGCGCAGGTCGCCGCCGCTGCGAAGCTCGGCGACATCGACATTGTGGTCAGCAATGCGGGCGTGACGCATATGGTGCCGCTGCTCGAAACGACGCTCGACGGCGCGCGCGCGACGATGGAGACCAACTTCTTCGGGCCGCTGCGGCTAGTCTATGCCTTCGGTCCGCACCTCGAAGCGCGCGGCGGCGGCTTCATTTCGATACTGTCGCTCGCCGCGCTCGTGCCCGCGCATGGCGCCGAACTGTACAGCGCCAGCAAGGCCGCCGGCACGATGCTCGGCCATGCGGTGCGCGGGGCGATGCCCAATGTCGCGGTCTCGCTCGCCTATCCGGGGCTGATGGACACCGACATGATGCGCAGTACCGACTTCGCGAAAACCTCGCCGCGGGAGATCGCGGCGAACATCCTCGACGGCTGGGCGAGCGGCGAAACCGCGCTGTTTCCCGACCTCCATTCGCAATATCTGCGCGACGCGTTCGTCGCCCGCCCGGCCGAAGTGCTGACCGACCCCTATGCGTTGATGCGCGATGCGCTGCTCCGCTATCTGGAAGCGAAGAGCTAGGCCGTCGCCCATTCCTCGGGCGCTTCGATCACCTCGCGCAGTTGCTGGAGCCAGCGCGCGCCGGTCGCGCCGTCGACGACGCGATGATCGCAGGTGAGCGTGGGCGCGATCACCGTCGCGACATAGGGCGCGCCGCCCGCCACGCGATACTCCTCGAAGGCGGCGCCGACCGACAGGATGCACGCCTGCGGCGGATTGATGATCGAGGTGAATTCGGTGACGCCGAACATGCCGAGGTTGGAAATGGTCATCGTGCCGCCCGAATATTCCTCGGGCAACAGCCGCTTGCGGCGCGCGCGGGCCGCCATGTCCTTCATTTCGGCCGAGATGTCGGCGACCGATTTTTCCTCCGCCGCGCGGATGATCGGGGTGATCAGCCCGCCTTCGATCGCGACCGCAACCGCGATATCGGCGTGGGCGTGGAGCAATATGCCCTTAGGATGATAGCTGGCGTTGATCGCGGGGTAGCGGGCGATGGCGATCGCCGCGGCCTTGATGATCAGGTCGTTGAACGAGATCCGGTCGTCGGTGCGGCCGGCGTTGATCGCCGCGCGCACCGCCTGCAGCCGGTCGACCTCGATCTTCGATTTCAGGGAGAAATGGGGCACTTCGCCAAAGGACTCGGTCATCCTTCGCGCCATGGTGCGGCGGATGACGTCGAGCGGCTGGACGATATAGCTGTCATCCAGGATGCCCTGTTTCCGGACCTCTTCGAGCAGCAGCGGATCGGCTTCGATCGATTGGCTCCAGGGCTTGTGGTCCAGCATCTTGGTCTCCCGTCCATATATAATATTGCAATTCGCTATATAATGTTGCGCGGCATGACAAGATGGCGCGCGCGAAACATGATTGAAACGCACTGGTGAACCGTGCGAAACGTCAGGGGTGATCGGCAGCAACGGGCCATGGCCGCACAGGATGTAAGATTCGCGGGACCATCCCGGCAGGAGAGAGAGCATGGAAGAATCCGTCGCCGGACGCCCGACCAAATATAAGAGCGACAGCATCATGGAACGGCGCGAGCGGATCCTGCGCGTCGCGCGCAAGATGATCGCCCAGTCGGGGGTCGCGGAGCTCAGCGTTCGCGAGCTGTGCGCGCGCGCGGGTATCGCGCAGAAGACGCTGTATAATGCCTTTGGCAGCAAGGATCATGTGATCACGCTGGCGGTCACCCAATATACCCAGGAATTCAACAATTCCGTCTATTACAAATTCCCGCGCAAGACGCTCGAGGGGCAGATCGAGCGGATGATCAAGGTCCATTCGCGCAACACGCAGCTGCGATCCTATACGACCGCGATCATGTCGGTTTACAATTCGGCGCAATCCGACCGCGCGCTGCGTAACGCGGTACGGCTGATGTCGACCAATGCGTACAAGCCCTTCGTCGAGATGCTCGACGAGGAAAAGGGGCTCCAGACCAAGGTCACGCCCGAGCATATCACCGCCTATCTGACGACGAACACCTATGCGACGCTGACCGACTGGTGCATCGGCGATATCGAGGATCAACTGCTCGTCGAACGGGTTTGCGAGGGCTTTTTGATGATCGTCGCGGCCTCGACGCGCGGCAGGCACAAGGCCGAGGCCGAGCAGTGGCTGCACGACCTCCGGAACAGCCGGCCGAGCTGGATGACCTTCCGCAAGATGGCCGAGGTCGAGCCTGGCGAATTGCGCGCCGCCTTCCTCCAGACCCACAAGGCCAAGCAGCAGGGACAGGGTGTCGCCGAGGCGGCGGGCGCGACGGCCGACAAGGCGGCTGGCGGCGACACGGCTGCGACGAAAGCCGGGAAGCGCGGTGCGGCGAAAACCGCGACCACCACCCGCCGGTCCCCTGCGAAAAAGGCGGCGAGCGAGCGTTGAGCCTTGCGATCGTCCGGAGTCGCCGAACGGTGAACAAGCCTCTGGTATAATAATATAGCGTGCGCTAATATTTCTCGAACCGGTACCGATGGTCCGGGCAAAATCGCACGCGTCCCGGTTGGCGCGCTCCGGCGGAGCGCGCCAACGGCGAAGAGGGCGCGGCATCGAGGGAGAGAGACATGGGCAGCAATGGCAGGGTTGCGGGCAAGGTTGCGATCGTCACCGGCGCGGCGTCGGGCATCGGGGCGGCGATCGCCGAACGGCTGGGCGAAGAGGGCGCGCGCGTCGTCGTCGCCGACATCGATGTCGAGGCGGGCGAAGCGCTGGCGGCGAAGCTGGGCGAAGGCGGGGTGCAAGCGGTCTTCGAACGGCTCGACGTGACCAGCGAGGCCGATTGGCAGCGCGTCGTCCACGACACGCTCGGCGGCTTTGGCGGGCTCGACATCCTGGTCAATTGCGCCGGGGTCGCGGTTGGCGGCCAGGAGCTGTTGCAGCATGATTTTGCGAACTGGCGGCGCATCCTCGCGATCAACCTCGACGGGGTATTTCTCGGGCTGCGCTATGGCGGCGCGGCGATCGTCGCCAACGGCGGCGGCGCCATCGTCAACATCAGTTCGGTCGCCAGCAAGGCGGCGGTGATGCGCGGTGCAGCCTATTGCGCGTCCAAGGCGGGGGTTGCGCAGCTCACCAAGGTCGCGGCGCTCGAATGGGCACCGCTCGGCGTTCGCGTCAATTCGGTCCACCCGGGCTATGTCGAAACGCCCCTCGTCGCCGAACTGATCCGGCAGGCGCCCGACGCCGATGCGATGCGCGCCGCTGCGATTGCACGGCATCCGATCGGGCGGCTGGGCCTGCCGCGGGAAATCGCGAATGCGGTGCTTTTCCTTGCGAGCGACGAGGCTGGGTTCGCGACCGGCGCCGAGCTGCTGGTCGACGGTGGCTACGTCTTGCCCTGAGCCAAAGGCGCGCCGCAATAATTTTATAACATATAATACTATTCACTTTGGCCCGGCGCGATGATAGCGACCGGCCATGTGATTCCCGGTTCAACGAAACCGGGCGGCGGTCGGCCGTGGCGGCGGACCGCGAAGGAGAGGAGAGACTATGGCGCTCGCGTCGCATCGGATGGTCGCAATCGCTGGAGACGGTCTGGCACTCGCCGACGACCGGATTTCGCTGAGCTGGACCGAGCTCGACGCGATGCTGAACCGGGTGGTGAACGGCCTGCTTGCGCACCCGCTGGGACCCGAGCGCCGCGTCGCGGTCTTCGCGGCCAATTCGAGCGAAGCGGTGGTCGCCTATCTGGCCTGCCTGCACGCCGGCGTTTCGGCGGTGCCGGTCAACCCGAACCTCAAGGCCGACGAACTGGCCTATGTCCTCCGCGAATCGGCGGCCGAAATCCTGTTCGTCGGTCCCGAGACGGTGGACCTCGGCGGTGAGGTGGCGTGCGCTGTCGGCGGCGTCGAACTGATCGGCTGGCGGTGCGATGCGAAGGCCGGGGCGACCGCGTGGGAGGCGTGGCTCGCGGCCCAGTCCGACGCGCCGGCGCCCGACGACATGCCGCCGCGCCGCTATCTGCAATTCACCTCGGGGACGACGGGCTTCCCCAAGGCGATCGACGCGGTCGACACCACATTGCCCCAGGCCGACACGGTCGCGGGCTTCTTCGCGATGCTGCGCGAGTGGACCGCCGAACGACCCGAAGGCACGCACCTGTGCCTCGGTCCGCTCTACTTCAACGCCTCGCTGACCTCGGTCCGCATCCTCGGCGCGGGCCATCCGCTCGTCGTGATGACCAAATTCGACGCCGAGCGGGCGCTCGAACTCATCGAGCGATATCGCATCGTCACGACGCTGATGGTGCCGACGCATTTCAAGCGCCTGCTTTCGCTGCCCGATTCGGTGCGCGCGCGCTTCGATGTCGGCTCGCTCAAGGTGGTGACGCACACCGGCGCGGCGTGCCCGCCCGAGGTCAAGCGCGCGATGATCGACTGGTTCGGCCCCGTCCTCGTCGAGGCCTATGGCGGCACCGAAAGCGGGACGACCAACCTTATCTATTCGGACGAGTGGCTGGCGCATCCGGGATCGGTCGGCAAGACGATCGCACCCTTCGAGCTCGAGATCTACAGCGAGGAGGGCGAGCGGCTCGGTCCCAATGTGCCGGGTCAGATCTTCTTTCGCGACACGCGCGGGCGCGGGATCGTCTATCGCGGCGATCCCGAAAAGACCCGTGCGGCGCACCGCGAACCGGGGGTCTTCACGCTCGGCGACGTCGGCTATTATGACGAGGAGGGTTTCCTCTACATCACCGACCGCGTGTCGGACATGATCGTCAGCGGCGGGGTGAACATCTATCCCGCCGAGATCGAGCATCTGCTGGTCGCGCATCCCGATATCGTCGACGCGGTCGTCATCGGCGTGCCCAACGCCGACCTTGGCGAAGAGGCGAAGGCGCTGGTCATTCCGCGCGACCCGGTGACGCCCCCCGAAGCCGAGGCGCTGCTTGCTTGGCTGCGCGGCCAGCTCGCTGCCTATAAATGCCCGCGGTCGATCGATTTCGTACCCGACGTCGGGCGCAATCCGGCGGGCAAGGTGAACAAGCGCCAGTTGCGCGCGCCCTATTGGCCGTCGGACAGGACGATCGGATGATGGTCGCCGACAGGCGCCGGATGGTCTCTTGCCTTCGCCATTTCTATAACGCATGATAGATTGTCAAAAAGATGATTCCGGGTATCGCCGCCGTGCGCGGGGACCCGAAAGACGAGGGAGGATGAACGGATGGCCCAGCAACTGGACCAGGCCAATGATATCGACGGCGCGACTCTGATCGAGATTTTCCGCCGGTCGATGCGGGTCTACAAGACCGACGAACGGTTTCGGCAGATGCTGATGAGCGGCAAGCTGCGGCTCGTCTATTATCCGGTGCGCGGCCAGGAAGTGCTCTCGGCGTCGATGATGAGCGCGCTCAACATCGACGATTATCTGGTGACGACGTACCGCGGCGTGCACGATCAGGTCGCCAAGGGCATTCCGCTCAAGGATTTGTGGGCCGAATTCACCGGCAAGGTGACCGGTACCTGCAAGGGCAAGGGCGGCCCGATGCACATCACCGATCCCGCCACGGGTGTGATGGTCACGACGGGCATCGTCGGCGCCGGCCTGCCGATCGCCAACGGACTGGCACTCGCTTCGCAGGAATCGGGCGATGGCCGCGTGACGGTGGTCTGCTTCGGCGATGGTGCGACCAACATCGGCGCGTTCCACGAGGCGCTGAACCTCGCCTCGCTGTGGAAGCTGCCGGTGATCTTCCTGTGCCAGAACAATCGTTACGGCGAACATACCGCCTATGCCGCCAGCACGTCGGCGAAACAGATCATCGACCGCGCGCCGGGCTACAGCATGGAGGCGGTGAAGGTCGACGGGAACAACCCCATCGAAATGTATAGCGCCGCCAAGGCCGCAGTCGACCGCGCCCGCGCCGGCGAGGGGCCGACGCTGATCGAGGCGATGACCTATCGCATGCTCGGGCACACCTTCGGCGCCGATTTTTCCTATGTTCCGAAGGAGCTGCAGGAAGAAGCGAAGGCCAATGACCCGATCCCGGCGTTTCGCACGCTGCTGCTCGATCGCGGGGTGAGCGAGGAAGAGATCGCGGCGATCGAGGCGACGATCGATGCCGAGCTCGACGCGGCGGTCGAACATGCGCTGTCCAGCGAATATCCGGGCCTCGAGGAATTGAGGATCGACGTGCTGAAAGAGGAGATCCGCGCGTGAGCAACACCGACAAGATCAGCTTCGCGCAGGCGATCAACCAGGCACTCGACGAGGCGATGGCGGCCGATCCCAAGGTCATGATCATGGGTGAGGACATTGCCGACGCACAGGGCGGCGGCGTCTTCAAGGCCACCAAGGGGCTGTCGACCAAATATGGCACCGGACGCGTCCGCACGACGCCGATCGCTGAACAGGCGATCATGGGCGCGGCGGTCGGCGCCGCGATCGCGGGCTATCGTCCCGTCGCCGAGATCATGTTCATGAACTTCCTGACCGTGTGCATGGACCAGCTCGTCAACCATGCGGCGAAGCTCCGCTTCATGTCGGGCGGCAAGACCTGGGTTCCGCTGACGGTGCGCTGCACCACCGGCGCCGGGGTCGGGTTTGGCGGCCAGCACAGCGACATGCTCGAAGCATGGTTCGCGCATGTTCCGGGCATGAAAGTGGTGTCGGCGTCCAATCCCGCCGAGGCCAAGGGGCTGCTGCTGTCGGCGATCGAAGACGATGACCCGACCTTGTTCATCGAGGACATCATGATGTACTCGCAGCAGGGCGAGGCGCCCGCGCCCGGTTTCAAGGTTCCGCTCGGCAAGGCGCGCGTCCGCCGCGAAGGCTCCGACGTCTCGGTCATCACCTATGGCCGCCCGGTGCGGCTGATGGACGAAATGGCCGAGAGGCTGGCGGGCGACGGCATCAACGTCGAGGTCATCGACCTGCGCACGATCGCGCCGTTCGACGAGGAAACCGTGCTCAACTCGGTCGCCAAGACCGGGCGCGCGGTGATCGTCCACGAAGCGATCAAGTCGTTCGGGACCGGGGCCGAAATCTCCTCGCGCATCCACGAAGAGCTGTTCAGTGACCTGAAGGCGCCGGTGCAGCGGATCGGGTCCAAATATTCCCCGGTGCCGTTCAGCCCGCCGCTCGAGCAGGCGTTCCTCTACAGCGAGGACGAGGTCACCACCGCGATCAAGCGGATCATGGGGTAAGGCGCGGCCCGGCGGGCCTGCTTCCCCGGCCTTTGGCGGGGAGCGGGCTGCCGGGTGGCGCATCCGCTTCAAAGGAAAATAGGTGCCGATCCACTACCCCGACATATTGAGCGAAGCGAGCGAACGGCGCTCCTTCTCCTACACGACGAAGGACGCGATCCTCTACGCGCTGAGCATCGGAATGGGCGAGGACGCGGGCGGATTGCCCTTCGTGTACGAACCGGGGCTGCAACTCGTGCCCACGGCGGTGACCGTGCTCGGCGGTAGCATCATGCCGCCGCTGGCCGCCGGCCCGGGGCTGCGGAAGAGCAGCTTCGATTTTCCGAAGGTCGTCCACGGCGAGCAGGAGATTCTTATCTATCGCCCGTTGCGGCCCGCCGACACGCTGTTCACCAGCACGCGCACGATCAGCGTCGAAGACAAGGGCGAAGGGCGTGGCGCGGTCGTCGTGACCGAGACACGCTGGACCGATGAGGGCGGCGTCGATGTCGCGGCGCTGGTCAACACGATCTTCGCGCGCGGCGACGGGGGGTTCGGCGGACCACGCGCCGAACGTGTGCAGCAGGCCGACGAGCCGGCGCGCGCGCCCGACATCAGCGTGTCGATGCCGACGCGGCGCGACCAGGCGCTGCTCTATCGGCTGAACGGCGACGGCAACCCGCTCCACGCCGACCCGGCAGTCGCGATGCGCGTCGGGTTCCCGGGGCCGATCATGCACGGGCTCTGCACCTTCGGCATGACCTGCCGCGCGATTTTGCAGCATGTCGTGGGCGGCGATAGTAGCCGCATCTTCAGCCACGGCGCGCGTTTCACGGCGCCGCTGTTTCCCGGCGAAACGCTGCGCGTCGACCTGTGGGTCGATGACGACAGCGTCGATTTCAGGGCGGTGGCGGTCGAGCGCGACGTCGCGGTTATCCGCAACGGCTGCACCGCGCTGCGGCCGGCAGCAGCGCGTTCCGAACCGGTGGCAGTCCCTGCCGGGGCGGCCGCACCGGGCCTTTCATGACATCATCATTTGGAGCGACTATGAAAACCGAAATCTGCATTCCCGGCCTCGGCGCTGGCATGTCTGAAGGCACGCTGGTCGAATGGCATGTCGACGATAGCGCCGACATCGTCGAGGGCGCGATCCTCTATACGCTCGAAAGCGAGAAGACCGCGCAGGACGTCGAAGCCCCCGTTTCGGGCAAGGTCCGGCGCATCGGCGTCGTCGGCGAGGTCTATCCCGTCGGCGAGGTTGTCGCCATCATCGAACATTGATCCGGACAGCGCCGGATATCCGGTCCCGCGGGTCCGAATGGAGGAAATATCGTGCTTCCTGAAGTGGTCACAGGCGAGGAAACCGGCACCGCGTTTCCGACAACGATCGAATCCTTTCGCAAGGTCGGCGCCGACTTTCTGACGCGCGCCTTTCATGCGGTGGGCACGCTGCCGGCCGACGACCGGGTGACCGCGATCACGCGCGCCGACGAATTCGTCGGCGGCGGCATGGGGCGCAAATTGCTGCTCGATGTCGAATATGCGCGCGGCGACGGGCTCGCGCGGCAGCTGTTCGTCAAATTTCCGCTCGACGAGGGGCACCCGCAGCGCGAGATCTTCACCTGGCCGATGCAGGCCGAGGTGCGCTTTTATCTGCTGTCGATCCAGACCCCGCTGCCGGTGCCGATCCCGACCGCCTTCTTTGCCGATTTCAACAGCGAGGCGCTGTGCGGCATCCTGATCACCGAGCGGATCGGCTATGGCGAGGGCGCTATCGAACCCGCGCTCGAGAAATGCCAGGATTTCCGGCTCGACGACCAGTTCGACCGCTATCTCGTCGTCAGCCGTGCGAATGCGGCGCTCGCGGGCGAGCATCGCGCGGGCAAGCTGGGATCGACGGTCGCTGAGAAGTTCCGCTTCCCGGGGCCGCGGCAGATCGGCGGCGAACGCTTCCCGCACGATCAGGCCAATGTCGACCTGCGTATCGAACGGCTGCGCGCCTATGCAAAAAAGGCGCCGCACCTGCTGCCCAAGAATTTCGCGACCGATGAATTTCTCGATCGCTTCGCGCGCGAGACGCGCCTCGTGATCGAGCATCAGGACAAGATCTATGGCTATCTGAACGCCGCGTCCGATTTCATCGCGCTGTGCCACTGGAACATCAACATCGACAATGCCTGGTTCTGGCGCGACGAACGGAACCGCCTCGGCGTCGGCTTCCTCGACTGGGGCAGCGCGGGGCAGATGAACATCGCGCGCGCCTTCTGGGGCATGGCCTGCGCCGCCGAACTCGACATGATGGACGCGCACCGCGAGGCGCTGATGGCGGCGTTCGTTGACCAGTATCGCGCCGCCGGCGGCCCGCCGATCAGCCTCGACGAATTCCGCTTCATGTACCGCCTCGCGATCAGCGTCGATGCTTTCCACTGGATGATCGACGCGCCGACGATCGTCGCGACGCACCTCCCCGATTATCCCACGGTGCGCGACCGCTTCGACCCGCGCCTGCAGAATGTCTTCCTCGCGCGCGCGCAGCAGCATATCCTGACCGTGATGCTCAACGAATTTTCGTCGGCGAATGTCGAGGATGCGATCGGCGAGCTGCTGACGCGTGTCGGCGAAAGCGAACGCGCGGCGGGCTGAGCGCCCGGTTTCCGGCCGCGCTCCTGCCCGTGCGTGTCACTCTTCTGCGGCTTCGCCCTCGGCGATGTAGCGGTCGATCATCAGGTGGAGCGCGCGAATCTTCTGCTCGGCATAGCGACCGAGATAGACGCGCCCGGTCTCCGACGCCTCGAGTCCTGCCTGGACCTGCGGCAGGTTGAGCATGTCCTGCTCGAAGACTGCGGCAAGCCCGGGGCCCAGAATGTCGTTGGCTAGCGTCATCGATTCATCGAGCCCGATTTCGAAGGCGGGCGCAGGGCGCGGACGCTCGCCGCTCGCCGGAACGGGCTTCAGGATCATGATGTCCATGATCGCCTCGTTCGGCGACAGCCCGTTCGGCCGCCAGCGATAGACGATGTTCGAGACATGGCCGGCCCAGAAGGCCATGTTCGGAAAGACGTCGTAGAGGATTGAATCGAGCATCTCGCCGTCGGTCGCGTCGCTATAGTCTTTGCCCGTTTCGGCGGCGAGATTCTCGCGCGCCATCGCCGCGAGCGCCGAGCGCGCGGTCGCGCCTTCGGGCAATTGCGCGCCGCCGTCGACCGCGATGCGCGTGCGTGCGCCGGTCAGGTGGCTGAAAATCTCCTGCTCGCTCAGCGGCGCGATGAAGGGGCTGGCGACCCCGGTGGCCGAGAATTGCCGCGACACATAATCGTTCGGGCAGTCGAACTGGCTGTTGGCGTCGCCAATGCCAGGC
>Ga0247823_10003559_pt1 | contig 12592 bp, 22 predicted proteins | sample 13C_PalmiticAcid_2_FD_192426 | JGI IMG/M metagenome (GOLD analysis project Ga0247823, IMG submission 192426) | Soil microbial communities from agricultural site in Penn Yan, New York, United States - 13C_PalmiticAcid_Day30 | ecosystem: Environmental > Terrestrial > Soil > Agricultural land...
TCGCGAAGTTCCGCGATCGCTCGATCGAGCAACGCGAAAACGTTATCGGTCACGTGCACATCTCCTCGAGGTCGATTCCCTGTGACTCCGCCCAGGCGATGATCTCCTCGTCGCTCTCCGGGTTCACCGAGAGCGGGCGCGGCATCGCGAGCGCCTCGTCGTTCCAGATCCCGCGCGCGGCGTCGGCCATGCGCGCGCGGAGCGAGTTGTCGATCTCCATCGTCATCCGCTCGGCGCGCTCGAGTTCCTTCGAGCTCCCCGCGATGTAGATGCGTCCCCGGTACATCATCCGAACCACCTCCGATCAACGATCTGGTTGGTACCCATCGCGATCGTCGCGAGGGCTTGCGCCTCTTCGAGAGAAGTCGCGCTCATGATCGAGCGCAGCGCGTCGGCGCGGAGCCGATGCTCCGCCGCGTGAGCGACCTCGTGGTCGCGCCTGGCGACCGCGCGCGCGATCTCGTCGTAGCGCGCGCTCAGGCTCGCGCAGGTCTCGCGCGCCGGCTCGGCGCGACGCCCGCGATAGAGGTAGTGCGACGCGTGGCACGCGCACGCGCAGGGAGTCGCGGCGCAGTACGCTCCGTGCCGCTGGCGGCACTTCTCGCACGGAGTCGGGCACCACGTGCACATCACGGTCTCGCCGGACGACTCGCGGTAGATCGAGTGCGTGTCGTTGCAGTGCGTGCAGATCGGCGGGCGCTCGCCCGCGTGGTTGAGAGGATCGCTCACGTCTCGCCCTTCCCTTCCGGAAGCGGTTTTTTCCGCTTCCATTCCTCGAATCGCTCGGCGTCCTCGCGCTCGATCTGCGCCTGCATTTGCAGGAAGCGATCGAGCGGCAGACGGTCGCGCGGCGAGACCTTCCACCGCTTCGCGATGTACCCCTCGATCTCGCGGCGCAGTACGACGAAGAGCGCGCCCGCGGCTTGCGCGTCGGCGCGCGCGCGGTGCTGGTCCTGAGTGATGACGCCGCGGCGCGCGCACACGGCGCCGAGCTTGTGACGCCCGGACCCCTTCACGTAGCGATCGATCACGCGGACCCACATGAGCGGATCGATCCATCGCGCGCGGAGCATCGGAGGCCCGCGCCAGTCCGCGCCGAGCGTGCGGATCACTTCGGCGCGCAGGGCGGGCCGGTCGAAAGGCGCGTTGTAGGAGGCGACCGCGGCGCCCTCGAGGAGCGGAACCACTCGGGGCCACGCTTCGACGAACGACGGCGCGTCCGCGACGTCGGCATCACCGATGCCGTGGATCGCGCGCGCCTCTTCGGGGATCGGCCGCCCCGGGTTGACGAGCGTCGAGAAGGTCGACGTGCCCGCGCACACGCCTTCGACGAAGCGCGCCGCGGCGATCTCCACGACGCGGTCGGCTCCCGTGACGAATCGATCCGTGCCCTCGATGTCGAGGCCGGTCGTCTCGACGTCGAGCACGACGAACGGAACGACGCGCCAGTCTTTGGTCAGGAGATCGAGATCGGTCATTCGATGGGCTCCTCGCGCGAGAACGAGATCGCTACCTCGTCCGGATCTCGGATCTCGTCGTACCCGTCGCGCATCGTGATCGTGAGGGTGGTCTCCCGAGGATCGGGGATCTCGTCGGGCAGCGCGCGGTGCAGCGCCTCGAGGAGCGCGAAGCGGTCGAGGGTGATCGTCCCGCGCGTGACGCGCGTCGCGGAGACGTCGACGTTGACTCCCTTCCGGCTCACGGCGCGACCTCGACGCGCACGATCTCGACGTAGCTCCGGCCCTCGGGGTCGGGCTCGTTCGACGGGTAGCCGACGATCGCCGCGACGGCGACGGCGAGCGCGCACGCGGCGGCGGCTTCGTCGGCGGGACCACCGGTCACGATGTCGACGGAGATCGTGTAGTGCGTCCAATCGAAGTCGAGGACGGTGATCGACCATCCCCACCGGCCGGAACGCTCGGCGACCTCGGCGGCCGCGCGGTAGGCGGCGGCTTCCGCGAAGCGCGGCGGCGTCGCGACGCCGAGCGCCGGCCAGTCCAGCATGATCTCGACTGCGTCGACGCGACGACGATCGCGGCGGTGCGTCATCACGCGCACGCGCGGGCGGGCGCTCTCTACTCGTTCGGTGTTGGGCACTGGTCGAACCTCCGCGCGCGCGTCCCGCCGAGGGGCGGGCCGCTGGCGCGGGTGTTCGATCAGACCGGCCAACCGAGCGCGCGGAACGCGTCGCGCGAGCCGGGGACCATGTCGAGCACCTCGGAGAGCCCTTGTGCCGTCCACCCCATTCCGTCGCGTTCGTCGAGCACGAGCTCGTAAGAGCAGTGGCAGGGGTCTGACGCGGGGCGGCGCGCGCTGCGGTACATGTTCCGAAGGGTCTGCGCCCAATCGTGACGCGCCGTCGGGAGCTTGCGGGGCTTGCCCTCCACGACGCCCGTCCCATCGCACGCGAAACACACGCCGTCGTCCACGTGGCGCAGGTGCTCGATCGTGCCCGCGCCGTCGCACTTCATGCACCGCACCAGCTTCGTCGTCGCGTTCGTCATGACCGGAGAGTGCGACCGAACGGGCGCACCGTCAAGCGAGTCGTGCACGAAAAACAAAACGGGCCGGCGATCACTCGCCAGCCCGCTGCAGTGCGCCCGAGTGGTCGCGGCTAGTTCTCGACGGGTCCACCCTCGCCGTCGCTTCCCTTCGCGTCGCGCTTTTTCTTCGCCTTCCCGATGTCGGTCACATTCGGGAGCGGGGCCTGCCGTTCGGACGCGGTCATCGGTCGCTCGCGCAGAATGCTCCCGTCATCCATCCGGCGCGTGACGATCATCATGCGCGTCCCGTCTTCCTCGGTGACGCATTCGACGTCACGCATCTCCTGCCCGGTCGCGACCGACTGAGATAGCGCCTTGATCGCGACGTCGAGCGTCTTCCGCTGCTCGCGCTTGAGTTGCATTTCCGCCTTGCGCGCATCCTCGAGGCGCTCGCGTTCCTGGATCTTCCGCGCGAGGGTGTCGGCCTGCGCGCGGATCTCCTCGGCGGTGAGCTTCACCTGCAGTTTCTCGACGGTCTTCCCGATCTGCTCGCCCATCTCGCTCTCCTCCGGCCTCGACGATCGAGGCCCCGAGTCGACGCACGCACGGCTGGGGGGGGGGGACGCCTGCGCGCACGTCGACTCGGGGGCTCGGCGCCCCCTCAATGCTACTCGATGCGACGATGCGGGCACACGAAGCACCGGCGGCGGCCGGCGCAGTCCTGCGCATGCACGCCGTCGACGCCGCGTGACGCGCGACGGCCGCACATCGTGCGCGCGGTGCTCGCCTCGCGATCGGCGTGTGCGCACGCGTCGCGAGCCGCGCGCGCGCCATGCTCGAGGCGCACACCCTGTACCCATGTGACAGAGAGGCGAATCACGCGATCGGCGTCTGCGAGTTCAGCGCGGAGACGGTCGACCTCCGTGAGAAGCGCGACGCGATCGGCGGGCGCTCTCCATCGCGCCTCGTCGCGCGCGTCCTCGTCGCGCACCGGCGTCTCCTCCGCGACTCGGATGCGTTCGCGGATCGCGTCGAGGTCGATGGTGCTCATCGCTTCCTCGACTTCGACGCGGCTTCCTCCTGCGCGCGCATCTCTTCGATCTCGGCGGGCGACGGAATGCGCTCGCCGGTCTCGGGATCGATGTCGGCGGGCATCTCCGCGGGCGTGCCGGGCACCGGGGCCACGTCGATCACCGGCGCGTGCTCGCCGTCGATCGGAGCGGGCGCCGCACCCTCGGCGCGCGAGAGGCGCTCGAGGTCTCCGAGCTCGGCGGGCACGGTCTGCAGCTCGCCGCGCGCGTGCTGATCGTCGAGATGGATGAGGCGGCTCGCTTCCGTGCTGATCGGGAGCGTCTTGCAGAGACGGCGCAGGACCGTCTTCTTGGCCATCTCCTCTTCGTGCGTCTTCCACGGAGAGTCGGGCTTCCGGAAGCCGGGCGAGGCGTCGCGGATCGCGAGCACCTTCCCGCGCGACATCACGGCGAGCTCGAAGTCGTTGGGGAAGTGCGCGAGGCGCGCGACCGCGTACGCGGTGTGCCACGGCTTGCCCTCTTCGCGATCGTCGGGCTCGTGGTAGAGGCGGCGCGTCGTGCCGGCCTCGTAGCTCCACTTCTCATCGCCGCGAATGAGCTCCGCGAAGATCGAGGAGATCTGACCGGAGAGGCGGACGAGATGGAGCAAGCCGCGGTACCCGGGGATCAGTTGGCACCGCTGCTTGAACGGGACGAGGTATGCGTGCCCAGCGACGGGACCGATCTCGAGGCCGAGCGACGCCGCGGTCACGACGCTGGTGATGATCGAGGTCGGCTCGCAGTCGAGGAGCGCGGCGTTCCTCGACACCTCGATCAGCGCGATCTGCATGATCCGCTCGGGCGTGTACGACGCGCCGCGCGGAAGCACGCGAGCGATCTTCTGTTTGTTCGACGCGAAGCGGTGCGCGAGCGCGCTCATCCGCTGATCGACGGGTACGATCTGCCCTCTTCCTTCGTGCGTCACAGCTTCGGTCCTTTCGAGATGCCGATCTTTCGGAACGTCGACGCCTGCACCTTGTAGGCGGCGCGCGTGTGCTCTTTCCAGGTCACGATCCGGCCATTCGGCAGGCGGCCGGCGGTCGCGTTCCCGAGTCGCGCGACGAGCTGTTGCTTCATCGTCTCTTTGAGACGCTTCGCGTCGCCCTCGAGCGTGCGGGCGCGTTCGTATTCGGCGACGAGCTCCAGCGCATCGGCGCCGAGCTCGATCGGCGCACCGAGGCGCGATCCCGGATAGAGCATCTCGAGGACGCGCGCGGCTTCGTCGGAGCCGTCGGGCTCGGGCGGCACGTCGGCCTCGACGTGGTTCTCCCAAAACTGACGGGTCATCTCCACGACGCGCGCGATACGGCGCTCGTCGCGCGCATACGGCGCCCAGCGATAGCGGAAGCCTCGCCCGCCGAGGAGCGCGCCGATCACCGTCCAGCGCGCGCCGGTCACGGCGAGCTGCGCGTCGAGCTGCAGGCGATAGACCTCCGGCGCGCCGTCGGTCCACTCATCCGCGAACGCTCCGCCGCTCGTCTTGACCTCGACGCTCGCGCGACCGAGAGCGCGGAACGCGTCGACGGGGCCGCCCGCGATCGCCTCGCCCTCGCCGTCGAGTGTGCACCCGAGCCAGGGCCATCGCTTCGAGCGCAGGAGCACGGCGCCGCGATCGATGCGCATGCGCGCGCGCTCGGCGAGCATGTCGAGGAGCCACGGCTCGATCGTCCGGCCGATCGAGAGGTATTCGGGCTCCGGGTCGTTCGGGTCGTTGCCACTGAGGGCGTTCGTTTTCTCCGCCCACACCGCGATAGCGGGGCGCCAGGGGCTCTCGCCGGCAATCCCCGCGACGTCGCTCGCGGTGATCATCCTCCGGCGCGCCGAGAGCCATCGATCGCGATCGTCTGCCGACACGATCGCCTCGCAGGCGTCGAACATCGTCACCTCCCTGCGCGAAGGGTCGTTCGCGCTCCGCAGTGGTAGCGTGCTGCGTCCGTTCGGTCAACCGTGCGCGCAGCGTTGCGCGCGTCCAATCGGTCGCGCATGCTGCGCAGCATGGCAGACAACGGTTCCACGTCCCCGGTGGTCGCGCGCTTCTCGCGCGTTCTGACGAAAGAGATCGAGGCGCGCGGGCTCTCGCAGCGACAAGCGGCAACGGAGCTCGGGATGTCCTCGCGAACGCTCGATCGCTACGTGTCGGGCGAGCGCTCGCCCGGCCTCGAGGAGCTCGCCGCGATCCTCCGCGCGTGGCCGCGCATGCGCGCGCGGCTCAACTACGTGCTCACCGGGAAGGGCGGCACGTGACGCTCTCGATGTTCGAGGCCGGGGCGCGCGACTTCGGGCGCTTCGATCTGCAGCATCGCGACGCGGTCGAGTTCCTGCGCGCGCTCCCGCCCGAGTCGCTCGATCTGATCGTCACGGATCCCGCATACGAGTCGCTCGAGAAGCACCGCGCGAAGGGGACGACGACGCGGCTCAAAGTCTCCGACGCGAGCTCGAATGAGTGGTTCTCGATCTTCCCGAATACGCGGTTCCCGGATCTCTTCGCGGCGATGTACCGCGCGCTCGCGCCCAACCGACACGCATACGTGATCTGCGACGCAGAGACGATGTTCGTCGCGAAGCCGATCGGCGAGGCGGCCGGCTTCAAGTTCTGGAAGCCGCTCGTATGGGACAAGCGGAAGATCGGGATGGGGTACCACTACCGCGCGCGCTACGAGTTCGTCCTGTTCTTCGAGAAGGGCAAGCGCTCACTCGAAGATCTCGGCGTGCCCGATGTGCTCGCGGTGCCCGACGTGCTCGAGGTCGAGCGTGTGCGCGGCGGCTACCCCACCGAGAAGCCGGTCCCGCTCCTCGAGATCCTCATCTCGCAGAGCACGAAGCCCGGTGAAGTGGTCGCGGATCCGTTCCTCGGGTCAGGCTCGACGGGCGCGGCCGCGCTGCAGCTCGGGCGCCGCTTCCGCGGGTGCGACGTCTCGCCGAAGTCGATCGAGCTCGCGCGCGCTCGCCTCGAGGCGATCCCGTGAGCGAGCCGCGCGTGCAGTGGATCGACGGCGCGGGCATCACGCAGATCGTCGTGCAGTTGCCGACGCTCACGGCGTGCGGGGCCGAGTCGGTGCGCGTCGACTCCGCGCCTGAGATCCGCTGGCTTCCGATCGTCGAGACGAGCGTCGCTGGCGTCCGCGCTCGCGTCGCGTGGGATGCGGCCGGCGGCGTTCTGTACGTCGTCCGCGGGACCCAAGCCCCGGAGCCTGCGCTCGAGGCGCTCGCCCGGTGGTGGTCGACGCAGACGAGACGTCGCGCTTGACGGCCTACGCAACCGGGGCGTAGCGTCCCGGTGTTCCTGAAAACGCGAAGGCCCCCACCGCGGGAACGGTGAGGGCCCTTCCTGAGCAGACGTCGGACCCTCGACGTCGCGGAAGTTCGCAGCGCCATAATGCGCGCGCGCTCCGCGGCTATCAAGTGCCTCCGATGTCGTCCCCAACGAGACGACGCAGTGAGCACCGACCGCGCTTCTAGATCGACGCACCTCCGGTGTCCCGCGCATCTAGCGCCAGCCCTCGCCGTGGCCGCTGGCGCCGCGCGTGAGCTCCGCGACCTCCTCGGGAGGCTCCCGACCGGGCACGAGCTCGGGAGCGCCCTCGGCGTGGCGCGCAGGGCCGGCGAGCGGCGTCTCGCCGCGCTCGCGGAGGCGGGCGTGCTCGCGGAGGTCGAAGCCGGCGCGACGTGGGCGCGGTTCGTGTGGTGCGACCGCGCGCTGCTCTCCGACCCCGTCGCCGCGATGGTCGACGGGCAGGTGAGGTACCTCCGAGAGCGTCGAGCGAACGCGCTCGAGGAGCCGTCGATCAGATGCCTCGCGCGAGGGCTCGCGGGTGTCTCATCCGCGACGGTCGGACGCGCGGTCGCTCGCCTTCGGAGCGTCCGAAATGAGACGGGGTTTGCGTCTGAAATGAGACAGATCCCGGCCCCTCTCCTTTCTCTTACGGACACTAGAGATCTGGACACGTATACGCGCACGCCCGCGCAGGGAGCATCGAACATGGGTGAGAACGATCCGAAGCCTCTCGGAACGGTAGCCGGTCATGCATGGCGGAGCGGAGCCCGGATCACGGCTCTCTCGATGCGGCTCGCGGCTCTCTTCGCGGATCGCTACAAGAGCGCGACGCGGCGTCCGCCTCCCCCGCAGGCGAGCGCGTGGAGCCCCGCGTGGCACGACTGCGCGTCGTGGTTCCTCGACGCGGCGGCGATGGAAGCCGACCACGCGATCGACGTCCGCGCCGAGACCCTCGCGACGCGCGCGCTCGAGACGTTCTTCGCGGATGCGTGGGTGCGCTCGAATCGCTACCCGGTGCGCGCGTTCGTCGATCACCCGGATCGCTACTGCCCGGAGCCCGAAACGCTCGCCCTCGAGCGCGAGTCGGAGCGCCTCATGGCGGAGCGCACGCAGCTCGCGGAGCGCTGGTCGCGCGCGAAGGAAGCGGGAGATCTGCTCGCGCAGTCGGAGATCCGGAAGCGCAACGACGAGATCCGCGCGCGCCTCGAGGAGATCGGGCTCGCGCTCGACGCGGGTGCGCAGGCTCGTGATGCGCTCGCTCGCGCGAAGGCGGGCGCGTGATGCGGATCAAGGATCGGAACGGACCGATCGTCGCGAGCGCGGCGCAGGTCGGAGCGGCGGTCGCGCGGATGAGCACGCGGCAGATCTCGCGCATGGAACGCGCGGAGATCGTCGAGGTGCTCGGCGATGTCGTGCGCTTCGAGATCAAGACCGGGCGCGGGGCGCGCGTCATCCGCGAGCATCTCGGGCCGCGGCGCGCAGGGAGCCGCGCGAAGTGATCCGGATCGTCCCGATCACGCTCAAGAGAGCGCTCCGGTGGTGCGACGCAGTGCACGCGCACCTCGAGCCCCCGCCCGGTGCGCTGGTCGCGGTCGCGGTGCAGGACGACACGCAGCGGATCGTGTGCGTGAGCATTCTCGAGGTGCCCAGCGCGCGAATGCTAGGCGCGCAGGGCGTCATCGCGGAGATCTCGCGCGTCGCCTCCGACGCGTCGACGCCGAACGCGTCGGGCATGGCGACGGCGGCTCTCGTGCGCGCTGCGATCGCACTCGGGTACACGCGGATCGTCACGTACACGATGGTCGGCGAACGCGGAACGACGTACCGCGCGACCGGGTGGCGCGCCGTCGCGATCTCGCGCGGTGGCCATTGGGATCGCGACGCGCGACCTCGAGACGCGGCGACGCAACCCGGCGCCAAGGTGCGATGGGAGATCGGGCCCGACGCTCTACAGGAAGACCCCGAAGTGCTCGCAGTCGTGCGAGAGATGGCGGGCACCGTCGCCTTCCCGGAGCGAGTTCGGCGCACGCTCCCGCTCTTCGAGGTCGACTCATGATCGTCCACTCCGCATCGGAGATCGCGGCGGCGATGCTCGCGCGCGACGAGACGGTCGACCCCATCGCATGGGGCGACGCGCTCGTGCGGTTCTATGAGGACTTCTCTCTCGAGGAGGTGCTCGGGTACCTCGACGGCGAGGCGATGGCGATGCTCGCGCGTCCTCCGGTGCGCGTCTCCGAGGCGCTGCGCGGGCTCCCGCTCGACTTCCGGGCGGTGGTGGTGTTCGCGGCGATCGAGGGCGGCACGACGACGGTCTCGGAGCTCCGCGCGCGGTTCTGGATCGCGGTGCCGACCGATCGGCGGATCGAGGAAGCGGTCGCGGCGCTCGCGCGTCGTGGCCTTGTGGTGAGCGAGGGCGGGCGACTGATGAGCAGGAGGGCAAGCCGGTGAACGAAGATCGTTTCGATGGCGGGGACTTTCTCAGCGCGCCAGTGAGCGCGATCGAGCGTGTGCAGCTCGACAACCACGCGACACGACGCGACGCGCGCGACCGCTTCCGCGCCGCTCGAGAGGCGGAGCTCCTTCGAAGCTACCTCGGCGCCGGCGGCGCGAAGGCGCTCCTCGCGGCGACATGGACCCCCGAGGACATGAGCGACCCGCGCGCGCGGCAGATCGCGAAGGCGTGGCGCGAGATGGCGGAAGAGGGTCGCGCGATCGGGTTCGGGCCCGCGCTCGCGATGCGACTCGTCGCGCAGGGCGTCGCGGAGGCGCACGTCGAGAGCACGATCGCGTGGGGGATGGGCGACGGCGTGCCGACGTTCGATCCCGACGCTCGCGACGCGCTCGCCGGTGCGATCCGCGATTACGCGGTCTGCGATCGCGTCGTCGCGAAGTTGGGCGACATCCGCGCGGCCGCGGAGCGCGGGAACCGTGGTGCGGTCGCAGCGATCATCCGCGAGCTGCGCGACGATCTCGAGACCTCCGGCGCCGATCGCATGCTGCACACGTTCCATGACGTTGCTCACGCGGATTGGACCGATCCCGCGCCCGCGTCGCGACGCACGATCCCGACGGGCTTCGCCACGATCGATCGCGTCATGCCGCTCCGCGTGCGCGAGATGACGGTGATCGGTGCTAGGACCAATGTCGGGAAGACCACCGTGGGCGCGCAGATCGCGCTCTGCGCGGCCGAGAGCGGCGTGCCGACCGCGTACCTCTCGCTCGAGGATCCGAAGGAAGCGATCGCGCGGAAGTGGCTCGCGAAGCGCGTCGGGCTCAACCCGCGTGTTCTCGCGGATCGGCAAGTCGACTTCACGCGCGCCGATCGCGTCGTGAGCGGCATCGCTCGCGCGCGTGAGCTCCGGCTCTACGTCGGCTCTCCGAGGCGCCGCACGCTCACCGAGATCCGCCGCGCGATGCGCGAGGCGGCCGCGATGGGAGTGCTGGTGTTCGTTGTCGACTACCTGCAGGTCGCGCGCGTCGCAGACGAAGAGCTCCGGATCTACCGAGACCCCGTCTCGCGCACCGATTACGTGGTCGACACGATCAAGGAAGAGGCTTGCTCGGTGCACGGAATGGCGCTGGTCGTGACGTCGCAGTTCTCGCGCGGCGACAAGGAGCGCCCGCGCAAGCCTACGATCGCCGACCTTAAAGGCTCGGGAGGCATCGAGGACAAGGCGACGAACATCGCGCTCCTGTGGAGGTCGCTCGATCAAGCGCACAAGACGCGGCGCCTCATCGCGGGCGAGATCGGGAAGTCGAAGGAACACGAGGACGTCGGCGCGAGCTTCCTCCTCGAGCGCTCGCCGGTGGATGCGACGCTTCTCGAGGTCGAAGACGACGCGCGCGAGCCCGACTTCGGAGGGATGTAGACGACGCGCTTGACACTGCGACCGAACGGACGCAGAGTGGTGCTCATGACGACGACGAAGATCGAAGCGCTCGAGAACGAAACCCGCGCGGCACTGGTCGAGATCACCGGCGAGAGCAAGAGCGACCGCTACCGCCGGATCGAGCGCCTCGCGCAGCGTGTCGACGCGATGCGCGGCGGCTTCCAGGTGTGGACCGACGAGCACGCGCGCCTCGGCGCGCTCTACCGCGAAGTGTTCGCGTTCCGCGCGTTCGGCGTGCGAAAGGCGGCCGCGTGAAAAACCGTGAGACCAAGCGCGTAACGATGGTGCTCTGTCTTCCGACGCGAGTCGTGCTGGAGGTCCGAATGGTCAACGACGATGATATCGAGATCGTCGATGCGGATCGCTCGATGGATCAACCGGGGCTCGGCGCGCGCGCTGTCTCGGAGGCGATGAACGAGGACGATTTCGACGAGCTTTCGCGTCTCGCGCGTGGTGCTCGGTGAGAACGATCGGCTCGCTCTTCTCCGGAATCGGCGGCCTAGAGCTAGGCCTCGAGCGCGCCGGAGTCGGGCGCGTGATCTGGCAAGCGGAGACGGATCCCTTCTGTCTCCGCGTGCTCGCGAAGCATTGGCCCGACGCACTGCGCATCCGCGACGTGCGGGACGTCGGTCCGGCGAGGGTGCCGCGCGCGGATGTGATCTGCGGCGGCTTCCCCTGCCAAGATCTATCGGTCGCGGGGAAGGGTGCAGGGCTCGATGGAGCGCGATCCGGTCTCTGGTCCGAGTACGCCCGAATCGTCGAAGAGTGCGACCCGCAGATCGTCGTCGTCGAGAACGTCGCACACGGCTCCTCGCGATGGCTCCCGACGATCTGCGGCGACCTCGAGGCGCTCGGATACGTACCGGCTCCCGTCGTCGTTCCTGCCGGCGCCCTCGGCGCTCCGCACGTGCGCGGTCGAACCTTCGTCGTTGCCGACGCCGACGGCGAGCTCCTACGGTTCGTCGAACAACGGCAGTCCGCACGATCATCGCGAGGCGTACGCAACGAAGGGGAAGCCGTCGCTCTGGACGATGGCAAAGAGCGGGGATCTCCCGCTGCACCCTTCTGGGCCGCTCCTCCCCGCGTGGGTGGAATGGGCGATGGGGTTCCCGGAGGGGTGGACCGAGATCCCTTCGCCTCAGATCGGATTCGGGTTCTAGGAAACGCGGTCGTCCCGCAGGTCGCGGAAGCGATCGGGCGGATGATCGTCGAGGTGTTGGGCCTCTGAGGCGAGCGCTGCGGCCGAACGGGCGCAAATAGTTCTTGCGTCCGCGCCCGAACGGACGCAGTATCCAACCCATGACGACGACGCAGACGAAGAACGAAACCAAGGCGGGCAACATCTCGACGATCGCGATCGGGTCGTACCCGGGCGCGCTCCCCTCGTTCGTGCGCACCGTCGCGGGCCGCACCGTGCTCGTGACTCACGGCGGCGCGAAGTCGCGCACCGAGGTCTACGCGGTCACGCAGACCGGCCTCGAGATGTTCCGTGGATACGCGGACGAGGTCGAGGTCGAGACGTTGCCGCTCGTTCTCCACTCGCGCGCACGGCGCGCGCCGCTCGCCGCGTGAGGCGAGAGACACCCATCGCCGGACGAAAGGAGCTCGCCATGACGAACGACGATCTGCGCCGTCAAGTCGATGGGTGCCGCGTGATCGACTCCGCCGAGATCGTCGCGCGCGCCCTCGTCGCCGCGGGCGTGCGACCAACGCCGAGCGCGATCAACGCCGCGCTCCGCGCTCCTCGCGCGCCGGTAGTCGAAGAGGAGATGGCGCGCGGGTACCTCGCCGCGTGCGAGCGGTGGGGCGCGCCGATCGGCCGCGGCGTCGAGACGCTCGAGGGCGAGAACGGCGTGGAAACCGTGCGTCCGCGCG
>Ga0247823_10003562_pt1 | contig 12584 bp, 21 predicted proteins | sample 13C_PalmiticAcid_2_FD_192426 | JGI IMG/M metagenome (GOLD analysis project Ga0247823, IMG submission 192426) | Soil microbial communities from agricultural site in Penn Yan, New York, United States - 13C_PalmiticAcid_Day30 | ecosystem: Environmental > Terrestrial > Soil > Agricultural land...
CCCCCCATGATTGCCAACCCCAAACCCCTCATCAGCATGAATCTTTCCGACGGAGGCAGGGCAACTGCTATGCTCATGCCGGACCGGTCGTACATTGTGACCGTACAACCGACCCCCCAAAGTAGCGTCGGTGTGATCAGCGTGCACGATCAAACCGACTGCACCGTGATTGCCGCGATGCTTTCCACCCTGGCCAGTCTGACCGAATCGCTCAACCGCGGGAATGTTCCCACCGTCCAGGAGCCCGACCGATGACCACCCGCCTCGATCTGCGATCCCGGATCCGCACCACCCTTACCGACACTTCAGGATCCCCCCTGTGGTCCGATGGGACCCTCAACGACGCGCTGATCACCGCCATGAGCGAGTACTCCGTGATGAACCCCAAACGGGAAGTTACCCTCGTCGCCATCCTCGCCACGACGACCATCTACGCCCTTCCCGCCGGAGTCGATCCGCTCGGTTGCCGTGCCCTGTTCGATGTCTACGGTCGACGCATCCCCCGCGCCGCCGGCAGTCCCGGGCATCGCCCGCCCGACGAATGGAACGCCCTCCTCGAGTGGGAAATACTCGGCGAGGAGCTGCGTCTGACCGCCGAACCAGGAGACAGCGCCGGCAGCTGGTCCCTGCACCACCTCAAACCGCGCACCATGCCGACCGACGACGTAACCGCCGTCGACGTCCCCAGCCGTGACGATCAAACCCTGGTCTTCCTGGCCGCCGCCGCCGCCATCGAGCTCCGCCAGACCGACGAGCTCAAACGGGACCCCGCCGAACGCTCGACCTTCCACACCGCCGAACACATCAAACGGTTTCGAACCCGCGCCCGTACCCACTTTCGCCGAGGCTATGTGACCGTGACCGGCATGGCCACCGAGTGACACCCCATGACCGAGCGTGCCAGCAAACCCCGCTGCAACCAGCCTGGATGTAACCGGTTCGCCGCGCCAGCGCACCTGGCCTGTCGCGCCCACATCACCGCCGACGCCGACGAGACCGCCCGCCGCCTGGACTGGGCAGCCATGGCCGGCAGCTACCGCGAGCTGCTCGGTCCGACCCTCTCACGCATCATGGCCGAGGCAGCCGCCGATACCGGCCTGGACGACGAGGTCGGCGCCCTACGCGTGACCATGGCCCGCGTCCTGTCCGAAGAGTCCGACCCCGTCAGACTTGCCCAGGCGATCAGCCGCCTGTCCGCCGCCAGCGTCGCCGCCGCCCGTGCCCGACGCGCCATCACCGGCGAGCTGGCCGACAACCTGACCGACGCCCTGTCCCAAATCCTGCTCGACCTGGACGCCGCCCGATGAGTGACAGCGCCCGCCAGCTTGCCGCCGCGATCGATACCATGCGGTCCGACCCCGCCGCCCCCGCCGGAGATCCCAACCAGCCCGGCACCCCAGCCCATGCCTACGTCACCCGCGAATTGACCGAACGTGCCATCGACGAGCTGCGGGAGCTGCGGCAAGACCAGCGCCGCGCCTGGCTGGTCGTCGTCGGTGCCGCCATTGCCGCCGTCCTCGAAAGGATTCTCTAATGCCCCCACGCATCGAACCCGATGGCGGGCGCGGCTCCGCCATGGACCGCGCCCGCGACAACGCCAGCCCGACATGGGCCGAGCAAGTCGTCGCCCAGGCTTTGCAGCTGATCACGACCGTCCTCGAGATCGCCCGCACCGTCTGGTTCGCCGTCGTCGAAATTACCTGGCGGGACCGCTTCTACACCCGCGCCGATATCCGCGTCTGTCCCATCTGCGGCCCCTATCACGGACGCATCTACGATATCGGCCGTGGACCAAGCCCCCCCCTGCACTACGGGTGCCGCTGCACCCGCCGCCGCGAAGTCCCCGTCTACAAAACCCGCTGGGAGTCGATGACCGTCTATGACCGCGTCGTGTCCAGCTATTGGATCTGACGCAGGAGATCGAGGCATGACCGAGACACAAGACCGGACGGCGGCGGAAGTCATTGGCGAAGTCGTCGAAACCACGATGCGGCAGACAAACGCGGCAATCAATGGGCAGGGGCTGAGCCATGAGCAGATATTGGCATTGCCCTATCACGAGGGCATGGGGCGCATGCTCCTCGCCGCGCTGGCTGAGGAGGGCTATGTGGTGGTGGATCGGGAAAGGTTAGAACGACTGTGGCATGCGGCAGAGGAAATGGAGCAGCGCATTGCTGAGCGCGGCTGGGGTGAGCAGTACACGCAACCCGGCGACCTCGATCCGTTGCCGACACGGGAGGGCGGTGAGTGATGGACCCTGATCTGATGACTGAGGAAGAATTGGCTAAGCGTGATCGTGTGATGATCACCTGCACCGGATGTGGCCAGACGTATGGCTATGCGGTTGGCGATTTGAATCCGGAGAAGGATCAGCAGAGCGCCGACGTTGCGGCGCTGGTCGAGTACGTTCGGCTGATTGATGCTGAGATATTGTGCCGGACGACTGACGCCACGCAGGGCATGCGAAACGCCATTCAGCCCGAGCTCCCGGAGGCCTGACCCCATGCCACGCACCCACGGAGTACCCCGCGGACACAAGAAACGCGCAGAACGCGGTCCCGCCGGCCGACCGCCCAGCCAACGACCGACCAAAACACCCCGCCCCCCACAACTCGAACGGTGGCAAGCGATCATCGACGGCAAAACATGCCCGATCTGTCTCGATCTGCACGGCCGGATCTACCCCAAGCACGAGGGACCCCGGCCCCCGATCCACTTTTTTTGCCGCTGCCAACGTGTTTCCTTCGCCGTGATACAGTAACGGCGCCGACCTTACACCCGGGCCGGCAGCCCTACCCCAGTCCCGATCAGATCCCGGATCGCCCGATCCGGGATCTGATCTTTCCACCCAACAGTGAACGTTCACCGCGCATTTGTTCTAAACTGCCAACGATGACCCGTTGTTAGCCGTCAGGAGCGAAGAGCGGATGACCGATGCGACCCCAACCCCCGCCGATGCGGGCATAACCCCGGCTTTCGAGACTCAGGAGACCTTGAAACCCGAAAATACCGAAAATGCCCCTGTGACGCATCCAGAAGCCGCAGGAGCGATTGTGACCCCCGCAACCACTCTCACTGTCGCCGCAACCACCCACGACGCCGCCCGCGCCACCACGAACGACGCAGCACCCACCGCCGAGTCGACCGCCCCACGCCCCACCGACCGCGCCCCAGACGTCCCCGCCGGAGGCAGCGCCGCGCCCAACCCGCACGACGTCCTCTTCGCCGATTCGCGTATCGCCCTGGCGCTCGCCCAGCGCACCCGCCGCTAAAACCACCGCCGCGCCCGCAGACCCAACCCATCCACCCCTGACCCCAAGGAGTCCTCCACATGGCCCTCTCCAAAACCGAAGCCGCCAAGCTGACCAACGACATGCTCTTGCGGGGCGTAATCGAAGTCATCATCAAAGACTCGATCGTCCTGCAACAGCTGCCATTTATGGACGTCGTCGGCACCGCCGTCACCTACAACCGGGAAGCGACCCTGCCAGCCGCAGGTTTCTACGATCCGGGCGATACGTGGGTCGAAGCAGCGCCGACCTGGACGCAGGTGACCGCCGCCCTCAAGATCATGGGTGGGGACGCCGACGTCGATAACTTCCTGCAGCAGACCTACGCCAACCCGAACGACATGGAGGCAGAGGTCCTCGCCAACCGCGCCAAGGCGACCGCCCACCTTTACCGCGAGTCCTTCTACAACGGCGACACCGGCGTGAATCCGAAAGCGTTCGACGGACTGACCAAGGTGCTCGACAGCACTGGCCAGGAGCTTTCCGCGGGCGCCAACGGTGGCCCCCTGACCCTCGATCTGATGGACCAGATGATCGACCTGGTCAAACCCGGTAAGCCCGACGTCCTGGCCATGAGCCGCCGGTCCCGCCGCAAACTCAAAGCCCTGCGGCGCGCATCCGGCATCACCCTCGAAACATCCGTGAACCAGTTCGGCGAGCAAGTCGAGGTCTACGACGGCATCCCCATCGCCGTCGATGACCACGTCCTCGACACCCAGACCCAGGGATCGTCCGGCGCCGTCTGCTCCTCGATCTACGCCATCACCTTTGGCCGCGAGGGTGTGATGGGTCTCGAAAACGGAGGCATCCAGATCGACGAAGTCGGCGACCTCGAAACCAAGGACGCCACCCGCTGGCGCATCAAGTGGTACAGCTCACTGGCCGTCATGTCCCTACTCGGCATCGCCCGGGTGAAGGGCATTAACGCGACATGAGCGAGGGCGGAGTGGCGCGACCCCCGCACACGCAGAGGCTCGAGGACGATCAGGCGCGGGCCGCCCGCTATGCGGAAGCCCGCGCCTTTTTCGACGGCTACCAATGGCCGACGCGGGCCCGCCGCGGCGAACGGCGCTGGACCTTCAACTACGCCGCCGCCCTGGTCATCAAAACCGCCAGCTACGCCCTCAGCGATCCGGTTCGCTTTAACGTCACCGGCAGCGACCGCGATACCGCCGACGTCGAGCAGCTGCTTGCCGACGTCCTCAACGCCCAGGATGCCCACCAGCTGGACCATGCCACCCTCGTCGAGGCGTCCGTGATCGGCGACGCCGTAACCAAAGTCACCTGGTCGAATGAGGTCAACTATCCGCAGCTGGTCCAAGTCGACCCCGCCGCCATCATCACCACGATCAACCCCACCAAACCGCAAGAGGCCCTGGCCGTCAGTCATGCCTACGAGCTGAGCGGCGCCGCGATCCTCGAGAACCTCGACCACCCGCCCCAGGACCTCGACCCCCGCCGTACCTACACCGTCACCGAGCACTGGACACAGGACCTCTGGACCGTCCTGATCAACAACGCCCCGCATTCCCAGATGCCCAACCCCTACGGCTGGGTCCCCTATGTCTTTCTGCACAACGCTCGCAACCCCCGCGACTTCTGGGGCCGATCGGACCTCGAACCCCTCTACGACGTCTGCCGCGCCCTCAACCAACGGCTGACCGTCCTCGATACCATCCTCGAACTCTCCGGGGCCCCCGTCACCGTCCTCGAAAACGTCGAAGGCTCCGAGGGCATCCGCATCTTTCCCGGCGCAAAGTGGGAGCTGCCCGAAGGCTCCAAGGCCTACCTACTCTCGTTGCTCGAAAGTTCCGGGATGGATCTGCACATCAAAACAATTGATCTGCTCTACCGCGCCATGCACGACCTGGCCGAAACGCCCCGCACCGCCTTCGGCGATACCGGGCGACCCCTCTCAGGAGCGGCCCTCGAGGTCGAGATTCAGCCGCTCGTCCAACGGGTCAACCGCAAACGGGCCGCCATGGCCGCCTACTACCGCGCCCGCAATGCCCGGATCCTCGAGCTGCTCGAACGCTTCGGCAGCGCACCCATCGGCGGTCTACGCCTGACCGAACCGATTTGGCCGCCCGTGCTCCCCAGCGATACCAGCCAGGACGTCCGCGACGTCGTCCAGCTGACCGGAGCCAAGATCATCAGCCGCAGGACCGCCGCCGAACGCGTCGGTATCTCCGACCCAGACGCCGAAATGGCCACAATTGACCAGGAAACCCGCCCAACCCCCCAAACCGACGCGCTGAGAAGCCCCAGGATCGACGCAAGCGACCCCCCGCCTGTGATACGACCCGAACAGGAGGGACCGTGACGCCATGCCTACCGTGATCGAACGCGCCGACCGTATCCGACTTTCCCGCGGCACCCTCGACAACGACCACCTGGTCAGGCTTGAGCTGGCCGACGGAACCCGCGAACACATCACCGCGTTTCTGCCAGTCAACGACGCCGAACATCTCGCCAGTGAACTCTTCGAGCTGGCCGCCGATATCCGCGACGACGCCAACCGCAAACCCTTCGAAATCACCCTGGTCAAAGACCACCACGCCGCCAATGGCTAGAAAGAGACACCACCTTGGAACTGTTCGAATCCATCTCTGGCGCTATGATCGTCGCCCTGGCGCCCGTCGTCACCGCCATCGTTGAGGCCATCAAGAAAGCCGGGTTGCCCAGCCGCTACGCCCCCCTCGCGTCGATCGCCACCGGCGCCGCCCTAGCGCTGGCCGTCGGTCCCCTCGACACCACAACCCTCTTGGCCGGCATCGCCACCGGCGCCGCCGCCAGCGGTCTGTACACCTACGCCACCCGGAGACTCACGAATGCCTGAACTGGGTGATGTCGTCCTGGCCGGTCTGGCCTACACCGTCGACCCCAAAACCTACCTCCGCACCACCGACGGCGAGCAGGAAGGCCAGGTCGAACGCTGGGTCATGCGCGACTTCCTCGCCGGGCAACATCGCGCCATTCAGCTCGAACGGGAAGCCGCCTGGGACGGTCTCGACGTCGGCCCCGCCTGGCAAGGGCAGGGCGTCGAACCGTGGCCCCGCCGGGAGGTCTACGTCGACGCCGCGATCCTGCCGGTCAGCACCACCCAGCAAGCGTTTTCCACCCAGCAAGGCGGGTACACCCTGATCGCCGTCGGCCGCTATCTCTACCGGTCAGTCGCCGCCGGTGTCACCTGGGCCGACGTCGCCAACATTCACGACCGCGGCGCCGGGTTCACCGCCACCGGGATTGCCACCATCCAAACACATGTTGCCGTCGCCTACGGTGCGAATGCCGACGTCCGCGCCATCAATGTCTCGACCGGCGCGACCGTCACCACCTACACAGGCGAGAAGTGGAAACACATCGTCCACTACGCCGGAACCATCCTCGGCAGCGACACCGCCAATGCCAAACGCATTCGGGTACGCGTCACCAGTACGGTCTTTACCGATATCGACCTCGACACCGCCATCGCCGCCATGAGTCTGCACGACGGACGTATCGCCGTCGCCACCCAAACCAGTCTCTACCTGCTCGCCGGGCAACCGGTCAACGTCAACCCCGGCGGCGCCGCAGACTGGCGCTGGTCCCAAGATCCCGTGCCCATGTTCACCCATGGCAACATCAGCGAGCCCGATCAGGACTATCAATTCCTGGTCAGCTTCTCCGGCAGGTTATGGACATGGCTTGGTCGCGAGATCGTCGAATATGACCCCAACGCCGGCGGCATGAACCGCCAAGGCTGGAAACGGTCCGGCATCGAAGGACAGAAGGCCTACGGCGCCACCGTCGCCGGTGGATACCTGATCGTCTGCCTGAAAGCCCGCGACGGTGGCTACGAGACATGGGCCCACGACGGCGCTGGCTGGTGGAAGATCAGGCGAACCGAGTCGACCGCCAACCTTTTCCCAACCGCCCTCGGCGACTGCGGCGAAATGGATCTGCTGACATTCCATGATGGCGATGCCAGCGTCGCCTACTCCCTGCAACGACTCAACTACCGCGGCACCACCAAAACCACCTACCCCACCACCGAAAGCACCTACACCACGCCCATGCTGCACATGGACGCCCCCGACGCCATCAAGAGCTGGCGGCAGATCGGCGCGTCCTTCGCCACCCCCGAACCACGCGGCAACAGCGCATCCACCGACTCCGTCAGCATCGCCCTCAAATACTCGATCGACGGCGGCGCCACCTGGACGACCTGCCAGAGCGCATCCCCCAACGCCGGATCTGTCCGCCTGCACGAGCTGCTCGCGAACCTCGCTTCGAACGTCGCCACCAGCCGCTATATCCAGATCCGCGTCACCTGGGGCAGCGTCACCGACTGGGCCCCCGTCCTCCAATCCCTGTGGGTCGAATACGCCAGACTCGACGGACCCGCCAAGCGCCGAGCCTGGAGGATGACCGTCACTCCCGCCGACCCCTCGATCTTGCGAGACGGCAGCGTCGACGCCCGATCCGCCGCGACCCAGCTAGCCGACCTCTGGAACGCCTGGGCCAATGGCACCACCATCACCCTGCGGGACATTGACTACGACCTCGTCCCCACCCAGCGAAACGTCCGCGTCCGCTCGATCGTTGAAGAACGCACGACCACCCGCGACGCCGCCCGCTGGACGACCCCCCAGATCGAAATCCAACTCATAGAGGTCTAGCGACGTGGACCAGCTGCGTCAGATCGTGACCGATCCGGTCACCTTCTCCCATGCCCTGCTTCCGACCATCCCCCTGCGTTCCTACCAGATCGCCCCCGTGCGCGACGTCGCCGCCGCCATCGAACAGCGCGACGGCCAGACCCTTACGTGGGTCTTCTCCCGGCAGTCCGGCAAAGACGAGGCGCTAGCCCAACTCCTCGCCTACCTGCTCGTCCGCTACCAACGCGCCGGAGGGTCTATCGTCGTCGCCGCGCCGACCCTCGATCCCCAAGCCCGCATTACCTACCAGCGACTCAGAGACCGCCTCGACAACGCCCGCGCCCTGACCCGCACCACCAGAACTGCCGGCAGCATGACCGTTCGTGTTGGCAAGGCCAGCGTGACGTTCGTTTCCGCCCAGGAACAGGCCAACCAGCGCGGACTTACCGCCAGTCTGCTCCTCGTCGCCAACGAGGCCCAGGACATTGACACCGAGATTTGGGATGCGCGGTTTGCCCCCATGACTGCGTCGACCAACGCCCCCACCCTCTTCATGGGGACCGTCTGGGACGCCAACTCCCTACTCTCCCGCCAACGACGTCTGCCACCACCCGCACGACACCACACCGTGACCTGGCGGACCGTCGCCCAGGCCGTGCCCGCCTACGGCGCGCACGTCCGCACGCGCATTGCCCAACTGGGAGAAGATCACCCCTACATCAGAACCGAATACGACCTGATCGAACTAGACAGCGAAGCGTCCCTCTTCGGTAGTGTCCGCCTCGAGCAGCTCAAGGGCAGCCACCAACGCAAGACCAACGGCCACGACGGCGGCCGCTATGGTCTGCTGGTCGACGTCGCCGGTAGCGACGAGCAACCGGACCACCCCGGACAGACCTACGACCCCACCAGCAAGCGCGACAGCACTACGGCTATTGCGGTAGAGATCCTTCACCATGGCCCGAATCCGAGCTATCAGATCGTCGATCGCATCGCCTGGACGGGAGCCAATCACACGATACTCGCGCCCCAACTGGCGGACCTCGCCACCACCGTTTGGCGAGCACGATACCTGGCGATCGACCGCACCGGTCTCGGTCTCGGTCTGTCCCAGATGATCACGCGCGAACTGGCCGGGAAGAGAATCCATGTTGTGCCCCTTTCGTGGACGTCCGCGACCAAATCGCGGGCCGCTTGGGAACTCATGGCGCTGATCGATACCGGGCGCCTTAAGGATTATGACACCGCAGACCAGACGGACGAGATCACCCGCAGGCTCTATGCCGAGCTGGTCGCCACCCGCGGCGAGCTCCTCCCAGGACCAGGCAAACTGATCCGCTGGGGCGTTCCCACCGGACAGGGCCACGACGACCTGGTCATGGCCCTGGCACTGTTGCCCTTCGTCGACGAGATCGTGCGGCGACCACGCATCGCCGCAGGCTCAGGACCCGAGACTCCACCCCAACCATGACCCCGCTGGACCTCACCCCCCGCCAATGCGAAATCATCGCCCTGGTCGCCACCGGCAAAACCGACGCCACCATCGCCGACCAGCTCTTCTGTTCACCGCGAACCGTCAATGCCCACATGCGCGACATTCTCAGGAAACTTAACGCCACCAACCGCACAGAGGCAGCCGTCACATGGACAAAACACACCGAGACAGGTGAGGGAGAAGAGGGAGTGGAACGAGCTGGCGATCATGGTAGCCACCCCTGACACACCACGGATCCGAACGCACCACCCGGCCACCGAAACGACCGCCCCAGCGCGAAACCAGCATGCCCCACCCCCATCCCACCAAGCCTACACCCCAACAGCAAGCGAACGGACACACACACAGTCAGCGCGTCGAAAATCACGGGCAGCTCTCAACCGCGCAGGATGCTAAACTCCCGTTCGGCGAGCCTGACCACCCCTTACACCCCAGGCAGCTCGCAGCCATGGTGCAGAGCAGCGACCGGACAGCAACCCCGGTCGCGCTCAACCACACAGACGGGAGCACGAGCAGTAGCGGCTACGCCGCTACTGCTCCTCCAGAACGGGGGAAGAGCGGTCTGTTCCAGACCGCTCTTTTTCTCACTCCAGCGCCTTGCGGATAATTAACCTTATCCGCAAATCTACATATGGTGGTGCGAGCATTGTTGCACCTACCACCAGTGGTAGGGACCCCCGCAAGACCGAAAAACGACAGTGCACCAGCGCCTGTCAACTGTCTTTACCCCCCTCTTTTCGGGGCATTGACGACAGTTAAGGCGACACCAAAGACCCCGCGGTCACAGCTGTTTGACTTTTTGGAACTGGGAAAAAAGATTGGCCGCCTTCGGTCATGGCTCCGAACTGAATTCCATCGCCCGTTCCACCTACCAGCAGAACACCATCCCCTCCCCACACCACCCGGCACTCCCACCAGAAACCCAAGACCGGACAGTACCCCATTGCCTGATCGATCTCCTCCTGCTCTGATGTCAGGACTGGGAAAAAAGATTGGCCGCCTTCGGTCATAGCTCCGAACTGAATTCCATCGCCCGTTCCACCTACCAGCAGAACACCATCCTCTCCCCACACCACCCGGCACTCCCACCAGAAACCCGGGCAGAGCGGAAGGGTTTGGAATGCCTCCGGCGGCCCCTCCGGGGAGGACACGACGAGACCGGCAAACATCGGCGGCTGGGAGCCGCCGGGAGCCAATTGTCTGGCCGAGCCGGGCCGCGCCGTCAATGGCCAGCCGCCGCCGCGGAAGCAATCCGGCACCAGGCGACATGCCCCAAGCCGGTTGCCACTCTGCCGGATTGCGTCGTATGCCATTGACCGCGCTCGATGGTCCGTTGCCGGAAACCGGGCCGCCGGGCCGGAACGTCCGGCCCGGCACGAAATCCCCTAGGCGTCAATCCCGGTTGCCTGCCGGCAGTCCCACACCATCTGCCGTAGCCAGATCACCAGCGCCGCGCCCGTCAGTGCCGCCTCACGCATAACCCGCTCATACGACCCCTCAGGGAGGCGCTGAGCTTCCTCGAAAGCCGCCAGAATGCCAGCCGCCCCGAGCGTGTCCGCCAGATCGATATGTTCCTCAGTCATTACCACTCATCCCCCCTTATGGCCGCCGCCGCAGCATCCGACAGCGTCGCCAGGAAGTACCCGTTGATGTCGAAGTCATCAACAGCCTCGACCAGATGCGTGTACGGCCCCCAGCCGACCACCGGCCTCACGATCCGCAGATACCCATACGGGAGAAACAATTCCCGCGAGTGTCCGATCATGTCGATACCGCCCGTCCGCCGGTCGTACCGCACGCGTTGTACTCTCATATCCCTATCTCCCGTCCATGATCCGCCGCAGCGTCGAGCGCCAACCGCCCGACCGCCAACCAAGTTCTACTTCTAGATCGATCCGCTCAGTTTCCAGCCGTTGCAGATCGTCGACCAGCTGCAGATAGTGCAGCCGCTCATGCTCGACATACCGCCAGATACCCCGCTGATCCATCGCCGCAATAGCCCGCCGCAGGTTGCCCCGCTTGCACCAATTGCGCCGGTAGTCCCGCTCAACCGACCGCACCGCCAGGGAGCGATGCACCGGAACCTCACTCTCACACCGCATAGGCATTTTCTCCGGTCTGGCTGGCCGCCCCAGCGGCCGCCAGCTGGAGCCAGTTTTTTCGCCGTCCGAATGGAATGCACCGCGCCTGGTGCCTGCCGATGCCCACCGGTGAGCCGCGGAGTACAGAGCCGGGTATCGGGACGTCTGGTCTACCACCATAGCCCCGCAAGGAGCGACCGCGCTACATGCAGCACGGAGCATGACCGCCAGTCCCGCCCGGCCCACCGTCTTAGCCCCCCTATCCGTGACCATCGCCCAACATCCTCGTATGCCCAGTGTCCAACCCGCAGCGGCCCGTGTCTGGCCCCAGCTGGCGACCGCCGGAGCGGCCGCCAGAACAGCTAATCTCAGCTAAAACACTCTTCAGCGCGGATCAATCGCCGCAGCGACCGCCGCCGCCGCCGCTCAGCATTGAGCGACCGATCGCACATCACCCGCTCGTGACCGCGGGGAAGTCCCCCGCACATATCAGCCAGGCGAGCGCACTCCCGCCGACTGTCCAGGAGTGCCGACCGCAGCCGCTCAGAGCGCAACGTCCGCCGTGCCGGTCGTGCCGCCATCATCGCCCCCCCTTGCGACTCTCAACCGCCGCGTGTTCCATGTCCGCGAAAATCTCGTCGAGCCGTGTTTGTATCGCCGCGTATTCCGAAAGATCGTGAGCCCATGCGGCCCACTCGTCGCAGGGAAGGGAGATCCCCAGGTAGCTGGCGTCCAGCGTCCGCTGGTCAAACGCGTCAAGCCGCTCCGCTAAAACATCCGTGGCCGCAATCAGCACATCCACGGAGTTCCCGCCAGCCCGCCAAAGACGACCGCCGAAATCCGTGGCACTCACGACGACACCCGCCAATCGTCAAAGCGGCCTGTGCACTCAACCATGCCGGTGCCCACGATGACGCAGACCTCACCGGTTGCCGCGTCGACAATCTCCTGCCCGCGCCAGATACCATCGCCCAGGTACGATGGACCGTCATCCTCGTCGAGCGGCGCCGGGCGAGCCGGAGCCGCATAGCGCATCTTCGGCTCCCGCCGAGCTACCGCGGGTTCGCGCCGTACCGCC
>Ga0247823_10003563_pt1 | contig 12584 bp, 13 predicted proteins | sample 13C_PalmiticAcid_2_FD_192426 | JGI IMG/M metagenome (GOLD analysis project Ga0247823, IMG submission 192426) | Soil microbial communities from agricultural site in Penn Yan, New York, United States - 13C_PalmiticAcid_Day30 | ecosystem: Environmental > Terrestrial > Soil > Agricultural land...
ACGCCGCCCACGACGGTCACGCGGCCGACCATGTCCGGGTGGAACTTGCAGCGGTAGTCGACAGTGCCCGCGCCAGTGAAGGTGAACTGGTAGGACGCGCCCGGGCTCAGGTCAGGGGAGTTGAGCGGGCCGCCGGTGACGCTGTGGATCACCGAGTCCTGATTGGACCAGGTGACCGTGTCGCCGACCGCGACCGTCATGGTCGCCGGGTTGTACTGCAGGTTCCGCAGGGCGACCGAGTGCGACGCCGCCAGGGCAGGGGGCGGTACCGCGACGCCCAGCAGGCTGAGCGTGAGCACGGAGGTGGCCGCGACGAACCTGGTCGCCCTGGACCGGCGCGGTGCGCCTCTCCCGGACGGGAACATACGCGGCGAGAAATTGCGCGACGAACGCATGCCTTTCCCTTCTTCTCGGGCCCGGATAGCGCGATCCCGCACAGGGAGGGATCGCACTATCCGGACGCAGGTGGAGCGAAACGCGCCTTGCGGGCTGTTCAGGTTCACCCACTCGGCGCGACCAAGTACCCCAACGAACCGTGACCGGCTAATCTCTGATTTGTTAACACGAGACGATCTTCCAATCACTCCGACCGGGTCCGGTGGGTGAGTGATGAATTTTTCGGAGCAGCATTCGTTCGATCGGACAATTGTCATCTTCACTCGACACCAGCCGCTCGAACACACATATCCGCAGGTCAGAGTGATGAACCATATTCATATAAATGGCTCACCGCCGGGTATTTGCCCGCACGGTCATATGTTGGACACAGCTACGGATCCGGCCGATTGGCACCTGAGAGCAGCCTGAGAGGCGCCTGAGAGCGCCCTGAGACAGTCCTTAACCTGGGCTGATAGGGCGAACGGGCAGGCGTTCTGAACGAAAGATTTCCGGGGCGTAAAACGGGTTCCCGCCGACTTCGTCACCCCTAGCCAAGCCGCGTTCGGCCATGCCACGATGCGACTCGTTGTTTCGGACTCGGAGGCGCTGCCGTGAGTGAAACCCCTAATGCGACCGATGTCGTCGACGAGGAAATCGAGGAATCGGGACCCGCCGACCGCCCACCGTCAGCGGGCAGGCGAATAGCCGAGAAGACGTGGTGGCTGCCCTGGCTGCTTGGCATAGCCACGCTATTCGTCGCGGTGCTCGTCTTCACCGACACCTTCGGCGCGGGTGAGCCCGAACCCGAGGAGAAGATCCAGGAGCGGCAGTCGGTGTTGCCGACGAGCACCCACACCGTCGTCTACGAGGTCAGCGGCACCGGCAAGTCCCCGGAGATCCGCTACGTCGTCGACGGCACCGGCGCGACGGACAAGGTCGAGGGCGTGGACCTGCCGTGGCGCAAGGAGATCCAGATGACCGTCGGCCCCGGTGTCGGCATCGCGCAGCTGCTCGCCGCCAACGGCGACGCGCCGTCGGTGTCGTGTTCGGTCACTGTGGACGGTCAGCCGGTCAACCAGGGTGTCGCGCCGGGCCAGTTCGCGAACGTGGCCTGTTCCGCGGTCATCCGGCCGAACCCGAAGTAAGGAGCACGGTCATGCGCGCGCTCAATCGACTAGGGGTGGCGGCGGGCCTGGCCGTCCTGTTCATGGCGGGGGTGCCCGGCGCCGCCGCCGCGGCCGAGCCGTTCGTACTGGACAGCTGCTCGGCGAAGGTGGTCGGCGAACCCGGACAGCCGGTGAGCCTGCGTCCGGCCGCGGTGGAGACACCCATCGTGAACGCGCTCGCGCCACTCGACCCGCTCGGCGTCACCACCCTGCTGTTCCGGCAGGTGTGGGCGCTGCTGCCGCCGATCCCCGTGGGCGCGCTGCCCGCGACCGGGTCGTCGATGATCAACGGCGACACGATCGCCAACGCCGTCTCGTCGCAGCTGCTCGGCCTTCCGGTCCTGTCGAGCGTGATCGATCCGCTGCTGGCGACGGTGTGGACGACGATCGCGAGCACGTGCGGCATCGTCGGCGAGGTCGCGGGAACGGGCGCGCCCGCGCCGACGCCGCCGCCTGGTGCCCCATCGACCACACCGACCAGGCCGCCGACCTACACCGGCAGTGGCGCGCCCGTGAGGCCGGTCCCGGCGGGCGCGGTGGCACCGGAGGCCCCGCGTACCGGTTCGCAGGCGGCGGGGTCGGCGTCGGGATCGGGGACCAATGTGGCGCTGGAGTACCCGGTGGAATGGAAGTCGAAGGCGCCAGGACTCGGTCTGCCGCCCGAAGCCGTCGCCGTGCTCACCGCGCCGCTGGCCGCCGGTGCACCGGTCCCCCAGTTCGGCCTCGCGGGCCAGGGCGCGCCCAGCACGGCGAACCGGACCGCGGGGAGCGCGAGCCCGCTGCCCGAGGAGTCCGCCATGCGCTTCGGCCCGATCCTGCTCGCCACGCTGCTGCTCACCCTGGTCGCCGCCCAGTGGGCCCGGGTGACGATCCTGCGCCGCACCGCCCCGACGGGCCCGGCCCGGCTGGGGCTGAGGTGGGTGCGGGTGCCGATGCCGGTGGTCCGGAGGCGCTAGTGCGCTGACCACGAACCTTCACCGGGTCTCGACCCGCCCACGACGCGCCTGGCCGCGTTGTCGGAAAGCCCAAGTACAACCCGGTACTACGGTCTTCCCTCCGCCTTGCCAGCCACGCCGTGGACAGGCCGATACCCGGCGAACGTTCGTGGTCAACGCACTAGGCGCACCAGAACAGCCAGCAGGTCTGGGTTGTCGTGGTCGTCGTCGGCGGGCGCCGGGTCGTCGTGGTGGTGCGCGGCGGTGTCGTGGTGGTCGGCCGGGGCGGCGTGGTGGTGACCGTCGTCAGGGTGACCGTGGCGGTGTCGGCCGTGGTGGTCGCGGTGAGGGCGGTCGTTGTCGTGGTGGACGTTGTCGTCGTGCTGGACAACGCCGCGGTGAGCACCGATGTCGCCGTGGGCGCCGAGGTGGCCATGGATTCGCTGGTCACGTCGGAGGTCGTGGGCTCAGCCCGCGACGGCGCAGCGACCGGATGCCCGCCGTCGGCGGAGGTCGATGTGAGGCCCTGACAGAACAACGCGGCGGTCGCGGCTCCGATGACCATGCCTATGGCCGTCCGGTTCGGCTGGTTCAACAGGTTCCGCACGTTTCCGGTCCCCTCCGCGCCGATCAGCCGATCTACGGTCAACCACGTGTGTGCATCCACCCACGCTGCGTGTGTTTGAGGACCCTATCAGTCCCCCATTCGGGGGAGAGACGACCCCAGAAGTCGAAGAAAAACGCGTTGTCAGCGGCGCGCCTACCGAATACGGTCCGAAGTACACGAGAGAGGAGGTGGTCCAACGGTGATTTCGCTCAGGACACGTGAGGTGGCTGTCCGCTAGGACCACCCATCAACAGATGGCTAGCCGGCTCCGCACACGGCTGACACCGCTCCGGCGGTGCCGTAGGCGCGGGCGTGTGGTCGGCGAATACCAGACAGTCACCCAGCCCTCGGGTTCCCAGGACAAAGTCCGCCCTGGGCCTGGCTTCCCTCCCGGAGGCCAGGAGCCGACCCGGGGGCTGCACCTATTTTCAGGCCCCTGGCACTGATTCAGCGGAGGCTTCTCCCCGCCGCACGCCCGTGGCCAACTCAGCCGCCCAGCGCAACGCGCGCCAGCATGGCTCCTACGGCTGGTCCTCCACCCGCCTCGGCTCCAAGCCGACCACAGCACGCCACCCGCCGAACAGCACGCCTACGGCTGGTCCTCCACCTGCTGCAGCTTCCGCCACGCCAGCCCGGCGGCCCGTTCTGCGTCCTTCGCGTCGCGGCGGGCCATTTGCAGGGTTCTGCGGGCCTCCATCTCCGCCACCTCGGCGGCGTCCAGGGCCTGGTTCAGGTCGCGGACCTTCTTCTCCGCCGCCGTCACCGCGTCCTCTGCCTTCGTGATCGCCTTCTCCGCCGCGGCGCGTTCCCCTTCGGCGGCCTTGACCTGGGCCTTCGCCCCGGCGAGCGCCTGCTTTCTGGCAGCAGCCGCGTCCACCTTCGGTTTCGTCGGCGCGGCCTTGGGCTTCGGGGCCGCGGGTACCGCGATCTCCAGCCCCGGCCAGGCCGTGGCGATCGACAGGTCGCGCACCGACGCCACCCGGCCCGCGCGCAGAACCTCCCCCGCCGCAGGGTCGGCGATGGCCGCGGTCAGCATCTCCTCGATCTCGCGGGTGATCGACTCGCTGAGCGACTTGCCCGCCAGTGCCACGAGGTCGCGGATCAGCGACGTCCGGCGCTGGGTCAGCTCGCGCAGGGTGGCGCCCTCGCCGCCGCCGTGGGCGGTGCGGAGATCGTCGCCCAGTTCGGTGAGGGCGGTTACCTCGTCCGGGTGATCTCGGGCCAGGCGGTTGACCAGCCAGGCCGCCTTGGTCGGCTTGGCCAGCTTCTCGATCGCCGCGGCGGCGTCACTGTCCCCGTCAGCGCGGGCCTGTTTGGCCAGTTCGCGCCGGGCGGCGATGAAGTCCTCCTGCGGCAGGCCGTACAGATCGTCCACGGTCACACCGTCCATCATGGCCGAGCGGGCCGGGTGACACGATGTGGACGTGGTCTACCAGCAGCTCACCCGACGCGTCCTGTTCAAACTCGGCGGCGGCGACCCCGAGGTCGCCCACCACCGCACCATGGCGGGCCTGGCCCGACTCGCGAAAGTCCGCCCCGCCGTCGCGGCGGGCCGCCGCGTGTTCGGCACCAAGAAGACCACCACCGTGTTCGGCATCGACTTCCCCGGCGTGGTCGGCCTGGCCGCGGGCATGGACAAGGACGGCCACGCGCTCAAAGCGTGGCCCGCGCTCGGCTTCGGGTTCGTCGAGGTCGGCACGGTCACCCGGCACGCGCAGCCCGGCAACCCGAAGCCGCGCCTGTTCCGGCTGACCGGCAGCGAAGCCGTCATCAACCGAATGGGCTTCAACAACGCGGGCGCCGACGCCTTGGTCGAGCGGCTGCGCGTGACCGGCCCGATCGGGGTGCCGCTGGGCATCAGCATCGGCAAGTCGAAGATCACCCCAGTCGAGGACGCCGTCGAGGACTATCGCCACTCCCTGCGCGCGCTGCGCGACCTCGGCGACTACTTCGCCATCAACGTCAGCTCCCCCAACACCCCCGGCCTCCGCGGACTCCAAGACCGCGAAGCCCTCGACGCGCTGGTGAGCGAGCTGCGCCGGGAGTCGACCAAGCCGCTGCTGGTCAAGATCGCCCCCGACCTGACCGACGACGCCATCGCCGAGGTGCTGCAGGTGTGCACCGACCACGGCGTCGACGGGATCATCGCGACCAACACCACCCTGAGCCGCGACGGGCTCGCCGCGGGCGACGCCGCGACCGGGGCCGAGGCGGGCGGACTCAGTGGACGCCCACTGGCCGAACGGGCACGGGCCGTGGTCTCGTTCGTCCACAAGGAAAGCGGACTGCCGGTGATCGGCGTCGGCGGGATCTTCAGCGCCGACGACGCACAGCGGATGCTCGACGCCGGGGCGAGCCTGGTGCAGCTCTACACCGGGTTCATCTACCAGGGTCCGCCGCTGGTCCGCCGGATCAACCGCGCGGTCGGCGCTCGGTGACCTCGGTGGTTCCGCGCCCGCGCCACCAGCGCAGGAACGGGTAGACCACGACCACGAAGGCCGATCCCCAGGCGATGCCCTCGATCCGCATCTGCCCGATCGTCAGCGTCAGGTTGCCGACACCGGCGACGACGGCGGCGCTGACGACGAGCAGATTGACCGGGTCGGCGAAGTCGACCCGATCGGCCAGCCAGATCCGCACGCCGACGAGCCCGATCATGCCGTAGAGCAGCAAAGTCGCCCCGCCTACGACGCCGTCGGGCATGGTGTTGACCAACGCGCCGACCTTAGGTGAGAGCGACAGCGCTATCGCGGTGATCGCGGCGATGACGTAGGCGGCGGTCGAGTAGACCTTGGTCAGCGCCATAACGCCGATGTTCTCGGCGTACGTCGTCGTGCCCGACCCGCCGCCCGCACCCGCCAGCGCCGTGCTGAGCCCGTTGGCGATGAGGGCGTCGCCGACACTGCCGTCGAGGTCGCGCCCGGTGACCGCGCCGATCGCCTTGACGTGCCCCACGTTCTCCGCGACAAGCACGATCACGGCCGGGATGACGAGCAGCACGACCGACGGCCGCAGCACCGGCCCGCTCATCTCCGGCAGCCCGAACCAGGCCGCCGCGGCCAGCGCGTCGAGCCTGCCGTCGTCGAGCCCGCCGGTGACCGCGGCGTAGCCCCAGCCCGCCAGCACGCCGATGAGTACCGAAACCTGCGCGACCAGCCCGCGCGCGACCCCGCAGAACAGGATCACGCCAAGCGTCACGATCCCGACCACCGGCTGGTGCCCAAACGCCTCCGTCGCCTTGGGCGCGAGATTCAACCCGACGAGGACCACGACCGCGCCGGTCACCACCGGCGGCATGACCGACTCGAGGAGTCGCACTCCGAGCGCCTTGACCGCGATGCCGACACCCATCAGCAGCAGCCCAGCCACCAGCACCCCGCCAAGCTGCGCGGCCACGCCTTCGTCCCGGGTGGCCACCAGCGGCGCGATGAACGCGAACGACGAGCCGAGGTAGCCGGGCACGCGGTTGCGGGAGATGAGCAGGAAGAGCAGTGTGCCCACCCCGGAGAACAACAGGGTGGTGGTCACCGGGAACCCGGTCGCGGCGGGCACGAGCACCGTCGCGCCGAACATCGCCGCCACGTGCTGCAGCCCGAGTCCGACAGTCAACGGCCAGCTCAGCCGCTCATTCGCGGCCACAGCGGCACCATCGCGGAGGCGGCGGCCGTCGCCGTGCACGGACCAGACCGTCAACGCCGCCTCCACCACGCCCGGGGATTTGTCGGTGCATGGTGCCACAAGGGGTAGCCGACAAGTCGATACGACACTGTGATGTTCACACAGATGCCCTAGTCGGCCCGGTGAGAAAGTCGGGTCCGTTACGCCAGGTGAGGCAGTGTCAACGCGGCAACCAGGCGAGCGCCAGCGCGTACGGGTCGACCACGGGACCCCGCCCGTGCGCGATCCAGTCGACGGCGATGTCGAGCATGCGGTTGGCACTGGCGGGGTCGATGTGGGCCGAGTGGACGATCTCCCAGAAGCGGTCTTCGTAGGCGGGCATGTCGGCCACGTGCGTGGACACGATGTCGTGCAGCTCGGCTGGGTTGATCATGGTGTCCATGGCGGGCTCCTTTGGGTCGTCGACCAGGAGACGCTGGAGGTTTGTGGGCATGACGAGTGCGAGCTGGTGATCACTCGCACAGCGCGTTTCGGGCCAAGGATGTATCTGCGGGCAACAAGCCGCACAAGATCACCCACCTTCACCCGATGGTGCGGACCCGTGGAACGCCCCTCGGGGAACTCAGGCCAGGTCGCGCAGGGCGTAGGCCAAGGCTGCTAGGTGGTCCGTGGCGTCGGCCAGCTCGGTGCGGGGGCCTGAGGGTGAACTGGCTGCCAGGGCGTGGCCTGCGGCGGCCACCAAGCGGCCGTAGCCGTCCAAGCCCTCGTCCAGTTGGTACCTGAGCCTCTCGATGCCTGCCGACAGGGCCTGCCGTTCGCCTACCGGGGCGTTGTCGCGGGCGCGTTCGACGGCGTGGAGCTGTGCGGCGAGCCTGCGCAGGGCGGTGGCCGCCTCGTCTCCGGTGGTTCGGGCCTGGGTGACCGAGTCGGCCGGGACCATGGCGCCGCGGGAGAGTTGGGTCAGCAGCTCGTGCAGGGCGTCTTCAGCCTCATCGAGTCTGCGCATGGGTTCGCGGGCGGCGGAGCCGCGGGCGGGTAGTGGCTTGGGGACGCGGATCGGGTCCGGCAACGGCTCCTTGTGCAGGCGCCGGGACGCCAGCCCCGCGGTAACGGCCATGAAGGTCGACACCACCGCGGCGACGATCAGCACGCCGCCACCCGCGCCGGGGTCGGCCACCGCGGTCTCCACGACGACGGCGCCGCCGCCGGTGGTGACGCTGGTGACGGTCCACAGCCGAGTCTTGCGCTGGGCGCGTCGGCGTTGGCGCAGGACCTTGGCGCGGGGGTCGCGCCATTCGGCGATCTTGCCGCGGATCTGGTCCGCGTAGGGGCCGCGCAGCTGTTGGGCTGCCAACTCTCCGAGCTTGATCAGCTCATGTCTGCGCGACCCCATTTCGCGACTGTCAGGCGCCGGACTGGGGGTTGGCCTTTTGCTCCTGGGCCACCCGCTGCTGGATCTCGGCCTGGATGTTGCTCGTGGCCGCCGCCGGGCCGGAGGTGACCTGGCCCGCGACCGGGCCACCGCCCATCGAGGCGCGGATCTGCTCAAGCCGGGAGTGGCCCGCCATCTCGGTGGTGGAGGCCTGGACTTCCATCATCCGGCCCTGCACCGAGTTCTGCGCCAGCTCGGCCTGGCCGAGCGCCGTGGTGTAGCGCTTCTCGATCTTGTCCCGGACCTCTTCCAGCGACGGGGTGTTGCCCGGCGCGGCGAGTTCGCTCATCTGGTTGAGCGAGCGCGAGACCTGCTCCTGCATCTTGGCCTGCTCGAGCTGGCTGAGCAGCTTGGTGCGCTCGGCGAGCTTGTTCTGCAGGACCATCGCGTTGCGCTCGACGGCGGTCTTGGCCGACGCGGCGGCCTGCAGGGCCTGGTCGTGCAACGTCTTGAGGTCTTCGATGCCCTGCTCGGCGGTGACGAGCTGGGTGGCGAAGGACTGCGCGGCGTTCTCGAACTGCGTCGCCTTGGTCTCGTCGCCCTTGCTCCTGGCCTCGTCGGCGAGCACGAGCGCCTGACGCGCCGATGCCTGCAGCTTCTCGACGTCGCCGAGCTGGCGGTTGAGCTTCATCTCCAGCTGCCGCTGGTTTCCGATGACCGCTGCGGCCTGCTGCGACAGCGCCTGGTGCTGGCGCTGCGCATCCTCGATGGCCTGCTGGATCTGCACCTTCGGGTCGGCGTGCTCGTCGATCTTCGACGAGAACGACGCCATGAGGTACTTCCAGAACTTCACGAACGGGTTGGCCATCTCCTCCGCCTGCCTTCTTCGTACCTGCCGTTTGCGGACTCACCGGAGTCCGCGCTGCCACCGATACGGCAACGCCCCGGCACCCTTGTGGGTTCCATCGTGTCAGGTACGCCGGAACCAGACCACCAGACCCGCCACATTTCAGGGATCACTCTGAGGTCGACCCTGAGAGCCCTGAGCCGGGTCGGTTCAAGCCGCGTACACCGCGCCCGCGCGCGGGCCCCCGAGCGTCGTGTCGATCCGGTGCGACAGCACTGGCTGGATGCGCAGGTCGGCCAGGTTCTCGCCGACGACAGCGGGCACGAGCCTGCCGCCTTCGGCCGCGGCGCGGGGGCCGCTCGCCCTGGTGTCGGCCTCGACGGCGGCCTGCTCGGGCAGCACCCGCTCGACCATGCCGTTCTCCACGGCGGTGAGCGCGCTGATGTCGGCGGCCACGTGGTGCAGCAACTCCGACATCGGCAGTGCGAGGGCGTCGCAGATCGCGGCGAGCAGTTCGCTGGAGGCTTCCTTGCGGCCGCGCTCGACCTCAGAGAGGTAGCCGAGGCTGACGCGTGCGCTGCGGGAGACCTCCCGCAGGGTGCGCTGCTGGTTGGTGCGGGCGTGTCGGAGCCGATCACCGATCGCCTCGCGCAAGAGCACGGTCATCGCGCACCTCCCTTCCTCGGCGGACTCAGTCCGTGCGCTGTGCCCCGATGCAGGCTGTCGGTAGCCGGCGCGGGGACAGCGCGTGGCCGTCACCTTGACAACGTTACCGACAGGCATGGCCGAAGCGCAGCGCCTTCGCGGGTAGTCCGCCAAGAGCGAACGATCCGCGGGCGCGGAATGTTCCCAGCTAGACGCCGGTGGGCATGATCCAGTCAGGCACGGTCGGTGAGCACAACCTCACTCGATGAGCCTATCGACCTCGGCCGCGAGCAGGTCGAGCGCACCTCGAACCGCACCGGCACGCACCTCTTCGCGACCACCCGGGATCGACAGCCGCACCACCGCTGACCCGCGCGGACCCGCCACCGCGACCCACACTGTGCCCGGCGCCACACCGTCCTGCGGGTCGGGACCGGCGACTCCGGTGAGCCCGACACCGATAGTAGCCGCGCACCGCGCCCGAGCGCCCGCGGCGAGCTGGCGCGCGACTTCCTCGTCGACCGCGCCGCGTTCGGCGAGCAGGTCGGCGTCCACACCCGCGAGCGTGGTCTTGAGGTCGGTCCCGTAAACGACGACACCGCCGCGGACCACCGCGCTCGACCCGGGGACGCTGGTCAGGACCGCCGCGACCAGGCCCGCGGTCAGCGACTCGGCGGTCGCCACGGTCTGGCCGCTCTCGCGCAACCGGTCCACCAACGCGGCCACGGGCTCGAACTCCAGGCCGGGGACCAGCCGCAGCAGCGTCACGCGCCCATGGCGCGCTTGCCGCGGGCCCGCAGCCGGATCGCGCGCACGACGTAGTCGACCCCGGTCACCACGGTCAGCGCGACCGCGAGCACCATCACCGTCCACGCCACGGGCAGCCACCCCGCGGGCAGCGGCAGCAAGAACAGCGTGATCGCCAGGATCTGGGTCAGAGTCTTGAGCTTGCCCCCCGGGCTGGCCGGGATGACGCCGTGCCGGATCACCCAGAACCGCAGCAGCGTCACACCGATCTCGCGGGCCGCGATGACCAATGTCACCCACCATGGCAGATCACCGAGCACGCTCAGGCCGATCAGCGCGGCCCCGGTGAGCGCCTTGTCGGCGATCGGGTCGGCGATCTTGCCGAAGTCGGTGATGAGGCCGAGTTTGCGGGCGAGCTTGCCGTCGATGTGGTCGGTGATCGACGCGACGCCGAACACGGCGGTGGCGATCAGCCGCCACGTCGTGTCGTGGCCGTCGTGGGCGAACAGCGCGAGCAGGAACACCGGGACCAAGACGAGCCGCGACAGCGTCAGGATGTTCGCGACGTTGAGCACCGGGACGACGGTGGCCTCGGGCAGCACCGGGCGAACTGGTTCGGCGGCGGCTTCGTCGCCGGTCGCGGCCGGGTTCATTGGGACGCCGGTTGGGCGCGCGGCACGATCTCCAGCGGCTCGACGACCAGGTCGACGCCCTCGGTGTCGATCACCCGGCAGCGGACCATGTCGCCGACGGCGATGTCGAAGTCGTCGGCGTTGACCACGACGCACTCGCCGTCGACCTCGGGGGCCTGGTGAGCGGCGCGGCCGGTGCAGTCCTCGTCGTCGGTCTCCTCGTGCTCGATGAGCACGACGACCTCGTCGCCGATCCGGTCCTCGGCGCGCTGCGCGGTCAGCTCGTCGGCGAGCGCGGAGATGCGGGCCACCCGCGCGGCGACGGTGTCGACGTCGAGCTTGCCGTCGAGGTGCTCGGCCTCGGTGCCGTCCTCGTCGGAGTAGCCGAACACGCCGACCGCGTCGAGCCGGGCCTCGGTGAGGAACTTCGCGAGCTCCTCCACGTCGGCCTCGGTCTCGCCGGGGAAGCCGACGATGACGTTGCTGCGGATGCCCGCGGCGGGCGCGGCGGCGCGGATCTGCTCGACCAGGCCGAGGAAGGACTCCGTGTCGCCGAAGCGGCGCATCCGGCGCAGCACGGTGCCGCTGGAGTGCTGGAAGGACATGTCGTAGTAGTCGGCGACGCCCTCGGTGGCGGCGATGGCCTTGACCAGGCTGGGCTTGGTCTCGGCGGGCTGCAGGTAGGACACGCGGACCCGGTCGATGCCGGGCACGGCGGCGAGCCTGCTCAGCAGGGACTCCAGCAGGCCGGTGCCGTCGAGGTCCTTGCCGTAGGAGGTGGAGTTCTCGCTGACCAGGACGAGTTCGCGCACACCCTCGCCCGCCAGCCATGCCGCCTCGCCGACGATCTCGTCCGGCGTGCGGGAGACGAAGGAGCCGCGGAAGGAGGGGATGGCGCAGAACGAGCAGCGCCGGTCGCACCCGCTGGCGATCTTCACCGAGGCCACGGGGCCGTCGGCGAGCCGCACGCGCGGGACCCAGCCGTGGCCGGGGACGGTGACGTCCTGGGCGGCGGTCTGCCGCTTGACCGGTGTGATCGGCAGCAGCGTGCGCCGGTCGACCGGGGTGTGGGACTCGATGGCGTGCCCGGCGACGATGTCGCCGAGGCGTTCGGCCAGGTCGGGGTAGTGGTCGAAGCCGAGGACCGCGCTCGCCTCCGGCAGGCTCTCGGCCAGCTCAGCGCCGTAGCGCTCGGCCATGCAGCCGACAGCGACGACCTTGGCGCCGGTGTCGGCGGCGGCGAGCAGCGTGTCGACGGAGTCCTTCTTGGCCTGCTCGACGAAGCCGCAGGTGTTCACCACGATGACGTCGGGGGCCGCGTCATCCAGGTCGACGAGTTCCCAGCCGCCGCCCGACAGCCGTCCGGCCAGTTCCTCGGAGTCCACCTCGTTACGGGCACAGCCGAGGGTGAGCATGGCGACACGACGCGAAGTCGAGGGAGAGGGCACGGACACAGGGTAACCGCCTTTGGACTGCGACTTTGACACGGCGGCACCCACCCCGGCGCTGGGGGCGACCGGGGCATTGGGGTTGGTCAATGCCACCGGCCGCCGGTACCTATGGTGCCACTGCCTGGGCGGTGACCGCCCGTCCGGGGGTCAGACCCGCTCGAACACGGCCGCGAGACCCTGCCCGCC